>FTCT01004626.1_pt1 | contig 40137 bp, 49 predicted proteins | sample 1658881 | NCBI WGS metagenome assembly FTCT01 (sample SAMEA3914864, study PRJEB12502) | metagenome | biome: forest; material: soil | place: USA | collected 2012-03-12 | depth 0.3 m | reverse complement strand
GCGGATCCGCAGGGCCTCGTCGTACGAGGCCGGCTGGAACGCCACGGCGGCCGCCGCCATGGCGGTGACGGCCGAGCGCCGGAAGAGATCGCCGGTCGCCCGATCGACGGCGGTCTGTTCACCGCCGGCGAAGGTGAAGTCCAGCAGGTCGGCCAGCAGGCGGATGGCGTCGGCCGGGTCGGCACAGGCGGCCACCAGGGCGGCCACCAGGGCTTGGGCCGCGGCGGCCACGTCGTCCAGGGTGGTGGTCACCGTCAGCTGGGCGATCGTGCGATCCAGGGCGTCGGCGGCGTCGGTGATCGCCGCCCGCCGGTTGGACGCCTCGACGACCAGGTCGGCGACCGTCACGTCCTGAGCGTAGGGGCTGGCGAAGCCCGTGGCATAGCCGCTGTTGGCCCCTTCGGAAAACCGCCCGTACGACCCCGACAGCCTGCTGGCCAGCCCCATGACGGCGGTGGCGTCGGCCCCCGAGGCCTGGACCTTGTCACCCCAGGCCGCCGCCGTGGAGGCCAGGCGATCCTGGGTGGCGCTGGTCTGGTCGATCAGGACAAAGGCGCGGACGAAGTCGGCCGCCAGCGCCAGCTTGGCCAGGTTGGCCGAGGTCAGGACCTTGGACCCGGTGTTGACCAGGATCGAGGGGAAGGTCTGTTTGCCGGCCTCGGCGAAGACCAGCTCGAGCTCGCAATAGGACCCCGCTTCCAGGGCGTTGGACAGGGTGAAGCCCTCGACCGCCACCTTCAGCAGGCCCTGGGTGGGGTGGGTCAGGGTCCCGGGCCCCTTGGCCTCCAGCGCGGCCAGCAGCAGGGCGCGCTGCAGGGCGATCGGGCCGCCCGCATAGACCGGGTCGTTGGTCACCAGGAAGGCGCTGAACCGCCAGCGCCGCCCGCGACGGCCCATGTCCTCGGCCCAGGGATCGTCGCGGCCCGGATATTCGTGGACGGCCAGGCGGCGGCCGCCCTGCATGTCGTCGCGGCGGACCGCGAAGGGCACGCCCCGGAAGCTGGCGGGCAGGAGACCGGTCTGGAACAGGGCCATGGAAGCCTCCGGGGCGGGGGTAGGGTTAAGGGCCTGGCGGCATGGCCCGGCCGATCGCGACGTCGCCCGTGCCCTCGTTGCGGGTGATCACCGTCGTGCCCGTGGGAAGGCCACGGAACTCATGGATCAACCGCTGGGCGGGCTGGGGCGCGGCGCCGACCTTGGAGACGTAATCGCGGGTTTCGCCGTAGGGGATCTTGGCGGCGAAGTCCTGGCGACTGATCTCGCCGCGGCGAGGATCGCCGAACTTGGCGATCCAGCGATCGACGGCGCCGGGACCGGCGTTGTAGGCCGCCGACGCCAGCATCTCGTCACCGTCATAGCGGCGGAGCAGATAACGCAGCTCCTCGTGGCCAAGGGCCCGGTTATAGGCCTCGTCGGTCCGCAGGCGGTTCGGATCGAACGGGACCCCCAACCGCCCGGCGGCGGCGCGGGCGGTCTCGGGCATGAGCTGCATGACGCCAAGGGCGCCCTTCGAACTCACAGCGCTTTGACGCCCCCGGCTTTCCTGATGCTCGATGCGCGAGGCTAGAGACCCTCCAGCAGAAGGCCCGCCACCGACCGCTTGCATGGTCGACGCTGCGGCCAGGCGATCGACAGCCGGCGCGAACCGATTGGTGACCGAACGGTCGAACAGGCCCGCGCCCTCGCCAAGGCGTCGCGCGCCCTGGACGACACCGTTGATGCCGCTTTCGCCAAAGGCCGCCATTCCACCTGAGAGCTCCTTGTTGACGCCCTGACCCATCTGACCAAAGGTCACCAAATTCCGCTGGATCCTCGACCCTCGAGCAACATCGCTGTCCGACATGATGCCCCTGATCCGGCTCATGTCGGCCATGTCAGCGCCTAGAACCCGGCTGCCTTGGCGCATCGCGGGCAAGGCTTCTTGGTAGCCGAAGATGCTGGCTAGGTGCTGCTGGGCGTAGGGATCCTTGATCCGGGACGTGGCGTCGGCCAGGGCCAGGGTCATGGCGAGGATATCGACCGTGCCGTCGGGATTGCGCCGGATTGGGATACCCAACTTGTTCAGCGCCGCCAGGGCCTCCGGGTTCTGGCCGTAGACCGCGCCGTGGATCGACGAGCCGATGCCGCCAAGGGCTCCCGCCGAGGCCTCCTTCGAGACCCCCGCGCGCTCGGCCGCGCCCTGAAAGGCCTGCAGGTCTCGGGTAGCGATGCCCAGGCTCGCCGACAGGCGGCCCAGCTGAGCCCCGCTTGCCGAAAAGGAGGTGACCATTTTTACGGCGGCGACCCCGGCGGCGGCCAGGACGCCCACCGTGCCGGCTCCCGCGAGGGTAACGCCGGTCATGGCCGTCTTGAGGATACTCCCCGACCGGGCCGCGCCTTCCATCTCGGCGCTGGCGAAGCGGCTGGCCTTGCCGATCCCGCCAAGCCGATCGCCCAAGGTGGCGGTGACCGACTTGGTGCCCAGGATCCGCGAGGCGGCCTTTTCGATCTGGCCGAACGCCTCGGCGACGGCCCCAAGACCAGAACTGCGCACCGCCTTGGCCGAGTGAGCGGCGTAGCGGTTGTTGTTCTCGTACAGCTTCTTGAAGCGCTTGTCGGCGCTCTTGACGCCCGAAGCGGTTTCGTCCTCGGCGGTGATCGCCGTCTCGAAGCGGGAACGCGCACCCATGGCCTAGTTCACCTTTCCATTGCCGAGCTGACCCCAAAGCCACCAATCCATCAGCGTCGACCACGGATGCTTGAGCAGGTCGCTGGGAAGGCAGCCGTAGCGGCGCGCAAGTTGATCGATCAGTTGCCGCCAGTGGTCGGGGCGGCGGCTGTAAAAGACTCGAAGAAGATCGCGCCACGCTTGATGTCGCCGCCCAGGACCTTCTCGACGACTTCGCGTGGCAGACCCGACATCGCCGCGACCGAGGCGATGTCACGCGCCCAACCCTTGATCTTGTCGATCGCCTCGAGATCAGCCCCCGAAGGCTCGCGCAGATGGAGGATCGAGATCTCGCGGTCGCCGTGGGTGACCGACTGCCGAAGCGGCAGGTCCAACTCGTCGGGAAGCACGTCGACGGCCAAGAAGTCGGCCGGCACGGCCAGGGTCGACCCAATGAAACTAGCGGATCTGACCAGAACGCTGGCCGGCATCATCCGCACTACGGCTTGGGGAACGCCCGAGACCCGGGAGACGCCGACGATGTCGGCCGTGACCCCGTTGAAGGGATCTACAGCCAGCAGCTCGCCGCCGGTCGGCTCGCGGACCGTGAGGCTGGACCAGGTTTCGCCCAGCAATTCGACGGGCTTCTTGAGGGTGATCGTCAGGTGATCGGTCATGATCGGGATCAGGCCTCGCGGACGGAGGGACCTTCGAACGCGATGTCGAAGGTTCCTTCCTCGGTGTTGACGGTCGGGGCCTCGCCGACCCGGCTCATATTGCGGCCGATGACCATCTTGCCGTTGGCCAGCTCGAACGTGACGGTGACGTTGGTCAAGTCGGCCAGTTCGCCGACCTTGACGCCGCCGCTATCGCGGCCGGTCCAGCTCATCTTGCCGGCGGCGGGCATCTCCTTGTAGCCGTGGTAGCCGTCCTGACCCATCAGGGTCTCGCGGGCGGGTGAGGCGGGCGTGTAGGAACCGGCGCCGGCCACGGCGAAGCTGCGGCCGTCGGCGGTGATGTAGCAGACGCCGGCCAGACGGTTGGCGTTATCGGGCATGGTTTGGATCCTTGCGCGGGCGGCCGCCAGGGCCGCCCGATGTTTGAGGGGATCAGGTCAGGGACGCGATCAGCGGAACTGGGCCAGCAGGGCGAAGATCCGCAGGCCGTTGATCAGGTCGCCCGGCCACAGCACGTTGATGCGGTTGGGGTTGTTGGTGTCGATCTCGACCACCAGGCCGGCGGCGAAGGCGGCGGTGTTCTCGACGTAGCCTTCGAACTCCATGGCCTCGTACTCGGCGATCAGGTCGGCCCGGATCACGTTGGGCGTGACGATGGCCAGGCCCGGGGCGAAGCGCGTGCCGTTCTTGGCCAGCTTCATGCGCGAGTACTTGCCGTTGACCAGGGCCGCCAGGCGACGCAGGCAGTAGGTCAGCAGGAACATGGTTTCGACCTGCAGGTAGCTGTCGTCCGGCTGTCCCAGGGCCGTGTGCTGGTAGGTGGTGATCAGGTTGTCAATCGACACCGCGCCGGACGTGTCGACCGTGAAGGTCGAGATCCCGTCATAGAGCAGGCCGTTTCGGATGGTCAGGCCGAACCGCGAGGCCAGGGGCGGGGCCAGGACGCCGGCGATCTGGACGTACTGCAGCGGCCGGCCCGGATCGTTGCGCAGGCTGACGGCCGCGGCCCCCGCCAGGGCCGCCGACCAGACCCAGGCCGGCGTGGGGGTGTCATAGATCCCCATGCTGGAATGGTGCTGGTCGTTGAGGTTGGCGCCCCAGGTGCCCAGGGCGCCGTAGGTGCCGCGATAGGCGGTGAAGACGTGGCCATAGACCTGGGTGCTCCACGACCAGCGCCCCGTGGTGTCGTTGAGGAACGCGGTCAGGGCCGCCAGCGAGGTGGCGTCGGTGAAGGGCGAGACGATGAAATCGAACGGCGCGTCGTTCAGGGCCGCCAGGCCGGTGGTCAGGGACGGGTTGGTGGCCCCGCCGGTCATGGCCGTGATGGTGACCGTCAGCCCGGCCGGGGTGGCCTCGCCGGCGGCGCCGCCCAGATAGTTGATGCGGATGTCGATGTCGTTGCCGGCCAGGCCCTTGTTCTTGGCCGTGATGTTGACCTTGGAGGTGACCACGCCGTCGACGGCGGCGGTGACCGGCAGGTCGGTCAGGGCGTTGATCGCGGCGGCCACCGAGGTGGCGACCTGGGCGGCGGTCTGGCCCGAGGCGATCGACAGGGCCACCAGCGACCCGCCGATGTAGAGCGACAGCACGCCGGCGGCCGTGGTCGGGCCGGTGAAGGCCGTCGCCCCGGCGGCGGCGGTGGCGGCGCCGTCGTCGGCCAGGGGCAGATACCAGACCTCGCCGGTGGGGTCGTTCTGGCGGTAGGCGGCCGTCTGCAGGGCCAGCATCGAGCCGGCCCCGCCCTTGGCCTTGGCGTCGGTGACGCCCTGCGAGCGGATGGGCACATTGGCCACGGCCGAACCGCCCGAGGTGATCTGGCCGATGATCAGCGTCTTCTGCTGGACCTGGGCGGTGTTGGCGCGGCTGGGATCGACCTCGGCGAAGAACAGCGGGGTGCGCAGGTTCGACGGGATCTTGGAGAACGGGACGGTCAAGGTCAGGCCTCCTTGCTGGGCTTGCCGCCGGCGGCGGCCTTGACGGGTTGTTCGACGACGTCGCCGTCCTGGAGCAGGCGCGCCCAGGTCAGGTCGGTCGGATCGATGTCGATCCCCTCGGGGGGGACCATCTGCAGGGTGGCCGGATCGCGCACTTGCAGACCAGGCGCAGGGATGACGCGCATCAGGCGCTCCTTTCGGGCGGGAGGAAGGGGAGGGGCGGATCAGTCGGCGAGGTTCAGGATGAAACCGGCGCCGGGCATCTGGTCGGGGCTGTCGGCGGCCAGCTCGAGTGTCTCGAGGTCGGCCAGCGACGAGATGTAGAAGTCTTCCGGCCCCTGGTAGAATTCCAAGCCGAAGCTCATGGCCAGTTCGCCGAAGTGGCGCTCCTTGGTCTCGATCCGGCTGGTGGACCGCACGAAGGCGATCTGCTGGATCCGGGCGGTCAGGGCGGGGCTGTTGATCACCGCCACCTCGATCTGGCGGCGCAGGATCGACAGGTCCTTCTGCAGGGCCAGGGCGCCCATCTGGTCGGGAGCGCCGGCGCGGCTGAGGCGGGCGATCACCGGGACCGTGGCGGTGACGGTGAACTGTTGCGCACCGCTGCGACCCAGGCTGGCCTTGTCCTCGTCGGGCAGGTCGAGCACCACCAGGCCGCTGCCGTCGGGCAGGTCCAGCCTGGTGGTCGGGAAATCGCGGTAGGACCAGACGTTGCCGCCGGCGACACCCGCGTCACGCAGGGCGGCGAACACCAGGTCGACCAGGGTGTCGGCGGTCGTGGTCATGTGTCGACTTTCATCAGCAGCAGCTTGGCGTGGCCGTGGCCGTCGGGCTGGACGTCGCGGACCAGGAAAGTGGCGTCGACGCGAGGGACGTAGAGCTGGTCGTCCTGCAGGGGCGGGACCGGGAACAGCGCCAGGCGCACGCCCAGGACCGGCTGCAGGGTGGTGACCTCGGGCCCGCCCTCCTGCATGACCAGGCCCGCATAGGCGTCGTCGAACACCGCGTCGGCCAGGTCGAACGCGCCGCCGGCGGCGGGCTTGTAGCGGACGGGCTTTTCCGGTTCCTCGCCGAAGATCCCCATCACCGGGCCCAGGACCACGGCGTCCCAATCGATCATGGCGACCTCGAACGAAAAAAGCCCCATGCGAGCGGCGCTCGCATGGGGCAGGCGGCAGGGGAGGGGGAGACTTAGGCGTGGGCGGCCGAACTGCCCTTGCGCAGGACTTCCGGACGCTTGCAGATGAACAGCGGGTACGAATAGGCCTCGACGCGCCACCAGAAATTGCGGTCACGGTCGAAGATCGGGATCAGGTAATATTCCTTGCCCGGCTGATTGACCCAGTCGAGGGACTCGCCCGGAGACAGGGCGCGCTCGAAGACGCCGGGGGCGTTCATCGGGAAGAAGCGGACTTCTTCGTCGGCGATCTTGATCGTGGCGTTGTCGTCCGAGCCCCGATAGTTGATCCACTCGATGTCGGCGAAATTGAACGTGCCGAAGGCGCCGCCCTGGCTGGCCCGCAGCTGGGCCGCGTCCTGCCAGTTCAGGAAGGTGCGGATGACGTCGACGTGGTTGGTGAACTTGTCCCAGAAGCCGTCGCCGCACAGCGCCACGATCCGCGACTGCGGGGTCATGGCCCCCTTGGACGCCCGGGTGATCGAGCGCGTCAGGGTGTTGATGATCGGCCGCAGCGAGTTGGCCGTCTGCGACGCCAGGTCGAAATAGACGATGTCGGGGACGGTGATCTGGAACTCGTCGAACCAGTTGTAGAGGACCGAGCTGTCCTTATCGATCAACAGCCCCTGGACGGCCGCCAGGCGCATGTTTTCCCAGGTATAGCGGATATTGTTGAGGATGCCGGTCGGGCCGGCGACGCGGCGGGCCACTTCCTCCTGCACCTGCATCAGCTCGGTGACCTGGTTGTCGCCGGCCTGGAACGCACGGATGTTCTGCAGCTCGCTGGCCTGGATGGTCACGCCCTGGGTGATCCGAGGGGTTTCGAAGTAGCGCATCTTGCGCTTTTCGGTCTGACGTTCGTCGGCGATCGGCGCGCCGCGTTCGGTGGTCTGGATGATGCCCAGCTGGCCGTCGCGCTCCTCGACCGCCAGGGCCGTGGTGCGGATAGGGTTGTCGGAGAAGATGTTCATGCTCTCGAGCTGCGAGGGCAGGAAGGGGATGCGCTCGAAGGCCGACGTCATCTCCATGGTGGAGAAGGCGTCGTTACGGAAGATGTTCAAGGCGACCATGGTGTCTCCAGTGTGATCGGGCTGCCGGCGGCGCCGCAGCGGAACGGGCCTGCCCAGGGCCGGGGGAAGGTGGGCGGATCAGAGAGGCGGGGCGCCGCCGGACAGGCCGGCGTCAGACGCTGCGCAGGCCCTTGGCGTCCAGGGCGGCCAGGGCGTCGGTCTTGTGCTGGTCGGTGGTGACGTTGGCGCCCCACAGCAGCTCGTTGACCTGGATCTTGCCCGGGCCGCGCGTGGTGGCGGCCGCGGCCTTGTCGGCGCTGGTGGCGTCCTTGGATTCCGACCACAGGACGCCGGCGGCGACCTGGCGGCCGTCGATCGCGGTCGGATCGTAGGGGACCCACTTCTTGGAGGCGGCGGCCGCCGTGACCGTGACCGTGAAGGCCTCGCCCGCCGTGGGGTCGGTGGCGGTGTCGGTGATGGTCAGGGCCGCGAGCCCGCCGCCGGCATAGGCGGTTCCGGCCGTGGCGATGCCGATGAACTTGCCGTCCGGATCCGTGTGGCGCCACTTGGACAGGGCGCCCGCGCCGCCGACGATGCACTCGAAGCGGTGACCGCCGATCTTGGTGTTGATGGCGGCAGTCGGGGCGGCGGTGATCGTGGCCCCGGCGGGGGCCGGGACGCCGGCCGCGCCGGCGGCGGTCTTGGCGCCTTCGGTGATCTTGCCGAGCACCAGGCCGGCGGTGCAGACGCCGGCGCCCGACAGCAGGGTGATCGGTTCATTGACCAGCTGCAGGTCGCCGAGGACCAGGTAGCCGCCGGCGTGGCGGGTTTCGACCAGCGGCGTGACGGAGGGATTGCCCATGGGAGGATCTCCTGGGTTAGGGCCCCGGCCAGCGCCGGGTGGGAGGGAAGGGGAGCCGGTCGAACCCGGCGGACAAAAAAAGGGCGGCAGGAGAACCCGCCGCCCTTTCCTCGTTCTCGAAGCCCGAAGGCCTGACGCTGAGACCTAGCGCTGGGCGCGGTCGATCGCGCCGCCCCAGCCGCCCGACGCCTTGTTGGCGGCGGGCGCGACCTTGTCGATCGCCGCGCCCCAGGCCTTGCGCGTGCCGGCGCCCGCGTTGGACCGGCCCGGATCCGCTCCCAGGTCAGGGTTGTGACGGGAGCGGTCGGCGCCGGCCGCGGCGGCGGCCGGCTGGCCCTTCAGGACACTGATGGCGGCCGCGGCCGACATGCCGGTCTCGAAGGCCAGGGACGCGGCCAGGGGGACGTTGCGCGCGGCGGCCTTCGAGTTGAAGATCGCCGCGCAGCGCTGGCGCTCGGCCGCGACGCCGCGGCGGTAGTCGGCGGTCTTCTTGCCGTTGACCTTGCCCTTGGACTTGGGCGGCGGGTCGTCTTCTTCGTCCTCGTCGTCCTCTTCGGCGGAGGCGCCGGTCTTGTCCTCGTCATCCTCGTCATCTTCCGAGGCGGAGGTGTCGTCGTCGTCCTCCGAGGCGTCGGGCTTGTCGTCGTCCTCGTCGTCAGCGGCGCGACCCTTGGCCTGCTTGGCCTTCTTGCCCTTGCCCTTGGGCTTGTCCTCGTCGTCGTCCTCCGAGGCGTCGGTCTTGTCGTCCTCCTCCTGGTCCTCGGCGCGGCCCTTGCCGGCCTTGGCCTTCTTGCCCAGACCGATGCCGGCCAGATGAGCAAAGCCCATCGCGCCGCCCAGCAGGTTGCTGCGGATATTCATGGCGATTTTCCTTGGTTGATGGCCACGAAGGCCGGCGGATCAGCCCAGCTCGTCGAGCAGGGCGCGGAAGGCGGCGTCCGGCGCCATGACGGCGTCGGCGAAACCGATCTCGACGCCCTTGGCGCCGAGGAAGGTCGCGGCCTCGGTCTTGCGGACCTTGGACGCGGCGAGACCCCGGTTGCGGCCGACGGTCTCGAACAGGATCTCGGCCATGGTGTCGACGTCGTCCTGCAGTCGATCCAGGGCCGTCTTGGAGAGCGGCTTGGAGAAGTGACCGTCGGCCTTGCGCGCCCCGGAGGTCACCAGGGTGATGTCGACGCCGTCCTCTTCCAGGGCCTTGGAGAAGTCGACGTGCATGCTGATCACGCCCGCCGAGCCCGTGCCACCGGTGCGCGGCACGATGATCTTGTCGGCGGGCGAAGCCAGGACGTAGGCGGCCGAATAGGCGCTCTCCGACAGGATCGCCCATTGAGGCTTATGCCCCCGGATCTCGAACATGGCGTCGGCCAGGTCGAAGCACCCGGCCACCTCGCCACCGCCGCTGTCGATGTCATAGACGAGGGCCCGGACGGCATCGTCGTTGGCGGCCAACGAGATGTTGGCCCGGATGCCGTCATAGCCGGTCATGCCCGAGAACGGCCGCAGGGTTCCCAGTTTCTGGACCAGCGTGCCGTGGACCGGGATGATCGCCACGCCCTGGACCACCTGGTAGGGCGTCCAGACCGCCTCGGCCGCGCTGTCCAGGTCTACCGAGGCCAGGCTGACGACCTCGCCGGACGGCTTGAACAGCCGGGCCAGGCCGAAGCGATCGGCCAGGGCGGCGACGACGACCTCGGCCTTGCCCGGGTGCAGGGCCAGCGGCACGTTGAACAGGCGCTGCGCCAGGTGCGGATAGTTGATGTCCGGCTGGCTCATTTGGCTTTCGGCTCCTCTTCCGGCTGGGCGGCCTGATAGGCGGGGATGTTCATCTGCGCCCAGGACGGCGGGGGAAGGCCACGATCGGTGAAGCCCTGAACCTCGATCGCACGTTGATCGAGGGTCTCTTCCCAGTCGCGACCCTGGTCGCTGGAGCTGTCGGCCAAGGTCGTCAGGCCGGCGTCCATTTCCAGCACCGCGCCCTGGGGTTCCTTGACCGGATCCAGCCAGCCGCGGGCCGGGCCCAGGAACGAGGCCCGCGAATATTCGGTGCGGTACTCGATGTAGTCGGGCGCGCCGTTGGGCAGGGGCAGGTCGCCGCGGTCCATCGGCTCGTGCATCCACACCGTGACCATGGGGCCGGCGGTGTTCTGTTCGAAGTCCTGGCGGCGACGCACCAGGGTTTTCCAGGTGTCCATGAACGAGCCCCGGGCGTTGGAGTAGTTCATGTCCTTCCAGCGCTGGTTGAACTGTTCCAGCGTGATGCCCAGGGCCGAGGCCCCGGCCGCCTGCATTTCGTGGGCGAAGTCGGGGAAGCCCGTGTGCGGGTGGGTGGCCTGGATCGTCTCGATGGTTTCGCCCGGGGCCAGGCTGGGGACGGCCAGCTCGCCGAAGAAGGCGGGCCGGTCGCGGGCCCACTCCTTGCGGATCTGCTGGTAGGTGCTCAGCTCGTCGTCGCCCTCGCCGCCGCCGATCGCGTCCTGGACGGCCGCCGGATCATAGGGGCTGGTCAGGTAGGTCCCGATCGAGGACTGCAGGGCCGAGGCCTGGAGCTCCAGCTTGTAGGCGACGGCCAGCATCTTCAGCCGGCCCAGGACCGGGGCGAAGATGCCGACGCCGCGATGCTGGTCGGCGCGCTCGCGGTCGAAGTCGTGGATGACCCGTTGCCAGCCGTCCTCGTCCTCGCGCAGCACCCGTTCCCAGGTCATCTGGTCCATGCCGGCGTACCAGTCGTTGGGCTGGGCCTTGCGGATCCAGTAGGCGATGGCCGCGTCGTCGTCGTCAATCTCGACCCCGCCGCGCTGATAGCGGGTGTCCTGCTGCTGATAGGGGTTGGACAGGCGGTCGGGATCGATGGCCTTGAACGCCGTGGCGAACCGGGCCCGGCCGCGGCCCAGGCGCTCGGGCAGCCAGTAGCTCATGGTCAGGGCGTCGCCGTCGACCAGCTTGTGACGCAGCTGCAGGCGCCAGAACTGCGACAGGGTCTGCTGGCGGGTGACGTCGGCGTAGCGGCCGCTGCACTGCGAGAACATGCGGAACTGCGCCTCGGCCGCCTGGCGGAACTCGTTGGCCCAGGACGCGTCGAAGGCGGCGATGCCGGTCGCCCGGGCCAGGGCCCGATAGTCGGGCAAGGCCTGGTAGCGCAGGCGCGAGCCGACGGTCTGGTCCAAGATCTTGGCCACGCCGCCTGAGGCCAGGCCGTCGTTGCGGATATGGTCGCGCTGGCGGGCGACCATGCGGTCGCGGTGCTGGTTGATCTCGGCGTCCGGCGAGCGGATCTGCGGGTACCAGTCGCCCAGCTCCGGATCCACCAGCGACGCGGCCTGGTAGGGATAGGCCGAGCTGAGCGGATAGGCCGCGCGCGAGCTGGGGCCTGGGGCCATGGCGCGGGCCGGCGCCGGAGCCGCACGCTGGGGAGCGGCCGCCGGCGCCGGGCTGTAGGAGTGGCTGAAGCTGAGCTGGGTCATCAGCGGGATCCGAAGTACGGGCGCAGCGGGGCGCGGCGCGGAGCCAGGCCTAGGGCCTGGGCGATCATCTGGGCGCGGGCGCGCAGGGAGGGCAGGTCGGTGCGCAGGTAGGTGACGGACTTGGATCCGTCACCCTGGGTGTAGGCGGCGGTCGAGACCTTGCCGCCGACCGTGAGGTCCTGGATGGCCTGCTGACACCCGGCCAGCCAGGCGCGCAGGGTCTCGTCGGGCACGCCGATCAGCTCGGGCGGTCGGCAGGTGCTCATGTTGGGAACCTCACGGTTGGGCGTGTGGCGCGGCGGGGTGGATCCGCCGCGCCGGGGAGGGCGCTAGTCGTCGTCGAAGTGGATGTGCGACCAGGCCCGGCCAAGGGCGTCGGGATCGAGCTTGGCCTCGTAAGCCACCCCCATCCGGGGATAGGGCTCGCCACCGTCGGGCAGGACCATCAGATTGACGACCAGGTCGTCATAGACGCGGGTGACGATCGCCGGCGTCGTGGTCTCGCCGTTGAAGCGGCGGCCGTGCTCGCGGAAGAGCACCGGGACACCGGGGCGGGTCATGCGGCGAAGCAGGCGGGCGCGCCATTCGGCCTCGTCTTCTTCGCCTTCGTCGTCGTCGAGATCCGCTTCGGCCTCGGAGACGCCGAGCTCGGCCGGAGCGGACGGATCGACGGGCGGCAGCTCCACGTCCGGCGGATCAATCGCCGGATCGCCCGGCGTCAGATGGGCGTCGGCCAGGGCCGCGTCCTCGATCGGCGGCAGCGGCTCGGTGCGAGCGGCGCTCGCATCGTCCGCGTCCAGCGCCAGGCCCCCCAGCTGGTCAGCCCCGACCACCGGCGGGACCGGCAAGCCCGTCACGGGGTCCAACGTCTCCAGCTGCTCGAGCTTGCCACCGGGCGGCGGATCGTCGAGCTCCTCGGTGACCAGGGGCTGGGACGCCGCGCCGGCCGGAGCGGGGCTCTCCGGCGGCGCGGCGCCGTGCGGCGGGTCCGAGGCCGGGTCGGCGGCGTCGGTCGCCGGCTCCGCCGACGCGGCCGGAGAGGGGGCCGGAGCGTCGGACGAAGCGGAGGGGGCCTGGTCGGCCTTGGCGGTGTTGCGGGGCGTGCGCGACATGGATGCCTCGAGGGTTAGAGGAGACGCGGGGTTTCGTTCGCCGAGGGCGGCGGATCGAAGGTGAAGCCGGGATGGTCCCCGCAGAAGTCGGTGGGCTTGACCCAGGGCCAGGCGGCCGTGCCGGTCACCGGCTCGGCGCTCGGCGAGCCTTCGCGGCACTGCAGCCCCCTTTGACCCTGGGTGTGGGCGTAGGGGCAGGTCGCGCAGGTGGCCGCCTGGGTGACGGTCTCGGCCATCTTGGCCTCCATGGAGCAAGGGTGAAGCTCGACAGCGTCAGGCCAGGCGTGACGCGATCGAGCGCTTGGGTTTGTCGGCGCCGCCGCCGGAAGCCTTGGCGTCGAGATCGGCCTGCAGATGCACCTCGCTGTTGCGATCCCAGGGGGCCGCCCAGTTGGGCGGCTTTTCCCAGTCGATGCGGGACAGGCCATGCAGGTGCGCCACGACGTGGGTACCGACCAGCTGGTCGAGCGCCTCGTTGCGAGCCGAGCTGACCTTCTTCTCCCAGCGCGCGCCGACCTGGTGCTCGGAAACCACCTGTTCGAAGAAGGCGTGCGGGGGCGCGGCTGAACGCAGGGCCGCGGGGAAGTGGATGTACCAGGGGCCGGGGTCGGCCCGTTGCAGTTGCCCCGCCAGGTCATCCTTGAACAGGTTCGGGTTGAACGCGGCGACCGGGACCTGGCCTTGAGACGCGGCGCCGGCCTTGCGGGTGGTGTCGGGATAGACCACCGAGAGGCGCGGAGCATTGATGCCGCTGGCGCCGCCCGTCAGGGCGATCGTGAAGACGTCGCGGCCGCTGATCACCCCGATCTTTCGTGTCGCGCCGACCTTGCGCCACCGCTTCCAGGCGGAATAGGCCTGCATGGTCACGCCCGGCTGGCCGCGGCTGTCAATGCCGGTGCAGCGTACGCCCATGACCCGGCCCGAGCCGTCGTCCAGCGGGAACTTGGCGGCGTGCAGGGTGAGGATGCGATCCCAGTCGGCCGGCGAGGTGGCTGGGTCGATCGCTTTGTTGGTCTCCGGATCCTGCGACAGGCGACCGCGCTGGATGATCCAGCTTTCGCCATGCTCGCCGAAGCCCCGGTAGAGGTAATCGAAGCCGTACACCTGGACGTCGACGAAGCAGGTGATGAACCGGCAGCCAGTTGGAACCACGCCCAGGTCCAGGGTCGGTTCGGCGCGTTCGGCAAGGGTGTCGGCGTCGACCGAGCCGGCGGCCCGTTTCTTCGAGTAGGGGATGCCCCACTGTTTGACGATCACCTGGCGGATCGCGGCGTCCTCGCCCGAGATCTCGGCCTCGCGCTCGGCCTTGACCCGAGCGCGAGCCAGGCCGCCGATGCCGCCGATCACGAAAGGTGACATGGCGCCGACGATCCAGAACCCGGCCGTAGGGCGGGCGATCAGCTCGCCCGTGATTTCCCCGCCTTCCGAGATCTCCTGGCCCATGCCGACCCAGCCGCCGAAGCGTTGGAACGCGTCCAGGTTCATCGCCTCGCGATGCTCGTTGCCGATCTTGCACCCACCGACGGGGCACAGCAGGTGCGCCTCGCGCTCGATCACGTCCAGCGACACGTCCGGGTCGGACGGGTACTCGATCGTCATCTGCCGCTTGGCGGTCGGGCAGGGTGACGAGGTCGCGCCGCAGACCGGGCAGCGCCAGTACCAGAGGCCCCGGTCGCTGTCGGCGTAGACGGACATGATCCCGGCGGTCCAGTCGGTCTCGGGCTTGAGACCCTTGGCCATGTCCGGGTGGCTGATCATCAGCAGCTTGGACTGGGCGCCGAAGGTCTGGCGCCGGATGTCGAGCATCGTCTTCACGTCGCCCAACAGCATCCAATTGTCGATCTCGTCGGCCACGATGCGCGGCGCCGACTTGTTGATCAAAGTCTTGGGGTGGGCCGAGAGGAACTCGACCACCATGCCCCGGAAGCGCTTGAACGACAGGCTGTCATCGACGGGTCGCTTGCCCAGGGCCTCCTTCATGCCCTCGTGCAGGTCGATCATCGGATTGATGCGTGACTTGACGTAGCTCTGCACGCCGTCGTCGGACTGCATGTACCAGAGGAAGCTGGCCGGATCGGCTTCGACCGATCGCAGCAGCCAGTTCTCGGCCGCCACCGTCTTGGCCGCCTGGCCGGGGCCGACCAGGGCCACGGTCTGGTGGTCGATGCTGTCCAGCCGTTCGGACGGCAGGACTGTGTAGGGGACGCGGTCGTTGCTCCACAGGCCCACATGGCCGCCGCCGGCGTTGTCCAGCCAGCGGTTGCGACAGGCGTAGGCGGGGACCGACAGGCGCTCGGGCGGCAGGAAGACGTCCAGGCAGTCGATCGCGATCGCGTTCGCGTCGGCGTAGGGCGCGAAGAACATGGATCAGCTCACCAGGTGAACCGGAGGGGCCAAGGCGAGCGCCGCTCGCACCGCGCGGCCTCGCCCCTCCGGGACGGCGACTAACCGCCGTCGTGGGATCCCGCACGGGGCGGGTCAGCCGGCCCCGCGCCCCCGGAAGGGTCGACGGTGACCGCCAGCTGTTTCTTCAGGGTCAGCACCGAGGAGCGCATCATGCCCTCGATCTTGCCCTTCATGGCGAAGCCGACCCGCTCGGCCAGGCCGAATTCCTTGACCAGGGCGTCGGGCATGGCCAGCAGACCGCTGCGCAGCTCGACCAGGATCGTCTCCAGGACGCTGCGCATGGCCGCCGCCTCCACCAGCTCGGCGCGCGAGCGGCGCAGGCGGTCGATCTTCAGCTCGGCGTCGGCCTGGTCGCGCTGCTGGCGGGCCGTCGCCTCGCCCCGGTGCTGATAGCGGTCGCCGCCCTGGCGCGCCTGCCGCACCTCGTCCAGCTGGACCGGCTCCTCGATCTCCTCGAGCTCGGGCTCGGGCTCGGCCGCCGGCCGCGTCGGCGCGCCGGTCAGATAGGCTTCGACCAGATCGGCGTCGAACTCCCACCCGCCGCCCTTGCCGCCGCGCGACTGGACCGGGAAGTGCGGATCCTCGTCCAGCCGGCGATCCAGCCGCGGCCGCGACCAGCCCAGGCGAGCGCACAGCTCCTTCTTGCCGATGAACGGCGAGCTCTCTGAAGACTTCACAGCAGCAGCCGCCATTTCGGGCCCCTGTATCGCCGTGTAAGGCGCGTGCAATGCTTGGGGAGTAACGGTTGTAACCGTGTATCGGGGTTTTTTTACACAGTCAGTGGAAGAGAACGCGGCGCAAAAGACCCCCGTACGTTCCAGACCGCTGGGAAGGACCCGCGAGGGGGGAGGGGGTCTACCCCTCCGTCACCGGGCGGAGGCGAGGGCGGTGGCGATCGCCTTGTCCCACTCGGCCCGGCCGTGCTGGCGGACGACGGCGAAGGCGCGGTCGCCGAAGTGCAGCTTGGCCGGGACGGGGAGGGGGTCGCTGAAGCGGATCAGCAACTTCAGCGTCGCCTTGCCGTTCCGTCGCGCCGGGCGACGCCACACCCCGTTGATCGTCTCGCCGCTCTTGGTCTTCACCGCGCCGATGAAGACGTTCGGCTTGGACTTCAGCGTGGCGAGCTGGCCCTTGGGCAAGTTGCCGTACTGGTTCACCCGCGCGCCCTTGGGCGTGAGGATGGCGCGCTTGGAGCCGAGCACCTGGCGGCCGCCGGTTTCCCAGGGCGTCAGGTACTGGGCCTGGATGTCCTTGGCATAGACGTACGCGGTGAGGTTCGACTTGGTCGCGCGCTGCACGCTGTAGGCGCGGCGGGTGAACGGCGTCGGATTGTCGAAGACCTCCGAGAGGGCTTCGGTTTCATCGGCCTGGACCAAGGCGGCCAGGCTGTTGAGCATCAGCGACGCGGCGAACGGGATCTGACGACGCTGGAAATCGTTAAACCGGCGCGTCTGCTGCTTCACAGCCGCCCGCATGTCGATCCGAACGCCCATGAAAAAAGCCCGCTTCGGAGGTCCGAAACGGGCTGGTCTAGAATGGCATCCGCACTCCAGCGATTTTTCAAATCGAAGGAGCGCGCCGCAAATGTGAGGGATCTCTAACCGCAATGGCAGGCTTCGAATCAATCCCCAGGACGAAAACTAGGAGCTCCACGCGCCGACCGTCAAGTTGCTTCTTCACGACCGCTTCCCAGGGCAGGCCCTCGACCGAGACGCGCTCCCCCGGCTCCCATTGCTGGTCCGGCGTAGGGGCGGCCGCCTCCCATTGCGGGACCGGCTCGTCGCGCAAGGTGACGTAGCCGCTTTCCTCCTCGCCGCGCAGGAAGTCGATCCGGTCGGGCTTGATCCAGGCCGGGCGGTCGCCGGCCCGAAGCACCGACTGGACGCCGTGCGTGGTGAAGATCGCGTTCCAGCCGTTGGTCACCACGTCGACCTGGACGAACAGGTGGCGCGGGAACATCGGCTGGATCGGGTGGCGGCTGCGAGGATGGCCCAGCACCATGGGCAGGTAGATCTCGCGGACGGCGGGCTGGCGGCGAGCCAGATGCTCGAGGCGATCCTTCGCCAGCTTTTCCTCTCCGCGCTTGGACGTGGCGACAAGCCAGCGCAGGTCTGCCGGCGGGGCGAAATCAACGACGGTCTGGCTCATGACAACCCCCCGAACTGGCGACCGTTCCAGAGCGTTCCAGCGCTGTTCCGGTCTAAGATATTGATAAGAATAAGGAATATAGATATTGGAACGGCTGGAACGGACGGAACGCTACGGTTCTCGCGTGCGCTCGCTCGCTCGCTCCTGCATGGGAGCGGCGGCCGTTCCAGGCGTTCCAGTGTTCCAGGCGGCCTAATCCTCATGGAAAACAACCGCATGGCCGGAACGATGGGCTGGAACGTCGCGGAACGACGACGCGTCGTCACCCAACCAAGGGGTCAGGGGAATGGCCGTCGCGCGCGACTTTGACCCGACCCCGTAGTGCAGCGGCGGCGCCGACCAGGTGCGATGGTCGGGACCAAGCGCATCGAGATAGCTCAGGGACCGACGCCAATCAGGCCAGCGCGTCTTCTCGAAGATCTTCATCAACGCCGGGTGCTTGTTGGCCACCAGAAGCCAGGGCCCGGCGCGGCCGTCGGGGGCCTCCATGCGCTCGACACGAAGCCCGTACGCCTTGAGGGGGTCGGCGTGGAGGTGCTCCTGCTTGACCTCAGCCTTGACGATCTCTCCCAGCGTGAGGCGGCGATCGGATCGATAGATGTCCGCGCCAATGGACAGCAGGTGAGCCAAGGCCTCCTCGCCCTGGTTGGTGACGGTGTCGATCTCCTCCCGCACCGCCATCAGCGGCCGCCAGAACTTCACCTCGTCATCGGCCTCATCGGGGGCCAGGGGGCTGTCGGCCATCAGCAGCCGGCGGCCGGCCGCCAACATGCAGATCAGGTCCGCCGCGCGAGGATCCCGCACGCCACGAACGATGGCCGCCTTCATGGTGGCGACGTCCTGGCGATAGCGCCTGGCGCCGGCCAGGGCGCGCCCTAGAACGCCGGGGGCGATGTCGCGCGCCTTGGCTAGGGCCGCCTCGAGGTCGGCCGACGAAGCGAGGTCGGGCCGCTTCTCGCCGAGGGCCAGGTCTGAACCTGACAGGGGCATCAACCGGATCTCGACCATCCGCGAGGCGTCGGCGGCGTTCAGCCTGGGCAGGTTGATGGCGGCCATGATGACAGCGCCGACGGCCGTCTGGGTGACCGTTCCGCCCCCGGTCGAGCCCTGACGCCGGGTCGCGCCTTCGCCGGTCGACATGCGGCGCAACAGGTTCAGCGCTTGCTCGACCGGCCCTTCGCCGAAGGCGGTAGCCGCCGCCTCGGCTTCGTCCAGCAGCGCAGGGCGCGCCATCCCCTGCAGGTCGGAGCGCAGGCCCGCGTCTGTCCAGCTGTCAATCACTGGCGGGGCCAGCGCCGACATCACCGCCTGGATGAACAGCATCAGCTCGGACTTGCCCGAGCCCTGCAAGGCGTTGATCATCACGTGGCCGCGGAAGGGCGCAAAGCCCCCGAGCATCGCGCCACCGATGTAGCCCAACACGACATCCGCACCGGTCAGACCGTCGTCGCCGATCGCGTCGAAGCGCCAGTTATCGAGATGCAGCCGAACCCAGGTCAGGTCGGCTGAGGCGATCGGCGGCTCCGGCCTGGGGGCCGGGGGGCGCAGGAGATAGACCGGACCTGTCTTCTCGCGCAGCGTTTCGGCCACGGTCTGAATGGTAGGTCTCTTGCCGCCACCGATCGTCCAGACCTCGGAACCGCGGTGAAGGATCACCGTTCCGTTCGACCCAGGCCACACACCCAGCGAGCGCTGGGTCCGATTGCGGTCGTAATAGCCGGCGTCGCGGCATTGGGTGACGAACCAGATCGCCGCCAGCTCGCGCAGGAACTTGTCCTCAGAGTCCCGCCAATCCGTCAGGAACGCCCGGCCAGCCATGCTGGCGAAGATGTCCGTTCGCAGCAGCTGCGAGATCTTGGCGGCGGGCTCCTCGCGGATCACCCCCTCAGGCATGGCGAAGACCACCTTGCCGTCGTAATGACCCAGGGGGACGACAGGACACGATGCCACCGACGGGTTCGGGTAGACCTTGATCTTTTTTTCGTCGCCGCCTTCGGGATCAGCCTCGCCCATGTCCGTGGCGGGTTCGCCGCCCGCCACGGTTTCGTAACCGCCGAACACATCGTTGGCCGTCGCCGCCGCCTCGGGGGGGATATCCAGGTTCTCGCCCTCGTCACTCACGCCTTACGCCCCTCCCGCTGCGCCAGCTGGCGAAGCCACTCATCGTTGAAGTCTTGATTTCCGGGCGGGGCGATCGCTCGCGCCGCCACGCCTTCGCGTCGCCACGCCCTGGTCGCCAGGCGGGCGCACAGGGCCGCTCGCGCTGGAGCATCCAAGATCGCTGGCACGACCTTTCCGCGCCCCGTTCGCGTCTTGATCTTCAGAGGAGCCATGTCGCCGTCGACGCCGACGATCACTTCAGGCCAGGGCTGCCCCAGAGGGATTGACCAGGTGAACGCCGGGCCCATCAGCGAACCGTCGTCATTTCGCGCCGCCTTTGGCGCCGCCACGTCCATGCAGCCTTCGCGGTCGGTCTCGACCAGGCCCTGCATCTTGCCCAGCGACAGGGTCGCCACCAGGCGCGCATAGCGCCCCTTGTCGACCGCCATGCACAGCAGGCTGAGGGCGGATTCCATACCCTCGCCCTCGAGCAGGGGCGTGCCGTCCAGCCGGGGATCATCGACCACGGGACCCAGCAGCCAGACCGCGCCAGGCTGGCCCTCGGGGCCGCTTTGCGGGCCCCACATCTGCTTGCCCAGGCCCTTGTCCCGGCCAGTCCCGTCGCGCAGCAGATAGGTGGCGTGCAGGCCGCCGGTGGGAAGGGGCTCGCCGTCCTTTTCGTACGTCGGCCGCATCAGCATGGCGGGAGCCTTGGTCCAGGCGCGGGCCTGGTCGTCCCAGTGGTGATAGGCGAACGGGTGAAAGCGCAGGGCAGGGGCCACCAGGTCGATGACCGCCTGCAGGATCCCGCGCGAGCGCAGATAGCGCTCGACCACCGTGCCGGCGATCGGGCGGCCGAACTCCCACATCTCGGCGGCCATCTCGAGCTTGCGCTTGAACGAGCGGTCGTCGGCCTGGCGGGCCTTGGCCGGCGGGGGCGGGGCCTGGAAACCAGCCCCCAGCAGCTCGCGGCAAGCCTCGATCGGCGTCACCCGCCAGGCCTGGACGGCCAGCTCGATGACGTCGCCATGCTCGCCGCAGCTGTAGCAGCGGAACGTGCCCTTCTGAGGCTTGACCTCGAAGGGCCGTCCAGCGGCCTTGCCCCGCGCCGGCGCGCCGCAGCCGTTGATCGGGCAAGCCGCCCGACGGCTGTTTTGGCCGCCATGCAGCTTGGTCAGCCGTTCGGCGACATCCAGGATCGAGACCTCGCGCTTGACCTGGTCGAAGATCGACGGGCCGTTCATGCGCCGCCTCCGGTGCGAGCGCCGCTCGCATCGACTACCTGGCCCAGCTCGAGACCCTGCGGGGTGCAGCGATAGCGACGGCCGCCGGCGCGGTCGTTGGCGGCCGTCGGCAGCCGCTCGGCCAGTCCCATCGCCACCAGCGTGGCCAGGTGCGCGCCCTCGAGCACGGGCGGCGCCGGCGCGACGCCGGCGGGATGCCGCGCCAGCTCCTGCAGGGTGCGCAGCCGCGGGGCCGTCATCGGGATCAGGTTGTAGAGCCGGACGGGTTTCTTGCTCATGCCGCCGCCCTCGACAGCTGGTCGCGCAGCGCACGCTCCATCCGGAGGCAGGCCATATCGAAGAACGCCGGATCCTTCTCGACGCCGACGAAGCTTCGTCCTTCGATCAGGCAGGCCTCGCCCGTCGTGCCTGTGCCCATGAACGGATCCAGGATCCTGGCGGCGCTCATGTTGCGCACGATGCGGCGCATCAACTTCAGCGGCTTGACCGTTGGATGATCAAAGCCCTTGCCGCCGTCCTGGCCACCGCGCCCGCCGTCCCACACCCGCGACTTGTCCTGATAGGGGCCGACCGGATGATCGCCCGGGTTCCAGGCATGGACGTAAAACTCGGTGTCGGCCCGATAATGCTTGTTGGCGAACGGCGAGGCGTTCGTCTTGCGCCAGGTCAGAACGGCGTGGCGGGCGAAGCGGCGGGCCAGCTCGGGCAGCATGACGACCAGCTGGTCGTTGTGGCAGAACACCGTCAGGCTGCGGGGCGCGCCCAGGTCGAGCGCAGCCAGGTCGAAGCCCTTGTCCAGGCCGTGACGCACGATCGCGTCCGAAGCCTTGCGGGCCTTGCGGAATTTGCCGCCGCCCGAATTGTTGAAGGCGTACGGCGGGTCGCCGACCCAGCCGTCGACCTTGCCGATCAGCTCGACCACCTGTGGATCCAGGCAATCGCCCAGGATCAGCCTGCAGTCGCCGAATTGCTCGACCCGATGCGTGACCGACCGCATCAAGCCAGCACCTTTTCCAGGCTCTCGGGCGAGACGTCGAACAGCCAGGCGATCTCGTCGATCGGCCAGCGCGCCGTCGCGAAGCGCTGGGCGTAGCCGGCGATCTTGTCGGTCAGCGGCCGAAGGCGTGTCGGTCGCCCTGGCGCTGGACGGGCAGGGGGGGGGGCGGGCGCCGCCAGCAGGTTGGGCGCGGCGGCCTCTACCGGCCGGCGCGGCGCGCGAGCACGAACCTTGTGAACCGGAACGAACGGGCGGGCTTCAACCGCGAGCGGATTGGGCGCCGCCGCCAGCTCTTCGTCACCCGCCACCGCTTCGGGCGCTTCAGCGCCATGGGTTTGGGCGTGGACGGGGCCACCGGCATCGGCCTGGGGCGCGTCGTCAGCGGGCTCGGCAGGCGAGGCGGCAGGAGAGAGGGGCGGCGGCTCGATGTCGAGGACTTCAACCGCAGGCGACGCATCAGTTGCTCCTTGAGCGGTGGCGGGGAAGCGGTGGACGCTGACGACCAGGGCGTCGCCGAGGTCAACGCCGAGGATCACGGGATCGCGGGCTGGGAGAGCAGGGCCCGTGAAGTCGATCGCCTGTCGCATCCACGGCGTGAGCCTGGAGGCCGGCGCCGGATTGCCGATGACGACGATCTTGGGTTCGTCGGGCCAGGGCGCGATGCGCTCGAACAGCTCCAGCTCGCCCTCGGGGGCGAGGACCATTTCGAACGGATCCGCCGGCAGGTCTTCATCGATCCGGTGATGCAGCGGCAGGTCGGGCAGCTTGGGCTCCGCCTGGCCATCGATCTCGGCCAGGCGGTTATAGACCCGCGCCTCGGTCCAGCGACCGCCCATCAGCATGGCGATCGTCTTGGTCGACATCTTGGCCGCCCGCAGCTTCAGCAGCTCGCGATCGGTCGCGCTGAGCTCGCTCATCGCGTGCGCTCCTGATCCATCAGGTCGCCCATAAGGTTGGCCGCGGCGAGCAGCGACGGGGCGACGGCGCGCCGCTGGTCAGGGCCGGCTTGAACGAAGGTGCGGACCGCCGCGCGGAACAGGGCCACGGCGTTGGCGTGGATGGCGGCGGGCTTGCGGAAGGGCGGGGTGCAGGCGGTGGCGGCGGCCTCGGCGAAGGCCATCAGGGTCCAGCGCTCGCCGCCACCCCGGTCGGGGCGCGCGCCGTTCAGCTCGCCCAGGGCCAGGGCGGCCTGCTGCTGGGCGTAATGCACCAGCTTGCGCCACAGCACCCCGGGCCCGATCTCGCCCTGGCGGCGCACCATCTCGATGGCGAAGGGACGGCTGCGCATGTCAGTCGTCCAGATCGGCGCGCGGCCGCGCGGCGCTGTGGCGCAGGTCTTCGACCAGGCGGCCCGACGCCGCGACCAGGTCGACCACGTGGCCCACCCGCACGGCCACCACATTGTCTTCGTTCAGCAGGCCGTCCAGCAGGGCCAGGAACTCCTTGCCGGCCTCCCAGGCGGTGAACGGCAGCTGGTGATAGTTCAGCCCGCGCGAGAGGCCGCGCGCGGCCGCCATCTTCATTTCGAGCACCGGATCCTTGAGACCGGCCGGTGCGCCGAAGGCGTAGGCCGGGCCGATCAGGGCCGCTTCCTGAGCCAGGGCGATCCACATCTCGACGCGCTCGAGCGGCCTCATCGGGCGGCTCCGGCGACTCGTGCTTTCATGGGGCTCTCAGACCCAACCACGGAGCAGCTGAAATGGAAGATCCCGCCGCGCTGTTCAGGCAGGCCGTCGAGGCCGCGATCGCCAGGCAGAACCGTCAGATCCTCGAGCACGAGCGCCGGACGGTTGAACTGGCCCGTCTTATCCAGACCAACCACGGTGAGGCCATGGCCGCCGAGCGGTTGCTGATGACCCTGGCCGCCCTCGTCGCCCGGCGAGAACCCGATCCCCTGGCCTTCTGCGAGCAGCTCAGGGAGATCGCCCTGGACGGCATGCCCAAGGCTCAGACGGCCGGGATCGAGGCTGGGCGCGAGGCGCTGGAACGAGCCCTCAGCAAGATAGAGGCCTTCATCGTCAAGGCCAGCGGCCAGGCGTAGCGCCGCCGGCAGGCTCGCTCGCCAGCGGCGCTGGTGCGCCCGATCGCTGGCCATCTGCCGCAGGATTTGATCGAAGTCATCGGGGACGGCGTCGATGTCCATCACGCCACCCCGCCGAGACGATCGGCGCCGTCTTGACCGGCCGCCTCAGGGTTGCGTGCGATCGCGCCCAACCCCCGGTGTTTCCCCGAAGTCAACTGCGACCCATAGCCGCTCGCCATGGTTAAGCTTGGCGCTTGCGCTGACGCCCTGGTCGCGAAACGGTGGTTTTTGGTTTTAGTAGCGTGGGGGAGTGATGTGGCAGACCGAGACGCACCAACAGTCGAACTAGTCCGAATGCTGGCCAAGATGATGGTCGAACGACCCGAACTGTTCGAGGAAGCAGAGCAACTAGCGCAGCCGATCTCGGTGCGCGAAACCATAGGCGCGGCGCTGACAGGCGCGTTTGAGCTCCTGCAGTCCGCATCGTCAGACTTGGCGATCGCTCGCGACCACCTTGAACACTTAGCCGCGACGGCGAAGCGGAGCGCGATCATTGCGCGTCCTCGCCCGTCCCCGCGGGGGATTTCGCCCGAAGATGGGGCGGATAGAAGTCCGCCGCCGTAATGGCGGCCTGCGTGAGGGCGACGATCCTCCCGAGCACTCGCTCGGTGGGAATTTGCCGGCGCGGGTCCCCGAACGGCCGCGTGTAGCGGCGCACTTGCTCCGACGAGACTTCAAGTGCGGCGGCGGCGTCGGCGATCTTTACGTCATGATCGAACAGCCAACGCGCAAAAGGCGGGCGGTCGACCACTGCGGGGGCATGTTGCATCAGCGACGGTCCTAATCCGTGTCGCTGGTAAAATCGCAACTGATTTGGTGGTAATCGCAACTGTTTTGTTGTTATGAAAAACAACCATGCTTGCACTCGCGTTTGATAGGCCAGTCGTCAGAGGTTGCCTCATGGCAACCAGCGACGATCAAAATGCCGAAGCGAAGGCCCTCGGGGCTGCGCTCAGAGTGCTGCGCAAGCGTAGCCGGCTGAGCCAGCCGCTCGCCGGCGAAGCCTTTGGCATCGGCGGAGAGGGCTGGCGGAAGTACGAAGCCGGCCTCGCGCCAAGCATCTTCAAGCCCGATGTCCAGCGGCGCTTAACCGCGGCGGTGGGCGCCACCGTGGGCGAGCTTATGGCCGCCTTGCAGCAGATGGGCGGGCGATCGCCTACCGCCTGGACCCCGTCGATCGTGGCGCCGTCATTCGACGCCGCTCGGAGGCTGGACGCACCGCACCTCGTGATCCGCGATCGCGTCCAGGCGGGTGCGTGGCTGATGGCCGACGACCACGATCAACAAGAGCCGGCGACTTACCCCGCGACGAAGGATCCACGCTTTTCCTACGCCGACCAATGGATGTCGGAAGTCGTCGGGGACTCGGTCAACGCACTGAATATCTTCGACGGCGACCTGGTCCATTGCGTCGATATCGCGGGCACCGGCTATGCCGCCCGGACCGGCGATGTTGTTGAGGTCGAACGCCTGCGGTTTGACGGCAGCGAACGCGAGCTGACGATCAAGCAGGTTGAGGTCACGCCGGAAGGTATCCTCTTGTGGCCGCGCTCGACCAATCCTCGGTGGCGAGATCCGCTGAAACTTGCCGACGGGACCAAGGAAGGCGAGGAAATCGAAGTCCGTCTTCGTGGTCTGGTTCTGGCCTCGGTGCGACGGATCTTCCGCTAACGCGCGCCAATCTCACGCTCGACCCGTTCCTGACGGGCAATGTCCTCCGGGGCAGTCCCGTCAAGCGCCTGCTGGGCGATCAGCGACCTCATTTGAATAATGCAATACCGCTCGATAGCGGGGTCGTAACCGTACTCACGGTGACAGGCGCCTGAGACGGCGGCCATCCTTTCTTCGATCGTTCGAGGCGGCCGCGAATCAACCGCGCCCAACGGCGCTGTCGGCAGCCTTACGCCCGAGATCCAAAGCGCGCCGACTGTCCCGGCCACGCCGATCGTCATGCCGATCAAGACAAAGCCCAATCCCCCACCTGAACTGCCCCGCATAGATCGCCCCCTTTTGATTTCGCGAATAAATCACGCGGAATTTCGGGTGCACACCGTTACGTCAGTGGGCTGACCTCACTGGTTGGGTTGTCAAAAATCCCCCTATTGCCGTGCTTGTTTGGTTGACACCCAACTAAACACGTGTGTTTCTCAATCAACCCCGCGCCGATCCGCGACATTCGCTCGCGTCGTTCGGAGGGGCCGACCGGCGGCGGCGCTTCAGCATGGGCGCGGCCGCGACAGGGGACCGGCGCGGGGCTGAGGAGGGGTTTTATGACCACGGCGACCACCACGGACGCGGAAGACCGCCAGGCCCACAGGGTCGACCTGCATGTCGGATTAAAGCTGCGCCAGCGACGGCGCGGGCTGAACATGAGCCAGCACGAACTGGCCCGGGCCCTGGGCCTGACGTTCCAGCAGGTGCAGAAGTACGAGCGCGGGGCCAACCGGATCAGCGCGTCCAAGCTGTACGAGGCGGCCGGGGCCCTGGACTGCCAGGTCAGCGACTTCTTCGCCGGCTTGCCGGACCCTCGCGGCGAGGAGCCGGACGCCCAGGCGGCGCCTGATCCGTTCCTGGTGATGTCGGCGATCACCCACGGCGCGGCCGTGGCCATCCACTTCGCCCAGATGACGGCCCTGGACCGGTCGCTGCTGGCGGGCCTGGCCCGGCGGTTCGTCGATGGCAACGGCGACCTGCCCACGGCGGCGCTGTCCGCGGGGATGAGCTCGGCCGAGATGGCGGAGGAGGCGTGCGCGCCGGTCGCCCGGAGCGAAATCCAGAACCAGACGCAGCTGCGCCGCCACTATGCGCGGGCGCTGTGATGGCCGAGGCGCTTCCCTTTCCGCTCGGCGGCACGGGCCTGATCCCGTTCAAGCATTCGCACGGCTATGTCGTCATCGACCGTGAGGCGATCACGGCCATCGTCTCCTCACGCGATCCTGGCTTTTCGCTCACCGAGGTCTGGACCGGCGCCTACTGCCACTACGTGCTGGAAACCTTCGAGGAGGCCTTGCGTAGTTGGGCTCCGATGGCGCCGCCCAGCAATAGGCAATCGCCGCCGCAGTCACCCCCGCCGCCGGCCAGGGCGGTGGAACCGTGAGCGCCGCCGCCCGCGCCACCCAGGGCGAGCGCGTCGCCGACGTGCTGATCGCCATCGAGGCGGTCGACGCCGCCACGATCTACGCCGCCCCGCTGGTGGTGATCAATCGCGACGGGCCGCCGCGCGGCCTGGTCGGCCTGCATGTCGGCCCCTGCCACTTCCGCCTGGCGCTGGACGACGCGCGGCTGGCGGCCCAGGTGCTGGAGGCGCAGACCGACCTGGTCGGCGCCCAGGACCTGGCCCGTGGCCTGTGGGCCAACATCGGCATGGTCGACCTGCTGCTGCTGGGCCAGCGCATGCGCGCCGCCCGTGAAGCAGGCTGGTGGGCGGCGCCATGAACCGCGCGGCCTGGTGGAACGACTTCCGGTCCTGGCTGCTGGTGGCGATCGGCGTGATGGCGGTGCTTTTCGAACGGTGGTTCGCGTGAACGCCCGGATCCGCGAGAAGCAGGCCGCCTATCTGGCGGCGATGGGCCGGGAACCGCAGGCGCAGGATCCGCGCGGCGGCAACGTGGTCGACCTGCGGCCGTGCGGCGTGGACGAGGCCGACGAGGTCACCGTCACCTTCGATCAGCCCCGCCGAGGCTACCGGGTGCGGGGCAAGACCACCCGCCTGATCTTGTCGGATCTTCTGCGCGCCCTGGGTCGGCCGGCGCATGAGCTGGTCGCCACGCCGACCAAGCAGGGCGGCTTTGACAGCGCCTGGATCAAGGTGGCGGTCGGCCCTGACGCCGGCAAACGCCTGGCGTTCGTCACGGGCCTGGACGCCACGGTGATCAACATCGTCTGGGGTCGCCCGATCGACAGGCTCGAGCAGGTCATGGGCCGGTTCTACCCGCTGGGCTCCAGCCACGCGACAGAGGCCAAGGCCAAGGCCAAGGCCGAGCCCGAGAGCCCCGATCCCGAGATCCCGCCGGCCGACGAGGCCGAGCTTTCCCCCGAAACCGAAACTTCCGGAGACGACGAATGACGTCGCACGTCATCACCGAGCTGGTGCTGCAGACCGAGGCGATCCTGCGCCTGGCGGTCGCCAAGGACGGCAAGCCGATCAAGTCGGCCGACGTGGCGCAGGCCACCGGCCTGGACGGCGGCAGCGCCCGGCGCGAGCTGCGCCGCATGGCCGAGGCCGGCCTGCTGTCGATCGACGGCGAGGGCGCGCGGGGCGTGCTCTACTACATCCCCACCGGCGCAGCGCACGACGCGATCGAGGCCCTGGACCGCGCGGCCCAGGCCGGGCCGGCCACGGGCTTTCCCGTCGCCCCTCATGACACCTTCCGCCGCAATCCTAAACAGCCGCGCAAGCGCTTTCCCGACGAGATGATCGCCGATCGGGCCGAGGGCATCGTCCAGGTGGGAGGCCTCCTTTATCCGCTGATCGTCGATCCGGCCGATGCGAGCGGCGCTCGCATGATCCAGGACGGCGAGTGCCGCTGGCGGGCGATCGGGTTGCTGATCGAACAAGGTCGGCTGCCCGATGGGTTGAAGGGCGGCGTTCCCTATACCGAGAAGGCGGGTGGCGAAGCCCAGATGCTCAAGACGGCGCTGATCGCCAACGCCCAGCGCAGCGACCTGACGCCGTGGGAAGACGCCCAGGGCCTCAAGCGCCTGAAGGACCTCTTAGGCCTGTCGGCTCGCGGCTTGGCCCTGGAGCTGGGCCGCGCCCAGGAAGGCAGCGAACGCGGCGTCGCCGATGTGCAGCAGAAGATCAAGACCGCCGAACAGGCCAGCGCCGAGGACATCGCCCTGCATGAGAGCGGCGAGCGGTCGTGGGAATGGCTGCGGGAGAGCGTGCGCGAGGCGCGGACGCTGACCTCGCCGGCCCGGCTGGCGATGATCGAGCTCAAGAGGAAGATGCACCAGGACCCGGTCACCGGCGATCTGCCTCACGGCGCGCTCTGGGCGCTGCGCAGCACCGACGAGACAGCGCTCAGCTTCCGCGAACTTCACCACGCCCAGCTGATCGAGCCCCTGGTCGTTCCCGTGGGCGGCGCGCCCCGTGCGGTCGTCAGGATCACCGACCAGGGCCTGCGTTGGTTTGAGAAGTTCACAGCCGGGCGGGACGGGGCCGAACTGCTCTCGATCGAAAAGAGCCTTTGGATCGAGACTCTGAACATCGAGCAGCCGGGAGCGATGATCGATGACGAGGGCTATCGCACGCCGTGGCTGAACGCCCGACGCGCGAAGTTCCTCGTCACAGGCGAGGTGGTCGGCGGCGAACTGCCGGACCAGGTCGACCTGGAGGAGGCGATCGCGGCGACACAGCCAGCGCTTAGCGCCGATCCGGCAACTGATGAGGATCCTGGTCCTTGGCGGCAAGGTGATGACCACGAGGCCTGGGTCCGGAAGCGGCTGAGGCATGCTCTGGGCAGCATCAAGCCGCGTGACCTGCTTGCCGTGGTCGAGCTCGCCGACGCTTGTCATTTCAAACCCTATGGCCCGTCCAACCCCGGCTACACGCGGACGTGGGCGTACAATAGTCACGGTTCCAGCAAGCCCCAGTCACTGGTCGCCGAATACGGCTGCGGCGGGACGTCAGGCGGCGGGACCCCTGAGCTGTCCCACGTCCACCCCGCCACGCTCGAGTGGCTGAAGGACAACGGCCTGTTCAAGCCGGAAGGCGGCGGGGCCCGCAGCGCGATGCTCTATCGCGTTCGCCAGGGCGTGTCGCAGGGCGGCGCCGATCTGTGTGAACGGACTGGGCGCTATCACACCAGCTGGCTGAACCCGCCCGAGACCGCCGTTGATCGGGCGACCGCCCCAGAGCCCGCGAAGCGCCTCGACCTCACGGACAAGCAAATCCTCCTGCTTGCCGAGCTCGCCGACTTCCGTTGGCGCTTCTCAGGCGGGGAGCACCTGCCGGCTGGTCCTCACGGCGGGGCCCACGGCCTGGACAAGACCCTTCCGGCGCTGGTCTCGCTCGTCGGGCCCGGCGGTCGGGAGGGCTTTCACCTCTCCCAGGCCGGCGCGCTGGCGCTCAAGCAATACGGCCTGCACGACCTGACGAACATCGACAGCGGCGTGGTCGACAGGAACCCGGGCGGGACTTCCGTCCGCAAGCTCCTGCTGCTCCGGGCCCGCGAGGCAGTCATCAACCCCACGCGGGCGGCCGACATGGTCGACGGCGAGTACGTCACGCCCTGGCTGAACACCGACACCGCCCAGCGCGTGGCCGCGAAGGTCAGAGAGAAGGCCGCCGAGAAGGACCGCATCGCGGCCTTCGGCACGATCGTCGACGAGGTGGTCAACGGCCTGACGTCGCGTGTTCACGGTGTCGTGGGCTTGGCGGCCTCCAAGCGCGACTGGGCCGGGGAGCCGGCGGTGGATCCGCGTGAGATCCCCGAGCTCGCCGACCTGGTCGTCAGTGAATTCATGGGCGGCAACCCGTTCGTCGCGTGCGCCCACCTGGCCATGATCCAGCTGAAGGTCGCAAAGGCGAACCTCATTCCAACGGCGGCCGACGCCGCCATCACCTCGGCCGTGGCGCGTTGGCGGTCGGATCAGGCTCAAGAGAGCAAGGCGCTGTTCACGCTCAAGGCCGGGGACGTCGTCAACACCGGCGGCGCCACCGACTACCGCCTGATTTCGCGCAAGGACCGCCAGGACAGCCGGGTGTTCGATTTCGTCGTCCAGCCGATCTTGAACGGCAAGGACTACGGCGGCGAGCGCGCCCTGAACCTCTCGGAGATCCAGCGCCTGGCGGGCGCCAACGAGCTGTCGCCCCAGTCGATCCGCCTGACGCATGACGCCGAGCGCGAGGCGGCCGAGGCGACCGTCGAGGCGCCGCCAACGCCGGCGGGCCCCGACGATCCCGATCGCGACGCCACCAGCGAGGACGAATACCGGGGCTGGATCGCCGCCGAGCTGATCGCCAAGCAACAGGTCGACCCGGCCAACGCCGCCGGCTTCGCCGCTCGGGTATTCGCCGCCAACTGCGTCAAGTTCGGCGAGACGTCCGGAACCTGGACGCGCGGCATGGCCGCCTTCGACGCCGACGACTGGGCGGGCGACCACCTTTTCCTGGGCCAGCTCAAGGAGCCCGAGCCCGACGATCAATCACAAACCGAAGGGGAGCAAGCCGATGCAGCAGCCTGACGACATCATCCGGGAGGCCGTGGCGTGGATGCAGGCCGAGGGCGTGCGCCACGCCCTGATCGCCCGCGAGCACATCGCCATGGCCAACACCCTGGCCGCGCGCCAGCCGACCAATCCGGTGCGGATCCAGGCCTATCGCCGGTGCGCCCAGGCCGCCGCCCACACCGCCTTGCGGTTCGTGGACTGGGCGATGGCCATCAGCTCGTTGCGGCCGATCGGCGGCCCGCTGGCGGCCGGCGCCGCCACCTACCTTCCCGCCACCTTCCTGCGCCGCTGCGCCGCCGAGGACTTCCCTGGCCAGGGCCTGTTCCGCCTGGCCGGCGGCGAGGTGGTGCGAGCGCCGCTCGCATCCCAGGCCGCCGAGGCGCCCGCCCAGCAGGACCGGTGGGCGGGATGAGCCCCGCCGCGCGCGGCGCGTCGCCGCCCCATTCCGCCCTGATCGCCCACCACGGCGTGTTCGTGGCCCAAGCCCTGACCCACTTCCGGAGCCCTCGAATGCCCTCCGCCGACGTCCGCTTCGCCCTGGTGCGAGAGCCGACCAACCCCCTGGCCAAGCCCAGGGCCTTCGTCACCCTGGGCGAGCTGGCCCGCGCCATCCACCGCGACCGCGCCGGCGCGCCGATCCAGCTGGACGACGACGTGCCGCTGAACATCCGCGACTGGGGCGAGGTGCGCGGCGTGGCCGTGTTCACTCTCACCGAGGGCGGCGACAAGCACCGGTTCATCGACTGGGCCTGGCTGAACGGCGGCGGCCGCGCGGCGCTGGAGCGCGCCCTGGCCGCCCAGGCCTCGACGGCTCCCACGATCGGCGGCCAGGCCGGGGTCCAGGCGCGGGGGAGGGCAGCATGACGCGTCTGTTCAAGGCCGCGTGCTCGGTGTTGTCGATCATCTCGGGCGTGCTCTTCGCCATCGTGTCGGCGACCAATCTCATCACCGGCCAGATCGGTCCCTTCGGCGTGCTGTTGGGCGCGTCCTGGGCCGTCGCCGGCGTCGTTTGTGGGATCGAGACCTGGCGGGGACCGCTGGTCCTGGCCCGAACGATCCGCCAACTCCAGGAAGGACGCAGCCAATGACCTGGTTGATCGACAAGGACCACAAGGACCGCCTGCTGGCCGAGATGGCCGGCGAATACGACCTCGCCCGCGAACGGGCCGTCGCCCTCACGCCGGCCTATGACGCGTTCCGCCGGGACCACGGCGCTTCGGCCCAGATCCTGTTCCAGCAGCTGGTCGGCGCGGCGGTCCACTACGCCAGCAGCGTCGCCGGCGACGACACCGCCAAATGGCTGATGGCGATGCGCTCGGCCGCGTTTCAGCTGCAGGAAGCCACGGTGCTGATCAGCGCGTCGATGAAGGACGCCCTGCGGGAACCCTGGACGCCGGCGGCCGTGGCTCTGGTGGCCTATGACGTGGCCGAACAGGCGCGGGGGACCTGGTCGGACACCCCCGTCACCACCGAACAGCTGAAGACCCAGTGGCCGGCGGCAATCGCGGCCGCCACGGCGGGGTTCGTCAGCCTGGACCAGGCCGACGCCGAACGGGTGAAGGCCATCGACGTCACGCTGGAGGAGGCGGGGGAGGATCTGACGGCCCAGCACCTGCACACTCACGACGAAGAGCTGCTGGAGCGCGTCGGCGCCATGGTGAGCGACGAGGCAGACTGGGACGGCGAGGTCGTGACCACGCTGATCGACAGCCACCGCGACCTGATCAAGGTGCTCTCTGATCTCGGTGCTTGGCAGATCGCCGCCGAGCGTCACCGTCAATTGACGGGAGAGGGTTACGATCCGCTCCACGATGACGGCTACGTCGACGGCCAGCTGGCGGCGGCGGCCTGGTGCTACCTCGGCCAGATCTTCAATCAGGACGACAGCACCCCCGCCGAGTGGCCTTGGGATGCCAAGCATTGGAAACCGGGCCCGCCCACGCGAAATCTCGAAAAGGCCGGCGCCCTGATCGCAGCCGAGATCACCCGCCGCCAGCGCGCCCATGACGCCTTCCTTGCCCTGGTGGTCGAAGCCTGCGTCGCCGGCGGCGCGAACCGCGACCATGCGGCCGGCGAGGTCGCCCAGGCCGTCCCGGACTTCCTGAAGGAAGAGGGGATCGAGGTCGGCCACCCGGATCGCGACTGGGGCGTCAGCGGCGCGGCCAACCTGGCCGACGAGCTGGTGCTGCGCCACCTGGAGGGCCAGGCCGATGGCTAAGCGCCCGAACCTGACCCAGGCGCAGATCGACCGCATCGTCGAGCTGCGCACCGAAAAGCGGTGGGGCGTCGAAGCCATTGCCCGTGAGGTCGGATGCTCCAAGGGTTCGGTCGACTGGGCGCTGCTCCGCGAGGGCGCCGACATTCCCGGCGCCAAGCACCAGATCCGCGACATCCCCGACGAGCCCGTCGTCCGCATGCGCAAAGGCAAGCCGGTGCGCCTGTTCACCAAGGCCGACGACGAGCTGCTTCTCGAGCTCGAGGCCGAGGGCCTGAACCCGGGCCAGATCGGCCGGCGCTTCTCGCCCATCCGCCTTCCGAACACGATCACCGGCCGGCTGCGGATCCTGGCCAGGCGCGAGGCCCGCCTCGAGGCGATGGCCGAGGCCGAAGCGCAAGCGGAGGCGGCATGACCAGGACCTGGCGCACCTTCAAGGTGGAGGTCGACGGCCACGACCCGTTCATCACCTCCGCCCCCAGCCGCGCCAAGGCGCGGCTGGGCAGCTTCGACAACTATCGCGAGCTCTGGCCCGCGACGAGGTTCGGCGAGTTCATGAGGATCTGCCGCATCACCGTCTGCCCTGTGCCGGCGAACGACGGCTACGACTACGTCCGCCGCAACTATGGCGTCGACCCCAAGGTCGGCCAACGGGCCGCGCTCGTCAATGAAGGGCCCAGCTCGGGCAAAGCCGGCGTGGTGATCTATCCCGGCCTGTCGACGGCCAGCGTCCACATAGTTCTGGACGGGGATGATCACCCCGTGCGCGTTCACCCGATGAACGTCGCCCTGGGCGAGGTGGCATCGACACCGGAGGTCGCCCATGGCTGACGCCCTGAAACCGATCGCCGACTGGATCCGGCACGCGATGCGTTTCATCGACCTCTGCGAGGCCGATGTCCTGGACTATCTCGATCGAGACCTGACGCCCGACGCCGAGCGGCTGACCAAGGAGGGCTACGCCCTCTTTGGCGAGATGTCCGATGAACGCTGCCTTGCGGACCTCGAGCATCTGAGCCTGGCCCTGACCGCCTCCGACGACCTGGTCGCCCTCGGCGTCGCCGGGATCCAGCGGCGTGACGCCGAGGGCTGGGGGGACGAGGACGAAGATCAGATCAACAGAGAGCTTGCGCGGGCGGTTCTGATGGCGGTCTTGCAGCCGCCGGAGAGCACCTCGGCCGTGGTTCGCCGCATCGTCCCCGAGGGCCAGGCCTGCGGACCCGTCGTGGTCAGCGAGGCGGACCACGAGGCGCTCGAGGCGGCGATCGCGCGCGACAAGGCGGCGCTGGCGGCCAAGTTGCCGACCGATCATGACGCGATCGCACAGATCAACGAGGCCGTGCGACGCCTGCAGGATCTGGGATGGAAGGATCCGGTCCACTGCCCCAAGGACGGCTCGACCTTTGACGGGATCGAGATCGGCAGCACGGGGATCCACCCCTTCCTCTATCTCGGCACGTGGCCGAAAGGCGATTTCTGGCTGCAGGCCGACGGCGATCTTTGGCCGTCGCGCCCGATCCTGGGGCGGCCGCGGGCCGATCAAGCCCAGCCCGATCCGCGCTGGACCCTGGACAACGGCAAGCCCTGGACGCGCGACGACAGCGTCACCTTCGACGTCCTGGGCCTGGTCGGCGAGATCGAGCTCGAGATCCCGACCCGGCCCGAGCATGTCGGCACGGTGTTCGAACGTCTGAACGAAGGCCGCAACGTCCGGCGGCTGACCGTCACCGACATCGCGTCCTGGACCGACGACCAGGTGCGCGACGCCGAGCTCTGGGCCGGGGCCATCTATACCAGCGCGTCGGACAACGACGACGTCGAGATCCCGCCGACGCCGGAACACCTGACGCCGTGGCTGGAGAGGAAGGCGCGGTCATGAGCAATCTGTCCGTCCTTCACCGCAACATGCTCGCCACCATGAGCGACGACGCGGCCACGATCTACCTTCGCGGCCTCGATCGTGACGAGTGGGCGGCATGCCAGGCCGCATGGGAGTGGGACCAGGTCAACGCGGTCCTTCGGCCTGCGATCGAAGCCGCGCTCCGCGCCCACAAGGCCCCCGTCGACGCCGGAACTGACGTCCCCGACTTCATCCGCGAGCGTCAGTTCCGGCGATATTTTCCTGATGGACGATCGACGCAGACTCAATCGCCTTCCGAGAAGCAGCGATGACCCGGACCTGCCGCCTCTGCGGTTGCACCGACCGTCGGGCCTGCGTCACCGACGGGGTACCATGCCACTGGGTCGGCCTCGCGCTTTGCTCGGCATGCGTGACGGCCGCCCTGACCAAAACGGGGGAGCCGCGAGATCCTCGACTGATGGCGGCGCTGAAGAGCGCGTGGGCTGATTTCGAACGCGCCGAGATCGGACGTCTCAATGCTACCCGCGAGGCGCTAGAAGCGGCCGCAAAACCGCTGGGCTGGGAGTTTCCGGCTCCACTTCTTGAGTGGTGTCGCGCGGTGATCGCATGGGAGGGGCGCTGATGCTCGACCGTCTCGCGACCCCCGCCTACTGGGAAGGCGACGAAGCGGGCCAAGGGTTCGGCTCCGAGGCCGACTGCCCGTATCCCGTCGGCAGCTCCGAGCGGCGGGATTGGATGACGGGCTTCGACAACGCCCGTCATCGGGATCTGAACCCGTCCTGATGGCCGGCCGTCGCGACCCCCTGGCCCGCGCCCAGCGCAACCCCAGGCCCGACCAATGGGCCGACGACGACGTCATGACCCTGGCGGAATACGTCGCGGTCTTTTGGCCGGCCGGCCCCGTCACGGTGTCGTCGCTGCGCACGGAGATCGCCAGGGGTCGATTGACCCCTGCCCGAGTCCGGGGGCTATTGTGGGTCACCCCTGCGAGCGTCCGCGCGCTCTTTCAACCCGAGCCGGCAAGGTCATGTCCCGACGTTCCAAAGGCCCGCGCCTGCACCTCCGCTCCGGCCGGATCCACAGCCGCACCGGCAAGCCGATCCCCGACATCTACTACATCCGAGACGGACAGGTTGAGATCAGCACAGGCTGCGGTCCAGATGGCCTCTCTGGCCCTGAGGGGGCCGAAGCCCAGCTCGCCGCCTACATCCTCCAAAAGTCGGCGGTTCGGGCCCAGGAAGAAGAAGCTGTCGACGATCGCCAGCGCCGAAGTGATCCAGCTTCGGTTCTAGTCGCCGAGGTCCTGGCGCTGTACCTCGTCGAGAAGGCGCCCACCCTGGCCGACCCGGTGGCCACCGACGTGCGCGTCCAGGCGCTCATGCGGTTTTTCGGTGGAGCCATGTTCCTGAGCGACGTGCGGCGGTCGACCTGCCAGGCCTATGTGGCCGAGCGCATCACCCAGCCCCTCAAGCAGGCGCGACGCGGAGCCGCCCTGGACAAGCGCGTCACGCCCCAGGGCGCGCGGCGCGAGCTCGAGGATCTGTCGGCCGCCATCCACTATTGGAACGGCGAATACCCTCTGATCGTCCGACCCAAGGTCTGGCTGCCCGATAAGCCCGAGAGCCCCCGCGAGGCCCTGACGCGCGGCCAGGTGGCGGCTCTGCTGATGGCCGCGCGCGGCTATCGCCTCGAGGTCGACGTCGAGGGCGTTCGGACCTGGCGCTATCTGGGCGGCAGCGTGCGGGCGAACCGCGCCCATCTACGGCGCTTCCTGGTCATGGGCGTCTATTCCGGCAGCCGGCCGACCGTGAACATGCAGGTGCTGTGGTCGGAATCGCCCGTCCAGGCCTGGGTCGATCTGGTCGCCGGCATGATCTGGCGGCGCGGCAAACGCGAGAAGGACCACCGGACCAAGCGCCGCCCGGTCGTCAGGATCACCCAGCGCCTGCTGGCCCACATGCGCCGCTGGAAGGCCCTGGACGACAAGAAGGCGACGAAGCTGCGGGAGGAGGGCCTGGAAATGGCCAACACCGTCCTGCACCACGGCGGCGCGCCGATCGACAGCGTCCGCACCGGTTTCGAGGCCATCGTCGCCGACGCCGGCCTGGCGGCCGAGATCACGCCCCACTGGCTGCGGCACACCTGCTGCACCTGGTTGATGGAGCGCGACGCGAAGTCGTGGGACGCCGCCAGCTTCACCGGCATGACGATGAAGTCCCTCGAGGACAACTACGGCCACCATCGGCCGAGCCACCAATCGGGCGCCCGCAAGGCGCTCAGCTAGCAAGGAGTAAATCCGATGCGCGAGAAGATCGGCGCTTTCCGCGAATTGCGATGGATGGAAGACGTGGAGCTGGCGGCAAGCTGGGCTCAATTCGATTTCCGGCCTACGATTTGGCCCGTTCGCGGTCCGACCTACCTAGGGTGGGCTGACTTCGATGCGGCGCGTACCGACATCCGCCGCCAGGCGCGCGACCTGGTCCGACAGGGGCACGACGCCGTGCGACTGGAACTGGTGATGAACCTGGGGACCGCTCGACATCTGAACGACTTGGCCCTGCGGGACGAGATCTTCAGCCTTCAGATCGGAAGCCAGCAGTTGGAACAGGCCTTGAGCGGCACGGCGCCCGCTCTATTCGCGGGACTGCCGGTCCGGATAGACGAGGCGATGGATCAGCCGACGGTCCAACTCCGGTAGGACCTGGTTCCCAGTTATTTCCCAGAATGACCACGAAAAGGCGTGAACAAAACAGGGAACCATTGAACGTCGATCCCTTACAGCGTAAGGGTTTCGCAGCTCAACACTACGTTGACATCGTAGGGGTCACAGGTTCAATCCCTGTCGCGTCCACCATTCCCTTCCCTTAAATCCAGACCGTTCCGCGCCTGATCAGGCGTCGTCGCGCTGCGTGGCCGTCGCCACGGCCTCCCAGGTCTCCAGATCCGTCAGCAACGCCTGAGCGTGCGCGCGCACGGCCTCGACCGCGTCGGCGCCCAGCTGCAGGCGCAGCGGGGTGGTTTCAGCCTCCAGCGCCGTGACGATCGCGGCGGCGGCCTTGAGCGGATCGCCGGGCTGGGTTCCGTGCATGTCGTGGGCGAAGGCGCGGGTGGGGCCGACGGTGTCCTGATAGCCGGCCAGGATCGGCATGTGGCGCATGCCGGCGCCGGCCAGTTTGGTTTGGAACTGGCCGGGCTCGACGATCAGCACCTTGATCCCGAACGGGGCGACTTCCTGGGCCAGGGCCTCGGACGCGCCCTCCAGCGCGAACTTGCTGGCCGAATAGGCCGAGAAGCCGGCGTAGGACAGCTGGCCGCCCAGGCTGGACATGTTGACGATCGCGCCGGACCCCTGGGCGCGCAGCTGGGGCAGGGCGGCGCGGATCAGCGCCATGGCCCCGAAGAAGTTGGTGTCCAGGATCGCCCGCAGCTCGGCGTCCGGGGTCTCCTCCACCGCCCCGACCACGCCGTAGCCGGCGTTGTTGACCAGGATGTCGATGCGGCCGAAGCGGGCGATCGCCGCCGCCACGGCGGCTTCGGCGTCGCCGGGCTGGTCGACGTCCAGCTTGGCGGCCAGCACACGGGTCGGCGCCAGGGCGACCAGGGCGTCCAGCTTCGCGACCGAACGCGCCGTGGCCACCACATTGTCGCCGCGTGACAGGGCGTACTCGGCGAAGGCGCGGCCGAAGCCGGAGGCGGCGCCGGTGATGAGCCAGGTCTTGGGGGCGGAAGCGGTCATGGCGATCTCCAGGTCGGAAAGGCGTTCCGTCCGAACGCCCGATGAAGATCGCAGTCGAACCATCCGGTGATAAGGCGGTTCAAATGGCAAGGGTCATTCGATATCGTGCATGAATGGATAGAGACCTGATCGTCCACTTTCCGGTGGTGCTGGCCGTCGCCCGGCGGGGCGGCTTCGCGGCCGCGGCGGCCGAGCTGGGCATGAGCCCCTCGGCGGTCAGTCACGCGGTCAAGACGGTCGAGGACCGTCTGGGCCTGCCGCTCTTGACCCGCACCACCCGCAGCGTCGCCCTGACCGAGGCCGGGGCGCGGTTCGTCGCCGAGGTGGGGCCGGCGCTGACGGAGGTGGGCGAGGCGATCGAGCGGCTGCGGGCGACGCGGGGCCGGGTGACCGGGGTGCTGCGCCTGAACGCGCCGCGCGTGGCGCTGGAAATCGCCCTGACGCCGGTCATCGCCCAGATGGCCTGGCGACATCCGGACCTGGTCATCGAGGTGACATCGGACGACGGCCTGGTCGACATCGTGGCCGGGGGTTACGACGCCGGCGTGCGGCTGGGCGAGATGATCGCCCAGGACATGATCGCCGTCCGGCTGACTCCGCCGTTCAAGGCGATCATGGTCGCCGCGCCGGCCTATCTGCGGGCGCGAGGCGAGCCTGAGAGCCTGGCCCAACTGGCCGATCACAACTGCATCGGCTTTCGCCTGATCTCGTCGGGCGGCGACTATGCCTGGGAGGTGCGGGAGAACGGCGTCGACACGGCCGTGCGGGTTAGCGGCAGCGCCCGCGTCACCGATCCCCTGTACGCGCGCGACCTGGCCTTGGCGGGCGTGGGGGTGGCCTATGTGTTCGAGCCCCTGGTCCGCGAAGCCGTGCGTGATCGGCGCCTGCATTGGCTGTTGCCCGACACCGCGATCGAGGAACCTGGGCTGTTTCTCTATTTCCCGCGCCGCGCCGCCCAGGCGCCGAAACTGCGGGCCTTCATCGAGATGACGCGCGAGGTGCTGGGGCCGCGCGGCGGCGGCGATTGAAGCGATCTCGCCGGAAGGGCGTTATTCCTGTCCAGGCAAGGGCCCGAGTTCCGGGGCGTTAAGTCGATCTTTCGACGAAATGGCGCGAATGTGGCGCCGTGGCCACACCTGAATTCAATCCTGGCGCGTTGTCGTCGTGAGGTTGCTCCCCGAGCTGACTTCAAGACATTCACGTAGAGGGTTCACATCATGAAAATCCGGTTGCTGGCTGGTGTCGCGACGCTTGCGCTTTGCGCCGCGTCGGGCGCCTCCGCCCAAAGCGC
>FTCT01000614.1_pt1 | contig 40172 bp, 31 predicted proteins | sample 1658881 | NCBI WGS metagenome assembly FTCT01 (sample SAMEA3914864, study PRJEB12502) | metagenome | biome: forest; material: soil | place: USA | collected 2012-03-12 | depth 0.3 m | reverse complement strand
GGCGATCAGGCCCATGGCGTCGTCGCGCATGTCCTGGGCGGCCGGATCGTCCAGCAGGTCCAGGCCCGAGACGATGGCGCTGGCCGGACTGATGAAGTCGTGGCACAGGCGCGCGGCCAGCATGGCGGCGAAGTCAGGACCCTGGACATCCGTTTCGGGGGACGCGGGCGCCGGGGTCGCAGGGACGGTCTCGGGGACGATATCGGTCATGGCGGCGGACTCTGCCGTGATTTGAGGCTTTGGCAAACTGGGCCGTCCGCACTACAGGGATGGCCGTGATCGATCCATTTCTAGAGCCCGGCGTCCTGGTGCGCCATCCCACTCAGCCCGATTGGGGTCTGGGCCAGGTTCAGTCCGTGATCGGACACCGCGTGACCGTCAATTTCGAAGAGGCCGGCAAGCAGACGATCGACGCGACGCGCGTCCGGCTGATCTTCGTCGGCGACGACCCCCGGGGACAGTGATGACCGACGTTGCGACCGAAGCCCTCGCCGATTGGGGCCGCGCCCTGGCCAAGATCACCGAAGAGGCCGCGACGGTCATCCTGCCGTTCTGGAAGACCGAGCTGGCCGTGGCCCAGAAGGCCGACGAGAGCCCCGTCACCGAGGCCGACCGCGCCGGCGAGCGCCTGATCCTGGCGCGCTTGGCGGAGCTCTATCCGGACGTGCTGGTGATCTCCGAGGAGCACGCCAGCGAGTTCGGCACGCCCGAGGCCGTGGGTCCGCGCTTCTTCCTGGTCGACCCGGTGGACGGCACCAAGGCCTTCGTGCGCGGCGACCCCAACTTCACCGTCAATATCGGCCTGATCGATGACGGCGTGCCGGTCGCCGGCGCCGTCTGCGCCCCGGCCACGGGCGAGGTGTGGTTCACAACCGCGCAAGGGACGATGAAGCGTCTGTCGCCCGACGCCCCAGAGACGCCGGCCCACGTCCGCCCCTGGCCGACCGGCCAGGCGCTGGTCTTGGTCAGCCACACGATGAAGGAAGAAAAGGCCGCCGAGCTGGCGGCCCAGTACGGCTTCGACCTGCGCGCGCCGATGGATAGCTCGATCAAGATGTGCCGCATCGCCGAAGGCTCGGCCGACATCTATCCGCGCCATGGGCCAACCTCGGAGTGGGACACGGCGGCGGCGCATGCGGTTCTGGTCGCGGCGGGCGGGACCTTCACCCAGCCGGACGGGACGCCGTTCCTGTACGGCAAGGCCGACCAGGCGTTCCGCAACGGCTGGTTCGTGGCGCGGGGTGGCGCGGCTTAGACACGCCTATAAAATCTTCGCCTTCCTCGCCCTTGTGGCGAGGACCCATGGCGCCGCCAGGTTCAGCAAAGACTGGTGGACACCGTCAGCGTGGACAGCCTCCCTTTCGATATCAAGCCAGCTGAACCCTGGGCCCTAGGCACAAGGCCTAGGGAGGCAGGTTGAGATGCTGCTCTAGGATCTGGACCTAAGGCGCGATCTCCTCCGCCTCCGGCGAAGACGTCAGGATCGTGCCCACCGACGCGGCCACGATGGCGGCGATCGCCAACCACTGCGTCAGCACCAGCCGTTCGTGCAGGATGACGAGCCCGGCCAGCGCGCCCACGGCCGGCTCGACGCTGAGCATCACCCCGAAGCTGCGCTTGGGGATGCCCTTCAGCGCGACCATCTCCAGCGAATAGGGAATGGCGCTGGACAGCACCGCCACCAGCAGGCCCAGGGCCGCCAGCTTGGGCTGGAACAGGCTGGCGCCGGCCGAGACCAGGCCCACCGGCACGACGATCAGGGCCGCCGTGCTCATGCCCAGCGCCACGGTGCGGCCAGCATGCAGGTGGCCGACCCGTTTGCCCAGCAGGATGTAGAGCGCCCACATCACCGCCACGACGCAGGCGAAGGCCACGCCCGCGGGATCCAGCCGCGTCGCATGCGGATCGATCGGCAGCAACAGACCAAGGCCCAGCACCGCCAGGCCGATCCAGACGAAGTGGATCAGCTTGCGCGAGTGGGCCACGGCCACCAGCAGCGGGCCCATGAACTCGATGGCGATGGCCAGGCCCAGCGGGATGCTGCGGATGGCCATGTAGAAGGTCAGGTTCATCAACCCCACCGCCGCGCCATAGGTCGCCACCTTCCGCAGGTCGGCGCGCGAGATCGGATGACGCCAGGGCCGCCAGACCAGCAGCAGGATCAGGGCCGAGAAGCCGACACGATAGGCGGTGACCCCCTGCGCCCCGGCCAGCGGAAACAGGCTCTTGGCGAACGAGGTGCCCACGCACAGCGTGACGATCGAGCCCAGCAGGGCGGCATAGGGCAGGAGACGAGCTCGGGACGCGGACATGGTTCAGCTTTTAGGGGGCGGGGGCGTTGTCGTCACCCCGTCGCCGGGGTCGTCCGGTCGAGCGCCCCCTCCGTCTCGCTGCGTATCCGCAGCGATCCACCTCCCCCGCTTCGCAGGGGAGGAGAAGCTGCCTCCTCCTCACCCGTGAAACGGGGGAGGTGGCGCGGCGCGAAGCGACGTGACGGAGGGGGCGCTCAACCGACTCGAACTTTAGATCACCCCCCGCGACCGCAGCCCCTCGATCGCCTCGGCGTCCATCCCCGCCGCCTCGGCCAGCACCGCATCCGTGTGCTCGCCCAAGGTCGGCCCCGGCCAGCGCACGCCGCCGGGGGTGTCGGTGAGCTTCGGGAAGGCGTTCTGCATCTTGATCTGCCCGAACACCGGATGCGGCACGGTGACGATCGACTCGCGCGCGGCGAACTGCGGATCTTCCATCATGTCGGGGGCGCGGTAGATGCGGCCGGTGGCCAGGCCCGCCGCCTCCAGCCGGGGCAGCAGCTCCTCGATCTCGTGGTCGGCGGTCCAGGCGGCGATGCGGGCGTCCAGCTCGGCCTGGTGGACGCCGCGGGCGGCGTGGTCGCGGTAGCGGACGTCCTCGGCCAGGTCGGGCCGGCCCATCAGGTCGCACAGGCGCTTGAACAGGGTGTCCTGGTTGGCGCCGATCAAGACGAGCTCACCGGACTTGGTGGGATAGACGTTCGACGGCGCGATGCCGGGCAGCACGGCGCCCGAGCGCTCGCGGACATAGCCGGTCAGGTCGTATTCGGTGATCAGGTTCTCCATCACCGTCAGCACGCTCTCATAGATCGCCGCGTCGACCACCTGGCCCTTGCCGGTGCGCTGGCGGGCGTGCAGGGCCATCATCACGCCCAGGGCGGCGTTGAGGCCCGACAGGCTGTCGCCGATCGAGATACCGGCGCGCGCTGGATTGCGGTCCGGCTCGCCGGTGATGTGGCGAAGGCCGCCCATGGCCTCGCCGACCAGGGCGTAGCCGGCTCGCTTGGCATAGGGACCGGTCTGGCCGAAGCCCGAGACGCGCGCCATCACCAGGCCCGGATTGGTCTTGGCCAGATCCTCATAGCCCATGCCCCACTTTTCCAGCGTGCCGGGGCGGAAGTTCTCGACCGCCACGTCGGCCTTGGCGATCAGGGCGCGGGCGATGTCGCGGCCTTCCTCGGTGCGCAGGTCGATCGTGACGGACTTCTTGTTGCGGCCGATCACCGGCCACCAGGGCGACAGGCCCTTGGGTTTCGAGCGCCCCCACTGGCGCATCGGGTCGCCGACCTTGGGGTCTTCCAGCTTGATCACCTCGGCGCCGAAGTCGCCCAACACCTGACCGCAGAAGGGCCCGGCGATCAGCGAGCCCATCTCGATCACCCGCAAACCGGTCAGGGGACCCTGGGGCCGTCCGCTCGCGTCTTGCTGGGTCATCTCAATTTATCCCCCTGCCCAGGAACCGTTCACGGCCCCGTGATGTTTCTTCAGCGTACGGCGAACCGCGCCGCCAAGCTTTACCCCTCAATACAAAAAGAACCCCAGGGAAAGACAGAGCCATGACCCGTCATCTGATCCTCGCCAGCGTCGCCGTCGCCGCACTGAGCCTCGCCGCCTGCGGCCAGAAGTCGACCGAAACCAAGGGCGCCGCCACGCCGGCCGAACAGGCCGCGACGCCGGACGCCAACCCGGCCGCCACCGTCCCGACCCCGTCGGACGAGACCAAGGCCGACGTCTTCGCCGCCAAGGCCGCCGACAGCGACATGTTCGAGATCCAGGCCGCCAAGCTGGCCGGCACGCGCTCGACCAACCCGTCGGTGAAGAAGTTCGCCGCCGAGATGGTCAAGGCCCACACGGCCACCAGCGAAGCCCTGGCCGCCGCCATCAAGACCTCGGGCGCGACCATCACCCTGCCGACCGCCCTGTCGTCGGACGCCCAGAGCAAGCTGGACGACCTGACCAAGGCCGACGACAAGGACTTCGACAAGAAATACGCCGACGGCCAGGTCGACGCCCACCAGTCGGCCCTGAACCTGCTGCAGCGCTACGCTCAGGACGGCGACACCCCGGCCATCAAGACCTTCGCCGCCGACACCGCGCCCAAGGTCCAGAAGCACCTGGAAATGGCTGAAGGCCTGAAGAAGGGCTTCGGCACCGGCAAGGACGTCGCCAAGGCTCAGGACAAGGCGGACAAGGCCCAGGACAAGGCCGACGACGCTCAGGCCAAGGTGGCCGAAAAGGCTGCGCCCAAGAAGTAATCTTTCAGGCGCGCTTACCTACGCCGTGTCATCCCGGCCGTAGCGCAGCGAAGAGCCGGGACCCAGGGACAACCGCAATGCGCCGACCCCCTGGGTCCCGGATAGCCTCTTCGAGGCTTCCGGGATGACACGGTTTTGGGCGTTAAAACCGTAAGGTTTCTACGGGATCGCGTAGGCGACCGTCGCCTTGGCGGCGGCTCGCTCGCGCCCTTCCGTCCAGAGCAGGATATCGGCCGTCGCGATGCGGCGGCCCAGCTTCAGCAGGGCGGCCTCGGCATAGAGGTCGCCCGGTTTGCATCCGCGCAGGAAGTGGATCGTCAGCGAGGTCGTGACCGCCATGGCCACCTCGCCGATATGGGCCAGCACCAGCGCATAGGCCGCGGTGTCGGCCAGGGTCATCAGGGTCGGACCCGAGATCACCCCGCCCGGCCGCAGTTGCCGGCTCTGATAGGGCAGCTTCAGCAGAACCCGCCCTGGCGCGACCTCGACCACCGAGGGCATGTGCTCCGGATCGGCCTCGGGAAACGCCCGACGCAGGAACGCGTCCAGCGCCGGCCCGTCCATCTTGAGCGCCAGATCCTCGCTCACCCGCCGACCTTGATCGTGTTGTCGTCGCCGTTGCGGTCGATGACGGTGTTGTAGGGGTCGACGCCCGCGAAGGTCGGGGCCTTGGCCGTCACGAAGGTGAAGGTCTGGACGCCCGAATGCACCGGACGGCGCTCGTAGGCGACGACATCCTTGGCGGCGAAGCCCTTGTCGCCCGGCTTGGCCGTGAAGAGGCCGATGTCCATCGTCTCGTTCAGCGGCGCGGACGTCTCCTTGCCCTTGCCGTCGGCATATTTCTTCTGGGCGTCGACCGTCAGGGTCACGTCGTATTTGCCGTCGGCCCGCTTCTTCACCGACGCGCTGGTGGCCTTCAGATCGTAGAGCGTGATCTTCTCGAACAGGTCGGTGATCAGCGCCTGCTTGTCGGCCGGCGCCTCGGCGCGCAGCAGGGTCAGGAAGTCGTTGGTGTTCGGATAGGGCGCGCCCTTGAAGCCGAACTTGGCGATCAGACCCCGCAGGGCGCGATTGACGGCTTCCTCGCCGATCTCGTTCTGCAGCCGGTACATGACCAGCGAGCCCTTGCGATAGTAGATGTAGGGCTGGTTCTCGACCTTGTAGAGCGGCTGTTCGTCGATCGGATCGCCGCCCCGGGCGCGCAGATAGCTGTCCAGTTCGAACTTCAGGAACCTGCGGATCTGGTCCTCGCCATAGGTGTGCTTCATCACCATCAGGGCCGAGTACTGGGCGAAGGTCTCGCTCAGCATCGCCCCGCCCTGCTGGTCGGCGGCGATCACCTGGTGGGCCCACCACTGGTGGCCGATCTCGTGCGCGCCGACATAGGTGACCATGTCGATCTTGGTCGGATCGCGGAAGTCCGAGATGAAGAACAGGCCCTCCGACCACGGAATGGTGTTGGCGAACGACTGGGCGAACTGGGCGTAGTCCGGGAACTCCTGGAAGCGCAGCTGGCGGAACTGATAGGGGCTGAAATTGGCTTGGTCGTAGTCCAGCGACCGCTTCATCGCCGACTTCATGCGGTCGATGTTCCACGGATGCTGGGCGTCGTAATAGACCGCCAGGTCGACGCCCTTGTAGGTCTCGTGGGCCACCTGGTAGCGGGCCGACTGGATCGAGACGAACGGCAGGATCGGCGCCTCGGTGACGAAGCGGACCGTGCGGCGGCCGTTCTTGACGTTCTCCGAAACCTTGTAGCCCGGCGCGATCGGCGTCTGGTCGGCCTCCGTCGTGACGGTGATGTCGGAGCTGACGAAGTCGGCGTCCTTGCGCAGGCCGTTGAACTGCAGTGAGGTGACGTCGCCCAGCGGGGCCATGCGGCGTTCGGGCGGCAGGCCGTACTTGCGGCGCTTGGCGCGGTCCTGCAGCAGGCCGTCGCGCGACATGCCCAGGATCGGCGCGATCTCCATGTTGTTGAGGAAGGTCCCGTTGTCGACCACCCGCGTCTCGGCCCCGCTGTTGGGGAAGCCGCGCTGGGCGCGCAGGGTGATGAAGCTCATCTTGCGCTGCTCGCCCGGTCGCATCGGCGTGTCGAAGGCGAAGATGCGGTAGTTGAACTTCTCGAAGGTCTTCTTGGGCCGCGCGCCCTCGATCGACAGGCCCCGGACCTTCAGATCGCGGTCGAAGCGGACGTGGATTTCCTTCAGCGGCGCGTCGGTCTTGTTCTCGATGACGTACGAGCCCTTGGTCTCGACGCTGGGCGCATGGGGCTTGAGATCGACCTCCAGCCTCATGGCCACGATCTTGGGCTGGGGCGTGTTCTCGAACGGCAGCAGGGTCTTTTCGTAGTCGGCCTGCCACTTCTCGTTGTCGATCTTGGTCCGGTAGTGATTGAGGACGTTGGTGTTGAGATAGATGTACCCGCCGGTCGCCACGAAGACGGCCAGGGCGACGCCCAGAACCACGCCGGCGCCGCTGGCCAGGCGGTTGGGCAGGCGGCGCAGGCGCGGGACCAGCCGTGTCTCGGTTCCCCGCCGCCACAGGCCGTGGGCCAGCACCAGCAGCATCAGGGCGAAGGCGCTCCAGTAGGCGCGCAACCACCAGGCGCCGATCCAGAACTTGCCCTGGCCGTTCATGTCCGAGAACGGCGTCTCGGTCGTGGCGCCGTAGTTGTAGAGCTTGTGCTCGAAACCCAGGTTCGAGAACGTGATGGTCGAGACCAGATAGACCACCATCAGCGCCCAGCCGATGAACTTGTGCGGGCTGATCGCCTGCAGGAACACCGCCAGCACCGCCACCAGGATGAAGTCCACGCCTTGGGGCAGCACGTACCACAGCAGGTACTTGCCCAGCTCGAAGTGGAAATAGCCGTGGAAGACCTGGGCGACGATCGCCGCGGCCACGCTGACCAGCAGAGTCGAGATCAGCACGAGGCTGATGGCCAGGGTCTTGGGCGCGACGAAGGCCCAGTCGGGCACGGGGGTGGCGTCGATGATCTCGTGGGTCTTGCGCTCGCGCTCGCGCCAGACCAGCTCGCCCGAATAGTAGATGGCGATGATCATCGGGATCAGGCCGAACGAGCCCAGCAGCGGCTGCAGCAGCACGCGGGTGACCGGATAGATCACCCCGCCATAATGATCGGCCTCGGTGGCGAACCACAGCGAGCCCATGGCGTTGGCCAGCCCTAAGGCCAGCAGCACGAAATAGGCCGGGCTCTTGAACACCTGGCCCATGTCCAGCCGGGTGCGGACGACCAGTTGCGCCCAGGCCGTGCGACGGTCGAAGACGGGGGTCGGCTTGGCGGCGGACTCAAGAGGCGGCGGGCCCGCGTCGGCGGCCACGGGCTTGGCCTTGCGCCCCTTGCTCTGGCCCGACAGCTCGGCCGACTGGAAGCGGAACAGGGCGTGGGCCAGGGCCAGGAAGGCGGCCGACAGGACCAGCACCAGAGCCCGATTGACCAGCAGCACGCCGGCCAGGGGCGGGGTGACGGTGTTGCGCTCGCTGGCGGTCCAGTACTTGGTGACCAGGCCGTAGGCGGCCGTGCCCAGCGGCTCCCAATAGGCGGCGGCCTTCTCGAACTCGGGCTTGTCCAGCGCGATGTTGGCGATGATCCAGATCACCATGAAGGCGATGACGCCGACATAGGTCCACATCATCGAGCGCGTGACCGTGGCCAGGGCGAAGAAGATCGACGCGCTCAGCAGGATCGAAGGCAGGGCCAGGGCGAAGTACGAGAAGAGATAGGCGTGGAGATCGTTCGGCCCCAGGCGCTCGGGATCGATCCACGGCATGAACGAGCCGATCAGGATCGCCAGCGGCACGGCCAGGAACGAGATCGCCGCCGCCAGGAACGCGCCGGTGAAGCGGCCGTACAGATAGTCGAACTTGGTCACGCGGGTGGAGCGCAGGATCGGCCCGAAGCCCGTCTCGTCGTCGCGCACCACCACATTGGCCACGAAGGCCGTGGTCACGAACAGGTAGAAGATCGACAGGACCAGATGGGTCTGGGCGATCGCGTACGGGGCGTTCTTGTGAATCGTGCCGCCGCCGCCGATGCGGATCTGGTCGATCGTCGTCGCGCCGAACGTCAGCAGGAAGAAGATCGCCACCACCACCCAGAAGACGGGCGACTTCAGCTGGTAGCGGAGTTCGAACCCCGCGATCTTGCGAAACATCGGCGCGCTCCCCGTCAGGCCGCGCGGCGGGTGGACGACAGGGTCGAGAAGTAGACGTCCTCCAGACCGCCCTCGACCGGCGCGAAGCCGTCGCCGGGATCCTGGTCGGCCTCGATATGGATCACCGTGCGGCCGGCCAGCAGGCGGGGGGAGATGACCTTGTGGGCCGTCTTGGCGGCGTCCAGCTCGGCCTTGTCGATCGTCTTCTTCCAGATGCGGCCCTTGAGCTGGCGCACCAGGTCGCCGGGCGCGCCTTCCTTGACGATGCGGCCGTCGCAGATGATCGCCATGGTCGGGCAGAGGTCGGAGACGTCTTCCACGATGTGGGTCGACAGGATCACCACCACGTTCTCGCCGATCTCGGCCAGCAGGTTCAGGAAGCGGTTGCGCTCTTCGGGGTCGAGGCCCGCCGTGGGCTCGTCGACGATGATCAGGCGCGGATCGCCGATCAGGGCCTGGGCGATGCCGAACCGCTGGCGCATGCCGCCCGAGAAGCCGGCGATGGCCTTCTTGCGGACGTTCCAGAGGTTGACCTGGTTCAGCAGGCTCTCGACCGTGTCCTTGCGGGCCTTGGCGTCCGCGATGCCCTTCAGCACCGCCATGTGGTCCAGCATGTCGTAGGCCGAGACGCGCGGATAGACGCCGAAGTCCTGCGGCAGGTAGCCCAGGGTGCGGCGCAGGAGCTCGGGGGTCTTGAGCACGTCGATGTCGCCGAACCGGATGTGGCCCGAGGTCGGGGCCTGCAGGGTGGCGATGGTGCGCATCAGGGTGGACTTGCCGGCCCCGTTCGGACCCAAGAGGCCGAACATGCCGCGCGGAATCGTCAAGCTGACTTCGTCCAAAGCGCGTACGCCGTTGCCATAGACGTGAGTCAGATTTTCGATGATCAGCATGTGCGTCCTTAAGCCCCCGATTAAGCTCGCCCACTTCCCCACCGCTGACATGCCCCGACGGCGACGAGCGGAGCAAGTGAAAGAACGTTTAGTCCGCCCGTTCAACCGCAGGATTTCTGAACGGCGACCAGTTTGAGACCAACCACGTTCCCCTCGCGACGGGGGTTTTGGCCGCCGCGCTTTAGGTCTAGATGGAGCCTCATGACGACCTACGCCTTTCCCCCGCACGCCATTCCCACGGTCCCGGTGGAGGGATCCGACGCGGCCTTCCCGGTTCGCCGCATCCTGTGCGTCGGCCGCAACTACGCCGCCCACGCCCGCGAGATGGGCGCCGACACCCGCGACCCGCCGTTCTTCTTCGCCAAGCCGGCCGACGCCATCGCGCCGCTGAAGAGCCAGATCGCCTATCCGCCGGCCACCAGCGACCTGGATCACGAGATCGAACTGGTCGTGGCGCTGAAGAGCGGCGGCGCGAACCTGTCGGTCGATCAGGCCCTGGCCGCCGTCTTCGGCTACGCCGTCGGCGTCGACCTGACCCGCCGCGACCTGCAAGGGCAGGCCAAGGCCAAGGGCCAGCCCTGGGAGGCCGGCAAGGCCTTCGACGAGAGCGCCCCGATCACCGCCATCCGCGTGATGGCCCCCCCCGCCCCCGAAGCCGCCGTCACCCTGTCGGTCAATGGCGCCGAGCGTCAGCGCGGCGAGGTCGGCGACATGATCTGGAACGTCGGCGAGGTCATCGCCAAGGCCAGCGAGCTGTGGACCCTGGCCGCCGGCGACCTGATCTTCACCGGCACGCCCGAAGGGGTAGGCGCCATCGCGCGCGGCGACACGATCGTCGGCGAGGTCGAGGGCGTCGGTCGCCTTGAGTTCACTCTCATCTAGGAGCGCTTCGATGAAGCTGGTCCTGCACAGCGCCAAGCGCGCCAGCGCGCCCTATCGGGTGCGCATCGGCCTGAACCTGAAGGGCGTCCCCCACGAGATCCACCCCGTGGACCTGGTGGCCAACGCCCATCACGGCGACGACTATCGGGCGCTGAACGCCCAGGCCCTGGTCCCGACCCTGATGGTCGACGGCCGGCCGCTGACCCAGAGCCTGGCCATCCTGGAATGGCTGGACGAGGTCATTCCCGAGCCGCATCTGCTGCCCAGGACCCCGTTCGAGCGGGCCATCGTGCGCGGCATGGCCGAGATCATCGCCTGCGACATCCATCCGCTGAACAACCTGCGCATCCTGCGCCAGTTGACGGCGCTGGAGATCGGCGAGACCGACCGCAACGCCTGGGCCGCCCGCTGGATCAGCGACGGCTTCCGCGCACTGGAGCCGATGGTCGCCGCCCATGCCGGCGAATTCGCGTTCGGCGACGCGCCCGGCCTGGTCGACTGCCTGCTGGTGCCGCAGGTGTTCAACGCCGGCCGGTTCAACGTCGACCTGTCGCCCTTCCCGGCGATCGTGGCCGCCGCCACCCGCGCGGCCAAGCACCCGGCCATCGAAGCCGCCCACCCCGACCACCAACCGGAGCGCTAGATGCTTGAGGATCTGAAAGCCAACAACGCCGCCTGGTCGCAGCGCAAGACGCAGGTCGATCCTGAGTTCTTCAAGCGCCTGGAAGGCCAGCAGAGCCCGGAATATCTGTGGATCGGCTGCAGCGACAGCCGCGTGCCGGCCAACGAGATCGTCGGCCTGGATCCGGGCGAGCTGTTCGTCCACCGCAATGTGGCCAACCTCGCGCCGCCGCAGGACGCCAACTACCTGTCGGTGCTGCAGTTCGCGGTCGAGGTGCTGAAGGTCAAGCACATCATGGTCGTGGGCCACTATGGCTGCGGCGGCGTGGCGGCGGCCATCGACGGCCAGCGCCGGGGTCTCGTCGACCACTGGCTGCACCCGATCCGCGAGGTTCACGCCGAGCACAAGCACGAGCTGGAAGCGATCCCGGAAAAGCGCGCCATGCTCGACCGCCTGACCGAACTGAACGTCGCCCGCCAGGTCCGCAACGTCGCCGCCGACGTCTTCGTGCAGGACGCCTGGGCGCGCGGCCAGTCGCTGGCCGTGCACGGCTGGGTCTATTCGCTGAGCAACGGCCTGGTGAACGACCTCAACATCGGCATCAGCAGCGTCGAGGACTACGAGCGGGTGGTGGCGGAAGCGAACTGCCCGTAGGGGTTTTCGTCCGCAACGACTTCAGGTCGACGGTCCATCGGCTCCCGGGGTCTTTCGTTCGGAGGACGCCGGGGTCCTTCCGAGCAGAGCGGTGGCCATGCCGGCCACCGTTATTGCGAACATGCAGCCGATGATCGTCGTCAACATCCGCTCGTGAGGGCTGATCCCTGCGCCTGCCTTCAACGCGTCGTCCAGATGGCTGAAAAAGGACATCCAGAACATCGCGCAGGTAAAGCTCCAGCCGGCGCAAAGCAGTTGATTGACGCCCCGCAGGGCGACCACACCGCCAGCGACGAGCAGCGTGGCCGCGATGTAGTCCACGACCCAGAATGGCCACCACTCCCACTGATCCCAGTTGCGGGCCACCTCCAGCACCGCGAGCGTCACGCCAAAGGCGACGGCGAGCCACGACGAGATCTTCAGCAAATCCCCCTCCAGATTGTCTTTCGTCCTATCCGCCTTTGATCCGCACCCGGGCCTTGGCTTTGCGCCCCTGCGCGTCGACCACCTCCAGCTTGTAGAAGCCCGGCGCGGAGGGCTTCCAGATCGCGCGGCCACTGATCGGATCCGGATCTAGCGGCCGGCCTTCCACGTACCAGGTCAGGCCCTCGCCCTCGGCGGCCAGCACGAGGCCTCGCGCCTTCGAACCCAGGCCATCGACCTGCACCGACGCCCCGTCCGGCGGGAAGATCAGGCGCGGGCCGTCGTCGGCGTTCCGCAGTTTCTGCAAGCCCAACGGCGCGCTCTTCGGCGCGATCGGGCGTGGGGCCGAGGCCTGGGCGCCCACCGCGTCGGCGACGTCGAACAGCAGCGGCAGCGCCGCGTCGCGCCCCGTCAGCCCGCCCCGCGCGCCGCCGTCGGCCCGGCCCGTCCAGACCAGCATCGCATAGCCGCCGACCACCCCGGCCGCCACGGCGTCGCGGAAGCCGTACGAGGTGCCGGTCTTGAAGGCCATCGACGGCCCGCCCAGCGTCAGGGCCGAGGGCGCGCGGCCCTTCGGCGCCGGGGCTTCGCGCAGAATGTCCAGCACCTGTCGCGCCGCTTCGGGATGGACCAGCCGCGTGCCGCCCGAGCGCTCGCGAGCCTTGGCGTCCGCCTCGGTCCAGGCCAGGGGCTTGGCGATGCCGCCATCCCCGAGCGCGGCGTACAGCATGACGAGATCACGCCAGGTGATGCCTTCCCCGCCCAGGGCCAGCGCCAAGCCGGCCTCCTTCAACTGCGCCTTGGGCCGAGCCAGGTGGGCGCCCGTCGCCTCGATCCGACCGGCGAAGGCCTCGGGACCCAGCTTCTCCAGCGTCGCCACGGCGGGCACGTTCAGCGAATGGGCCAGGGCCTCGCGCACCGTGACCTTGTCGTGGAACACGCGGTCGAAGTTCTCAGGCTGGTAGTCGGCGAAGCGGGTGGCGCTGTCTTGCAGCTGGGTGTCGGGCGCGACCAGGCCGTCATCCATGGCCATGGCGTAGATGAACGGCTTCAGGGCCGAGCCGGGCGAGCGCAGCGCCTCGGTCATGTCGACCCAGCCGCCGGGCCGGTCGCGGCCCGCCGAGCCAACGGCGGCGCGGACGGCGCGGTTCTTGATCTCGACCACCAGGACGGCGGCGGTGGCGTCCGGACCTTGCGCGGCGGCGACGGCGGCGACCATCGGCTCCAGGCGGCTTTGGAGGTCGGCGTCGATCGTCGAAACCACGCTGGCCTGGCCCTGCGGCGCGTCATGAGCCAGCTCGCCGGCCACATGCCAGGCCAGGGACGGAAACGGCGTGCGATGCGGCAGGGGCTCGTTCTGGGCCTCGTAGGCGGCGGCTTCGGTGATCGTCCCTGAGCGGATCATCTTGTCCAGCACCGAGCGGCGGGCGACGCGAGCCGCTTCCGGGCGACGGTCCGGGCGGCGGGCTTCCGGCGACTGGGGCAGGGCGATCAACATGGCCTGCTCGCCGTCGGTCAGGCTGGACGGCTCGTGGCCGAAATAGGAGAGGCTCGCCGCCCGCGCGCCCTCCAGGTTGCCGCCATAGGGCGCCAGGGTCAGGTACAGCGCCAGGATCTCGCGCTTGGACAGCCGCGACTCCAGCTGCACGGCGCGGACCATCTCGATCAGCTTGGAGCCGACATTGCGCGGGCGCGGCTCCAAGAGGCGCGCGGTTTGCATGGTCAGGGTCGAGGCGCCGGAGGTCGGGCGACCATGGACGATCGCCGAGCCGATCGCCCGAAGCAACGAGACCGGGTCGACGCCGAGGTGCCAGTAGAAGCGGGCGTCCTCGACCTTGATCAGGCGCTTCTGGAAGGTCGGGTCGGTGCGGTCGAGATCGGCTCGGATCCGCCAGCGGCCATCCTCCACCGGCAGGGCGCGCAGCCAGGTTCCGCGCCGGTCCAGGGTGACCGGCGAGGAATGGCGGGCGCGGGTCATGTCCGGCGGGAACGCGGCGCTGAGGGTGAAGAGGGTCAGCTCGACGGCCAGGGCGACGACCAAGCCCTTGGTGAGGCGAGGGACCTGATCTTCCTTCTTCCCCCTCCGGGGGAGGAGGATGCGCAGCATCCGGAGGGGGCGAGTCAGGAATGACCCGCCGAAAACGCCAAGCTCACTCACACACTGGCCCCCTCCGGGCCTGCGGCCCTCCTCCCCCGGAGGGGGAAGAAGGCCGGTACTGCGTCAACCATCACTGCCCCGGCGCGATCGTCGCGTGGGAGGCTTCCGACCGCGCGACCACCGCCGGACGGTACATGTCCTTGGCCACGGTCCCCGGCAGGAAGAAGCTGCCCGGCGTCACCGCCCGGGCCACATAGGCCAGGGCGAAGGGCTTGCCGCCTTCCAGGTCCAGTGCGGCGATGAAGCGGTCGTCGCGGCTTTCCTGGACGTCGGCGCCGGTCAGGGTCCCGAGGAACTTGAACGGTCCGTTCTGGGCGTCGTCGGCGCCCAGGGTGGTCTCGATCTCGAAGCCGGCCGGCAGGGCGTCGTCGACCACCAGGGCGGTCGAGCGGGCCTGCATCGAGCGGCCGGACAGCAGCACGATCACCCGGTCGCCCTGACGGATCGTCGCGGGGTCGATCGCCCCGCCGCTCATCGACAGCAGGCGCTTGCTGACCGACAGGCCGCTGGCCGTGGCCGGCGGGGCCGAGGTCGGGGTGCCGCGCACGCTGACGGTCCGCCACAGCACGCCCTTGCCCGTGTTGGTGAAGTGGGCGTCGGTCAGCTTGCCCACCGCCCAGCGCGGCGCGCCGCCGGCCGGCGGCAGCGGGTTGGCCCCGGTCGCATTGATCGCGATCGGACCCGAGGCCTGGATCAGGGCGTTGGCCGCGTGCAGCAGCGCCGCCTGTTCCTGGGTGTTCAGGGCGTCGGGATCCTTGACGGAGTTCTCGAGGCGTCCCTGCAGCTGACGGGCGATGTCCATCATGCCGGACTCGGCGGCCAGGGCGGTCAGGACGGCCGTGTCGCGCAGCGGCGACTGGTACCAGTCCTGCTCGTCCTTGAAGCCCAGGCTCGACACCGCCTGGCGCATGGCCGAGCGGGCGCGGGCGTTGTCGCCCATGCGGGCCAGGCCAGCGGCGACATAGGCCTTGGCGACCGGCTGCTGCTCGTCCTTCATCTGGACGTCGTGCCACCAGCGCAGGCGGGCCAGGTCGCCCTTGCCGGCCTTGGCCATCACGTAGAGCGCGTAGGCCGAGGCGCGATGGCGCATGCGTTCGGTGGCCTTCTTGGAGGCGTCCTCGTTGCTCGCCCACCAGCCCGGATATTCCATGCGATAGGCGACCGACGAGAAGCCCTCGGGCCGGCTGACCTGGCGCATGGCGCCGACGGCCTTGTCGATGGCGCTGTCAGGCACGGCGACGCCTTGCGCCTTGGCCTCCAGCAGGAAGTCGACCACGTAAGCGCCCAGCCAAGGATCGGCCTCGCCGTCGCCGACCCGCCACAGGCCGAACGCCCCATCCAGGGTCTGGCGGTCCAAGAGCTTGCCCACGGCCCCGGCGATGGCCACGGGCGTGCGTTTCAGCTTCGGATCGGTCGAGAAGGTCTGGGCGTACAGCAGCGGATAGGCCGTCGACACCAGCTGCTCGGTGCAGCCGTACGGATAGCGCTGCAGCGCCACCGCGATCGCCGAGGGGTCGAAGCCCCTTATCGGCGAATAGCTGACCTGCAGGGTCACATCGCCCGCGGCCAGGCCCGACAGCAGCTCATACGACGGCGTGTAGGCCTCGCCCGGCTTCTGCGGCTCGATCGTGGTGCGCACCACGTCGCCCCAGCCCAGGCGCGTCTGGATCGGATAGTCCTTCTGCGTCTGGAAGGCCGGGCCGGCGACCTTGAAGCCGATCTTGCCGATCCCCGTGACGTCCGGCGCCAGGAAGGGGATCTTCTCGGCGATGCGCTGGCCCAGGATCAGCTGGAACACCTTCTTGAAGGCCACCTTCAGCCCGTTGGTCGAGAAGGCCTCGGCGGTATAGGCGCCTGGCTTGCCCTCGACATTGTGCAGCTCCAGCGTGGCGTAGGCCTGGTCGCCCGGCGCCAGGAAGCGCGGCAGGTTCAGGTCGGCCACCACCGGCTGGCGCACGGTCAGCGGCTTGGTCGCCGAGCCGACGGCCGTGTCGGTCCAGGCCACCGCCTGGATCCGCAGCTCGCCGTTGAAGTCGGCGGCCGGCAGCTTGATCGTCGCCTTGCCGTCCAGCCCCGTCTCCACGACGCCGGACCATAGGGCCACGGTCTTGATCGGCGTGGTGGTCAGGCCTTCGCCGCCCACCTCGTCGCCGCCGAAATTGACATTGGCGGGCGCGCCCAGGTTCGGGTCGAGCAGGCGGCCATAGTCGTCGCGGTAGTTCAGGGTCAGGGCCCGCTTGCCGAAGTACCACTTCACCGGATCGGGGCTTTCCTGGTGGGTCAGGCGCAGGATGCCTTCGTCCACCGCCGCGATGGTGACCTTGGCTTTCTGGCCAAAGCCCAGGCCCGACACCTTCACCGGGATCTCGACCGGGGCCTTGCTGTCGATCTTGGTCGGCGTGCCGAGGTCCACGGTCAGCTTGCGGTTTTTCGGGTCCAGCGGGACGTAGACCAGACCCAAAGCGCGGCGCGGCTTGGGCGAGGCGACCGGGTCGCGCGGCTGCACCACGCTGACCATGACATAGGCCCCGCCGCCCCAGGACGCGTCGGTCTTCAAGCGCACGGTGGTCCCGTTCTCGCCGACGCTGACCGTCTTGAAGTCGATCAGGCGATCGGTGGCGACGGCCACCTGGGCCTCCCCGGCATAGGGCGGCTTCAGGGTAATCTCGACCGTGTCGCCCTGGGCGTAGCTCTTGGTGCCGGCGCTGACGCGGACCACGTCGGGCGCTTCGCCTTCCTTGGCGGGCGAACCCCAGCCGGCCGAGAAGCGCGTGACGGTCTTGGCGCCGTCCGCGCCCTCGATCTCGAGGCGATAGTCACCCCAGCCGAGACGGCGGGTGAACTTGGCCGACTGGCCGGCCGAGATATTGGCCTGGGCCTTGGCCACGATCGCGTCGCGGCTGCTGCGCCGCCACTGCCAGCGGCCGTTCTGCTGGAACCAGTCATAGTCCCAACGCTCGGCGATCAAAGTGTAGGTCGCGGTCGCGCCGATCCGCTGGCCGGCGGCGTTGACGGCGATCATGTCGAGACTGACGGGCGGATCGCCCTTGCCTGCGTCGCCCTGGTCGACCTTGACGCCGTAATAGACCGCCTTCGGACGGACCTTCAGCTCCAGCCCCTCGCGGACCGGACGACCGCCGGGCTCAAACACCGAGGCGGTGACCGAGGCGACCAGCGGCTGGGCGGTGTCGCCCGCCTGGTCGGTGCCGACCGACAGGGTCGCGCGGCCTTCGCCGTCGGTGACGGTGGAGCCCAGATCGAGGAACTTCTCCTCGAACGGCTTGGACGCGTCGCCCCATTCATAGCCCTTGAAGGCCGGGAACGGATTGGTGTCGGCGCGCAGGCGGGCCTCGCCCTGGGTCTGCAGGCCCGCGCCCGGCGCGCCGTAGAGGAAGCGCGCGGCGACGTCGACCTTGCGGGTCTGGCCGGCGCCGACCGGCACGGAGTCCTGGCCCGTGGTGGTGACCGCCAGGCGTTGCGGCGCGAAGTCCTCGACCGAGAACGACAGCGCCCCGACATTGTCCTCGATGCCCTCGACGTGCAGCTCGGCCGTCCAGCGCCCACGCGGCGCCGAGCGCGGCAGGGCGATGTCGGCCAGCACGGCGCCGGCATTGGCCTGGCCGAACGGATAGCGGTGGAACTCGACCCCCGAAGGCCGCTTGACGATGATCTCGCCCTTGCGATCGGAGACGGCCTTGGCCATCCGGTCACGGACCATGGCGGTCAGATGGACGGTCTCGCCCGGACGATAGATGCCGCGGTCGGCATAGAGATAGCCGTCGATGTCGGTGGCGATGCTGCGTCCGTCCGTGCCGCCCTCGGTGCGGCCGCCGACGCCTTGCTTGGACAGATCGACCGGCGAGCGATCCAGGTCCAGCACCGCCAGGTCGCCTTGCTGGCCATAGGCCATGACCATCTTGGCCCGCGAGGCGCCCTCGCCCTTCAGCAGCGGACGCAGGAAGCGCACGCGGCCGTCGGCGTCGCTGTTGGACTCGGCCAGCGACTCGCCGTCGGCGGCCACCAGGGCCACGCGGACGCCCGACATCGTCTTGGCGGTCTTCAGCGAGCGGACCACGACATCCAGGCTTTCCGAGCCGTCATAGGCCAGCATCGCCATGTCGGTGAACACGATCCAGCGGCGGGCCTGGGCCGGATTGTTGTCGCTGTCGCCGTCCGCGTCGCGGCCGCCCGAGGCGTCGCGCGCCTTGATCACATAGGCGCCGGCCTTCATCTCCTTCAGCACTGCGCCCAGCGGGAAGACGGTGGTGGCCTTCTGGCCCGTCGCGCCGCCGGCCACCTGGATCTTGCCCTTCCAGACCTGACGGCCGTCATCGCCGACCGCGTCGTCGCCATAGTCGCTGGCGTAGTCGCCTTCGCCGCTCGGATCCGGCGCGCTGATCGACTTGCGCACCAGGTTGCGGTCCGGCACGCGCCAGACCTCGATGGCCAGGGCCTGGACGTTGATCGTCTCGATGCCGACACCGTCGGACTCGTCGCGCGGCAGGATCACGCCGTCGCCGGCGAAGCCGACGTACGGGGGCTTCTCGCCGAACGTGAAGTCGACATCGGCGTTGGCGGTGAGCGTGTCGCCGCCCTTGGCGGGCAGGCCCTTGAGCAGGGTGATGCGGTGATCGGTGAAGCCGATGCCGCCCAGGCACAGCTCGTCGCCCTTGACCCGCACCGAGGGCTGGCGGCCCAGGTCGGGCGAGACCAGCACGAAGTCGGCATAGGACTTCGACGGATCCAGGTCCTTGGACATGCGGATGCAGGCCAGCGGATCGGAACCGCTGCTGTCGACGCGGGTCTGCCAGACGGCGAAGCCCTCGGGCTTGGGGATGCCGCGACGCGGGGCGTTGGCCGAGCGCGGCTTGCCGAACAGCGACCAGGCCTCGCCCTTGACCGACTGCGCCCCGGCCGGCTTGCCGCCGCCGAAGAACAGGCCGCCCTTGCCGACGGCGAAACCACCGCCGAAGCCGACGATCAGCGCCGCCGCGACGGCGATCGCCACAGGGCCTTTCAGCGCGGCGGGCCAGCGCTCGGCGACCTGCTGGCGGAAACGGGAAAAGCGGGAGCCGATGTCGCGGGCGCCTTCCGGCGGCGTCTCGTCCGTCGACATCCGTAGCCTCTCCCGATTTGAACTAGTGGGAGTGACTTGAACCTAAGCGCGAGCGGGGGTCAACGGCAGTCGGATGACAGCGTTACGAGAGAAAATTTTTCAGCGCGCCATTCCCAACTCCGCTCATCCCCGCGAAAGCGGGGACCCAAGCGGGCCTTCATGTCGTGACACGGCCAAGCCTCAACTTCCCGCTCGGCTCGGGTCCCCGCTTTCGCGGGGATGAGCGGATGTAATTGAGACTTACGCGTCGAACGCCACCTGACCGCTGGCCAGATCATAGCAGGCCGAGACGATCTTCAGCCGGCCCTGGCCCAGGCGCTCGGCCAGGACGCCGTCGGCGCTTTTCAGGCGCAGGGCGACGTCGCGGACGTTCTGGCGGATCGCCGCGTCCTGCAGGTCGGCGGGATGCTTCTCCTGCGCTTCCAGCACGGCCGGCACGATGGGCAGCACCATCTCGTAGAGAGCCCCATGCAGGTCGGCATGCTTGGTCGCCACGTCGACGGCCGCGCCCACGGCGCCGCATTTGGTGTGGCCCAGCACCACGATCAGCGGCGCGCCCAGATGCTCGACGGCGTAGACGATCGAGCCCAGGCCCTCGCGGCTGACGGTCGAGCCGGCCACGCGCACGACGAACAGTTCGCCCAGATTGCAGTCGAAGACCATTTCCGGCGCGGTGCGGCTGTCGCTGCAGCCGACGATGATCGCGAACGGGGCCTGGCTCTTGGAGAGCTCGGCCAGGCGCGCCGTGGTCGGCAGGGCGATGCTGGCCCCGCCCCGCGCGAAGATGGCGTTGCCCTGCTTCAGGCGACCCAGCGCCTCGTCAGGACTGACAGTGGCGCCAGCCTCGGTCGGCGCCGACGCGGGAACCGCGGCGACAGGCGGCTTGGGGTTGAGATCGGCCAGGGCCTTGTCCAGCGCGGCCTTGTCGGACGCCTGGGTCTTGAGAGCCGAGCGCGTGCGGCGGCCCTTCTTGGTCAGGATGCTGGGCTTGGGCGGGCCATCGCCCTCGGCGAAGGCCAGGGCCGGCGCGGCCAGACCCGCCAGCGCGCCCAGAAGCAGCCGTCTCGAAACCATCTCGTCCCCCGACGCGATCAGAAGTCGCGCGAACCCTAGATCGCCGGGCTCAAGACGAGGTTAACCGAAGCTCTACAGCGGCAGTTCGACGCGCTTAACCACGGTGCGCATGGCGATGCTGGACGACACCCGCACCACGCCGGGAATCCGCGTCAGCTCCTGGGCGTGGACCCGCTCCAGGTCGTCGACATCGCGCACCACCAGGCGCAGCAGATAGTCCGAGCCGCCGGTCATCAGATAGCATTCGGCCACCTCGCGCACGTGCGAGATCGCCTTCTCGAAGGCGCTGAGCGCGGCCTCGGCCTGGGACGACAGGGTGACGGTGACGAAGACGCTGAGCGGCAGGCCCACCGCGCGCTCGTCGATCACCGCCGCATAGCGCCCGATGACCCCGGCCTCCTCCAGCGTGCGAACGCGACGCAGGCAGGCGGACTCGGAAAGATTCACGGCCTCGGCCATTTCCACATAGCTGGCGCGGCCGCGTCGTTGCAGCAGGTGGAGAAGCTTCCGGTCGAAACTGTCGAGGTTGATGGCTGGTTTCTTCATCGACTTGACCATAACACGCAGGAATCCTGCATAACAGGGTTCCGATTGCACGAAATGGCCAAGGAACCTGCAAGCCACGAGGCGTAAACCGGCGTCAAAGCGCTTTTGGAGGAAAGCATCATGCGCGTTGGCGTCCCTTCCGAGATCAAACCGGGCGAGCACCGGGTCGGCCTGACCCCTACGGCCGTCCGTGAATATGTCGGCCACGGCCACACCGTCCTCGTCCAGTCGGGAGCCGGCCTGGGCGCCGGTTACGCCGACGACGTCTATGTGAAAGCGGGCGCGACCATCGCTCCCGACGCCGCCGCGGTCTTCGCCGGCGCGGACATGATCGTGAAGGTCAAGGAACCGCAGAAGGTCGAGTGGGAGAAGCTCGAACCCCGCCACATCCTCTTCACCTACCTGCACCTGGCGCCCGATCCGGCCCAGACCGAAGGCCTCCTGAAGAGCGGCGCGGCCGCCATCGCCTATGAGACTGTCACCGACGCGCGCGGCGGCCTGCCGCTGCTGGCCCCGATGTCGGAAGTGGCCGGCCGGATCGCCGTGTTCTCGGCGGCTGAGACCCTGCTGAAGCACAATGGCGGCATGGGCCTCTTGCTCTGCGGCGTGCCCGGCGTACCGCCGGCCCGCGTGGCCGTCCTGGGCGGCGGCGTGGTCGGCTCCAACGCCGCCCGCATGGCCGCCGGCCTGGGCGCCGAGGTCGTGGTGCTGGAGCGCTCGATCCCGCGCATGCGCGAGCTGGACGACCTCTATCAAGGCCGCATCCTGACCCGCTACTCGACCTTCGCCGCGGTGGAAGAAGAGATCCTCAAGGCCGACGTGATCATCGGCGCGGTGCTGACCGCCGGCGCGGCCGCGCCCAAGCTGGTGCGTCGCGAGCACCTGAAGCAGATGAAGCCGGGCTCGGTCCTCGTGGACGTCTCGATCGACCAGGGTGGCTGCTTCGAAACCAGCAAGCCGACCACCCACGCCGACCCGACCTACACGGTCGACGGCGTCGTCCACTACTGCGTGGCCAACATGCCGGGCGCCGCGCCGCGCACCTCGTCGGAAGCCTTGGGCAACGCCACCCTGCCGTTCGGCCTGGCCTTGGCCGACAAGGGCCTGGACGCGCTGAAGACCAACGTCCACCTGGCGCGCGGCCTCAACGTGCTGAACGGCCAGCTGACCCACCCGGCGGTGGCCGAGGCTCTGGGCAAGACGTCGGTGGATCCGTACGGGGCTTGGAAGTAGCGACTCCACCTCCACTCCCGATCTTCCCGGCGAAAGCCGGGACCCAGATCGCAAGGCTGTGAGGTTCATGCAAAGACGCCCGCGATCCTGTCCGGACCGCGGGCGTTCTTGCATCTGGGCCCCGGCTTTCGCCGGGGAAGTCGGATTTTAAGGAGGATCAGGCCGCGAAGCGCGCGATGTCCTGGCGGCTCTCGACCAGGTCCAGCACGTCGCCCATGCGGAACCCCGGATCGACCGGGTGCAGGGCGTCGTAGACCGAGCGGGCGAAGGCCAGGTCGGCGGCGGTCTTGACCCGCCAGTCCAGGCGCGACCAATCGCGGGCGGCCTTCAGGTGAGCTTGCGTCCAGCGCTGCGGCTGGTTGCGGATGGCGGCGGTCGGCGAGATCCGAGCCAGGGGATCGCGCTCCTCGGCGGCGGCCTCGCGCAGGGCGCAGACCTTGATCACCTCGACCTCGAGACCGGCCGGGAAGGTGCGATGCACGCGGTTGGAAGTGTAATCGGCGCCGCTGGCCAGGGCCATGCGGACGGCGTCGTCGATGAGGCCCGGATCCATGAACGGCGCGTCGCCCTTCAGGCGGACCACGTGGCTGACCGAGCTGATCGCCTCGGCGCAGCGGGCGATGCGAGCGAGAATATCGGCGCCGGCTCCGCGATGCACGGTGTGGCCGCGCGAGACCAGGAACCCGGCCAGGGCGTCGTCGGCCGTGTCGGTGCTGGTGGCGACGATGATCTTGGAGAGACAGCGCGCGCCGCGCAGGCGCTCCAGCTGGCGCACGATCATCGGCTCGCCTTGCAGCGTGGCCATCGACTTGCCCGGCAGCCGGGACGAGCCCATGCGGGCCTGCAGGACGGCGAGGATCATGACGCGTCTCCCTTAGTTGTAACCAGGCTAGACGAGATTCTTAAAACTCAAGTGAATCAAAAACTTACAAGACATGAATCGGCAAACACCGGCGCAAGCAACGTCGCGCGGCCGGTCAGCCGACAAGCACTGTCGCGGTTGATTCTAGAGGTTGATCAGGCGACCCAACGTCGCGGGTCGAGCGCGACCGGATCGTCGATGGCCATCTCGTCCCAGTCCAGGTCCGGCGGCGGGCTGGAGGCGGCGGCGACCACGGCCGACAGCTCGGCGGCCGAGTTGACGCCGACGATGACGGCCGAACCTTCGGGGCGCGACAGGGCAAAGCCCAGGGCGGCCTGAAGCGGATCCGAGCGGCCCTCGGCGATCATGCGGCGCACGCGCGACAGGCGGCCCGAGGCGCCCTTCAGCTGGGCCGGCACGCGGTCAGGCGGCAGGAACAGCAGGCCGTTCAGGAAGATCGAGCGCAGGTGCACCTCGACGCCCATGCCGGCGATGCGCTGCAGCGAACCGTCGGCCAGCAGGCGCTGGTCCAGCAGACTGGCGGGCGCCTGGAGCACGTCGGGCTTGAAGCGCTTGGCCACGCCGACGGGATCGTCGGTGGCGTGGACGGCGACGCCGACCTTGGCGAACAGGCCCTGGTCCTTCAGGCGGTGCAGGCGGTCCCAGAGGGCGGCGCCGTGCGGGCCGCACAGTTCGGCGGGCGAATGGACGATGATCGAGTCGGCGCGCTCAACGCCGATCCGGCGCAGGGCGGCGCGGGCCTCGGTCTCGACATAGTCGGGACCGCGATCGGCGCGGGCCGTGGCCAGGCAGACGCGGAACGGCACGGGGCGCGGAATCAGATCACCCAGCAGGGTCTCGGCGCGGCCGAACAGGCCCGAGGCGTCCAGGACCGACAGCTGAGCGCGGGCGGCGATGTTCAGGATATCGCGCGTCTCGGCTTCCGGCGACCGGCCGCGCGGCGCGGAGGAGCTCCCGCCGTCGAGGCCGAACTGCGCGGCCGCCAGACCAAGTTTTGAGACCGAAATGGACATCGCCATCCGTGCGCGAACTCACCAACAGACCGCGACGGTACGCGCCAAGGTTTGAACATCCGGTTTCTGGAAACTTGCCGAGGGGTTAATGTCCTGGGTGATGACTGCTGAACGCTCTGATGACGCTTGGCCGATGCACGGCATGGCCGACGACGCCCGTCCGGCCTTGGCCGCGGCGCTTTCGCGAGGCCCCGCCGCCCTGGCCACGATCATCTCTCTGGATGGCGGCGGACCGCGTCCGGTCGGGGCGCAGATGGTGTTCGGCGAGAAAATTATTTCCGGCTTTCTGTCCGGCGGCTGCATCGAGGCCGATGTCGAGGTCCACGCCGACGCCTGCCTGGCGGACGGCCAGCCGCGCCGGCTGGTCTATGGCGAAGGCAGCCCCTGGCCGGACATCCGCCTGCTGTGCGGCGCGCGGATCGAGATCCTGGTCGAGAAGATCGCGCCCGACGATCCGGCCGCGCGAACTCTGCTGGACCTGGCCGCCACGCGAGCCCCTGCCTTCTGGATCACCGACGGCCGGCGACGGCTGTGTATCGAGGAGCCGCAGGCGCTGTGGCCCGGCGCGTTCGAGCGGGCCTACGATCCCGTTCCGCGCCTGGTCGTGCTAGGCGGCGATCCCACCGCATTGGCCGTCGCCAGTCTGGGCGCCCAGTCAGGCTTCGAAACCTTCCTCGTCCGCCCGAAAGGTCCGCCCGAACCACCGCCCTTGGCCGGCGTCGCCTACCGCCGCGACGCCGCCGACGAAGCGCTGGCCGCCATCGGCCTGGACGCCTGGACCTCTGTCGCGGTCTGCGGCCACGACCTGGAGCTGGACCACGCGGCGCTGATGTCCGCCCTGCCCTCGCCCGCGCCCTATGTCGGCCTGCTGGGCGCGCGCCGGCGCCTGCCCGAGCGGATCGCCCGGCTGAAGGCGGCCGGACTGACCGACCACGATCTCGCCAAGCTGCGCGCGCCCATCGGCCTGGACCTCGGCGGCAAGGCGCCGTTCGAGGTGGCCGTGGCGGTGATCGGCGAGATCATGGCCCTGCGCCACGGCCAGCCGGTGATCGCGCGGCGGGCGGTGAAGGCTTGAACTTCGCTGTCATCCCGGCCGCAGCGTAGCGAAGAGCCGGGACCGCAACAGGCGCCAGCGCTTCCGGCGGTCCCGGATAGCCTCTCCGAGGCTTCCGGGATGACAGGGATTGGTTAGCCCGGCGCCTTCTCGGCACCGAACGCCGCGATATCCTCGATCAGCGCGTTTGCCGCCAGGTTCACCAGCTCACCGCCCTTTTCCGGCGTGGCCTGGGCCGGGTCCGAACCCATGCGGCCGTCGGCATAGCGGGCGCGGAAGTCGAGCGCCTCGCGGATCGGGCCGGTCGGCGCGATCTTCGGCTCATAGGCCGTGGTCTTGATCGTCTCGGGATAGGCCCACTGGGTCACGGCGATCTCGGACGGCGTGGCGTGCGAACCGTGACCGACGGGAAACTGCCGGTTGGCCAGGGCGTTGACGCCGGCCAGGTCCCACCAGTTCTTCAGCTTCAGGGCGAACGGCGCGCGCTGCTGGCGGAAGCTGTAGTCGGCATAGATCTCCGAGAAGGCCGCCTCGATCGAGGCGACGTTGCCGCCGTGACCATTCAGGAAATAGATCCGCGTGAAGCCGTGCGCGCCCAGCGACCGCACCCAGTCGCCGATCGCGGCGATGAAGGTCGAGGGCCGCAGGAAGATCGTGCCCGGGAAGGCCAGGTGATGCTGGGCCATGCCGATGTTGAAGGTCGGCGCCACCAGGATCCTGTCGCCCGCCCGCTTGCTGGCCTCGTGGGCGATGATCTCCGGGCACAGCCAGTCGGTGCCCAGCAGGCCCGTCGGCCCGTGCTGCTCGTTCGAGCCGATCGGCACCACCACGCTGGTGCTGGTCTTCAGGCGGTCTTCGATCTCGGACCAGGTGGACAGGGCCAGCAGCATGGGAAGCACTCCGGACGAACGGCGGGGAACGACGCTTTACGCCTCTCCTATAGGCGCGTCATCTTCTGACCGTATCGGTCAAGCGGGCCGAAGCGGCCGCGTGAGAAACCGCATTGGTCTTCTTGCGCCGGGCGGCTGGCTTCGCCTATTCCGGCGCCAACGACATAAGGGAGTACGGTGGTGAGCGACGGACAGGTTTTTCCGGTTCCCAAGGCCCTGGCCGAGCAGGCCCATATCGACGCGGCCGGCTATGACGCGGCCGTGGCGCGGGTCGAGGCCGACCCCGAGGGCTATTGGCGCGACATCGCCGCCCGCCTGGACTGGATCAAGGCGCCCACCAAGATCAAGGACGTCTCCTACGCCAAGGACGACTTCCATATCCATTGGTACGAGGACGGCGTTCTCAACGTCTCGGCCAACTGCCTGGACCGCCACCTGCCCGCCAAGAAGGACGACGTCGCCCTGATCTTCGAGGGCGACGAGCCGGGAACCTCCAGCACGCTGACCTATGGCCAGCTGCACGAGGAGGTCTGCCGCATGGCCAACGTGCTGAAGGACCTGGGGGTCAAGAAGGGCGACCGGGTCACGATCTATCTGCCGATGGTCCCTCTGGCGGCCGCCGCCATGCTGGCCTGCGCCCGCATCGGCGCGGTGCACTCGGTGGTGTTCGGCGGCTTCTCGCCCGACAGCATCGCCGGCCGCATCAAGGACTGCGAGTCGCGCATCGTCATCACCGCCGACCAGGGCCGCCGCGGCGGCAAGCGCGTGCCGCTGAAGGCCAATGTCGACGAGGCGCTGCTGCAGTGCCCCGAGGTGGAGAAGGTGCTGCTGATCCGCTGGACCGGCGCCGACGTGCCGGTCGTCCAAGGCCGCGACGTCGTCTGGGAAGACGTGCGCGACGCCGCCTCGCCGGTCTGCACGCCCGAGCCGATGAACGCCGAGGACCCGCTGTTCATCCTCTACACCTCGGGCTCGACGGGGAAGCCGAAGGGCGTGCTGCACACCACCGGCGGCTATCTGGCCTGGGCGTCTTGGACCTTCTGGGCGGTGTTCGACTACAAGCCCGGTGAAGTGTTCTGGTGCACGGCCGACGTAGGCTGGGTCACGGGCCACAGCTATGTCGTCTATGGCCCGCTGGCCAACGGCGGAACCAGCCTGATCTTCGAAGGCGTGCCGAACTATCCGACCCCCAGCCGCTTCTGGGAGGTGGTCGACAAGCACAAGGTCGAGATCTTCTACACCGCCCCGACGGCCCTGCGCGCCCTGATGCGCGAGGGCGACGAGCACGTGACCAAGAACGACCTGTCGTCCCTGCGCATCCTGGGCAGCGTCGGCGAGCCGATCAATCCGGAGGCCTGGCTCTGGTATCACCGCGTGGTCGGCAAGGAGAAGCTGCCGATCGTCGACACCTGGTGGCAGACCGAAACGGGCGGCATGCTGATCACCCCGCTGCCCGGCGCCACCGACCTGAAGCCGGGCTCGGCCTCCAAGCCGCTGCCGGGCGTCAAGCCGCAGCTGGTCGACGCCGAGGGCAAGGTCCTGGACGGCGCGACCGAGGGCAATCTCGTGATCACCGACAGCTGGCCGGGCCAGATGCGCACGGTCTATGGCGACCACGGCCGCTTCTTCGAGACCTATTTCTCGACCTATCCCGGCAAGTACTTCACCGGCGACGGCTGCCGCCGCGACGCCGACGGCTATTACTGGATCACCGGCCGCGTGGACGACGTGATCAACGTCTCGGGCCACCGCTTGGGCACCGCCGAGATCGAGAGCGCCCTCGTGGCTCATGAGACGGTCGCCGAAGCCGCCGTGGTCGGCTATCCGCACGACATCAAGGGCCAGGGCGTCTACGCCTACGTCACCCTGAAGGCGGGCGTCGAAGCCACCGACCAGCTGCGCAAGGACCTGATCCTGTGGGTCCGCCACGAAATCGGCCCGTTCGCCGCGCCGGATGTCCTGCAATGGGCCCCCGGCCTGCCCAAGACCCGCTCGGGCAAGATCATGCGCCGCATCCTGCGCAAGATCGCGGAGAACGAATTGGGCAGCTTGGGGGACACATCCACGTTGGCCGATCCTTCGGTGGTGGACGACCTGGTGAAGAACCGCGCCGGGGCGTGACCTCGTCACCCCCCTCTCTCTTTAAGTCCGAGGCCGCTTAAAAAGCGGCCGAGGCGCCTGATCGCGCCTGACGAAAGCCACACCGGCGCGTTAGCGTCAGCATGATGCGCCGGCTGGTTCCTTTTCTTGCGTTCCTCGCCCTCTCCGGCCCCGCCCAGGCGGCGGCCGAGTGGGAGCTGAACGACGGCGGCCTCACGGTCGAGGCCCATGCCGACGATCACGGCCGGGGCCTGGTCCATGCCAGCATCGACATCGCCGCCCCTCCCAGTGTCGTCTTCCGCGTCATCCTGGACTGTGACCGCGCCGCCCGCATGAGCCCCGGCGTCAAGAGCTGCCGCGTCGTCTCGCGCGCCCCCGACGGGACCGAGATCCGCGAGCACACGGTCAAGTGGGGCTTCTTCGTGCCGACCATGCGCTCGACCTCGCGCGTGACCCTGGAGCCGGACCGCGAGATTCGCTTCACCTGCATCGGCGGCGACATCCGCGCCTGCGACGGCGCCTGGCGGCTGGAACCCCTGGACGGCGGCCAGCGCACCCGCGTCACTTACGACATGTGGGCCACCGCCCCCTTCGCCGTCCCCGCCGGCCTGATCAGCAGCCTGATGCGCCAGGACGTGCCGCAGTCGCTGAAGGCCCTGCGCCGCGAGTGCGAGGCGGGATGAGCGCGGAAGATCGTTTGGCGCCCGACGGCCTGATGCTGTTCGACGGCGTCTGCCATCTCTGCGACGGCACGGTCCGGACCGTGCTGGCCTGGGACCGCGAGGCGGTCATCCGCTTCACGCCTCTTCAGTCTTCCTATGGCCGGGCGCTCGCCCGCGCCCACGGCCTGGATCCGGAAACGCCGGAAAGCTTCCTGTTCTTCGACCACGGCCGACCGCTGGCCAAGACCGCCGCCATCGCCGCTCTTCTGCGCCGCCTGCCCCGCCTTGGCGCTGGCTAGCCATCGTCGACCGCCTGCCGCAAGGCCCAGCCGACGCCGCCTATGACTGGATCGCCGCCAACCGCTATCGGCTGCTGGGCCGGAAGGATCGGTGCAGGGTCCCGACGGCGGCGGAGCGGGAAAGGTTCGTCTTGGAATGACGACGCATGATTTCGACCGCCCCCTCTCCCAGAGGGAGAGGGTTGGGGTGAGGGGTTAAGGCGCCGGACGGAGCGCCGGCACGCCGTCAAATTCCGCAACCCCTCACCCTCCCACCGCAATGCAGCGGGTCCCTCCCTCTCCCTATGGGAGAGAGGTTCAACGCTTTAGAACAACCCCGCCACCGCCTCGGCGCTGTACGGCTTCTGCAGTACCGGCGTATCGCGGAAGCGGTCGGGGAAGGCGGCGCTGTCGCCGAAGCCGGTGCCGAAGGCGAAGGGGATGCCGGCGTCCTGCAGCGCCTCGGCGATCGGGAAGCTGGTCTCCTGGCCCAGATTGACGTCCAGGATCGCGAACGGCGGCTTGTCCTCGGCCAGGGCGTCCAGGGCCTGGGCGACGCTGGAGGCCACGGTGATCGACTTGACCCCCAGTCGCGCCAGCATGTCCTCCAGATCGAGGGCGATGATCATGTTGTCCTCGACCACCAGCATGCGGTCGGGGGCGCGCACCGGCGTCTCGGCGCGGCGCGGCTGGTGGACCGCGGCGGTGACGCCCTCGCTGGTCACATAGCGGCCTGGAATGCGGATGCGGGCCTGGAAGCCCTCGGGCCGGTAGTCGAGGCTGACCTCGCCGTTCAGGTCGTGCGGGATCGAGTGCTCGATGATGGTCGAGCCGAAGCCCCGGCGGGTCGGCGGCTTGACCAGCGGACCGTCCTTCTCGCGCCAGTCGATGATCAGGTCGCCCTTGGCGTCGCGCGTCCAGTCGATCCCGACCTGGCCGCGCTGGTCGCACAGGGCGCCGTACTTGGCCGAGTTGGTCATCAGTTCGTGGATCACCAGCGACAGGATCGAGAAGGCGTCGGGGGCCAGGGCGATCGGCGCGCCGGTCAGCTTCACCCGCTGGGCCTTGTTGGTGAGATAGGCCTCGGCCTCGGCGGTGATCAGGTCGCTGAGCGCGCCTGGTCCCCACTGGTGGCGGGTGATCTGGTCGTGGGCGCGGGCCAGGGCCTGGACGCGGCCGCCGACCACCTCGGCGAACTCCTCGACGCTGGCGACGCCCGAGCGGCTCTGGCTGATCAGGCCGCGGATCAGACCGAGGATGTTGCGCACCCGGTGGTTCAGCTCGGCGATCAGCAGTTCCTGGCGCTGGTTGGCGCGCTGGCGCTCCTCGTCGGCCAGGTCGGTCAGGCGGAAGACGATCTCCAGGAGGCTGGCGCGCAGGCTCTCGGCCAGGGACCGCTCGGTGCGGGTCCAGGGCCGGCTCTGGCCGCGCACGGTCTCTTCCCAGGCCTCGAAGCTCTTGCGCGGGGTCAGGCGGTCGCCCAGCGGCCCCACCTGGACCAGCTTGGCCGGCTTGCCCGCCCAGACCACCGTCTGGGCCGCCTCACGGCGGAAGAAGATCAGGTAGTCGCGCGGCGCTCGCGACAGCGGCACCGCCATCATGCCGGCCGCCTTCTCGGCCCAGTCGGCCGCCGAAGGCATGACCTGAGCGATCTCGTTAGTGGCGAAAACCGTGTGGGTGTCCTTGTCGCGCAGGACGCGGATCAGGGCGTGGACATTGCTGGCGTCGGGCGTGGAGTCCCTCAGGGTCAGCCGCCCCTCCAGCCACAGCGCCAGGCCGTCGCAGTGCACCAGCCGGCAGAGGTCGTCGAGATAGGGCGCCAGGCCGTCGGCGCCGCCGCCGATGACCGAGGCCATCATGCGGTCGTGCAGGCCCCGGGCCTCGGCCTGGCGGCGGGTCTCGATCTCGCGCTCGCGGCTCTCCAGAGTCAGGGAGAACAGCTGGCCGAACAGCTCGGCGGCCGTGCGGCGCTCATAGCTGATGTGCTTGGGCGCGTAGTGGTGGCAGGCGAACAGGCCCCACAGCTTGCCGTCGCGCAGGATCGAGATCGACAGCGAGGCCGACACGCCCATGTTGCGCAGGTACTCGAGATGGATCGGCGAGACCGCCCGCAGCATGCTCATCGACAAGTCGACCGGCTCACCCGACGGGCTGACCGGCGGCAGGATCTGCGAGGTCTCGGCGTCGACGTCGGCGATGATCCGCAGCCAGCTACGCTCATAGAGGGCGCGGGCCTGCACCGGAATGTCCGAAGCCGGGTAGCGCTGGCCCAGGAATGAACCGATGCCGGGGCGCACCGACTCGGCGATCACCTCGCCCGCGCCGTCATGGCCGAAGCGATAGACCATCACCCGGTCGAATTCGGTCAGGGCCCGCACCTGGCGGGCGGCCTCGTGGCAGAAGTCCTCGAAGCCGGGTCGGGCGACCACCCGCGTGGTCATCGAGCGCACGGCCGAGGCGGCCTCGATCAGGGCGTCGGCCAGGCTGGGCTCGCCCTCGATGATCAGCAGGCGACCGGAATAGTGGAGGGCCAGATCGAAGTCTTCGCCGCCGTCGACCAGGGGCAGGCCGAACATCCGCTCGACCGCGTCCGCGCCCCGCAGCACCTGCAGGCGGCCGCGGATGTCGTGGATGGCGCGGCCGCTCATCACCTGGGTCAGCGGCCTGCCCAGCACGTCGGCCGGGGCCAGGCCCAGATAGCGCAGGGTCGAGGTCGAGGCGTGGACGATCACCCAGTCGGAATTGACGGCCAGGAGGAAGCCAAACGGCTGGACCGAGCCCAGCACGTGGATCGGCTCCCGATCGCAATTGGTCAGGTTGACCTCAAACCCGGACATGGGCGGCAGCTCGGACATTCTGACCCTGGGGCGAGGTGAAGCGCTCGAACGCATCCGAGAACCGTTGGAACCCATATCGCGCGCCGGATTCGACGGCGTCTGTCTGAGACCCGACTTTTCCCGCTTCCTCCAGCCACGCCAGGAAGCTGCGCCACAAAGGCTCGCCGTCGCCGTGGGTGAGGTAGGCCACCGGCGGATCGCCGCCGGCTTCGCGCACCTGGCGGGCCAGGAACCGCGCGCCCAGGCGCGAGCCTTCCAGGGTGTAGAGCAGGCCGGCGCCGAAAGCCTCGGACGGTACGGAGGCGGGTTCGAAGGCCGGGAGCGCGACGCCCAGTGCGGCCAGATCCGCCGCCAGGGCCTGGCGGCGCGCGCGGCGCGGCCAGTCGGGCAGCCAGGTCTCGACGCCAGCGTGTTCCAGCGCCAGTTCCAGCGGGATCAGGGCGGCGGCCGAGGCCTCGAGAAAGCGGGCGTAACCCTGCGGCGTTCCGATGTCCCAACCCGCGACGACGGCGTCCAGGGCGGCGTGACTCTCTGTAGTGGCCGCCCGAAGACGGTCTCTCAGCGACAAATCGGACACGTTTTCCCCCGGCGCGTCGAACCCGGCAGGCACGCGGGGGCGAGACGATTGTTTCCAACGAAGACGGCGCCGTTCGGTTCCGTCCGCAGATGACAGTTCGATAAGGTTTACCCGCGACTCGGCGGTGATAGGGTCCCTTCCACCTGTTCTGGAGGCTATCGCCCAAATGCTTCGCACCGCCAAGCTCGCCCTCGTGGCGGCCGCTCTTTCGACCACGGCGTTGTCTCCCCTGGCCCTGGCGGCCCCGACAAAGGCCAAGCCGAAGCCCAAGCCCGTCGCCAGCGCGCCGCTCGTCGCCTCGCCCATCGTCGTGCCGCCGATCGTCTATCAGCAACGCGTGCTGCCCAACGGCCTGAAGGTGCTGACCTCGCGCGATACGACCACGCCCAACGTCTCGGTGCAGGTCTGGTACGGCGTCGGCTCCAAGGACGATCCTCACGGCCGCTCGGGCTTCGCGCACCTGTTCGAGCACCTGATGTTCAAGGCCACGCGCAACATGCCCAGCGAGACGCTGGACCGCCTGACCGAGGACGTCGGCGGCTTCAACAACGCCTCCACCTGGGACGACTTCACCAACTATTACGAGGTCGCGCCGGCCAACCATCTGGAGCGCCTGCTCTGGGCCGAGAGCGATCGCCTGAAGGCCCTGGTCATCGACCAGCCGGTCTTCGCCTCCGAGCGCGACGTCGTGAAGGAGGAGCTGCGCCAGCGCGTGCTGGCCGACCCGTACGGCCGCTTCTTCTCGCTGTCGATCCCGCAGCAGTCCTATACGACCCACCCTTACAAGCGCCCGGGCATCGGTTCGATCGAGGAGCTGGATGCGGCCACCGTCGACGACGTGCGCGCCTTCCACCAGACCTACTACCGACCCGACAACGCCACGCTGATCGTCGTCGGCAATTTCGACCAGGCCAAGCTGGACGCGCTGATCGACCAGTACTTCACGCCGATCGAGAAGCCCTCGACGCCGATCCCGAAGGTCACCGTCGCCGAGCCGGCCCGCACGGGTCCCCGCAGCGTCAACACCTACGGGCCCAACGTGCCGCTGCCGGCCCTGGCCATCACCTGGCTGGCCCCGTCGGCGTCGGACAAGGATTCGGCGGCCCTGGACGTGCTGGACGCGGTGCTGTCGGCCGGCAAATCCTCGCGGCTGTACGACACCCTGGTCTACGACCAGAAGATCGCCCAGTCGGTGTTCTCCAACTCGCCCAGCAACGCCCAGCCGGGCATCTTCTACGTCGGCGCGATCATGGCCGGCGGCAAGACGGTGGCCCAGGGCGAGGCGGCGTTGCGCGCCCAGGTCGCCCATGTGCGCGACAGCCTGGTCAGCCCCGCCGAACTGGCCGAGGCCAAGGCCGGCCTGCTGGCCGACGCCGTGCGCAAGCGCGAGGAGATCGACGGCCGCGGCTTCGCGCTCGGCTACGCCCTGGAGACCGAGGGCGACGCGGCCCGCGCCAACACCGACCTGGCCGAACTGCAGGCGGTGACCGCCGCAGACGTCCAGCGGGTGGCCAGGAAGTACCTGGCCGACGACCGTCGCACCGTGATCCGCTACCTGCCGGAAAAGGACCGTCCGGCCGGCGAAAAGGACGCCACGCCGCCGATCCCAAAGGTGGCCTCGGTCAAGTACGACGGCCCCGTCACCAGCCTGGCCCCCGAGGTCGAGCGCCAGAAGCCGCCGCCGGTCGGCGCGCCCGTTTCCGCCGTTTTGCCGACCCCGGCCGAGAAGACCCTGGCCAACGGCCTGCGGGTCATCGTCGCCCGCTCCAGCGACCTGCCGCTGATCACCGCCGACCTGACCGTCAAGGGCGGCGCCAGCTCCGACCCCAAGGGTCTGGCCGGCACGTCCAGCCTGACCGCCGAGCTGCTGACCGAAGGCACCACCAGTCGCTCGGCCACCGAGGTCGCGCGCCAGACCGAGGCCCTGGGCGCCAATCTGGAGGCCGGATCGGGCTGGGAGGCCGCGTCCCTGACCCTCAGCGTCACGGCCAGCAACGCCGCGCCCGCCATGACCATCATGGCCGACGTCGCCGAGCATCCGGCCTTCTCGGCCGAGGAGCTGGTGCGGGTGCGGACCGAGACGCTGGACGGCCTGTCGGTCTCGTTCCAGCGCCCGGGCAGCCTGGCCGGCTTCGCCACCGCCCCGCTGCTCTATGCCGGCTCGGCCTATGGCCACGTGGCGGGCGGCACGCCGGGTTCGCTGCCCAAGATCAAGCCGGTCGATCTGGTGAAGACCCACGCCGCCTACTGGCGTCCGGACAACGCGGTGCTGGTGCTGACCGGCAACCTGACGCCCGAGGCCGGCTTCGCCTTGGCCGAGAAGGCCTTCGGGTCGTGGAAGAAGCCCGCCAGCTTGCCGCCGACCCCGCCGGCCGCCCCGACCGGCTATGCGCCGCGCAACCTGATCATCGACCTGCCCGGCACCGGCCAGGCGGCCGTGGTGCTGGCCAAGCCGGCCATCACCCGCGCCGATCCGAACTACTATCAGGGCATCGTCACCAACACGGTGCTGGGCGTCGGCTTCAGCTCGCGCCTGAACCAGGAGATCCGCATCAAGCGCGGCCTGTCGTACGGCGCCGGCTCCAGCCTGACGCCGCAAGGACGCTTCGGCAGCTTCTCGGCCCGGGTGCAGACCAAGAACCCCTCGGCCGGCGAGGTGATCACCCTGACCCGCGCCGAGCTGACCCGCCTGGCCGCCGAGCCCACCGGCGTCGGCGAACTGGCCGCGCGCAAGTCGGTGCTGGTCGGCAACTATGGTCGCGACCTGGGCACCTCGGAGGGTCTGGCCAACATCCTGGGCAACCTGGCGATCTACGGCGTGCCGCTGACCGAGATCCAGAGCTACGCCGCCAAGGTCGAGGCCGTGACGCCGGAGGAGGTGCAGGCCTTCGCCAAGGACAAGCTGGACCCGGCCCGGATGAGCGTCATCGTCGCCGGCGACGCCAAGGTCATGGGCGAGGACCTGACCAAGGCCGCGCCGAACGCCACGGTGATCCCGGCCGCCAAGCTGGACCTCGACAGCCCTTCGCTGACCAAATGACGGGAACCGGCGTCATCGATCGCGATTGAGCTGCCATGACCGAAGTCGATATCGCGATCGTCGGCGCTGGCGCCGCCGGCCTGGCCGCCGCCGGGGAGGTGGCCGCCAGCGGTCGCTCTGGCGTCCTGCTGGAGGCGCGGGATCGCCTGGGCGGGCGTGGGCATACGCTCCAGACACCGGTCGGCCCGATCGACCTGGGCTGCGAGTGGCTGCACTCGGCTGACCAGAACCCGCTGGTGGCGCGGTTCGAGGCCTTGGGCCTGACCATCGACAAGACCCCGCCGCCCTGGTCCAACATCGCCGACAATCCGGCGTTCAGCCGCCAGGAGCGGGCCGAGTTCGGCGAGGCGTTCCTGGCCCTGGACGGCCGGTTGGAGATCGCGGCGCATGACGGCGGCCCCGACCGCCCGGCGTCGGAACTGCTGGACCCGACCAGCCGCTGGAACCCGCTGCTGAACGCCTTCAGCGCCTTCTACAATGGCGCGGAGTTCGATCAGGTCTCGCTGCACGACTACGCCGCCTATGACGACACCGAGGTCAACTGGCGGGTCGCCGAGGGCTATGGGACCGGCCTGACCCGCCTGGCGCCGGCGCTGGAGACGCGGCTGAGCTGCCCGGTGACGACGATCCGCCACGACGGCCCGCGCGTGGTGCTGGAGACGGCCCTGGGAGCGATCTCGGCGAAGGCGGTCATCCTGTGCGTCCCGACCGCGATCCTGGCCTCCGGCGCCGTGCGCTTCGTCCCTGAGCTGCCCGACAAGCTGGAGGCCGCCGCCGGCCTGCCGCTGGGCCTGGCCGACAAGGTGTTCCTGCAAGTCGACGAGCCCGAGGCGTTCCAGCCGGAGAGTCAGCTCTACGGTGATCCCCGTCGCACCGCGACCGGGGCCTATCACCTGCGGCCGCTGCATCGACCGCTGATCGAGGTGTTCCTGGGCGGCGCCCATGCCCGGTCGCTGGAGGGCCAGGGTCCTGGCGCGGCGACGGCTTTCGCGATCGAGGAGCTGGTCGGGATCTATGGCAGCGGCGTCCGCTCGCGCGTCCACGTCCTGGCCGAGACGGCCTGGGCCGCCGATCCATTCGCGGGCGGGTCCTATTCGCACGCCCTGCCCGGCCGGGCCGGTGACCGCGCGCGCCTGGCCGCGCCGGTCGACAATCGCCTGTTCTTCGCCGGCGAGGCCTGCAGCCCCGACGCCTTCTCGACCGCCCACGGCGCCTGGCTGACGGGCCAGGCGGCGGCGCGAGCGGCTCTCGGCTCATTATAATCCGATCTTCCCGGCGAAAGCCGGGACCCAGATCGAACCCACAAGCGCCTGAGCTCAAGATCGGGCGGGATCTCGGATCATCCCAAATCGCTCAGGCTGAATGTGGGCCCCGGCTTTCGCCGGGAAGGTCGGGTGAAAGAAACTCAGCCCTTGGGGGTCGCAAGCAGATCCCGGATCTCGGTCAGCAGCTTCTCTTCCGGCGTCGGGGCCGGCGGCGCCGACGGCGCGGGCTCCTCGGCGTCCTTGCGGCGGATGCCGTTGACCACCTTGACCAGCAGGAACACCACGAACGCGACGATGAAGAACTGGATCAGGGTGTTGATGAAGGCGCCGTACATGATCGACACCTTCTCGATCTTCTCGGTGGCCGGGTTCTCGGGCCGCAGCACCCATTCCATCTTCGAGAAGTCGAGCCCGCCGGTCAGCAGGCCGATGGGCGGCATGATCACCTGATCGACCAGGCTTTTGACGATGCTGTTGAACGCCGCGCCGATGATCACGCCGACGGCCAGGTCGATGACGTTGCCGCGCGCGATGAACTCGCGGAATTCCTTGACCACGCTCATGACAGAGCCCTCGCTGCCTCAAAAACAAGGCGCAAAGGCTGAAGGCGTTCGCCTGCCAGGGTCAACCCCAGCGAAAGATTGTTATTATTCGTCGCCGTCGGCGTTGAGGCGCGCGCGCAGTTCCTTGCCGCTCTTGAAGAACGGCACGTGCTTGGCGCGGACGTCCACCGCCTCGCCGGTGCGCGGGTTGCGGCCGGTGCGGGCGGGACGCGAGCGGACCGACAGGGCGCCGAAGCCGCGCAGCTCGACGCGACCGCCATCCTCCAGGGCGCCGATCATGCGTTCCAGGATCACCCCGACCACGCGTTCGACGTCCTTCTGCGTCAGGTGCGGATTTTCATTCGCGAGCCTGGCGATGAGTTCAGACTTGATCATCGATATCCCCGGAACGCCCTTGGGAGGAAAAGGCGCGAGCGGACCTTTGCCCAACGACGGCTGAGTCTTCAAGGGGTTGCGTGTGATTCTCGAACGAGGTTCGGTTAATGCGCCTCCTCACGAACCCTTCGGCGCGCGGACGATATCGGCCTCGCCGGCCATGATCCGGAGGGTCTTGTTGACCTCCTCCGCCGCCGCGAAGGGCAGTTCGCGCCCGACGCCGCGGTCGGACTGGGCGAACCGCGCCACGCCGTCGCGCAATTCCGACACGCGAGAGAGCTCGCTGTTGCCCACGCGCCCGCTCCGGTTCGGCCCCTTGACCGAGAAACCGGCGCCCTTGTTCGGCAGGACGATCTCGATGGCCGAGGTCGAATAGGTCGGGAAGCTGGTCACATAGGGCGCGTCGGCGTTGGGCCCCGGCTCACGACGCGGGAAGGTCGTGGCCTTGCCAGAGCCCGTGCCGGGCAACCGGTATTCGCGGGCGCCGATGTCGTCGTTCATGCGCCAGTCCATCTCGGCCACGCCGGTGATCTTCAGCTTGCCGACCCCTTCGGGGGTCATGTCGAAATCGACCTTGTCGATCGTCAGCCAGCTGGTGCTGGCCGAAATCAACTGCTTGAGGCTGCGCTCCACATCGGCGCGCGGCGTGGTGCGCAGCGCACGGGCCATGGCCAAGCCCTGCTCGCCCCGGAAGATCATGGTCATCAGCGTCGGCGCGGGCTTGTCGAGGCTGCCCGAGGCGTCGATCCGGATCAGCGCCTCGGTGTCGGGCTTGTCGGGCGAGACCTGGACGATCTCTTCCAGCCCCGCGCCGGCGACACGCAACGGCAGGCCCCAGCGGAACGGCGGCGGGCGCAGGGCGTCGATGTCGCCCAGGTCGCCCGAGCGCGTACCGTCCAGCCAGTAGCTCTTGCCGCCGATGCGAGCGCGGATCAGCACGTGATTGAACACGGCCGCTGAGGGCGAGCGCTCGTCCAGTCCATCGCCGCCGGTGGTGGTGACCAGCACCGGCTCGGCCTCGACGCCCAGCTCGCGCAGGATGGTCAGCAGCAGCACCGTCTTGCCCTTGCAGTCGCCGAAGCGTCGCGACCAGGTTTCGTCGACGCTGGCGGGCTTGTAGCCGCCGTCGTTCATGCCCAGGAATAGGTAGCGAGTCTTGTCCTCGACCAGCTGCAGCGCCTTGAACGCCCGCACCTTGGGGTCGGCGCTGGCCGCGGCGATCGTGGCGATCTCGGTCCGCAGCGACGAGTCGGCCGACAGCTCGGAGGCCTTGATGTACAGCGGCGCCATGCGGCGCGAGACGTCGTCCCAGCCGGTATAGGTCGTGGCCTCCAGCAGACCCACGCGCTGGAAGCGCAGCGGGGCGCCGACGGGCGGCTTGGGCGTCTCGACATTGGTCACATCGACCAGCAACTCGTTCAGCTTGCCCGACTTGATGATCTTGGGCGGCGGGAAGGCCGTGGAGGCCCGCCAGGTCAGGGGCGTGCCGTCCGCCCACAGCATGCGGACCCGATAGCGCCCCGCGACGCCCGACCAGCCCATGCGCTCGAAATCATTGGTGCGGCCGCCGACCAGGGGATCGTGACGCTCGGAGGTGTAGGACCAGTCGACCAGATCGCCGACCTGCAGGTCCTTGATCTGGATCGAGGCGGTCATGCGCCCGTCCAGCGCGGCGCGCTCCAGGTTCTTCTCGCGACGCAGGACCAGGACGTCCTCGCCCTTCTTCAGGAGATCGATGCGCTGGCCGTCGCGGATGATCGCCAGGGTGTGCAGCGTCACGTTCTCGTGGACCGGGTCCCAGGTCACCGAGCGCGACCCGCCCTGCAGGGCCTCGGGCTTGAGGATCTTGACGACGCGGCGGTTGTAGTAGGCCGAGCCGGTGTTGTCGTGCTGGGCCTGGTTGTCGTCCAGCAGCACCTGGGTGGACGGCGCCTGGTCGTCCTTGGGCGGGGGCGGGATGTCGGCCACCTGCACCCACTTGGCCGGCGGGCCGTAGCTGGGCTTGTCGTCGGCCCAGGCCGCGCTGGCTGCAACCGCCGCCACGGCGAACGCCGCGAACTTGAAACCCTGCACGCTAAGCCTCCCCCAAACTCAACCTAAGGCGTTGTGGCAGGGATTTTTCCGAAAGGGAACGACGCAAAAGAAAACGGCGGCGGGATTGCTCCCGCCGCCGCTGACTTCATCCCACGAAGGGAAGAAGACTATTCCTTGGAAGCGCGCTCGCGCAGAGCGGCGCCCAGGATGTCGCCCAGCGAAGCGCCGGAGTCCGACGAGCCGAACTGCTCGATGGCTTCC
>FTCT01005310.1_pt1 | contig 40220 bp, 27 predicted proteins | sample 1658881 | NCBI WGS metagenome assembly FTCT01 (sample SAMEA3914864, study PRJEB12502) | metagenome | biome: forest; material: soil | place: USA | collected 2012-03-12 | depth 0.3 m | reverse complement strand
GCGGAAGGGGATCCAGTCCTTGTGGTCGGCGCGGTACTGCAGGCCGTAGGGGTTCTTGAAGAAGATCTTCTGCAGCGGCTGGCCGCCTTCCGCCCGGGTCCGCTCCAGGTCGAGCAACGGCGAGCCGGCGAACACCTTCTCCCACAGCTCACCATTGTCGACCTCCCGGCCGGCGTTCTTCACATAGTCCCGCGCCGTGTCGCTCAACTGCCACGCCTCTTCGACCATCGCGTAATAGTCCACCGTTCCTTCGGCCATGGCCCTACTCCAACAAGCGTTGCAAAGAGATGCGCTGACATAGCGCATTTCCGGCGGCAAAGGAACATTCCTGCCGCCGCTTTCGCCCGGCCCGATCCCGGGCCGATCCAGGGGGCGGATCAGTCGACCGCGGCGCCGTCGATCAGGCGGTCGGGCACGATGTCCCGGCGGGACGGCAGGCGGGATTGCAGCAGCGGCGCCGACAGCCGCTCCCACGAGCGGGTCCGCAGCAGGCGGCCGACGACGCCCAGCCCGACCACGGCCAGCCCGGCCAGGCTGACGGCGGCGCCGGCCCAGCCGCCGATCAGCAGCCCCGCCAGGCCGGCGGCGCCGGCGGCACCGGCCCGCAGCCCGATGATCAGCGCCGCCCGCCCGGTGCCCGGCGCCAGCCGGGGCAGCAGCAGCAGCAGCAAGCCGCAGTCGCAGGTGGTGCGCAGGCTCCAGGCGACGGCGGCGCCGACGGCGCCGTAGCGGTCGGCCAGCAGCCACAGGACGCCGAGATAGACCGGCAGCTCGGCCAGTTGCAGCCGGGCCGTCACGTCGACCCGTCCAACCCCCTGGATCAGGGTGTAGGGGACATAGGCCGTGGCGTTGAAGAAGACGCCGAGCGTCAGGACCGCCAGGATCAGCGTGCTGTGCGCGGCGAACTCCGGCCCCAGCCACAGGCCGAGCGCCGTCTCGCTGCCCAGGATCACCGCCGCCTGGATGGCCAGGAACACGGCGATGGTGGCATGGCCGCCGGCGTCCAGGATGCGTCCCAGCGCCGCCGGGTTGCGGCGGAACAGGCTGGAGGCGAGCGGGAACAGCGCCATCGACAGGGCGCCCGGGATGAACATCAGGCGCGACAGGATCTCGAAGGGGGTGGTGTAGAAGGCGATGAGGCTGGCCGGCACCAGGCTGAGCAGGATGAAGCGGTCGGCATAGACCATCGCCGGCCCGATCAGGTTGTTCAGCATCATCCAGGCGCTCATGGTGAACAGCCCGCGCAGGGGCTGGCGGCCGTAGCGCGCCGGCCGCATCAGGTCGGGCACCAGCCGGACCGCCAGCCAGCCATAGGCGACCAGGCCGACAAGGCGGCCGGCCGCGATGGCGGCGATGACCGGGACCAGGCTGTGGCTGAAGGGCAGCACGCACAGCGGACTGAGATAGTTCATCACCCCGACGGTCATGCGCACCAGATTGATCGGCCGGAAGCGCTGGTGAGCCTCCAGCACGCCGCGGAAGCCGGCGGACACCAGGGCGATCGGGACGATCGCCGCCACCAGCATCAGGCTGTCGCGGATCTCCTGCGGCGAGGTCCCCGAGCCCAGGAGGAAGCGGTCGGCCAGCAGCCCGGCGCCGAGCGCCACGGCCCCCCCCGTCGCCAGGCCGAGCAGCGCCATGATCCCGATGGCCGGGCCGGCGAGGCCGGCGGCCCCCTCGGTGCTGCCGGTGCGCCCGAACCGGTCGGCGACGATCTGCACCAGCGACCGCCCCAGCCCGAGATCGAGCACGCCGAGATAGCCGAGCAGCGCCCAGATCAGCGTCAGGGCGCCGAATCGCTCCATCCCCACGGCGGCGATGAGCCACGGAATCGACAGGAGGGCCGCCAGCATCGGCAACCCTTCACCCAGCAGATTCCAGAGCGTGTTGCGGAACAAGATCGGGCTTCCGTACGCGAGGGCACAAGACCGGCAGGAGCGTTCGGACGGCCGTCCGACCCCAGGCTTTCGGCCTAGGATCTACGCCGTCCCGGATAACTAGCTTATCCGCCGATCCTGGAGAAAACGCTAACGGAATCGGGAACGGGGTCAGGCGGCGGCGCGGGTCAGGGCCGCGTCCAGAGCGGCCACCACCCGGTCGACATCCCCGTCCGCCATGGCGGGATAGAGTGGCAGCGACAGGGTGCGGGCGTAATGGAGGTCGGCGCCCGGCAGGTCCAACCCTGGCCCGCCCCCCGGCCCCGGCCCGGCAGACAGCGCACCGTAGCGCCGCCGCCAGTAGGGCTGGCGGTGGACCGGGATATAGTGCACCTGGCTGCCGACTCCGCGGTCCCGCAGCGCCGCCATCACCCGCGCCCGCGACCGCCCGGCCGCGGCGAAGTCGATGCGGACGGCGCAGAGATGCCAGGCCGGCCGGCACCAGGGCACGGCGGCCAGCGGCCGGACCAGCGGGGCGAGCGGAGCCAGCCGGGCTTCGTAGAGCGCCATCAGGTGCCGGCGCCGTTCCACGAAGCCGTCGAGCCGGCGCATCTGGCTGAGCACGAGGGCGGCATGGATATCCGACAGCCGGTGATTGAACCCCGGCTCGTGCATCTCGTAGTACCAGGGGTTGGCGACGCCGTCGCCGTCCCGCGCGGCCGCGCGGTCGGCGAATTCCCCGCCACCTTCCCCAGCCTCGCGCAGCATGCCGTGGTTGCACAGGCGGCGCACCCGCGCCATCAGGGCGGGGTCGTTGCCGGTCACCGCCCCCCCTTCGCCGGCGGCGATGGTCTTGACGGGATGGAAGGAGAAGACGGTCAGCGCGCTTTCGGCGCAGGCACCCACCGGCACCGTGCCCCCGGCCCCGGCCTGGTCGACCGTCCCGACGGCGTGGCAGGCGTCCTCGACCACGGCCAGCCCGTGGGCGCGGGCAAGGGCGCCCAGCGCCGCCATCGGCGCGGTCTGGCCGGCGTAATGCACCGGCGCCAGGGCGCGCACCCGCCAGCCGGCGGCCTGCCCGCGCGCGATGGCCGCCGCGGCCTGTTCCGCCCCCATCAGGCCGGTTTCGGGATCGACGTCGGCGAAGACGACCTCCGCCCCGGCGTGGCGGGCGGCCGAGGCGGTGGCGAGGAAGGTGTTGGACGGCACCACCACCGCGTCGCCGGGGCCGAGGCCGAGGGCGGCATAAGCCAGGCGCAGCGCGGCGGTGCCGTTGGCGCAGGCGACCGCAGCGCCCGCCCCGACCCGCGCAGCGAGCGCCCGCTCGAACGCCGCCACCGCCGGCCCCTGGGTCAGCCAGTCGCCGCGCAGCACCGCCGCCACCGCGGCGATGTCCGCCTCGTCCACGTCCTGCCGGCCGTAGGGCAGGAAGGGAAGTTCCGCCGGGCCTTCCATCAGGGGCTTCAATCGGCTTCGGCCAGCAGCGTGCGCAGCCGCTCGCCGTCCAGCCAGTCGTCGTTGCTGTCGCTGGCGTAGCGGAAGCCGTCCGGCACCGGCCGGGCGGCCAGCCGCTCGTAGGGGGCGTGCTGCCAGAAGGCGAAGGCCGGCTCGATGACGTAGCGGTCGGCCAGCTCATAGGTCTGGCGGGAATCATCCTCGGTGATCATCACCTCGTGCAGCTTCTCGCCGGGCCGGATGCCGACCAGCCGGTGCGGCAGGGACGGGGCCATCGCCCGGGCCAGCTCGACCAGCCGCATGCTGGGGATCTTGGGCACGAAGATCTCGCCGCCCTGCATCATCGCAAAGCAGGACAGGACGAAGTCGACGCCGTGCTGCAGGGTGATCCAGAAGCGGGTCATCCGCTCGTCGGTGACCGGCAGATGGTCGGTGCCCTGGTCGATCAGCTTGCGGAACAGCGGGACGACGCTGCCGCGCGAACCGACCACGTTGCCGTAGCGCACCACGGAAAAGCGGGTGTCGAGCGCGCCGGACAGGTTGTTGGCGGCGATGAAGATCTTGTCGGAGGCCAGCTTGCTGGCACCGTACAGGTTGACCGGGTTCGCCGCCTTGTCGGTGGACAGCGCGATCACCCGGCGCACCCCGGTGGACAGCGCCGCCCGCATCACGTTCTCCGCCCCGTAGACGTTGGTGTGGATGCATTCCATCGGGTTGTATTCGGCGGCCGGCACATGCTTCAGCGCCGCGGCGTGGACGCAGAAATCGACGCCGCGCATCGCCAGTTCCAGCCGCTCACGGTCGCGCACGTCGCCGATGAAGAAGCGCAGCGTCGCCGCCCATTCCGGGGGCATGCGCTGCTGCATCTGGTACTGCTTGAACTCGTCGCGGGAGAACACGATGACGCGGCGCGGTGCCGCGTGGCGCATCACCGTCTCCACGAAGCGCTGCCCGAAGGAACCGCTGCCCCCCGTCACCAGCACCGACCGTCCGTCCAGCAGCCGCAAGCCGGCTTCGCGCGTCTGCTCCGCAGAGGATGTGAAAGGGAGGGGGGCGATGGGGTCGCTCTGCTCTGTCTTCACCGCCGGTTCCACCTGTTCGTCGTGCCTGGGCCTCGGCCGACCGTAATCGGACCTTCCTGATCATGGGGTTAATTCACCGCGAAGGCACGCGCAAGCCGCCCCGTGCCGCCAATCGTGCCGCCAGCCCCCCGGCCGCCCGGATTCACCACCCGGATTCACCCCTGCGGAAGCGGCGGCAGGCGGCCGGCGTGCAGATCCTCCAGGAGGCGGATCTGGGCGGGCAGGCAGACGCCGTTCAGGTCGAAGCGTTCGACCACGGTGCGTCTTGCGGCCGCGGCGATCCCCGCCATCCGGCCGGGGTCGTCCAGCGCCTCCTCCACCCGGTCGGCGACGGCGCGATGGTCGAAGAAATCGACCAGCAGGCCGTTGCGCCCGTCCTCGATCACCTCGGCCACCGGCGCGGTGTCGGAACCGACGACCACCGCCCCGCAGGCCATCGCCTCCAGCAGCGACCAGGACAGGACGAAGGGGTAGGTCAGGTAGACGTGGGCACGCGAGACGCGCAGCACCGACAGGAAGGCCTCGTAGGGGATCTTGCCCAGGAAATGGATGCGCTCCGGGTCGGGCCGCGCCTCGGCCATCATCGTCTCCCGCCAGGTGCCGCCTTCGGCCGGGCGGGTGCCGTAGCTGACCTCGTCGCCGCCGACCACCAGGATGCGGGCGTTGGGCCGCCGGCGCAGGATCTCCGCCGCCGCCCGCATGAAGGTGGGAAAGCCGCGGTAGGGCTCAAGGTTGCGGGCGACGTAGGTCACCACCTCGTCGGCGCGGGACAGGGTCCGGCCGTCCGGCAGGGTGACGGTGGCGTCCGGGTCGGGCCGGCACAGCGCGGTGTCGACGCCGTCGTGGATCACCGAGATGCGCGGCCGGAACAGCGCCGGATGCTGGCGGCGCTGCCATTCGGTCGGGCTGACGCCCCAGTCCGCCGCCTCCAGCCCGGCGAGCAGGGCGGCGTTCTTGGTGCGGATGCGGCAGCGCGTCTCCAGCGTGACCGGCCGTTCCGGATCGAAGCCGACGTCGGAGCCGTCGGCCCGGTAGAAGAACTCGCAATAGAGCATCAGCTTGGCGTCGGGGAACAGGTCCTTCAGGAACAGGGCCTCGCCCCAGCCGGGATGGGCGCAGATGACGTCCGGGGCAAAGCCGTCCTTGCGCAGCGCCAGCCCGGCGCGCACGGCGCCCTGGCCGTGCAGGACCTGGCCTTCGAACAGGTGGATGTAGGGATGGGTCGCGGTCCCCGGCTCGCGCGCGGGCCGGTAGACGGCGTTCGCCACGCCGGGAAGGTTGCGCTGGACCTTGCCGATGAAGGCCACCCGATGGGCCGGGTCGGCGGCGAAATGCCGCACCAGATGCTTGTACTGGCCCGGCGTGTTTTGGTGGACGAACAGGATCCGCATGGAAACGCCGCGCGAAAGTGGTGGACCGGCGACAGCCTGCGGCGGGACGCCCGGCTTGTCGATGCCCCAAAGAGGCTACCGCGCGGGACGCGGAAGCCCGTTCCGTTCCGCGCCCAACCCCCCTATAACGGGGGCACCGTTTTTCCGCCCCCCTCCACGGACGCCAGGCTCCCCCATGGACCGCCGCCATCGCATCCTCGACCGCCGGATCGTCCTGTCGAACAGCCGCTTCGACGTGCTGTTCGACCATGTGGTCGGGCCGGACGGCGGCGCGGTGCCCGATTTCCTGATGGTCCGGCCGAAGATCCGCCACGCCGGCACGGTGGCCGGCGTCTGCGTCCTGCCGGTGGTGGACGGGCGCATCGGCCTGATGCAGGTGCACCGTCCGCATTTCGACGAGCCGCTGTGGGTCGCCCCGTCCGGCTTCGTCGAGCCGGGCGAGACGACCGAGACCTCCGCCCTGCGCGAACTGGAGGAGGAGGCCGGCCTGACCTGCGCCCCGGCGGATCTCCGCCCGCTCGGCCTGCTGCTGCTCGACCCCGGCGTGCTAGAGGCCCGCGTCGCCCTGTTCGCGGCCCCCTGCCGCCCAGCCATCCCTTCCGAGGCCATTCCTTCCGGGGCCGGCCCATCCCTTGGCCCATCCCTTGACCAAGCCCCGGAACTGGGGGCCGGACGCCTGATCCTGTTCGCGCCGGACGCGGCGGAGGAGCTGGCGCTGACCTCCGCCGCGATGGACGGCGGCACCGTCGTCGCCTGCCTGCGCTGGGCGGCCCTGTGCCGCCGGGACGCAGCGGCGCGCTGACTGTTCCTCGCCCGAGAAGGTTCTTTCTTCTTGTCCAGTTCCTCTTCCTCCGGTTCCCCCGCGGCGGCCCCGCCACCCCTGCCGTCCTCGCCCTGGGCGTTCCTGTGGCGGTTCGTCCGCGACGGCTTCGCCGGGCGCACTGTCCTGCTGACGCTGGCCGCCATCGGCGGCATCGGGCTGATGGGGCTCGAACCGGTGGCGATGCGCGGCTTGGTCGACACGCTGGCCGGCCAGGCGGAAACGGGCGGGGCCAACCGGACCGAAGGGGTCTTGTCCTGGCTCCTGCTGCTGGGCGGGCTGTGGGTCGCCTCGGCGCTGTTCAACCGGCTGCGCGAGCTGATCGACCTCCACACCTCCCCGGCGCTGCGGCACGCGATCCAGGTCCGGCTGTTCGCCCATCTGATCGACCATGCCCCCCGTTATTTCCAGGACAATTTCGCCGGCAACCTCGGGCAGAAGGTCAAGCAGGCGGGGCAGAGCGCGATCCAGCTCCTGGAGATCCTGACCAACGACATCGTCCGCATCCTCGTCATCCTGACGATCGGGCTGTGGCTGCTGGCCGCCGCGCACACGCTGTTCGCCGTCCTGCTGGTCGCCTGGACCATCGCCCATCTCGGCGTGTCGGCGCTGCTCGCCCGGCGCTGCCTGACGCTGTCCCACGCCTTTTCCGAGGAGGTGTCGTCGAGCACCGGCCGGATGATCGACGTCATCGTCAACGCCGACCTGGTCCGCGCCTTCGCCCGCCGCCGGGAGGAGCGCGCCCTGCTGTCCGAAACCCTGACGGGCGAGGTCGAACGGTCGAAGGAGTTGCGCTGGTTCCTGACCAAGATGTGGTTCGGGCTGTTCAACGCCCTGCTGGTCTTCCAGATCACCCTGATCGGCATCGCGGTGTCCGAGGCGATCGCCGGCCGCATGAGTGTCGGCGACTTCGCCATGGTGTTCTCGCTGGCCAGCATCGTCGGCACCAACGTGTGGAACCTGTCGTCCCGCATGCTGCATTTCTTCGAGCAGCTCGGCATCCTGTCCGGCGCCCTGGACCTGATCGTCCGCCCGCACGAAATCCCCGATCCGCCGGGCCGCCCGGCGCTCGCCGTGACCGCCGGCGCCATCGACTTCCACGCGCTGCGCTTTTCCCATCCCGGCGGCGCCGCCGTCTTCGACGGCCTGACCCTGTCGATCGCCCCCGGCGAGCGGGTGGCGCTGGTCGGCCCGTCGGGTGCCGGCAAGAGCACGCTGGTCCGCCTGCTGCGCCGGCAATTCCCGCTGCAGGGCGGCCACATCCGGATCGACGGGCAGGACATCGCGGCGGTGGGCCTCGATTCCCTCAACCGGGCGATCGCGGAGGTGCCGCAGGTACCCAGCCTGTTCCACCGCTCCATCCACGCGAACATCGCCTACGGCGCCCCAAGCGTTGCCCTGGGCAGCACCCCGGGCGCGAGCGACGAGGCCATCCGCGCGGCAGCCGCCAAGGCCCATTGCCAGGACTTCATCGAGCGGCGGGCCGGCGGCTACGACACGGTGGTGGGCGAACGCGGCGTGCAGCTCTCCGGCGGCGAGCGCCAGCGGGTGGCCATCGCCCGGGCCTTCCTGAAGGATGCGCCGATCCTGGTGCTCGACGAGGCGACCTCGTCGCTGGATTCGGAAACCGAGCATCACATCCAGGACGCCCTGTGGAGCCTGTTCGAAGGGCGCACGGTGATCGCCATCGCTCATCGGCTGTCCACCATCACCGGCATGGACCGCATCGTCTATCTCGACGGCGGCCGCGTCCTGGAGGATGGCGACCACGCCACCCTCCTGCAGCGGAACGGGCCCTACGCCCGGCTGTGGCGGCGCCAGGTCGGCGGCTTCCTGCCCAGCGACGCGCAGGCGCCGGCAGAAGCGTTGCCGGCGGAAACCTGAATAAGGAACGTGAATAAGGTGGCCGCCCGTTTCTTTTCCGCGTTTCTTTTCCGCCGCTCATCAAGGCGGCGGAGGCGTTTTCAGGAGACACGGATGAACATGGACCGAAACCCGGGGCACCCTGGAATTGAATGGTCCTGAGAAAATCCAACCACGAAGACACAAAGAATATATTTTCTTGCCCGGACTCCGATGGATCGTAAAAAAACTTGGTGAATGCCCTGGTGTCTTTGCATCCTGATGGTTCAATAGAAACATTTTTGAAATAATATTCAGACATTCAGATGGGTCCCGACATCCTTTCTTTCATCCGTGTCCATCCGGGCACCGGCATTGCCGGCATCCGTGTCCGTCCGGGTCAAAACCCGCCGATCCGCGTTCCATCAACCGGACCGCGTTGCCCCGGCCTGTTCATTCCAACATTGACGCTGCACAAGGCAATTCATAGAATCCACGGCATCTTTCATGCTTCCGTGCCGTGTTCTTCTGAGGGATCGTCTTATCGTGATTTTGGTGCGGAGCGACGACGCGCGATGAACCGGTGCGAGGGCGCCGCCACGCCGGCCGGGCGGCACCGTCGGGCCGGCGCTTCGGTCAACACCATCCTGGCCATCCTCGCGACGGCGGTCGCCGCGACGGCCTGCGCATCCGGGGCCACCGCCATGTCGCCTTTCCTTTTCTTCCGGCAGGTGGAGCGCGTCGGACTGCTCTGCGCCGTCGACGCCGAACCGCAACGCGCCGGCGCCCTGGCGGAGACGACCCTCTGCGGCCTGGCCGAAACCGCGCTGACCGCCCTGCTCGGCCCCGACGGCCCGCCCGTGGCGGTCCTCGGCCGCAACGACGAGCGGATCGCCGATCCGGCGATGCTGCTGGTCCTGGTCCATGCCGGCCTGCAGCCGCGGGACGCGGCGGGACACGGAACCGTGCTGGCCCTGTCGGCGGCGCTGCAGCGGGTCCGGACGGATGTCGGCACCCCACCCTTCTTCACGGCGGTCCCCCAGGCCGTGGTCGCCCCGGACGGCGTTCCGGGCGCCGGCCCCCTGGACGGCCCTCCCCTGGACACGGGCGCTGTGCGGGACGCGCTGCGCCGCCTGCTGGCCGGCGTTGCCCGTCCCCTGCTGGCCAACCGGCCCGCCGCCAAGCCATGAGCCCCCAAGCCATGAGCCGGGCTCCCGCCCTTCCGCCACCCCCGAGCCGTCCGGCCCTCCCGGCCGGCCATCCCCCTTGCCGGCAGACAGAGACACGCGCATGCCCAGCACCGTCGCGACCGACCTTTCCCTGACCGACGGCGCCTCCGCCGGGCTGCCCGGTTGCCGGTGCGCCCTGTGCAGCGGCCAGGCCGCCTTGGGAGGCGCCTTGGGGACCGGCGGCTCTCCGGCGGCCACCCCGGCCGCCGCCCCCTTGGCCGCGCAAGGCGACATCCCCTCCTATGTGGCGGCGCTGCTGCCGTCGAGCATGCCCAAATGGGGCAGCACCACGGCGGGGACCGCGGCGTCCGTGACCTACAGCTTCATGGAAAGCGCGCCGTCCTACCTGGGGACCGACGACCGCAACGGTTTCGCGGCGATGTCGCAGACCCAGCGCGCCGCGGTCCGCCAGGCGCTCGCCGCCTGGGCCGCGGTCGCCAACATCACCTTCACCGAGGTGTCCGACAGCGGGTCCGGCGGGTCGATGCGCTTCGGCACCAACGCCCAGCAGGGCGTCTCCGTCGGCTACGCCTATTACCCAAGCACGCTTTTCGCCATCGCCGGCGACGTCTTCATCGCCAACGACAGCAGCGGCAACAGCAACCCGACGGTCGGCAGCTACGGCTACAAGACGCTGCTGCACGAGATCGGGCACGCCATCGGGCTGAAGCATCCCGGCAACTACAACGCCGGCGGCGGCGGGACCGAGGGACCCTACCTGCCCACCGCCGAGGACAATTACCAATACTCGCTGATGTCCTACAACAGCCACCCCAGCCTGGGCCTTCTGGGCCTGGCGACCGGGCCGGCGCTCTACGACATCGCCGCCATCCAGTATCTGTACGGCGCCAACAGCCAGACCCGCACCGGCAACGACAGCTACGCCCTGAACGACACCGCCGCGCCCTTTTCCCTCGCCATCTGGGATGCGGCCGGTCTCGACAGCCTCGACGCCAGCGGGCAGACCCAGGGGGTCGCGCTCGACCTGCGCGCCGGGCACTTCAGTTCGGCCGGCACCAACGGGGCGAACGCACCGGCGGTCGGCAACGTCTCCATCGCCTATGGCGCCGTCATCGAGAACGCCACCGGCGGCAGCGGCGACGACGCGCTGGTCGGCAACGCGGTCAGCAACGTCCTGACCGGCGGGGCCGGCAACGACACGCTGACCGGGGCCGAGTCCACCGACACGCTGGAGGGCGGCGCCGGCACCGACACGGCGGTCTATTCCGGCAGCCGGTCCACCTACGACATCAGCCGGTCCGGCACGACCCTGACGATCGCGCAGCGCGCCGGCAGCGGCACCGACGGCACCGACACGCTGACCAACGTCGAATACGCCCAGTTCGCCGACGGCCGCGTCAGCCTGCGATGGCCGACCGTCGTCGCGGCGGTCGCGAAGACGACCACCGGAGCGACGGTGGCGGGCAGCAGCCTGTTCACCGCCAGCGACCCCGACAACCTGTTCATCACCGGCTACGAACTGGTCGACACCACCACCGGCGGCGGCTACTTCACGCTGAACGGGACGACCCAGACGGCCGGAACGGCCTTTGCCGTCGCGGCGACCTCCCTGTCCGCCGTCAGCTTCATCGGCGGTGCCGCGGTGGGCAGCGACCAGCTTTCCGTCCGCGCCTACAACGGCATCCTGTGGAGCGACTGGACGAGCTGGAGCATCGTCACCGAGCTGCCGAACCGCAACCCGACCCTGCAGGCGAACCGCAGCGTCTCGTTGCAGGAAGGGGCGGCGGCGACGGCGCTGGGCATCACGACGCCGACCGACGCCGACGGCGACACGCTGACCGTCACGGTGCAGGCGGTGCCCGGCCGCGGTTCCCTGAAGCTGGCCAACGGCACGGCGGTGTCCAGCGGGTCGACGCTGTCGGCCGCCGACGTCGGCCGCCTGACCTTCACGCCGGAAACGGGCTTTTCCGGCGCGGCGGGAACCTTCTCCTACACGGCGTCGGACGGCCGGGGCGGGACGGCGCAGCAGACCGTCACGCTGTCGGTCGTCTCCCTGGCCTCGCAGCTCGCCAGCTTCGACCCGCTGCTCTATCTGGCCAGCAACCCCGACCTGGCGGCGGCCTTCGGTACCGACACCGCGGCGGCCCGGCAGCATTTCATCAGCACCGGCCGCTTCGAAGGGCGTGCGACCAGCAGCTTCGACCCCTACGCCTACCTCGTTGCGAACCCGGACCTGCTGTCGGCCTTCGGGGTCGACCGGACGGCCGCCCTGAACCATTACATCCGGTCGGGGCGGCTGGAAAACCGCGCCACGACCGGTTTCAGCGCGGTGTCCTACCTGGCGGCCAACGCCGACCTCTACAATGCCTTCGGCCTGGATGAGGCGGCGGCGACGCGCCACTACATCCAGCTCGGCCGGACCGAGGGGCGCAGCACCAGCTTCGACAGCCTGGGCTACCTGGCGGCCAACGCCGACCTCTACACCGCCTTCGGCCTGGACGCGACGGCGGCGGCGCGCCACTACCTCCAGCTCGGCCGGGCGGAGGGGCGCAGCACCAGCTTCGACAGCCTGGCCTATCTGGCCGCCAACCCGGACCTGGCGCAGGCCTATGGCCTGGATACGACGGCAGCGGTGACGCATTACCTGCAGTATGGCCGCAGCGAGGGACGCAGCACGAGTTTCAACGTGGCGGCCTATCTGGTGGCGAACCCGGACCTGCTGGCCGCTTTCGGCAGCGACACCGCGGCGGCGGAACGCCATTACATCCAGTATGGCCGGGTCGAGGGCCGGCGCCTGACCACCGCCGCCCGGGCTTCTCTCGCGGCCGATCCGGACAGCGCGGCCGTCGCCTCTTTCACGGCTGTGGGCCTATCCTCGGGGCTCGCGTCGACGGGATTCGGGGCTCCGGGGCTGACCACCGGCCTTCTGGCGGCAGGTTGAGCGGGCGTGAAAACAGGCACGGCAGGGGAAAAGCGTTTGGAGTCTTGTCGCAGCCCCCATTGTCAGAGCCACCGGGGCCGCCAGGGAGCTGTCGGGTAAAGACGGCGGGTCGTCTCGTCGCGGGTTTTGGGACACGGATGCGGGCTTCGCCCGCCCACGGATGAACGGCGAACAGCCTTCTTCCATGGTCATTTCCTGCGTCTCGGAAAACTGGCCGAATGATCCTGGATTCCCGTTTTCACGGGAATGACGGCTGGTGAGGAGAAGCGTCAGCTTCGCCTTGGACTTGGCCCAAAATCAGCGCTTGGCACGAGGGCAGGAAAGACAATTTTGGATAGAAAACCAATAAGAAAATTTCTCAGTCAGATCGCCTTTGAACCACTAAGTCATGCAGGCACCGGGGAATTCGTAAAGAGCATCGGATAAGAACCGGCAAGAATATTGTTTCTTGGTATTTTATGCTTTGGTGGTTCAGCTCGCAGCGATTGGCCGGCTTGCCATGAAAGTCAGCGGCAAAGCTCGGCGAACTTCCGTTCCGGGATCGGCGGCGGCGAGGGGTGCAGCAGGAGCCCTTGTTCTTCCACCTCGACGCTGGCGTCGGGATAGACCGCGAGGGCCAGTTGCAGCGCCTCGATGAAGCGTTTGCGGAAGTCGCGCAGGCGGCTGTAGCCCGCCCCGAACTGTTCGAACACCGCCGGCCAGGTGATGGTGGTCGACCGCGACAGGCTGTGGAGCCGGTAGGCCAGCCAGATATAGATGTCGATGCTGGTGCTGTTGTTCTGGATGTGGCGCAGCGCCGGTTCCCAGATCGGCACCGGATGAGCCTTCAGTTCGCGGAAGAAGGCCTCGGACAGCAGCACGCGGTCTTCCCACAGCGAGCCCTGGTCGGACCCCGGGTTGGACGAGAAATGGATGCCGCCCTTGACGATCGAGCCCTTCTCGAAGCCGATGCTGTGGGCGTCTTCCCAGGCGAAGGTCAGGTTGCAGGCGGCGATGCGCGAGGCCTGTTCGCGGATGTCGCGGTAGGTCTGGCCGCCCACCGACAAGCCCATGCGGTCCAGCCATTCGTGCATGCTGCGGCCGAGTTCCACTTCCCGGCTGTCGGTCTGGATCGCACGGGTCTGCAGGTAGAGCAGGATCATCCGCGCCCGGCTGCCATAGGGGACGCCGTAGAGCTTGAATCCTCCGTTGCGGACCGGCAGTCGTCCCGGCTCGATCAGCAGGCGTATCTTATGTCCACGACGTTCCCAGGGCTGTTCGTCGGGAAGACGACGATGAGGAAGTGCGGTCAGCGCAAAGCCTGAATAGGTGATGCCAAGCTCTTGGCGTTCTTCTTCCAGGACCGCGGCGGCAACATCAACTAGGGAGCGCTTCTCCGGATCGGGCTGGAGCGCCTTTGCCTGGTCGCGTCCAAGCTGGGTGATCAGGTGATGTATCTGTCCCATAGTGGGCTGACCTTGGCAGGACTTTGTGAAGACCCGTATATCACGCCGGGTTGGGGGCAGCAATTTGGAGTCTTGTCGCTCAAACTATTTGTTTGGTTATTTGATTCAGTTAATAGTTTGCGCGACAAGACTCCAGTAGAGAATCGCGAGTCGCGCGACAAGACTCCAGAATTCCCGCGACAAGACTCCAGCGGATAGTCGTCGGGGGCTGTGGATTTTTCGTCGCCGCGCGGTCCGACGCGACAAAACTCCAAGCGGAAACCTTCGATTCGCGGCCGAATCACTCGGATTTCCTGGTTCTCCGAGTCGACGGCCGGTTGCGGCCCGGTCCCAGGTTGGCCACGGAGGACCGGATCGGCCCGCGCGCCGGATCGAATCGGGGTTCGATTTGGAGTTCTGTCGCGCTCCCCTTCCACCGGGCCTTTCCCGCCGGGCCTTTTCCACCAGGGTTGAGACCTTGCGGGAGGCCTGCAGGCCTTGGCCGGCCTCGCGGATCGTGCCCGCACCATCGGCCCGCGAGGGGCGGCGGAGGGGGCGCGACAAGACTCCAAGCCGGAGGGGGCCTTGGCCGGGGGGCAACGGGTCATGCAGGGGGGCTTGGAGGGGGCCTTGGGCCGTGCCAAGGCCCGGGAGGGGCGTCTTCGTTTGGAGTCTTGTCTCGCCTGCCGGTCTTTCCCGTCCGGCATGGCGCGGTCTCCGGTCGGGCGCGGTCTCCGGTCGGATGAGGCCGGAGGGGCGCTTGTGAACGGCAAAGGGCGCGGTCTATAAAACGGCTTTCCCCGGTCCGGGACCTTTCTTGTCGTTTCAGCCCAAGCCATAGGACGGCAGCCATGAACAGCGTTTCCATGCAGAAGATCGTTCCGGTGCTGCTGTCCGGCGGTTCCGGGTCCCGTTTGTGGCCGCTGTCGCGTGAGCTGTATCCCAAGCAGTTCCTTGCCCTGTGCTCCAACCGGACGATGTTCCAGGATACGGTCCTGCGGGTCAGCGACACGGTCGCCTTCGCGCCGCCGCTGGTGGTGTGCAACCAGGAGCATCGTTTCCTCGTCGCCGAGCAGCTCCGCCAGTCCGGCGTGCAGCCGCGCGGCATCCTGCTGGAGCCGGTGGGCCGCAACACCGCCGCCGCCTGCGCCCTGGCCGCGCTCAGCATCGGCGCCACCGATCCGGAGGCGCTGCTGCTGGTGCTGCCGGCCGACCACGAGATCCGCGACCCGGAGGCCTTCCGGCGCGCCATCGCGACCGCGACGCAGGCCGCCGCGACGGGCCGCCTGGTCACCTTCGGCATCACCCCGACGGCCCCGGAGACCGGCTACGGCTATATCCGGCGCGGCCGCTTCCTTCCCGGGGTGGACGGCGCCTTCGAGGTCGCCGCCTTCGTCGAGAAGCCGACGCTGGAGGTCGCCCGGACCTACCTCGCCGAGGGGGACTATGCCTGGAACAGCGGCATGTTCCTGTTCCCGGCCGGCCGGCTGCTGGCGGAGCTGGAGCAACACGCCCCGGCGGTTGTGGCCGCCTGCCGCGCGGCGCTGGAGGCCGGGCGGGCCGACCTCGACTTCTTCCGGCTGGACGCGGCGGCCTTCGCCAAGGCGCCCGGCATCTCCATCGACTATGCGGTGATGGAGCGGACCGCCGCCGCGGCCGTCGTGCCCTGCGACATCGGCTGGACCGACGTCGGCGCCTGGTCGGCCCTGTGGGACGTCGGGGGCAAGGATGCGAAGGGCAACGTGCTGGTCGGCGACGTCCTGCTGGAGGGGGCGGAGGACTGCTACGTCCGCAGCGAGAACCACCTGACCGCCGTGGTCGGGGTGAAGAACGCCGTGGTGGTGGTGGTGGACGACGCCGTGCTGGTCGCCGACCGCGATCATGCCCAGGACGTCAAGAGCATCGTCGACCGGCTGAAGAAGGACGGCCGCAGCGAGCCGGTCAACCACCGCAAGGTCCACCGGCCCTGGGGTTCCTACCAGTCGCTGCACACCGGCGACCGCTTCCAGGTGAAGAGCCTGACCATCGCCCCCGGCTCGCAGCTTTCCCTGCAGAAGCACCATCACCGGGCCGAGCATTGGGTGGTGGTCAACGGCACCGCGCTGGTCACCCGCGGCGACGAGCAGGTCCTGGTCTACGAGAACCAGTCCATCTACATCCCGATCGGCGTGGTCCACCGGCTGGAGAATCCGGGCAAGGTGCCGCTGACGATCATCGAGGTGCAGTCCGGCTCCTACCTCGGCGAGGACGACATCGTCCGGCTGGAGGATTCCTACGGGCGGAAATGAGCGCCCGCAGGGCCATGGTTTTCATGGCCCGGACGGAAGCGGGTCGCCGCCCCGTTCCGCCGCAAGCGTGACCGCGGCCTGTGTCTCTTTGCGGGCGGCGGCAACGCCGGCTTGGTCAAGTCCGGTTGCTTCGGGTAAACAGGAACACGGCAGGCGCGCTTTTGCGCCGATCGCCCATCCGCCGCCGAGAGCATCATGACCGTCGACCCGCAGGGCATCCCGGACGACCGCGTTCCCGAACTCTACGCCGACGGGGTCCTCGACATCGGCTTCGGCAACGGCATGCTCCGCATCGACCTGTTCAGCCTGTCGGCGACGCGCAAGGACGAGAACGGCCAGCCGCTCCCCGCCATCCGGCAGCGCGTGGTGATGAACCTGCACGGTTTCCTCGCCAGCCTCGCCGCCATGGAGGGCATGCGCCAGCGTCTGGAGGCGGCGGGCGTCCTGGTGCCCAACGGCGTCGCTCCGCCCCCCCTGCCGCGCCCGGCGGGGAACGGTCCGCCGGCCGCCGGCACGCCGCCGGCGCCCAGCTCGCCCAACTTCCGCTAGCCGCCCGCCGTGCCGGACGCCAGCTCCCTCCCGCCGCCCGCCGCCGGCGCGACGGCCCAGGCGGCAGCCCAGACGACGGCGCTGCGCTGCCTGATGCTGGTGGCGCGCCACCATGGCCTGCGCGCGCCATCCGGTCCGGGGCCCGGTCCGGGGCCCGGACCGACACCCGATTTGGCGCCCGGCGCGCCGCCCGCGGCCGGCGAGCCGTCGACCGAGGAGCTGCTGCGCATCGCCGCCGAGGCCGGCTTCAAGGCGTCGGCGCGGCGGCTGGACTGGGACGCGCTGCAGGCGCTGCCGCCGGTCTTCCCGCTGCTGGCCCGGCTGAAGAACGGCAATACCGTCATCCTGGTGGGAGTCGCCCGGCCCGGTGCCGGAAAAGCCGACCATCCCGGGGCGACGGTCGGCGTCGTCGATCCGCTGGCCGACCGGCTGGACGTCATCGACGTGCCGCGCGACCTGTTCCTGGAGCGCTGGGACGGCGAGCTGGTCTTCCTGAAGCCCCGCCACGGCATCGCCGATCCCCGCCAGCCCTTCGGGCTGCGCTGGTTCGTTCCGGAGATCCTGCGCCAGGGCACCGCCTTCCGCGACGTGATCGTCGCGGCCCTGGTGCTGCACGCCCTGGCCCTGGTCGTCCCGGTCTATTTCCAGATCGTGATCGACAAGGTGCTGGTGCATGAATCGGTCACCACGCTGCAGGTCCTGACCATCGGCGTGGCGGCGGCCCTGCTGTTCGAGGCGATTTTCCGCTTCCTGCGCCAGTTCATCCTGCTGTCGGCGGCCAACAGGATCGACATAAGGCTGCTGAACCGCACCTTCGGCCATCTCCTGGACCTGCCGATCACCTTCTTCGACGGCAACGCCGCCGGCGTCACCGTGCGCCACATGCAGCAGGTCGAGCGCATCCGCGAGTTCCTGACCGGCAACCTGCTGTCGACCGTGCTGGATTCCCTGGTGCTGCTGGTCTTCCTGCCCTTCCTGTTCTTCTATTCGGTCAAGCTGACGCTGATCGCGCTCCTGTTCGCGGCACTGATCGCCGGCGTCGTGGTGGCGCTGGTGCCCGTCTACCAGCGCCGGCTGCGCGACCTCTACAACGCCGACGCCGAGCGGCAGGCCATGCTGGTGGAGACCATCCACGGCATGCGCACGGTCAAGTCCTCGGCCCTGGAGCCGACGCAGCGCCGGGCCTGGGACCGCCGGGCGGCGCGCGCCGTGACCACCCATTACCGGGTCGGCCGCATCTCCATCGCGGCCAGGACGGTGACCGAGTTCCTGGAGAAGGCGATGCTGGTCGCGGTGGTCGCGGTCGGCGCCTTCGACGTCTTCGACCGCCAGCTTACCGTCGGCGCGCTGATCGCCTTCCAGATGCTGTCGGGCCGGGTGGTGACGCCGCTGGTCCAGATCGTCTCGCTGATCCACCAGTATCAGGAAACCGCGCTGTCGGTGCGCATGCTGGGCGAGGTGATGAACCATCCGGCCGAGCCGCGGCGCGAGGGGACCGGCGCCCGGCCGCCGCTGGCCGGGCGGATCGAGGTCGCCGGCCTCGGCTTCCGCTACGACCGCCACCGCCCGCCGGCGCTGGAGGGGGTGTCGCTGGCCGTGCCCGCCGGCGCGGTGATCGGGCTGGTCGGGCGCAGCGGGTCGGGCAAGAGCACGCTGATGCGGCTGCTCCAGGGCTTCTACCCGCTGCAGGACGGGGCGATCCGCTACGACGGGATCGACATCCGCGAGCTGGACCTGTCGCACCTGCGCCGTTCGATCGGCGTCGTGCTGCAGGAGAATTTCCTGTTCCGCGGCACCATCCGCGAGAACATCGCCATGACCCGCCCCGAGGCGACGCGCGAGGAGATCCTGGAGGCCGCCCGGCTGGCCGGCGCCGACGAGTTCGTCCAGCGCCTGCCCGACGGCTACGACACGCTGGTGGAGGAAGGGGCGAACAACCTGTCCGGCGGGCAGAAGCAGCGCCTGGCCATCGCGCGCGCGCTGCTGCCGCAGCCGCGCATCCTGATCCTCGACGAGGCGACCAGCGCGCTCGACCCCGACAGCGAGGCGGTGGTGATGGCCAACCTGACCCGCATCGCCCAGGGCCGCACCGTGCTGATCGTCACCCATCGCCTGTCCACCCTGACCGGCTGCGACAGCATCGCCGTCCTGGACCAGGGGCGGCTGATCGACCGCGCCCCCCACGCCGTCCTGCTGGAGCGCTGCGGGGAATACCGGCATCTCTGGCAGCAGCAGAACCGGGGGAGGTGACGGCGATGGGGCTCGCGCGCCTGTTTTCCCAGTCTTTTTCCCGGCCCTTCTCCCGCTCCGGCCACCGGCTTCCCGCCGGCTTCGCCGTCGATTTCCTTCCCGACGGGGCGGCGATCGAGCACGACCCGCCGCATTGGCTGGCGCGCTCCACCCTCTATGTCCTGACGGCGCTGCTGGCGGCGGCGCTGCTATGGTCGGCGCTGTCGCAGGTCGATCGCGTCGTCACCGCCGGCGGCCGGCTGATCACCACCGCCCCCACCATCGTGGCGCAGCCGCTGGAGACCGCCATCATCCGCTCCATCGACGTGGCGGCGGGCGACGTGGTGCGGGCCGGCGACCGGCTGGCGACCCTGGATCCGACCTTCGCGGCGGCGGATCTGGCCGATCTCGCCGCCCGGCTGGTCAGCCTGGACGCCCATATCGGCCGGCTGCGGGCCGAGATCGACGGCAGCGTCTACCAGGCCGCCGCCGGCAACGCCGACGCGGCGATGCAGGATGCGATCCTGGAGCGGCGGCGCGCCGAATATGTCGCCCGCCTGACCGCGCTGGACGAGAAGGCGGCGCAGCTCCAGGCGTCGCTCGCCACCAGCCGCCGTGCGCAGGCCGGGCTGGCCGAGCGGCTGACCGTGATCGAGGAGGTCGAAGCGATCCGCCGCCAGTCGCAGCAGCGCCAGACCGGTTCGCTCTTGACCCTGCTGGAGGCGCGGAACGAGCGGCTGCGGACGCGCGACGACCTCGCCGCCCTGCAGGACCGCGAGCGCGAGGCCGGCCACGAGCTGAAGGCGGTGCAGGCCGAACGCTCCGCCTTCATCGACGAATGGCGGCGCAAGGCCGCCGAGGAGCTGGTCGAGCAGACGCGCCAGCGGGCGACGCTGGTCGAGCAGATCGCCAAGGCCGAACGCCGCCGCGCGCTGGTCACCATGACGGCGCAGGTCGACGCCGTGGTCCTGGAGGTGGCGAAACGCTCGGTCGGCTCCGTCGTGAAGGAGGCGGAGCCGCTGGTCACCCTGGTGCCGAGCGACGTGCCGCTGGAGGTCGAGGTCGACATCCCGTCCCGCGACGTCGGGCTGGTGCGGGTCGGCGACACCGTGCGGGTGAAGCTGGACGCCTTCCCCTTCCAGCGCCACGGCACGCTCGCCGGCGAGGTGCGCACCATCAGCGCCGACGCCTTCCAGCGCGAGCCGAAGGACGGCGCCAGGGAGGAGGGGGGTGCGGCCGTGTTCCGCGCCCGGGTGCGGCTGCGGGCGACCCGGCCGGACGGCGTGCCGGAAGGGACGCGGCTCAGCCCCGGCATGGTCGCCTCGGCCGAGATCCGCATCGGCACGCGGTCGGTCCTGTCCTATTTCCTCTATCCGGTCATCCGCGCGCTCGACGAGAGCATCCGGGAGCCGTGAGCGGGGACCTGATCCCCCGCTAAGCAGGTCTCTCTGTTTTGCAGGTTTTCCGAGTCCGCCCCCGAGCCTGCCCCCTGAGTCTGTCCAGGGGTGGGCGGAGTTCGGAAAACCTGCTTAGGGCCCCCGCCAGGGAAGGCGCGACAGGGGGGGGCCGGCGTGATATTCCTCGGGGCCTTTACGGTCGGGCACCAAGGTTCCGGATAGAAGCACATGGATATCGACGAGAAGAACAGGGTGGACAAGACTGTCCGGCAGGAGGACGAAACCTGTCTGGTCGTCGATCTCGACGGCACGCTTCTGCGCACCGATCTGCTCTACGAGTGTTTGCTGACCCTTCTTCGGCAGAAGCCCTGGTGCCTTTTCCTGCTGCCGTTCTGGCTGCTGGGCGGCAAGGCCGTCTTCAAGCGGGAGCTGGCGTCCCGCGTCACGCTGGACGTCGACACGCTGCCGGTGAACGAGCCGCTGCTCGCCTGGCTGCGGGCGGAAAAGGCGCGCGGGCGGCGGCTGGCGCTGGTCTCGGCCTCCGACCAGCTTTTTCTCGACCGGGTGGCGCGGCGGTTCGGCCTCTTCGAGGTGGTGCAAGGCAGCGACGGCACGGTCAACCTGGCCGGCGAACGGAAGCTGGCGGCGATCCGCGCCCGCTTCGGCGAGCGTTTCACCTATGTGGGCGACAGCGGTCCTGATCTGGTGATCTGGGAAGGCTGCCGGTCGGCGGTGCTGGCCGGCCACCGCACGGCGGCCCTACGCCGGCGGCTGAGCGCGGCGGTCACGGTGGCGGGCGCGTTCCCGGTGCCGACGGCCAGCCTGCGCGTCTGGCTGCGGGCCATCCGGCTGCATCAATGGGCGAAGAACGGCCTGATCTTCGTGGCGCCGTTGCTCGCCGGCGTGATCGCGGAGCCGGGCGGGCTGGGCCTTGCCGCCCTCGGCTTCGTGATCTTCGGCCTGCTCGCGTCGGGGACCTACCTGGTCAATGATTTCCTCGACCTTCCCGCCGACCGCCAGCACCGCAGCAAGCGCAGCCGGCCTTTGGCGTCGGGCGCGCTGCCGATCCGCGACGCGCTGTTCCTGCTGCCGGTCCTCGCCGTCCTGGTGGCCCTGCTGCTGGCCTTCATGCCATGGAAGTTCGTCGGCGTGGCGCTGCTCTATCTGGTGGTGACGCTGTCCTACTCGCTTCATGTCAAGCGGGTGCCGATCCTCGACGTGGTGGTGCTGGCCTCGCTCTTCACGATCCGCATCATGGCCGGCATCGCCGCGGTGGGAACGGTGCAGTCGCCCTGGCTGATCACCTTCTCCATGTTCTTCTTCCTCAGCCTCGCCAGCATCAAGCGGTTCAGCGAATGCCAGGTGATGGCGGGCGAGGGGCGCGACAGCCTGCCCGGGCGCGGCTACCGGCCGGGCGATGCGCCGTGGCTGATGACGATGGGGGGGGCGGCCGGCTTCTGCTCGACCCTGGTCTTCTTCATCTATCTGGTTGACGCGCAATCACCGATGCGGCACTACGTCAGCCCGGAATGGCTGTGGCTCATTTGCATCATCCTCGGCTATTGGCTGAGCCGGGCGTGGCTTCTCGCCCTGCGCGGCGAGATGAACGACGATCCGGTCCTCTTTGCGCTCAAGGACCGGCTGTCGCTGGCTCTCGGCGGGCTGTGCGTCCTCGTCGTCCTGCTCGCCCACATGTGAACCGCCGGGTTTCCGCCTAGGATTTTTGCCCGGAATTTTTGCCTGGAGCCGCGTGCCGCCTTGTCCCCCTTCCAATCCCGCCAGGACTATGTCGCGTGGGGCCGTGCCCATCGTTTCGAACACGCCGTGGCGCGGCCGTGTTTCGCCGACGAACCCGCGCGGCTCCTGGCCGGGCTGGGCGAGGGGCAGAGCGTGCTCCCCTACGGCATGGGGCGGTCCTACGGCGATTCCTGCCTCAACCGGGACCAGCGCCTGATCGACATGCGCGGTCTCGACCGTTTCATCGCCTTCGATCGCGACACCGGCGTGCTGACCTGCGAGGCCGGCGTCACGATCGCCGCCATCCTGCGGCTGGCGACGGGGCCGGCGCAGGGCCCGGGGTCCTGGTTCATCCCGGTCACGCCGGGCACCAAGTTCGTCACCGTCGGCGGCGCCATCGCCAACGACGTGCACGGCAAGAACCATCATGGTGCCGGCTGCTTCGGCAGCCACGTCCTGCGCCTGCGCCTGCTGCGCTCCGACGGGGCGATCCTGGACTGCGGCCCCGACGAGAACGCCGACCTCTTTCGCGCCACCATCGGCGGGCTCGGCCTCACCGGGCTCATCCTGTCCGCCACCCTCCAGCTCAAGCGGGTGTCCGGCCCCTGGATGGAGAGCGAGGACATCCGCTACCGGACGCTGGAGGATTTCTTCCGGCTGGCCGAGGATTCGGCCGGCTGGGAATACACCGTCGCCTGGATCGACTGCCTGGCGCGCGGCGACCAGCTCGGGCGCGGCATCTTCACCCGGTCCCGTCACGCCGACGCCGACGCCGGCCGGGCGGCCGGGGCCGGGCGGCCGGCACGTCCGGCGATGGAGCCGCGACTGTCCATGCCCGTCGACCTGCCCGGCTTCGCGCTCAACCCCCTGTCCGTCGCCGCCTTCAACGCGCTGTACTGGCGGCGGGTGCCGCTGCGGCCGGTGCGGCGCGTGGTCCATTACGACCCGGTCTTCTATCCGCTCGACGCCATCGGCCACTGGAACCGCCTGTACGGCCGGCGCGGCTTCTTCCAGTACCAGTGCGCGGTGCCGGCCGCGACCGCGCGCGACGCGCTGCCCGTCCTCCTCGGGGCGATCTCCGCCGCCGGGGCGGGGTCGTTTCTCGCCGTCCTGAAGACCCTGGGCGACCGGCCGTCGCCGGGCATGCTGTCCTTTCCGCTTCCCGGCGCCACGCTGGCGCTCGATTTTCCCAACAACGGGGCGTCGACCCACGCGCTGCTCGACCGGCTCGACGCCATCGTACGGGCGGCCGGCGGGCGCATCTACCCGGCGAAGGACGGCCGGGTCTCAGCCGGCGACTTCCAGCGGGCCTATCCCGGCTGGCGGGACTTCGCCGCCCACATCGATCCCCGCTTCTCCTCCAGCTTCTGGCGACGGGTGAGCGCCCCCGTCCTCGGCCCCCCCGTCCTCGGAGACGTCAGCCCATGAAACGTGTCGCGATCTTCGGTGCGACGTCGGCCATCGCCCAGTCCGTCGCCCGGCTGCTGGCGGCCGACGGCGGGCATCTCTTCCTGGTGGCGCGCCATCCCGAGCGGCTGGAGGCGCTGCGCCGGGATCTGCTGGTGCTCGGCGCCGGCGCCGTCCACACGGCGGTCGCCGACCTGGCCGACCCGGACCGCCACGCGGCCCTGGTGGCGGAGGCGAGGGGGGCGCTCGACGTCATCGACGCCGCCCTGATCGCGCACGGCACCCTGGGCGACCAGAAGGCCGGCGCGGCCGATGCCGGCCTGATGCTGCGGGAGATCGGCGGCAACTTTCTCAGCCAGGCCGCGATCCTTACCCATCTCGCCAACGCCATGGAGCTGCAGAACCGCGGCTCCATCGCGGTCATCGGCTCGGTCGCCGGCGATCGCGGCCGGCAGAGCAACTACATCTACGGCAGCGCCAAGGGCGGCCTCGGCGTCTTCGTCCAGGGCCTGCGCCACCGGCTGGCCGCCGCCGGGGTGACCGTCACCCTGATCAAGCCGGGCTTCGTCGACACGCCGATGACCGCCGCCGTTCCCGGGAAGGGCGGCCCGCTCTGGGCGACGCCCGACCGGGTGGCGCGCGACATCCGCCGGGCCATGGAACGCGGGCCGGCGGTGCTGTACACCCCCTGGTTCTGGCGCTGGATCATGCTGGTGATCCGCCTGGTTCCCGATGCCCTTTTCCTGCGCACCCGCCTGTGACGCCGCCGGCGCCCGTGCCCGCAACCCCAGCCTTCCGGACGCAACGATGATCCCGATGCTGCAACCTTCCGACAAGATCGTGCTGTTCGGCGGCGCCGGCCTGGTCGGCCAGAACCTGGTCGTCCTGCTGAAGGACGAGGGCTACGCCAACCTCGTCGTCGTCGACAAGCACAAGGCCAACCTGGCGATCCTGCAGACGCTGCACCCCGACGTCACGGCGATCGAGGCCGACATGGCCGAACCCGGCGCCGGACCCGGCGCCTGGGAGGATTGCGTCGCGGGAGCGGCGGCGGTGGTCATGCTCCAGGCCCAGATCGGCGGCGAGATCGAGGGGGAGTTCCTGCGCAACAACATCACCTCCACCGAACGCGCGCTGGATGCCTGCCGTCGCCACGCCGTGCCCCACATCGTGCACATCAGCTCCTCGGTCGTGAACTCCATGGCCCGGGACTGGTACACCGAGACGAAGCGGGCGCAGGAAAAGCTGGTGGCGGACAGCGGCCTGTCCCATGTCGTGCTGCGCCCGACCCTGATGTTCGGCTGGTTCGACCGCAAGCATCTGGGATGGCTGTCGCGCTTCATGCAGCGGGTGCCGGTGTTCCCGATCCCCGGATCCGGCCGCTATATGCGCCAGCCGCTGTTCGTCCAGGATTTCTGCGCGATCATCCTGTCCTGCCTGAAGACGCGGCCGAACGGCGGCGCCTACAACATCACCGGGCGCGAGCGGATCGACTATGTCGACATCATCCGCACCATCAAGCGGACGATCCGGGCCAGGGCGCTGGTCCTCAACATCCCCTACGGCCTGTTCTGGCTGATGCTGAAGACCTACGGGCTGGTCGACCCCAACACGCCCTTCACCACCAAGCAGCTGAAGGCGCTCGTCACCCCCGACGATTTCGAGCTGATCCCCTGGTGGGACATCTTCAAGGTGGCGCCGACCCCGTTCGAGGAGGCGGTGCGCCGCACCTACGGGCCGGGCCGCTACGCCGACGTGATCCTGGATTTTTGAGGGGGAGTTTCCGAGGATGACCGATGTCGCCGTGATCGGCGCCGGCTCGATGGGGCTGGCCGCCGCCTATCACCTGCTGAAGGCCGGGCACCGGGTCGAGGTGTTCGAGGCCGACGACCGCCCCGGCGGCATGGCCGCGCATTTCGATTTCGACGGCCTCAGCCTGGAGCGCTTCTACCATTTCCTGTGCAAGGCCGACCGGCCGACCTTCGAGCTGATGGCCGAGCTGGGCATCGCCGACGCCGTGCGGTGGCGGCCGACCGCCATGGGCTATTTCTACAACGGCCGGCTCCATCCCTGGGGCGATCCGCTGTCGCTGCTGCGCTTTCCGCATCTCGGCCTCGTCTCGAAGCTGCGTTACGGCCTGCAGATGTTCCTCGCGACCAAGCGGACGGACTGGGCACCGCTCGACCGGCTGCGCGCCACCGACTGGCTGCGCGCCTGGGGCGGCGAGCGGGTCTGGACGGTCCTGTGGGAGAAGCTGTTCACGCTGAAGTTCTTCGAACACAGCGAGGAGGTCTCGGCGGCCTGGCTGTGGACCCGGATCAAGCGGGTCGGCACCTCGCGCCGCAGCCTGTTCCAGGAGGAGCTGGGCTACATCGAGGGCGGTTCGGAGGCGCTGATCCGCCGGCTGGTCGAGCGCATCGAGGCGATGGGCGGGCGCCTCCACCTGTCCACCCCCGTCCAGGAGGTCCATGTCGATGGCGGCCGGGTGACGGGGGTCAGCGCCGGCGGCGCGCAACGGGCCTTCGGGGCGGTGATCAGCACGGTTCCGCTGCCCCTCGTCCCGCGCCTGATCCCCGGCCTGCCCGACGCGGTCAAGGCGCGCTATGCAGCCCTGAAGAACATCGGCGTGGTCTGCGTCGTCCACAAGCTGAAGCGCCCGGTCACGCGGAATTTCTGGCTCAACACCAACGACCCGCGCATCGCGATCCCCGGCATCGTCGAGTTCTCCAACCTGCGCCCGCTGGACGGCGGGCATGTCGTCTACGTCCCCTACTACATGCCGACGAGCCATCCGAAATTCATCCAGGGCGACGACGCCCTGGTGGCGGAATCCTTCGGCTATCTCAAGATGATCAACCCGGACCTCACCGACGCCGACCGCCTCGCCTCGACCGTCGGGCGGCTGAAATACGCCCAGCCGGTGTGCCCGCCGGGCTATCTGGAGCAGGTGCCGCCGGTGGCCGGCGTCGTGCACGGCCTGCAGATCGCCGACACCTCCTCCTACTATCCCGAGGATCGCGGCATCGCCGAAAGCGTCCGTATCGCGCGCGAAATGGCGGAGCGGGTGGCGTGACGACTCCTCCATCCGGAAATCCGGCCGGCGAGTTCGCCCGCTTCCTGTTGACCGGCGGCCTGGCGGCGCTGGTGAACGTGGCGAGCCGCTACGGCTTCAGCCTGACGATGGATTATCGCTGGGCGGTGGTCGCCGCCTACCTGTGCGGCATGGCGACGGCGTGGCTCCTGTCGCGGCTGTTCGTCTTCGCTGCTTCCGGCCGCGCGCCGGCGGTGGAGTTCGCCCGCTTCGGCCTGGTCAACCTGGTCGCCGCGGCGCAGGTCTGGCTCGTCTCCGTCGGGCTGGCCGAACATCTCTTCCCCTGGGCGGGCTTCACCTTTCACGCCGAGGACGTCGCCCATCTGATCGGCGTCGTCGTGCCGGTCTTCACCAGCTATCTCGGCCACAAGCACTTCAGCTTCGCGCCGTCGAAGGCGACGTGACCGTCCCCCCCGGAGGCTCCCAAGACGACCGGCCTCGGTTGCCTTGGGGGAGGGTCCTGGGCTATAGGCTCCCGCTTTCACGGCCAATCCGAAGGAGCGCCCCGTTTCCATGACCCCGATGACCGAGGCGGCCCGCCGGCGTTCCGGACGATCGGCCGCAGGATCTGCCGCAGAGTGGGCACTCTGGTGTCTGGTCCCGTTGCTGGTGGCCGGCTCGACGATGCTTGCCATCCTGCTGCTGCACCGGCCGATCCCGCAGGCCGATTACTGGGACCACATCAATTGGCTGCGGGGCATGGAGCAGACCGGCTTCCGCTTCGCCGACCTGTTCCGCCAGGCGAACGAGCACCGCATCGCGCTGCCCCGCCTGGTCTACCGGGCGGACGATGCGCTGTTCCGTTCCACCGGGATGCTGTGCCTCGCCGTCATCGCGCTCAGCGCGGCGGCTTTCCCGCTGCTCCATTGGCGGCTCTACCGGCCGCTGCTGGACACCGCGGCTTCGCGCGGCTTCGCGGTTCTCGTGCTGACGGCGCTGGGCCTCCTGTTCACCCAGAGCGAGAATTTCCTGTGGGAGAACCAGGTCCAGTTCCTGTTCGTCTACCTGTTCGCCATGGTCGGGATCCTGGGTGCGGTGCGCGCCGCCGAGGCGGGGGCCGGGCGCTTCCAGGCGATGGCCGTGGCCGGGCTGGAAGGGGCCACCTGGTCGATGGCCAACGGCGTGCTGGCCTTCATCCCCGTGATCATCCTGTTCGTCTGGCACCGCCGCTGGCGGACGGCGCTCGCCTACACGGCGCTCGCCGGGGTCACGCTGGCCGCCTATCTCGCCGGCTATGTCCGCCCGCCCTACCACCCGAGCCCGCTCGCCAGCCTGTTGAACCATCCGGGCGCGGTGGTCCTGCATTTCCTGGTCACGCTGGGCGGGATCGCGGGGGTTCCGGGAGAGCCGGTGGGCGATGCGGCCCGCGCGATCATGGCCGGCCTCGGCGCCGCCGGGGCCGCCTATGCCCTGTGGCGCGGCGCCCGCCGGCTGATCGCCGGCCGGCCGGCCGGCACGGCCGAGAGCGTGTCGCTGCTGTTCATCCTCTACATCCTCGGGTCGCTGGCGCTGACCTCGCTCGGGCGGGCGGAGATCTCGGTCGACCAGGGGCTTGCATCGCGTTACCAGACGCCGGTCCTGCTGTTCTGGATCAACCTGCTGCTGCTGCTGCTGACCGACCCCGCGCTTCCGGCCGTCCGGCGCCGCGGGCCCCTGGCGGTCCTGGCGGCGGTGATCGCCGTCTTCGCCCTGTCGTTCCAGACGCTTGCCATCGACCAGGCGGCGGCCCGCGCGGCGCGGCTCGGGCTTGCCATGGACGCCGTCGCCGCCGGGGTGCCCGATGCCCCGGCGTTGCAGGGCAGCTTCCCGGTGACGGAGGTGCCGCTGACCTTCTCCGATATCCTGCGGCGGCAAGGACGCTCGCTGTTCACCGATCCCGACTATGCCAGGCTCGGCGCACGGCTCGATGCGGATACCGGTGGTGCCCTGCCGCTGATGCGCGCGGCGGCGGTGGCGGTCGGCCCGGCGGTCCAGGCTTCCTTTGCCGGTACGGTCCTGCTCGCCCGCTTCAATGGGGCTGCGGAAGGAGGGGCCGTGGAAGGGCTGCGGCCGGTGACGTACGACCGGCCGGTCTTCGTCATCGATGCCTGCCGGACCATTCTCGGGTTCGGGCGGCTGTCGACGGGGTATGAGGATCCGGCCAACGCGCCGCGCTTCGCCCCGCTGTCCGGCGGGCCGGTGCATCTGCGCGCCTATCTCGCCGAGCCGCTGTTCTCCCGCTCCCTGGCCGCGGGCTGTGCCGCGCCGGAGGCTCCGGGCGCCCAGCGCACCCTGACCCTGGTGCTGCGCGGCCGCTGAGCGTCGGGCGGCACCAGGGGCAGGTGCGCGCGGGACCGGTGAGGCGGATCGGGTGGATCAGGCGAAGAAGCGGTCGCGGAAATAGGCGATGGTCCGCCCCAGCCCCTCTTCCAGCGGAACGCGGGGTTCCCAGCCGAGCAGGCTCCTGGCCTTGGCGATGTCCGGCTGACGCTGCCTGGGATCGTCCTGCGGCAGCGGCCGGTGTTCGATGCGCGAGGCGGAGCCGGTGAGGCGGATGACCGCCTCGGCCAGCTCCAGCATGGTGAATTCGCCCGGATTGCCGATGTTGAGCGGCCCGGTGGCCGCGTCCGGGGTTTCCATGAAGCGCAGGAAACCCTCGATCAGGTCATCGACATAGCAGAAGGAGCGCGTCTGCTGGCCGTTGCCGTAGACGGTCAGGGCTTCGCCCTTCAGCGCCTGGATGATGAAGTTCGACACCACGCGCCCGTCGTTCGGGTGCATGCGCGGCCCGTAGGTGTTGAAGATGCGGACCACCTTGATCGACAGCTTGTGCTGGCGGTGATAGTCGAAGAACAGCGTCTCGGCGCAGCGCTTTCCCTCGTCGTAGCAGGCGCGCGGGCCGATCGTGTTGACGTTGCCCCAATATTCCTCGGGCTGCGGATGGACGGTGGGGTCGCCGTAGACCTCCGAGGTGGAGGCCTGCAGGATGCGGGCGTTCATCCGCTTGGCCAGCCCCAGCATGTTGATGGCCCCGTGGACGCTCGTCTTGGTCGTCTGCACCGGGTCATGCTGGTAATGGATGGGCGAGGCCGGACAGGCGAGGTTGTAGATCTCGTCGACCTCGACGTAGAGCGGGACGGTCACGTCGTGCCGCATCACCTCGAAATGCGGGTTCGCCAGCAGGTGGGCGATGTTGTCCCGGCTGCCCGTGAAGTAATTGTCGACGCACAGGACGTCGTGCCCTTTCTCGATCAGCCGATCGCACAGGTGGGAACCGAGAAACCCGGCGCCACCGGTGACAAGGACGCGCTTCCTGCTCAAATTCTTCACGTTCATGCCCTCTCGGAACCCGTTCGACCCGGCCATCATGATAAGCACAAAAGACTGTTGAAGACTCAACCACCAAGACACAAAGACACCAAGATCGTTTTTCCAGGGGTGCCGTTTTTTTCCGGCGTGCTGGCAGTCTATGAGATTTCTTTGCGAAGTCCTTGGTGTCTTTGTGTCTTGGTGGTTCAATCCTGGCTTAAGCAAAATTGAAAGTTGACGGTCCCAATACCGGCCACAGGGTATCAGCCGATCAGGCCCAGCAGGTAGCGGCCGTATTCGTTCTTCTTGAGCGGCTGGGCCAGGCGCGCCACCTGTTCGGCGTCGATCCAGCCCGAGACATAGGCGATCTCCTCCGGGCAGGCGATCTGCACCGCCTGGCGGTGCTGGATGGTGCGGACGAACTCCGCCGCCTCCAGCAGGCTGTCGTGGGTGCCGGTGTCGAACCAGCCGTAGCCGCGCCCCATCTGCTCGACGTCCAGCGCGCCGCGTTCCAGATAGGCGGCGTTGACCGAGGTGATCTCCAGCTCGCCCCGTTCCGACGGCTTGACCGATGCCGCGACGTCGAGCACGGTGTTGTCGTAGAAGTAAAGGCCGGTGACCGCCCATTTCGATTTCGGAACGATCGGCTTCTCTTCGATGCTCAAGGCACGGCCGGCGGCATCGAACTCAACGACACCATAACGTTCCGGATCCCGAACGGCATAGGCGAAGACGCGGGCGCCGCTGGTCTTCTCGCCTGCCGCGCGCAGCAGGCTGGTCAGGCCGTGGCCATAGAAGATGTTGTCGCCCAGCACCAGCGCGCAAGCGTCGCTGCCGACGAAGCCGCGCCCGATGATGAAGGCCTGGGCCAGCCCGTCCGGCGAGGGCTGCACCGCGTAGCTCAGGTTGACGCCCCATTGCGACCCGTCGCCGAGCACCGCCTGGAACAGCGGCTGGTCGTGCGGCGTGGTGATGACCAGGATGTCGCGGATGCCCGCCAGCATCAGGGTGGTCAGCGGGAAATAGATCATCGGCTTGTCGTAGATCGGCAGCAGCTGCTTGCTGATCGCGCGGGTGACGGGATAGAGGCGGGTGCCGGATCCGCCCGCCAGGATGATGCCCTTCATAGGTTCCGCTCTCGCTGCCGCTGGTGTCGTTACGATTGTCGTTACGATGCTGGTGCCGTTACGGTCGGGCGGCCTGGGACGGGGCCAGCAGGTCGTCGAGCACCCGGTCGAGGCTGTCTTCCCAGGCCGGCGCCGCCACGCCGAAAGCCGCCCGCACCCGCGCGCAGTCGAGCCGCGAATTGGCCGGGCGCCGCGCCGGGGTCGGGTAGTCGCTGGTGGCGATGGCCCGCAGGCGGGGACGGCGTCCCTCGGCCTGTTCCAGCCGCTGGAAGATGCGGTCGGCGAAGCCGTGCCAGGTCGTTGCGCCGGCGCCGGTGAAATGGTAGGTGCCCCAGGCGGCATCGCCGGATCCGGCGATCTGTTTTGCAATCGTAACGATAGCGTCGGCGATGTCGGCGGCCGCGGTCGGGGCGCCGGTCTGGTCGGCGACGACGCCCAGCTCGTCGCGTTCGCGGCCCAGCCGCAGCATGGTCTTCACGAAATTGGCGCCGTGCGCCGCATAGACCCAGGAGGTGCGCAGGATCACATGGCGCGGGGCGGCGGCGCGGACGGCGGCCTCGCCGGCCTCCTTGCTGGCGCCGTAGACGCCGATCGGGCAGACCGGGTCGTCCTCGCGGTAAGGCACCGGCTTGGAGCCGTCGAACACATAGTCGGTCGAGAGGTGGATCAGCGCCGCGCCGCGTTCGGCGCAGCGCGCCGCCAGCCGGGCCGGGCCGTCGCGGTTGATCGCGAAGGCGGCCTCGGGCTCGCTTTCGGCCTTGTCCACCGCGGTGTAGGCGGTGGCGTTGACCACCAGGTCGGGGGCGTGGGCCTCCAGCGCCGCATCGATCGTCCCGGGCGCCGCCATGTCGACGCCGGGCCGTGCCAGCCCGACCAGGACGGTATCCGGATCCCAGGCCGCGCGCATCGTTTCGGAACCGACCTGACCGCTGGTGCCGAGGACCAGGACTCTCATGACGACGCCCCGCCGCCCGAAATCCCCTCCGTCAGGCCGAGCCGCTCGCCCTGGTAGGACCCGTCCAGGACGGACTGCCACCAGGACCGGTTCTCCAGGTACCAGGCCACCGTCTTGCGCAGGCCGGTCTCGAAGGTCTCCAGCGGGCGCCAGCCCAGCTCGCGCCCGATCTTGCCGGCGTCGATGGCGTAGCGCTTGTCGTGGCCGGGGCGGTCGGTGACGTAGGTGATCAGCCGCTCGTGCGGGGAACCGGCCGGAGCCAGCTCGTCCAGCAGGGCGCAGATCGTGCGCACCACGTCGATGTTGGTGCGTTCGTTGTGGCCGCCGATGTTGTAGCTGTCGCCGACGGCGCCCTTCTCCAGCACCAGCCGCAGGGCGCGGGCATGGTCCTCGACATAGAGCCAGTCGCGGACGTTGTCGCCGGCGCCGTAGACCGGCATCGGCTGCCCCGACAGACCCTTCAGGATCATCAGCGGGATCAGCTTCTCCGGGAAATGGTAGGGGCCGTAATTGTTCGAGCAGTTGGTCAGCACCACCGGCAGCCCGTAGGTCTCGTGCCAGGCGCGGACCAGATGGTCGCTCGACGCCTTGCTGGCCGAATAGGGCGAGTTCGGGCTGTAGGCGGTCGTCTCCGTGAAGAGACCGTCGGCGCCCAGTGTGCCGAACACCTCGTCGGTGGAGATGTGGTGGAAGCGGAAGGTGGCGCGCGCGTCCGCCGGCAGGCTGGCCCAGTGGCCGCGCGCGGCTTCCAGCAGCCGGAAGGTGCCGACGATGTTGGTCTGGATGAAGTCGCCCGGCCCGTCGATGGAACGGTCGACGTGGGATTCCGCCGCCAGATGCATCACGGCGTCCGGCTGGTGGCGGGCGAACACCGCGCGCAGTGCCTCGCCGTCGCCGATGTCGACCTTTTCGAAGGCGTAGCGTGGGTGGGCCTCGGCGCCCGGCAGCGACGCCAGGTTGGCGGCGTAGGTCAGCTTGTCGAGATTGACGACGGCATGGTCGGTCTCGGCGAGCAGTTGGCGGACGACGGCGGAGCCGATGAACCCGGCTCCACCCGTGACGAGAATGCGCTTCATCGCGACCACCGGCCCCCACTCAAAGCAAGTCTTCCAAACAGGTCTTCAGAACAGATCGCCCAGGTCGGCGAGGCGGGGATTCTTGAGGTCCTTGTCCGAGAGGCGGGCCTGGCCGGCCGCGACCGGCCAGGCGATGCCCAGCTCCGGATCGTTCCACAGAAGCCCGCGGTCGTGCTGGGGCGAATAGAAGCTGGTCACCTTGTAGAGGACTTCGGTGTCGGGTTCCAGCGTGCAGAAACCGTGGGCGAAGCCGACCGGGACCAGGATCTGGTTCCATTCCCCGGCGCTGATGACGGCTGAGACATGCTGCCCGAAGGTCGGCGAGCCGCGCCGGATGTCGACGGCGACGTCGAAGACGGCCCCCCGGGTGACGCGCAGCAGCTTGTCCTGGGCGAAGGGCGGCAGCTGGAAATGCAGGCCGCGCACCGTCCCGACCTCGGCGGAGAGGGACTGGTTGTCCTGGACGAAGTCGAGCGCCAGGCCGGCGGCCTCGAACACGCGCTTGCTGTAGGTTTCCGAGAAGAAGCCGCGATGGTCGCCGAACTTCTTGGCCCGGATGATCTTCACGTCGGGAATGGCGAGCGCGGCGATGTCCATGGTCACGCGTTCTCTTTGTTGAGCCAGGGTTTGACGGTGCGCGGCGGGAAGGCCAGGGCGAAGTCTTCCGAATCCAGCGTCAGGTTCGGGTTGTAGTAGGGGTCCTCGACCAGCCGGTTGCCCCAGCGCCGCTGCATGTACTCGATCTCGCCGATGAAGCGCTTCACCTTGTCCGGCGCGGTATCGGGGCCGCGCGATGCCGATTCCAGATGATAGAGCTCGGCGAAGGGGGTCCACACCAGCAGATAGCCCTGCTCGTGGATGCGCAGGCACAGGTCGACGTCGTTGAAGGCGACCGCGAGATTCTTCTCATTGAGGCCGCCGACTTCGTCGAACACCGCCTTGCGCAGGATCAGGCAGGCGGCGGTCACGCAGGACAGGTTCTGGGTAAGCTGGAGGCGGCTGAAATAGCCGTAGTCGCCGCGGGGGGAAGCCTTGTGCGAATGGCCGGCGACGCCGCAGATGCCGGTGATCACGCCGGCATGCTGCACGGTATCGCCGGCGTAGTACAGCTTGGCGCCGACGCCGCCCACCTCGGGACGCACGGCGTGGCTGACCATCTCCTTCAGCCAGCCCGGCTCGATGACCTCGATGTCGTTGTTGATCAGGCCGAGGACGCTGCCGGTCGCCTGCGCCGCCGCGAAGTTGTTGATGGCGGAATAGTTGAACGGCGCCTCATAGCGCAGGATCCGCACGCGGGGGTCGTCCTTGAGGCTGTCGAAATACGCGAAGGTGGCCGGCTCTTCGCTGTTGTTGTCGATGATCAGGATTTCCAGGTCGGGGTAGTCGGTTCCGTGGCGCAGCCCTTCGATGCAGCCGCGCAGCAGCCCCACCTTGTCGCGCGTCGGCACGATCAGGGAAACGCGCGGCGCCGGGTTGGGCAAGGCGCGGCGGATACGGGTGAAGCGGTTGGTCGCCGGCGCCGGCTCGACGGCCGCGGGGATGCCGCAGCGCTCGAAATGTTCGGTCAGTGCCCGATGCGCCGCCGCGGTGGCGCGCGGCAGGTCGACGGTCGAGAAGGCGGTGGAGCTGGCGAAGACGCGCCAGTGGTAGAGAATGAAGGGAATGTGGCGGATGCGGGCCGGGGTTGTCGCCTCGATCGCGCGCAGGGTCAGGTCGTAGTCCTGGCTGCCCTCGAAGCCGGTCCGGAACCCGCCGACCGCTTGGATCAGGGATCGCCGGAACACGCCCAGATGGTTGATCATGTTCTGCCCGAGCAGCAGGTCCGGGTTGTAGTCGGACTTGAAGTGCGGGTCGTAGCGCTTGCCCGCCGCGTCGATCTTGTCCTCGTCGGAATAGAGGATGTCGCTGTCGGGGTGCCGGCCGATCATGTCCGCGACCATGTAGAGGGCGTGCGGCGGCAGGATGTCGTCGTGGTCCATCAGGACGACGAATTCGCCGGTTGCCAGTTCCAGCGCGCTGTTGCTGGCGGCGGCGATGTGGCCGTTGCGCTCGCGGCGGACGACCTTGATCCGGGGATCGCGGCCGGCGTAGTCGGCCAGGACACGGGCGACGTGGGGGGCGGGCGAGGCGTCGTCGGCGATGCACAGCTCCCAGTCCGGATAGAGCTGTTCCAGGACCGAATCCAAGGCGGCGCGCAGGTAGGGCTCCGGCGTGTCGTAGACCGGCATGACGATGGAGAAGCGGGGGCGTTCCCGCATCTGCCCGACGACGGCGCGGATGGCTACGCGGTCGGCATCGGTCAGCGTGTCGAACAGATGGACCCAGGTGCCGTAGTCGTTCGTCCGGTTCTTCGGCAGCAGCTCCTGGACGATCCGTGCCTTGGTCGCCGGCCAGCCGTTCTGCCGCAGATACGAGACCAGCCGCGGCAGTTCGCGATGGTGATGGGCGAGCGTGCGCAGCAGGAGCTGCAGCTTGCCGATCTCGCGCACCGTGAAGTCGCGGATGGCGAAGGTCGCCGGGCGGTTGGTCGGATCCAGGCGGATGGCAATGGTGGCCGGCGGCAGCAGCACGAGCTGCTCGACGACGCCGGCGGCGCAGGCCGGCAGGATGATGGCAGTCGCCTCCGACAGCCCGTTGCCGTCGTCGACATACAGCACCGGCACCAGCGGGGTCGAGCTGTCCTCGATGCGGTAGGAGACGATACACCAGCCGGACGGCAAGGCCCGGCGGTTGGAACGCAGCATGAAGGCGGGGTCAAGGCCGGTGCTTTCGTATCGGCCGTCGGCTCCGGTCACGTCGGAATGGGGAACCAGCGTCATCCGGTGCGTGCGGAGGCGGTAGAGGCGGCGGAGCTTCGCCGTCGCGCGTCCCAACACCCGGACCGGCGCGGCGATTTTCCAGGAGGTTGATCCCAGGAGGCTGGCGATTCGCCGGTCGCGCTCGGCGACGGCGCCGTTCAGGTCGCCGATCACGCCGCGTTGCTCGGCGATGGCGCCGTTCAGGTCGCCGATGACGTCCTGCTGCTCGGCGATGGTGCCGTTCAGGTCGCCGATCACGCCGCGTTGCTCGGCGATGGCGTCGCTCAGGTCGCCGATCACCCCCCGCTGCTCGGCGATGGCGTCGTTCAGCCGGGCGACGGTGCCCTGCAATTCGTCCAGGGCGTCCTGCTGGCGGCCGGCGATGCCGTCGCGCTCGACCACCACGCCGCGCAGGCGTTCAATCTCGCTCTCGTGCCCCCGGACCCAACCCTGGATCTCGGCGATGGCGTGGTCCCGCTCGCCGATCATGCCCTTCAACGATTCGCCGTGGGCGATCTGATCATCCAGCACCTTGCGGACCATGGCGATCTCGTCGCGCAGGCCGTGTTCCTGGCGGCGCAGGCTCTGGATGGTCTCGGCGTTGATGACCGCCTGGCCAAGCCGGTCGAAGAGCTCGCGGCTCTCCTTGAGGGGGCGCCCGCCCTCGGCCTTGGCCTGGAACAGCCATCGCACCGCTTCCGGCAGGTCGTCCCCGACCCCCAGCACGCCCAGCCCGTTGGAATGCAGGAAATCGAAGGAGGGGTAGGTGGCCGACAGCTCTTCCCACAGCCGCCAGACGCCGAAATCGTCCTTGCGCACGTTGATGTCGTGGAACAGCACGACACCCTGCCGGCTCATCCGGGGCAGCCAGGTTTCGAAGTCGTGGCGCACGGCGTCGTAGGTGTGCAGCCCGTCGATGTGCAGGAGATCGATGTGGCCGGCGCTGAAATGCTCCACGGCCTCGTCGAAGGTCATGCGCATCAGGCGCGAGAAGGACCCATAGCGCGGATCGTGGAACTCGGCCAGGGTCCGGTGGATTTCCTCGCCGTAGAAGCCGGCCTGCGGATCGCCGGCCCAGGTGTCCACGGCGAAGCAGGCGGTCGCCAGATCCAGATGCCGCACCGCCTGGCAGAAGGCGGAGTAGGAATTGCCCGTGTGCGTTCCCAGCTCCACCAGGGTCTTCGGCCGCAAGGCGTCGATGATCCAGAAGGCGAAGGGGACATGGCCGAGCCAGGAGGGAGGCGCCGTGATCAGGTCGGGGGTGAGGAACGTGACAGGCCGGCAGAGGCGATGCAGAAGTCCGGATTCTTGATTGTCCAAATACAAATCCACCTGTCGCCTCTTGATCTTCCGGGCTCCTTCCATTGGAAGCGCCCCTGTTTGCTCCGTCATCGCCGGGTCCTGCGGGGGATCCGGCAGGCTCTGCTCCGGCCGTGATTCCCCGCTGCTCCCTATCCAATGGCCCGAAGCCCCTTGAAACCGGCCACAGACATACGCCGCCCGTCTTCCGAATGCAAGCTGGCCCCTTTCCATGCGCGAGAGCTGGAAAAGAATTACTTTACCGATCCACGGCCAAGCGAGCCACTTCATGAATCGGCTCAAGCATGTCACAAGGAAAACTGCGGAGGATTTACCGGTCCCTGTGATCGTTCTCGAGAGATATTGTAGAGGTGTGGCGTCTCCGCCACGCTGTGGTCGATGAAGACCACAGCATCCGGATGGCGGATTCGGTGGTCTGCCGGGCTTATGAAAAGGCTCCAGCCTTGCCCCAACCTTGCCTGGGTATCTCGAAATGGAAAAGACCACATCGAAAGAGGCAGCGGTGTGCGCTGCCCGGTGTCTTATCTTTCATCGACCGGAAGACGAGGATGTCCGGTTCCTGGTGTTTCCGATGATGTGTGATACGAATCATCATTACTTCAAGCTGTTGTGGAGAGCTGGATGGGCACGGTGCGGACGGTGCTGGTGACCGGCGGGGCCGGCTACATCGGATCCCATGCGGTCCTCGCCTTGCGCGACGCCGGCCGTCCGGTGGTGGTGCTCGACGACCTCTCGACGGGGCGGCGGGCGGCGGTGCCCGACGGCGTGCCCTTCGTCGCCGGCGACGCCGGCGACCCGGCGCTGGTCGGTCGGCTGCTGCGCGACCACGCCGTCGGTGCGGTGATGCATTTCGCCGGCAGCATTGTCGTGCCGGACTCGGTGGAGCGGCCGCTCGACTATTACCGGAACAACACGCTGACCAGCCACGCCCTGATCGTCGCCTGCGTCCAGGCGGGTGTGGAGCGCTTCATCTTCTCTTCCACCGCGGCCGTCTACGGCATGCCGGACCGGCTGCCCATCGACGAGGACACCGCCCTGCGGCCGATCAACCCCTACGGCTCCTCCAAGCTGATGACGGAATGGATGCTGCGCGACGCGGCGGCGGCGCATGGGCTGCGCCCGGTGGTGCTGCGCTACTTCAACGTCGCCGGGGCCGACCCGGCGCTGCGTTCGGGGCAGAGCACGCGGGTCGCCACCCATCTCCTGAAGATCGCGGCCCAGGTGGCGACCGGGCAGCGGCCCGAACTCCAGGTCTTCGGCGACGACTACCCGACGCCGGACGGCACCTGCGTGCGCGACTACATCCATGTCAGCGACCTGGCGGCGGCCCATGTGGCGGCGCTGGAGCATCTGGAGCGCGGCGGCGGGGCGCTGACCCTGAATTGCGGCTACGGGCGGGGCTATTCGGTGCGCGCGATGGTGGAGGCGGTCGAACGGGCGCTCGGCCGGCCGCTCGCCGTGCGGATGGCCGGCCGCCGGGCGGGCGATCCGCCGGCGCTGGTCGCCGACGTCGGCCGGATCGGCCGGACGCTGGACTGGACGCCGCGCTTCGCCGACCTCGACGGCATCGTCGCGACGGCGCTCGCCTGGGAGCGCCGCCTGGTCGAGCAGCCGGCGGGGGCCGTCGCCGCGGATTGACCGGTTCAGGAGACCGGTTCAGGAGCTGGCGGGATCGACGACCATCGCGATGTCCAGCATCGGGATGCCGACCAGCCCCTGCACCACATGGCTGGACAGCACCTTGAAGAACAGGGCGTCCTCGATCCAATGGTGCTGGACATGGTCGGCCTGGGTGCCCTCGGCGACCGCCACCGTCACCGAGAAGTCGCCGCTCGGCAGGTAGGGCATCTGGAAGCGGAAGCGGGCGGCGAAGCGCTGTCCTTCCGGCACGCGGACCGGGTCGAGCCGGTAGCTGAGATAGGTGTTGTCGCCGAACAGGTTCTGGCCCAGCCGGTCGCGGATGTAGAAGCCGACGATGGGCTGGAACACCGGCTTCTCGGCCCGGCAGGCGACCTGGAGCACGACCTCTTCGCCGCCTTCCAGCGCCGGCAGCGGGCCGAGGGCGGAATCGAGCAGCGTGACCCCGACGATGCTGATCCCGCGCTGTCCGAACCAGTCGCCTTCGGCGTTGAAATCGAAGATCTCGATCGCGTTGCGGTGCTGGGAGGTCTTCAGCAGCTCCGCCCGGCTGTCCTGCACTGGTCCGGCGGGGACGCGTTCCCGGTTGCCGCCGATGCGGAAGGCGCCGCTGCTGTCCTGCGTCTGGTTCAGGTCGGCGAGGTAGTCGTAGCAGATCGCCTTGGCCGGGCCGCTCGCCCGCAGGGTGCCGCGGTCGAGCCACAGCGCGCGGTCGCACAGATTGACCACCTGGCCGGTGTCGTGCGACACGAAGAACAGGGTGCCGTGCTCCTTGAAGCGCTGGATGAAGCGCATGCATTTCTGGGTGAAGGCGGCGTCGCCGACCGCCAGGATCTCGTCGACGATCAGGATGTCGGCATCGACATGCGCCACCACGGCGAAGGCGAGGCGGGCGTACATGCCGCTGGAATAGAGCTTCACCGGCTGCTCGATGAAGTCGCCGATGTCGGCGAATTCGGCGATCGCCGCGTAGCGTTCATCGATCTGCGCGTTCGACAGGCCGAGCACCGAGGCGGCGAGATAGACGTTCTCGCGGCCGGTGAATTCCGGATTGAAGCCGGCCCCCAGCTCCAGCAGCGCCGCGACCCGGCCATGGACGGCGATGCGGCCGGTGGTCGGCGTCAGCGTGCCGCAGAGAAGCTGCAGGAAGGTCGATTTGCCGGCGCCGTTGCGGCCGATCAGCCCGATCGTCTCGCCCCGCCGCACGGTCAGCGCGACGTCCTTCAGCGCCCAGTACTCGTCGTAATATTTGCGCCGGCCGCGCACCAGCATCTGCTTCAGCCGGTCCTGGGGCCGCT
>FTCT01002922.1_pt1 | contig 40650 bp, 25 predicted proteins | sample 1658881 | NCBI WGS metagenome assembly FTCT01 (sample SAMEA3914864, study PRJEB12502) | metagenome | biome: forest; material: soil | place: USA | collected 2012-03-12 | depth 0.3 m | reverse complement strand
TCCCTGAGCCAGCACGCCGGCCTGATCGCGCTGGACGCCCGCCAAGAGCTCGACGGGCACGTCCGCGCCTACGCCAGAAACCGCGACCTGATGCTCGAAGCCTTACCCAGGATGGGGCTCAACCGCATCGCGCCGCCCGACGGCGCGTTTTATATCTACGCCGATATCGGCCACCTGACCGACGACAGTCTCGCCTTCTGCAAACAGCTGCTCGACGACACGGGTGTCGCCACCGCGCCCGGCATCGATTTCGATCCGGTCGACGGCCGCCACTTCATCCGCTTCAGCTTCGCCGTCTCGACCCCCGAGGTCGAGGAAGCCATTCGGCGCCTCGAACCCTGGTTCGCCGCGCGCGGTTAAGCTTCCGCTACGTCCGTATGGAAAAGGTTTGTAACCTGCGTTACAAGCCATCACCGGAGGCAGGGCATGGCGAACGAATCGGTGGCGAGAGTCGCGACACGGGCAGGGCTCGACCTCAACGACCTGATCGCCTGGGACTGCGACACGCTGATCAGCGAACCCGAATACCAGCGCGTCCTCACCCATCCCCGCCGCCACGCCGCCATGCGCGCCATTCCGCGTTCGACACTGGACGCGGCCGCTGCCGACAGGACGCTGATGGGCATCTTCAAGGACGGCGGCCGCTACGCCTGTGCCATGTGGGCCATCCATCTGCATGTGTCGGGCGGCCTCACCCTGCAAAGCCTGAAGGACCTGTGCGCCGCCTCGGGACTGCTCAGCCCCGGCCGCGCGCGCGCCGTCCTGCTGTTCATGCGCTATCTCGGCTATATCGAACCCGCCAGGACCCGCACCGGCGGCTCGCAGGCTTTTGTGCCGACGCAGCGCTGTTACGCGTCGTGGACGACGCACATGCGCATGGCGCTTGAAGCCGCGGCGGAAATCGAGCCGCAGGTCCGCGCCGTCATCGACCATATCGACGATCCGGACATCTTCGCCATCGTCGCGCGCACCCAGGGCGACAGCCTGTTCCAGGCCGTCAAGGGCTACGATCTCGACCGCCCGCACTTCCGCGTCTTCATCAACCGCCACGCCGGCACCCTGGTCATGGCCGACCTGCTGACATCCGTCGGCAATGGGGCCGGCGACGCAGAATTCCCGCCGCGCACGGTCGCGGCCTCAAGCCAGCGCGAGTTTTCGAAACGCTACGCCGTGTCGCGCGTCCATATCAGCCGCATGCTGAAGCACGGCGAACGCGAAGGCATATTGACGCTCGACGACGGCCATATCCGCCTGGCTGACGCCTTCCGCGCCGAGATCGAACAGGACTACGGCCGCCAGGTTCGCCACCTGCTCTTGTCGGCGGCGCGGGCCGCGCGGCGGCTGAGATAGGCGCTACAGCGTATAGACCACCGGCTGGAAGGCCTTGGCCTCGTCCTCGATGATCGCAGCGATGACGTACCAATCGCCGTTCGCAAGGCCCGCGCCGATCTTCGGGAAGGCCACGCTTTCGGACTCAGACGCCGTGCGCGCCGCCATCCAGCCGTCGATCCGGCGGATCGCCGTCCGCACGGCATCGTAGCTGACATAGACGACGCCCGGTTCACGGCCATAGAATTCCTGCGTCACAGCGTCGATAACGATGCGCCCGTCCGGGCACTCGACGAACACGACTTGGCCCAACTCCAGCCGGTTGCCCTGGGCTTCGTAAAGCGCGCGATAGTCGTCGAAGGCCTTGGGGTAACGCTTGCGGATCGGTACGGCGATCCCTGCGCCCATCCTGCCCTGCGCATTGCAGCCGTGGCAGATGATGCGTTCCGGCGCTTCAAGCAGGTCGCCGGTCCTGTAGATAATCTTCATTACCCCGTCCTTAGGTCGGCTATCTGTCCAAAAGTGTCAGGAACAACGCGTCCGCCGCGTCCAACTGGGGATGCGTAGCGATATCGATGCGGTCAGGCCTGGACGCCTCTTCACGCAACGCTCCCTCGATCAAGGCATTAAGCACTGCCACGCCCGCGACCGCATCCTTTTCGCCGCCGGACCGCTTGTGCGCGAACAGACCCGCCATGGCCACTGTGACCTCCTCGTCCAGGTTCAAGCCATGGCTTAGACCGTGGACCTCCATCGGTGGCAGATCGTCGCGCGCCGCAAGCCATCCCAGCATCAGGGCCGGCCGCAGGGCATAGCAGTAGCGTTTGACCGTCGCCTTTCCAGAATCGGCCCTGAGCTGGGTCCAGGCCGACCGGCACAGGCGATCATAGTGGTAGCGATAGACGTCGCGGTCGGCCGTTCCCGCCACAAAGGCGCGCAGAGCCGCAACCGCCGAGGCATCGGCGGCATAAACCACCGGCGAGACCAGCCATTCGTGCAGGATCGGGTTTGACAACAGCGCCAGCCGCACCGCCTTCTGCACGTCCCAGCCGTTGAGGTCGAAGGGCACGCCAAGGACAGCATCGTCGACGAGCGGGGTTTCGATGACGTCGCGGAATTCGCGTACCGAGAGATAGTCGCCGCGCGGCCGGGCATAGACGAAGCGCACGTCGTAATCGCTGTCGGCCGATGGGAAGCCCCAGGCGCGGCTGCCCGACTCGACGGCAAACATGAGGCGCACGCCCTTGCTGGCGGCCAGGTCGGCCAGCCGTTTGGAGATGTAGGCGGACGCCTCCGCCGGCACGGAAGACGAGGCAATCATGACAAGTCTCCCCGGACGATACGCGCGTAAAGATCGGCGATAAAGTCCTCGGCCAGGCCGGGTTCGGGCATTTCCGGCAGACCACAACGCTCAGCCGCCTCTTCGACCGCTTCCAGCAGGGCTTCAATTTCCTGGCCGACCACAGCATAAGCCAGTTCGCCCCGCTTGATCGCCAACAGATGTAAGGCTTCCGGCCGCGGCAGGGTTACCTGCCCGGTTTCGAGGAATTCGACCGCCTGGCGAGCAATGCGCACGGCGTGTGACATGGCCTTCCAGTCGACGCCCGAATTGGCTTCGGCGGCATGTGCACGGTCGCCGAATTCATTGAACAGGCCTTCGGCGATCGCCCGCGCGCCCTTGATCGAAGCCGAAAAGATCGCCTTCTTGCCCGCGATATCGAAATAGGTCGCGGTGTAGCCGGTCGCTTCCGGCACCTCGATCACGTCCAGCAGCCCGTGTTCCGCCGCAAGCCTCCGCACTTCGGCAGCCGCGACCTCGAGCTTGGCATTGGAACCATGGGCCGCTTCGATGGCGCGCAGGCCGTCCAGCGCCGCGCGCACCGCCGTCAGCCGTTCGCCCTTGACGCCGTATTTGCGCGCCTGCTGGCGGCAATAGCCGACAAAGGCCGTCGTCTTGCGGCTGAACAGGCGCGGCGCCAGGGCCTTGATCTCGGCCCACACGGGATGCGGCACGCCCAACAGCATGGCGTCGGGCGCGAACAGCATGTCGAGCGCCACCGTCTGCCCTTCGGCCAGCAGATCGAGGAACTTGGCCGGCGAATAGGCCTCGAAGTCTGTATCTCCGGCGGTGTTCTTCTCTCCCCTCGCCTTTTCACGGTGGACGCTCAAGGCCGGCTTGACTCGCTGCAACAGGATGTCGCGCGCATCTGGCAGATAGACCGCCTTGATGTCCAGATCGCTTTCGGGCGTCGCCGTACCGTAGAGGTGCGAGCCGAAGGTGAGTTCGACGATCGTCCTCATAGCCGCGGATCCACGGGTTCGCTTTCCAGCGCCAGGACGCTGAACACCGCCTCGTGCACGCGGTAAAGCGGCTCCTTCGCCACAAAGCGTTTCAGCGCTTCGTAACCCAGGGCGTATTCGCGCTGGGCCAAGGAACGCTTGGCGCCGACATTGCGCGCCTTCAGCCGCGACAGGTTTTCGGGCGCCGTATATTCCGGCCCGTAGATGATGCGCAGATACTCGCGGCCGCGGCACTTCACGCCGGGCTGGATCACGCCCTTCTGGCCCTTGACGGTGAAATCCAGCGGCTTGACCACCATGCCCTCCATACCGGCCGTGGTCTCGTCTTCCCACCACTGCGTGGCGGCTGCGACCTGATCGGGCTGCGCAAGATCGACGATCCGGCGGCGCGTCGCCGTGACGAACCCGGAATCGGCGTCGCACAGCCGGTCGATGAGGTCGAGATGCCACAGGTGGTCACGATCGAGGTTGAAGCCGCCTTCGTGCGCCAGCACGTGGAAAGGCGCGATGCGATAGTCGCCGATGCCGGTCACGTCCCAGCAATAGCGGCGATAGGCGTCGCGGTAGGCCGACACCATGCCCGCCCGCGCCGCGGCTTTTTCGGCCATCTCGATCTGGCCGGCGCGCTTGAGCCAGTCAGCCGCCAAAGGCAGGACGTGCGCGGCCGCCGCGCCGACCGGCGCGTACTGTTGCTCGATAAGAGCCATAGCCTTGGCCGACCACGGCATGATCTCGGTATCGAGGCACACCCAGTCGCTGGCGAGGTGATCCCACAGCCCGGCCGTTTGCATGGCTTGCGCCAGCCGCGCCAGGAACGCCGCTTCGACCGCGTTGTCGGCAAAGAAGGCGCGCCCGGTCCGCGTATAAACCGTGCCCAGTCCCGCATCGGTCGTGCCGAAACGCCGCGACACGGCGTCAGCGTCGCGCCCCAGCACCACGACGGCGCGCGAGCCCATATGCTTTTCCTCGGCGATCACCGTCGCGATGCCTTGCTTGCGGTAATAGTCGAAGGCCTCGCCCGGGTGTTCCAGCCAGCCGTCGAGGCCGCTCGTTTCCGGCGGCGACATGGTGGGCGGCAGGTAAATCAGCAGGCGCGGATCGACGGCGAAGCGGCTCATCACCTCCAGCGCCGCCATGGCGTTTTCCTCACGGATGACGATGTTGCGCGCCAGCTCTGTCTCGACGATGCGCTTGCCGGCGACGTCGTCGATGTCGAGCATGTCGGCGTCGCGCGCGTCCGCACCGTAACCGATCGGACGCACGGGCTCGCAATAGACTCGGGCCGCGTCGACCTGGACGATCTCCTTTTCGGGATAGCGCAGCGCCGTCAGCTTGCCGCCGAACACGCAGCCCGTGTCCAGGTTGATCGTGCGGTTCAGCCATTCGGGCTCGGGAATCGGCGTGTGGCCGTAGACCAGCATCGTGTCGCCGCGATAGTCGCGCGCCCAGTTGTGGCGCACGGGCAAGCCGAATTCGTCGATCTCACCCGTCGTTTCGCCGAACATGGCGAAGCTGCGGATGCGAGGCGATCCGCGTCCGATATAGTGTTCCTTGAGGCCGGCGTGCGACACCGCCAGCTTGCCGCCGTCGAAGACATAGTGGCTGATCAGCCCGTCGAGGAATTTGACGACGTCCTGGCGGAATTCAGGCGTCTCATGGCTCAGCTGCTCAAGCGACTCGGCCAGGCCGTGCGCGACCTTGACGTCACGCCCCTGCAAGGCCTTGCGCAGCTTGTCGTCGTGGTTGCCGGCGACGCAGAAGGCGCGGCCGTCCTTCACCATGTCGATGACGATGCGCAAGACTTCGGGCGTCTTCGGCCCGCGGTCGACCAGGTCGCCGACGAAGACAATACGGCGCCCTTCCGGATGCGTGACGCGATACGGCGTCCGGCCCTCGATAACATAGCCGAGTTTGACCATCAGCGCCTCGAGCTCGTCGAAGCAGCCGTGGACGTCGCCGATCAGGTCGAAAGGCCCAGTGACGTCGCGCTTGTCGGGCCACAAGGGCTGGCGCTCGATGCGCACGCCGTCGATTTCGGCGGCGTCGAGCACGGTGACGTGGCCGAAGCCTTCGCGCTTCAGGCCCTTGAGCGAACGGCGCAGCGCCTCGGCCTGGCCCCACACCACGCCCTTGCCGAAGTTGCGGTCGGGGCGCGCTTCGTTGCGCTTCAGGCAGACTTCTCGCGGCACATCGAGCACGATGGCGACCGGAATGACGTGGTGCTTGCGCGCCAGGTCGACCAGCGGCCTTCGCGCCTCCGGCTGGACGTTGGTGGCGTCGATCACGGTCAGCTTTCCCGCCGCCAGACGCTTACCCGCGATGAAGTTCAGCACCTCGAAGGCGTCCTTGGTCGCCGCCTGGTCGTTCTCGTCGTCGCTTACCAGGCCGCGGCAATAGTCCGAAGAGATGACCTCGGTCTTGAGGAAGTGCTTGCGGCCGAAGGACGACTTGCCCGAGCCCGACGGCCCGACCAGCAGGACCAGCGACAGCTGGGGGATGGTGATTACGGTTTCGGTCATTGCTTGTCCCCCTTACTGAAGATTGCCGCCTGGGTCGGTGACCCGAGCATTTCGTGCAAAGTGCCGATCGCGTCGAACACCACAGTGTATCCGAAGCGCGCAGCCACGCCGTTGGCCCACGCCTCGAACTCTGCCCGCGTCCATTCGAAGCGGTGGTCGGGATGGCGGAATTTCCCCACCGGCAGGTTGGGGAACAGGGCGTTGTATTCGGCATTGGGCGTGGTGACGATGGCGTGCAAGGGCTTGGCGTGTTCGAACACCGCGCGCGCAAAGGCGTCGAGGCGTTCGGGCTCCAGGTGCTCGACGACCTCGACGACGGTCGCGGCATCATAGCCCGCCAGCCGCTTGTCGCGGTAGGTCAGCGCCGATTGCAGCAGCTGGATGCGGTGTTGCTGGAATTCCGGCAGGCGATCGAAATTCAGCCGGGCGCGCGCGATCTCCAGCGCGCGAACCGAGACGTCGCAGCCGGTGATCTTTTCGAAGTCGAGGTCCTTCGACAAGAGGCCGATCAGCCTGCCTTCGCCGCAGCCCATATCGACCACGGATTTGGCGCCGAGACGCTTCAGCGCCGCCACCACCCAGTCCATACGCTGCTGGTTGAGGTTGATGGCCTTTTCCAGCGTCTCTTCCTGGCCGTCCTGGCGTACGGGATCGGGCACAGCCTCGCCGTCCGACAACCGCTCCATCACCGCCTCGGCCAGGCCGCGCAGGTTCTTGAGGTAACGCCGGGCGATCAGCTCGCGTTCGGGGTGGCTGTCCAGCCAGCCTTCGCCCTTTTGCAGCAGCTTCTCGACCTCGTCGTCGCCGACCCAATAGTGCTTGTCGTGGTCGAGCACCGGGATCAGCACATAGAGGTGGCGCAGTACGTCGCTGAGCCGCGCGGTGATGCGCAACGTCACGTCGTAGCAGACACTGCCACCCCAGTCGGGAAAGGTTTCGTCGAGCGCCAGGCGTTGGGCCTCGACCGTATAGCCCAGCGGCCCGAACAGGCGCGTCAGCAGGCCTTCGCCGCCGCGCGACGGCAGGACCGGCACGCGGATCTTGTACGCGATCGCGCTGTCGGCCAACTCCTGCCGGTCCTTCGACCGGCCCGTCATGGCGGTGCGGAACACCTGACCCAAGGCGACGCTCAGGAAGGACGAGGCCACATAGGGCCGGTCGTTGACGTACTGTTCAAGCGCGAAACCCTCGTTCGCCCCCTTCCTCCGCACCAGGCCGACGGGATCGATCTCCAGCATCAGGGCGGCCGTGCACAGGTCGTCGCGCGCCTCGGGGTAAAAGACATGCGCGGTGCCGAAACCCAAATCCTGGCTATGCAGCCGCTGCGGGTTCTTGTGCAGCAGGTAGCCGAGGTCGGTGGCGGGGGCGTGCGTGGTCGAAATCGTCAGCAACACGGGAAAATTCCATACGAAAAAGCCCTTTTGAGCGGGTCAAAAGGGCTGCAGCAAAAGACTTTGAACGGAAATGAAGGCGGTTCGGTCCTTAAACATCAGCCTTTCGCGCGCACGGCAACGGTTCGCTTGCAAAGAAGCGGCCGCGGGCGACGACGATCGGGCGATTGTTCAGAACCATGGCCGGTATATCCGTCATTTGCCGTCATCGGTCAAGGCCTACCGCGGCGGCTGAGATAGGCGGTAGGGGCCAGACCGGTCTCCAGCCGGAAGGCGGCGCTGAAGGCGCTCGATCCGGCAAAGCCGCTGTCGAGCGCGGCCGAGGTCGCCGACGCACCGCCCTCCATCAGGCCGATAGCGTGGATCAGCCGCAAACGCCGGCGCCACGCCGTGAAGTTCAATCCCGTTTCGGCCACAAAACGGCGCATGAGGCTACGCGGCGAGAGGCCGGCGATGTTCGCCCAGGCCGCCAGGTCGCGGTTGTCGGCGGGCATTCGCATCATCGCCTCCGCGACGCGGACCAGCCGCGCATCCTTCGGCGACGGCAAGGACAGGTCGTCGGCCCGGTCGTTATGGATCGCTTCCGCCAGCAACGGCCAGAGCAAGGCCGCCGTTTCGGGCCGCGCCGCCATCCGCTCAAGCACAGCCGGATAAAACGGATCGGGCGCCAGCACGCACGGCATCGGCGGCAGATCGGCCGTCAGCGCCTTGATGCTGATTCCGGCGACCGGCCCGTGCGAAGTAAAGCCGTGCGGCACGTGCGGCGGTACCCAGCACAGCCGGCCCGGCGTCAGCACCCAGGTCCGTTCAGCCACCCCGAAGCGGATCGCCCCTTCGGTCAGGACAAAGGCCTGGCCCTCGGCGTGGCTGCCGAGCGGGGCGTGGTGCGGTACCTCCCGACGGAAGCGATAGACCTTAAGCATGGCGTATTTTTATAAACTTATGGCAATATTATGCAATTCCGCCATTCGCCCGGCACCTATCCTGACGTCATGACGTTTTCCTTCGACAGTCTCGAACCCTTTCTCGGCGTATGGCGCGGCAGCGGCGAGATCGCGCCCAACCCTTGGGGCGGCCAAGGACCATGCCACGGTTCGTGGTCCTTCCGCTTCGATGCGGGCCGCCATGCTGTCATCCACGACTACGAAGAACGCCGCGCCGACGGCTCGGCCTTTGCCGGACACGGCGTGTGGTGCACGCATGAAGACGACCTGTTGTGGTTCTGGTTCGACAGCTACGGCTTCCCGCCGCTGGATCCCGCACGCGGCGGCTGGCGCGACGGCCGGCTGGCGCTGGTGAAATCGACACCCCGCGGCCAGGGGCGATCCGTCTGGACCTGCGACGGCCGCCGCCTGACCTATCTGGTCGAGGCCAAACCCACGGGCGAAACCACCTTTGCCCGCGTCATGTCGGGTGCGTTCGAGCGCGTCCCAGGGTTTTAAAGAAAAATGGCCCCCGTCCATGCCAGTGAGACGGGAGCCATCAAGGTGCCGGCCTGACGTGCCGGGGTCTCGGATGGAAGATTACTTGCTCAGGGCATTGGCCGTATTGACCAGCTCGATGAACAGCGAACCTTCGGGAATGACGTATTCGTTCTCGCCCCAGAAGAAGGGATAGTCCTCGCGGTTTTCGGGGTAGTCGGGCTTGATGATCAGCGCCCCCGGCACCACGCCGCCCGCGATGAAGCTGAAGTCGGCGCGGTTATTGCCGTAAGCCACTTCCTTCGACTGCGTACCGACACCCGACACGAAGGACAGGTTGTGACCGGGGTGCGTGCCCAGCAGATAATCGATACCGCGGAAGACAGCGTCGGACGACACGATGTCGGGATAGGCTTCGTGGAGCGCCGCAGCGGTCAGCGCGTAGTTCATCACCGTGCTGTTACCAGCCCATCCGCCTTCGGTGATCGGCACGCCGTACGGGTTCTTTTTCGCCAGGGCCTCGGCCTCGGCCTTATAGGCGACGACGGCTGGACGGACCTTCGCCTTGAAGGCGGCCGGCATATAGGGAATGGCGCGCGCGATCAGCTGGGCGTTCATCGCGAACTTTTTCGACGCCTCGGGCCACAGGGCGTCGATGCGGCTTGCATACTGCGGGTCCTTGGTGGTGATCAGCAGCGCCACCGCCGCCGACAGTTCCTCGTTGACCAGGTCGCCGCCGGTGACATTGCCGTGGCGGAACAGGTCGGGCGCGTGGCTGTGCTCCTCGGCCCAGACGCGTTTGGCAATACTTAGCGCTTCGTCGGCCAGGGCGTCGTCGTGGCCGCGCAAGGTCCTGGATGCGCCCGCCAGGGCCGCGATCGAGCCGTAGTTCAGCGCCGACGACTTGTTGGTATAGGCCAGGCGGTCGTCCTTCCGGCCGCTGCGGCCATCCTTTTCTTCGAACGGCCCGAGCGTAGGATCAAAGACCAGCCCGTCCGTCTTGGTCACGGCGTCGCCCAGATGCGGGTACTGCGTCAGGTCCGGCTCGACGATTCCATTGATGGCGTGGCCGACGGCGTGGAACTGCGCCACCAGCTGGATCGTGCCGTGGGCGATCTGCTGCACCACGTCGGGCTGGCCGTCGGGCATGTGCAGGGTGACCAGGCGATGCGCCTCGTCGATCGTCGTGTCGTCGCGGTCGAGGTGGAACTTCTCGTACGCATCGACCAGTTGCTGCACGACGGCGTACTGGCTCTGCGTGCGGATGTCGAAATCGCCGGCGTCGAACCAGCCGCCGACATTCAGCCCCGGAATGTGCTCGAACGGCTTGAAGCGCGTGTCGGTCGTCGGCCCTGAACCGTAGAGGTCGAGGTGTTCGCCGCTGACCGGCGCCTGCAAAGCGTCGTCCTTGTGGCTGTCGCCGTGCCAGACGCGGTAGCCTTCCTTGACGTACATATGATCCATGGCAACGGGGAAATAGACGTCGTTGGTCGGATGCCAGGCGTCGGCATAGATGTCCGGGGCGATGCGGAAGGTCGCGGTCTTCTGGCCGTTATACTCGATCTCATAGAGGCCGGGCTTGGTCACGGCGCTGAAGTCGACCGTCAGGTAGTTATACCGCAGGTATTTGCCCCATGGTTTCGCCTGCGCGGTCAACGCCACGGTGGCGCTGCCGTCGGGCTTAACCTCGAGCACCCGCGCCGTCTTGGCGGGCGTGTCGTTGGGATCGAGCTCGATCACCGCGACCTTCTCCTGCGACGGCGCGTAGCCCAATTGCGAATGGCCGATATTGGGCGCGCGCGTCCAGTTGGGCACGGCATTGGCCGTGACGGTCCACGACACCACCGTGCCGGACTTACCGGCCGGCAGCATCGTCCGCAGGACGTACCAGCCGTTTTGCGCCTGGTTGCGGCCGTCATAGAGGCTGATGTCCGCGCCGTCCGTGTCGGTCACGGTGACGCGGCGCGTCTCGTCTTCCGGCGCCAGCACGAAGGTCTTGGCGGTCGCCAGCGGCAGGGTTTTCGTCTGCGGGCCGGTTTGCGGGGCGAACTTTGCCTCGGGCTCCAGCCCCATGGGGCTCGACGGATAGAGCGGGAAGGTCCCTGCCTTGCCGTCGGCCAGGTAGCTCTTGTGGAAATAGGCCGACGGGATGAATTCGAGATTGAAGCCCGCCCTGCCCTTGAGCGCGTCAGGCAAGGGCTGGTCGAGCACGACGCTGACCGTCACGCCGTCGCCGTGGGGTTCGGAGCGCACATGGTAGGTAAAGTCGAAGTCGGCGTATTTCAGCGTCACGTCGATGACGCCGGTCTTCGGGTCGACCTTGCGGTCGACCATCTGGCCGATCAGATCCCATTGGCCGGGCGTCGCGCTCATGCGCACGTCGCCATTGGTCGCGGTGCGGATGCCATGGTGGATCAGCTCGACGCCGCTGATCTTCGAATCGCTGAACAGACCGTCGTACCAGTTGGAGAAGACGAGGACATTGACGCCGCGCGCCTCGTAATAGCCCTTGTCGTTGAGGTGAAGCGGAGCTCCGAAGGCCTGCCCGGCCATCAATGCCGCCGCGCTGACGCAAGCGGCCGCAACTGCGCGAAATCGCATTCCGTTTCTCCCTGTTTATCGTGTTTTTTGCAGGGATAGCACGGCACCCTCGCCCGCGCCAAGACAAAATGTTAGCGCTACCTTTTTAGGCGGGAGCGGTTCGCGCGATACTACGCCTTCGTCGCGCTGAAGACCCATAAAGGCAGGGAACGCCTGATCGGGCTTGACTTAGTCGCGGACAAGGACCGGTTCCTGGCCTGGCTGGAACACGTGTTCGGGCCCCGGACGCAACCGGCCGTCGCGGACGCGACGGCCAAAGCTTGAGTGAGCTCAAAAATCCTTGGCGTCCTTGCCGAGGATCAGCGTCAGCTTGAACATCGGATCGAACGTGTCCTGAGCCGTCCTGGGGCGGGCCAGCCCCGCCAGGGTCGCCATCAGCGCGACCGTGCACTGGTCGATGCTCTTGTTGAACCCGAACAGCGACACATTGGTGCCCAGCCATTTGATGGCGCATCGGCCGATCGCCGTCTCCTGGTCGCGGTAGCGCTGCTCGTCCCACTTGCCGACGTCCGGGTCGTTCAGCCCGCGCGGCTTGGCGTTCGACAGAGTCCACAGCCCCGTCAGCAGGTTTTGAAAGGCCTGCAACTCCTCCCACCGCTGAACACCCGGACCGAAATGCGCATCGAGCGGATCCTTGCCGGTCCGGTGGTCTTTCGGCGTAACCTCGCGATTGGCGAAAAGCCGCGCCGTGCAGGCGGCGATGGCTTCCGGGGTCGGGTCTTTGAAGGAGAGCTTCGGCTCGTAATATCTTCCCACCCAGTCGACGAAATCGATCGTCGTCCACTCGCCCGATGCCAGCAGGTTGCCCAGCGCGAAATCATAGGTAACCTTCGCCGCCGCCTCGCGCGCCTCCAAAGAACCGCTCGCGATCGCGTAGCCGCGCGCCAACAGACGGTCGACCTCGTCGGCGCTGAAGGTCATCGCCACATTGATCGTTCCCGGCAGGTTCGGCCCGCCGCGCGTCAGGGACGCGTTGCGGACATAGTCCTGCATGTTGTCGATGCGCTTGCGGTCGATCAGCTTCATGTCGGCCATGAGTTGAAGATAGTCGACGACCTCCTTGACCTTCAGGTCTGTGTCGGAACGATCGGTGGTCAGGTCCAGCCCCAGGCTTTTGCGAACCTCCTTCAGCCGGGCTTCGCCCTCGGCCTGGCTGAGCACCAGACCATAGCTCTGGATCAGGTTGGTGCTGCGCCCGTCTCCCCAGACCGTATTGGCCCGCTTCGCCAGGGCCTGGGCCTTGAGCGAAATATCGCCGCCCAGCGTGAGCGTCAGGTCGGCCTGGCCGGTAACCGTCGAACTGCCGGACAATTGCAGCCCCAGTATGACGACGTCGTAGCCGAAGCGCGTGCTGACCATGCTGAACCGACGAACCGAAGACTTCTTCTCGTCGAGTATGATGTCCGCGGGAACCACCGCGCCGGGGGCGAACAGTCGCGCAACCGCGTCCAGCCTGCCCGTCAACAGGCCGCGGTAAATTGCCCGGGTGGCATCGGTCGGCGCGGTAATCACGCCGGCAAATTCATATTGCTCCTGGTCGAGCCTCTGCCGTTCGAAGCTCAGGCGAGCGGAAATCTTGCCCTTGGCCGCATCCTGGACGGCGGCGGAGATCTTGTGAATCAGCTTGTCGGTCTTGTCGACCTGATCGGCAATACCCTTGAACCGCGCATCGACGGCGTTCGCCGCCCCGGCCACCTGAACGCCCAGCTTTTTCAGCGCCGCATCGACGGCATCGGCAGGCGACGCCTTCGCGACCCCCTTGGCCACGGCGTCGAAGTCCGCTTTCAAGGCCGCGAGACACGCTAGCACCTCGTCCTTCACCCTCTGGCTGAGCGGTGTGCCGACCATGGACGGCAGGGTCGCGTTGAGGCGGGCCACGACCTGGTCGGCGATGGCATTGACGTCGCCCGCGATCACGCCTTCGACCGAAGCGATCGCGTCGGTGATCTTGCGAACCAGAACGGCCGCCACGCCGGGTTCGTCGCTATCATAGCCCATGGCAAGACGCAGGTCGCGTCCCAGCGCGGCGGCGATCGCCGGCTCAAGCCCTGTTGTAAGCCTGGTCATAAGGCTTTCGAACTGGCCTGTCAGGTGGTCGCGTATCCATGTCCCCGGCGACAGGAAGGGCCTGACGGTTTTCAGCGCCGCATCCCAATGGTCGGTGGCGGCGCCGACCACGTCGGCGACGCGGCGCGTGATCGGGCCGGGATCGAGATCGAGGGCAAGCCCCACGCCCCAGTTCGCGGCGTCATCGTCGCTGTGGCTCAATACAAGCCGAAGACCGGTATCGACCTTTAGCACCGATAATTCGTAAGCGGCCTTGCGTGCCAACTCGACCTTGACCGTCAGCCCGGCCCTGGCGTCGAACAGCCCCTCTGCCGAGTATTCGCGCGCCACCGCCAGGTCGATATCGACGCTGGCGTGCCCGTCGATCGCCAGGATGGCGCCGGTAAAGTCCTTGTGCTGCGCGGCGTTCCAGACGTCGTCGAGCGAGAAGACGTTGACCGGCGCGGAGACGATTTCAGCCAGGGCCTGGACGTAGATCTTCGCCGGCGCCTTGCGCCAGAAAAGATGCGCCTGGCAGCCACCGCCGGCCTCGCCCTTCAGCGCGCCCAGACCCGAAAACGGGATTCCGCCGCCCAGGCTGGCCGTCAGGCTACCGGCAAGCCCAATCCGGACCAGTCCCTTTGCGGGAACCTTGTCATCGGCATAGAACCAAAGCGAACCGGCCTCGCAGTCGGCGTCGAAGCTGGCGCTGAGTTGCAGGTCGCCAAGCGCCGGATCTTTCGGGAGTGGCGTCAGTTTTCCGTCCTTCGACCAGCGCAGGCGGCCTGGATCCTTGCCCGTCGTCCAGGCCGGAAACTCGGCGTCGGTGCCTGTCGCGGCTTCTTCGAAATCGCCGAGCGGCTTAAGCAATGTCCGGACCTCATCCGGAAAAACCTTTTTGTCAAAGGCAGCGGCCGCGGCCTTGAGCCGGCCGAGCAGGTCCGCTGCCCCGGCGTCGGCGAAGACTTTTTGGATCTGGGCGTCGCCGAGGCTTTTATTGACGGCGTCGAAGAGATCGACGGGGCTGGCGGCATTGCCGATCTCGTGACCGAGCGCCTTTGCCTTCGCCACGATGATATCGTAGTCATCGACAAGCTTGCCGATTAGTCCGGCCAGGTCCGAGACCTTGCCGCCAAGCGTCTCGGCCAGGCTTTCGCCCTTGCCCAATATCGTTGTCAAATCCATGTGTCGCCCCACCGTCCTGGTTACGCCGGGATGCGGGCATGGAACGGCGTTGCACGAGGCCTAACCTCGCACCGGCACGCACTATCCCTTATCCCGGCTGTCGGCAGATCGACAGACCTGCCGGCAACCAAACTGCCACAAATGGGTGTATTTGCAATCTTTTAGTTGCGGCTCGACTATTGGTCTAGCCCCTGTTGCCGCCGGGGCAGGCAACTGCCTCCAAAACAAAAATGGCCGTCGCGGATGCGACGGCCATTTCCGAGATCCGGTTTTCCCGAATTTAGTGCGGCATCAAAGCGGAGACCTTGTTGACCACGGTCTTGGTGACCTGGCGCACCGGCAGGGCGCGGACGCGTTGTTGAGCCCTCAGGGCCAGGCGGCGGGCATTGGCGTTGGCCTTGTCGAAATCCTTGCGCTTAAGGCCCAGGCGATCGAGGCCGAAACGCTTGACCGGCAGTTCGCGGTCGTGCTGCGCCTTGAGATAAACGGCAGCCCCGATACCGGCTGCCAAGGCCACGCCGCCGGCGATGGCGCCGATCAGCTTCCAGTTCCAGCCCTTGACCTCTTCGGCCACGGCCTCACCGGCGTCTAGCGCGGCCTCTTCGAGGCCCGGATTGGCCGAGATGGCGTCGGGATTGACCGCCGTGTCGGCGGTTGGCGTATAGGTCGAAAAATCGTCGCGCGTGTCCATGATCTTGCTCCTTCAAAGCTCGATTGGGACAATAACAGCGGTTCGGTAAGGCTTATGCACGGCTCTCGCCACCGCGAGATGAATTTACGATAAAGACGCGCCGTCTTCAGGGCAGACGCGTCCAGGTCTGCGCGCGGCAGAATATCTTGAAGACGCACCCCTGCAGCTTCAGCTTGTCGCCCGCCACGTCGGCGCTGCCGGCATAGGTCTTGTCGTCGCTGGGGTCCGTGATCGTCCCGACATAGTGGCCGGCTTCAGGCTTCAGGCGGCCGACCATGCGCCCGGCAAACTTTCCCGTCTTCAGCGTAATGCAATAGCCGTCGGGACACGGCGCGATTTCGGCCGTCGTCCCGGCCGCCGTCTTCCAGCGGCCGTCTATGCCCTGCCCCGCCACGGCGGACGAAGCGAGCCCTGTCAGGCCCATCACGATTGGGGCCATCACGGCCACGAAAGGTTTCACGACACGAATCACAGGCGCCTCCCCGGCAAACTCCCTTGAGATTGCCCGAAAAGGTTTAAAGTTTTTTTGCAACTCACGCCTGTTTTGTGACAGCCCTGACCAGACGGCATTCGTAAACGGGGAACCACTGGTTGGTCCTCGACTCGAAACGCACGCGCACCTTGGCGGCCGCCGTCATGGTTTCCGGCACGGCGTAGGTGCGGATATTCTTGGTGACGGTCGGTTCGCCCGGCAGGGTTTCATGGGTCAACGGCTTGCCGTCGACCAGGATGTCGAAGGCCTTGTTGCGGGCGTCGCCGATATAGGTGACCTGAAGTTCCAGCGGGCCCGGCGCGGTGGCCAGATCGAACTCGAAATAGCCCTGGTTGATATTGCGGCCGCGCTCGGCAATGTGGGTGATGGTCGCCGTATTGGGGGTGCCTGCGAAATTGTGATCCTGCTCGGGCTGCTGCTCGCCCAGCCGGATGAGGTCGACGGTACGCGCCGTGATGTCGGCACGGGCCTTGGCGTCGGCGATATAGGCCGCCTGCTGGGCCGGCCATTCCGCGCCGGCAAAGCGGCGGAAATAGACAGCCGTGCGGTTGTCGTACTGGTCGAAATAAGGCTTTAGCGTCATCGGGCCGGGCTTGCCGGCGTCGCCGAAGGTAAAGGTCCAGTCGCCGGTCTTCTGAAGCACGCCGTTGTTGCTTTCCGCAACGATGGCCGGGTCGTAGTCCTGCCACGGCTTGTCCGACGGCCCGAGATCGGCCGCCAGGACCAGCGGCCCGTTCAGGAAGGCGACCAGGCGGTCGTCGTCCGGCAGGGTTTCGGTATGGATGGCCATGGGCAGTTTCAGCGCCACGCGGTCGCCGGCCTTCAGGCCGGTCAGCGCAACATAGCCGCCGTCGCGCTTGCCCGCCGGCTTGCCGTTGACGGTGACCGTGGCGCCCTGCGACCACGCCGGCACGCGAAGCGCCAGGTCGATCGGCTTTTTCGCCGCCGTGACGCGAATCGCCACGTCGTCGCCACGCGGGAACATCGTGTCCATGTCGAGTTTGACGCCGCGCTCGGCCCAGTCGAGCGTCGAGGGGTAATAGAGATTGACCAGGACCCTGTCGCCCTTGCGCCACCAGATGCTGTCGCCGTGCTTGGCATGGCTTTCCATGCCCGTGCCGACGCAGCACCAGAAGTCGTTGTCCGGCGTCGAATGCACCCGGCCATAGCCCGAGGCCAGCGGCATGAAATAGGTGAACATCCCCGTCTTCGGGTCGTGCTGCGCCAGGATGTGGTTGAGGTGCGCGCGTTCATAGAAGTCGAAATAGCGCGCGTCGCCCGACCAGCCGTAAAGGTGCCGCGTCAGCTTCAGCATATTGTAGCTGTTGCACGACTCGCAGGTCTGCTGGCCGAGACGTTTCGCCAGTTTGCGCGGCTCGCCGAAATGCTCGTATTCCGAATTGCCGCCGATGACGTAGGAATGATCCTTGGTCACCGTCTCCCAGAAGAAGAGCGCGGCCCTGGCGGAATCGTCGCGATGCTGCTGGGACGGGTCGAGCTCGTAGAGGCGCGCCAGGCCGATGACCTTGGGAATCTGCGTGTTGGCGTGTTTGCCCGCCAGTTCGTCGCGCCCGGCCGCCAGTGCATCCAGCACCTGGCGATGGCGCGACCGCTCCGACAGGGTCTTCCAGCGTTTGTCGCCGGTGCGGGCGTAAAGCTCGGCGAAGGAATCCGCCATGCCGCCGAATTCGACGGTGAATATCTGCTGCAACTGGTCGTCGGACAGGCCTTCGAAAATGGTACCGACATAGTTGCCCAGGCTGACCGCGACCTTCAGCGACTCGGGATCGGCGCAAAGGGCATGGGCGTCGAGCGCACCGGCCAGCACCTTGTGGTAGGTATAGAGCGGCACCCAGCCGCCGTTCAGACCGGCGTGCGTGTCGATCTGGCCCTTGCGCAACTCTTCGTAGACGACCTTGCCGTCGATCGTCTTGCCGTCACGATCTACTGTCGTGCCGCCGGCATAGCCGTCACCGTTCTTCACCTGGACCTCGGCCAGTTCGCGCGTGACATAGAGTGCGCGCTCGCGGAATTCGGGCCGGCCTGTCTGCGCGTACATCAGGGCGACAGCGGAATGGTAGTGCCCGAGGCTGTGCCCGGCTATGCCCTGCGCTTCCCAGCCGCCGTAGCGCTCGCCCTTGGGAGCAAGGCCGGCATTGGCGCGGAAGTTGTGCAGCAGGCGGTCGGGATTGAGCGACAGCAGATAACGGGCATTGGCCTCGACCGCGTCGTTGAACACGGAGGATTTAAGCCGCACCTGCTTCAGGGGAAAGGGCTCGATCGCGACGACGCCGGCTTTTTTGGGGGCCCTTGCCGGCGCGGCCAGCGCCCTGCCCGCCACCAGGCCCGAAGCCGTAAACGCAGTCGCCGCGCTGAGCGCGCCGCGCCGGGAAACCGTCACCATTGGAATCTGCCCTGTTTGAAGTGTTTCGGCCAGCTTAGGCGAAATTTTCCGACGGGGCAATAAACTCAGACAATAATGGGCGCAAGGTGTTCAGCAGCCATCGGCCGTGGCGGTCGTCACGCTGACGCCACGGGTTCCGGGCAGGCTCGATCAACTGGCGTCCGCCGGCGTCACCGGCAGCATATAGGCCCAGTGGGTAAGCCCGACCGCGCCCGGCATGGCCGACATCTGCATCAGAAAAGCCGTCTGCCCGTCGACCGGCGCCATCGTCCCCTGCCCCACGACCACGCCATCCTTGCTGAAAAAGCCGATCGACACGGTATCGCTTGCCGTCACCGACCCGACAAGGGTCGAGGCCGACCATTTCGCGCCCTTGCCGTCGGTCGAGGTGAACGAGCAACCGGTCATGTAGCCGTTAGCCACGCCCGTAATATGCCAGATCGTCTGATCGTTGACAGCCGTGACCGCCGGCGATCCGTGCGGCGTGTATTTATAGGCCAACAGATAGGCCTGGGGCACGTACCAGTAGGTATCGAGGTAGGACGACAGGTCCTTTGCCGCGGGCAGGCTGGTCTGGGCACCGGCCGCCATCGGCCCTGCGGACAGGGTCATGACAGACAGGGTAAGGGCTGTCGACAGGATGGCTCGCTTCATGATTTTCCCCAATGGTAATGACCGACTTTTGTTTTGTCGCGATGCTTATACCAAAACCGCCGACACGTTTTGGCACATCGCTCTACTCCGGCGTCAGAATTGCCAAACGGCTTCAAGCTGCCCCGAATGGTTTTGAAAGCCGGTTCGGAACTCCCCGTCGTACCGGATGCGGAAGGACAGTTTCCCGGCCATTTTCAGCGTCGTGGCCAGGTCCAGCTTCATACCGTCGGGGGCAAGGCGCGGTTGGCGCACGTTCAGGATTTCCGCCGTCGCGATTTCGTCGCCCACGATCGAAATCGCGTCGTGGCCGTAGGTGTGCAGCCACGACAGGGTCGCCGCCGACCTCAGCCAGCCCTGCGAAAGATGCGCTCCAAAGCCGGCGCGCAGCCCGACTTCCTGCGACAGGGTGTCCGTGGAATTCCGCTCGATGTGGAGAGCGGCGGCCGAGCCGGCCTCGTCATAGCCGTTGGAGCCGAGACCCAGCCAGGTAAGGTTTACCAGCGGGGTCAGGGTAATCTTCGGCGTCAGGTAGACATTGTAGCCGGCGCCGATCGTCGCCAGGCGTTGCTGCACCGCGTAGCGGGCACGCGCGAAGTCGCCGGACGACGCGACGTAGCGGACCTGGTCGACACCGCTGACACCGGCACTGAGCTGGCCCGACACGTAGGCATGGCCCATCACGGCGCGCCCGTAGGCGGTCAGGCCGTAGGTGTCGATGTCGCTGACGCTGCCCGCCGCCGCATCGCGGCCGTCGCCGCGCACCGTCATGTAGCTGACGGCGGTACCCAGGCTGATACCGTTGGCGACCTTCCAATCCTGCCCCATGACGACGCCCGAGTCGCGGAAATGGAAGGCGACCGTGTCGTTGCGCTGGCCGAAGCCGCCCAGGATTTCGCCCCACGGTACCCCGTCGGGGTTCGCCGCGCCCGACAGGCCGGCGGCGTCGAAGCCGGGGTGATGGGCGTCGATGGCGCGCATCACCGACATCGGCGCCAGATCCAGGGCCGCGGGCGAAAGGCCGATTCCGCTTGCATCGGCGTCCGGCACGGGGCTGTGGAACAGGGTGATGACAAGATCTTGCCCGACCTTGCTGCCGCTGGCCGACAGCCAGTTGGTGCCGCTGACCCGATAGGTATTGTCGCTGTAGGTGCCCTCAGCCGGCATGACGACGGTGAACTGCTCGCCGCTGGTCAGGCCCGACCCGGCGACGGTGATGGTCGTCCCGGTGATGGTCGCAGATCCCCCGACCCTAAGCGCCGAATTGACCCCGGACGTGCCGGACACCAGGAAGACCAGGCCGCCCTGGGTCTGGGCATAGCCGCCGCTGATGAAAAGCGCGCTGGCTGAACTTGTGCCGACCTTGACCGTACCGGTGTTCGTCACGACGTGCCCGGTATTGTAGATGCCGTCGTTCAGGATCGTGTTGCCCGACAGCCTGACATCTCCGGCAAAGATGCTCCCCGCGCCGCTATAGCCGGTCAGCGTGCCAAAGGCGTTGCCCGCGCCGCCCGCGATGGTCAGGGTTTGGCTGCCGTCGGCAATGTCGCCGGCAATGACCCCTGTATTGGTGATCGGTCCCAGGCTGGAGGCCACGCTATGGATGGCGTAGGTGCTGCTGCTGATCGTGCCTGCGTTGCCGAGACTGCCGATCGTGCCGAGGTTGATGATGCCGTTCAGGCCGCTGATCGTGCCGCTGTTGCTTAAAGTGATCAGGGTGCCGGTATTGAGGATGCCGGCGGCGCCGCCCGTGATAGAGCCGGCATTGCCGAGGCTGGTAATGGTGCCGTCATTCGTCAGGGCACCGGACGCCGTCCCCGTGGAGACGATCCCGCCATTGCCGGTGATGTCGAGTGCCGCCAGGGTGTCGCCGCCCGAGACGGCAACGGAATGGCCGCCGACCAGGGCCAGTTCGTCCAGCCGGATATTGCCGGTGCCGAAGACCAGGTTGCTGTTTGGGTTGACGATGCTGCCGCCGGTCAGGAGGCCGAAAATACTGCCGGAGCCGCCGTTGATCGTCAGGTCAGCCGACGAATCGTTTTCGATAACGCCGGAAATCGTGCCGCCGTTGGTGATCGGACCGAGCGAACCGGCGCTTGTGTTGAGAATGGCATGGGTGCCGCCGGTGATCGTGCCGGAGTTGCTCAGAGTGCCGACTCTGCCCGAATTGTGGATACCGTCGGAGATACCGCTGACCATGCCGCTGTTTGTCACCGTCGTGATCGTCTTGCCCGCTTCGTTGTCGATGCCGATCGCGCCGGTAATGGTTCCGCTATTGCTCACCGTCCCGATGGTACCGACGTTTCCGAGACCCCAGAAGGCGTTGGTGATCGTGCCGGCATAGCCGATCATTCCGCTGTTGCTGAGGCTGGTGATGGCGCCGAAGTTCTCGATGCCGTTGCCCGCGCCGCCGCCAAGGATGGTTCCGCTGTTGGTCAGGGTGCCGATGGCGCCCAGATTGTTGATGCCATTGAGGCCGCCGCCGATCGCGCCGCTATTGGTCAGGTTGGTAATGGTCGCGCCGGACGTATTGCGAATACCGCCGGTCACGCCGCTGATCGTCTTGCTGTTGATCAGGGTCGTGATGGTGCCGCCGCTGTTGTAGACGCCGATCGCGCCGGTGACGGTTCCGCTGTTGTTCAGCACCCCGATAGTGCCGCTGTTGCCGATGGCCCAGAAGCCGTTGCCGGTCGGGTTGATCGTGCCGGTATAGCCTATCGTCCCGCTGTTGCTGAAGCTCGTGATAGCGCCGGTGTTCAGCACGCCGTTGCCCGCGCCGCTGCCGGTAAGGCTTCCGCTGTTGCTCAGGCTGCCGATCGTGCCGGCAGTATTCAGCGCGGTAGCGCCGGCGCTGATCGCGCCGCTGTTGATCAGGGTGGTGACAACCGCGCCCTGACGGTTGCGAATGCCCTGGACGATGCCGCTGATCGTGTTGCCGTTGGTCAGGGTCGTGACGGTGCCGGAGTTGTCGATGCCGATCGCGCCTTCGATCGTTCCGGTATTGCCGAGGGCCCCGACGGTGCCGTAGTTGCCGACGCCCCAGAAGCCTTCGACGGTCTGGTCGATCGTGCCGGTATAGCCGATGGTCCCGCTGTTGCCGAGGCTGGCGATGCTGCCGTAGTTCAGAATGCCGTTGCCGGTGCCGCTGCCGGTCAGCGTTCCGCTGTTGCCGAGGCTTGCCATGTTGCCATAGTTCAGGATGGCATTGGTGCCGCCGGTAATGGCTCCGCCGCTGGTCAGGGTCGTGACGATTCCGTCGTTCAGGAGGCCATTAATGCCGCCCGAAATCGTTCCGGTATTGGTGAGGGTCGAGATTATGCTGGTGGGATAGTTCGCGATGCCGATCTGGGTGCCGCTGATCTTGCCGCTATTGGTCAAGACGCCGATGGTGGCATCGGGTGCATTGGTGATGCCCGAATAGCCGTTGGTGTCACTGATCGTGCCCGCATTGTTCAGGGTGTCGATGCGGCCATAGTTGAGAAAGCCGACATTGCCCCCGGTAATAGCGCCCGCATTGCCGAGCCTGTTGATCGTGCCGTCGTTCATCAGGCCGCCGGACGAGGCGACCCCGCCGTTGTGCGTAATGTCGAGCGCGGCCAGGGTATCGCCGTTCGACACGATCGCTGAGCCGCCGACCAGGGCCAGTTCGTCCAGGCGGATATTGCCCGTGCCGAAGATCAGGTTGCTGTTCAGGTTGACGATGCTGCCACCGGTCAGGACGCCGAACGTGTTCCCCGCGCCGCCGTTGATCGTCAGGTCGCCCGACGAATCGTTTTCGATAACGCCGAAAATCGTGCCGCTGTTGGTAATCGTGGCCAGCGATCCGGTGCTGCCGTTGAGGATGGCGTGCGTACCGCCGCTGATCGTGCCGCTGTTACTCAAGCTGGTCATGGCGCCAAGGTTCCGGATGCCATCGATACCGGCGGCAATGGCTCCGCTGCTGGTCAGCGTCGTCAGGGTAGCGTCGTTCTCGACACCGTAGATGTCGGCGGTGATGGCCCCGCTGTTGGTCAGGGTCGTCACGACGCCGTAGTTCGCGAACCCGTTCGTACCGGCGATCGTCCCCGTGTTGTCGATCGTCGTGATTATGCCGTGGTTGAAGAGCGCCAGGCCGCCGTCGATAAGGCCGGCATTGCTCAGCGTACCCATCACGCCGTTGGGGCGGACATCCAGCCCGGTGCCGGCGCCGCCGTGGAGCGCCCCGTTGACATCAACGGTCAGGTCGTCCCCGGCCGTCGACGTCCAATTGTATCCCGGCTGCGACGACGACACGGTGACGCCGGCCGACGCGGCCTGGGGCATGGCCAGCCCTGCTCCCACGGCCAGCAGCGACGGGCCAAGCAACAGGACGTGTCGCGACAGGCGGAACTTTGCGAAGGACATGGCGGCCTCATCTGTGAGCGGGCAAGAGTGGTGCCTTGGCCTGCAGCGGGGAACGGCCCCGCAAGCGCCTGTGGCATGACACCGGAACCTATCCAGTCGGCGCCGTGCTGTCTGTCGCTAGAAATAGCGACAGACAGGGACAGTCTTTTCGATATACTTGGTGCGACTCCGGCCAAGCCCCTCTTCAGGACACGTGGCGGACATGGCTCGGAAAGGAAAGCTTGATGCCGGACAGGCCGGATGTGGCGCGCATCAACATCGTTCTGGTCGAGGACGACGCGTCGGTGGCCGAAGCCCTGCAAACAGCCATTGCGGCCGTTCCCGACATGAATCTGGTCAAGATCGCAACCACGCGGGCCGCGGCCTTGCAGGCGCTGAGACGCGCCCCCGCCGACGTGCTGCTGGTCGACCTGGGCCTGCCCGACGGCTCGGGCATCGATGTCATCCGCGCCGGCCGCGCCCACTGGCCCGATTGCGCCATCATGGTGTGCACCACCTTCGGCGACGAAATGCACGTCGTCCATTCGATCGAGGCCGGAGCCAACGGTTACCTGCTGAAGGACGGCGCCCCCCAGACCCTGATCGAGGAAATCCGCAGCCTGCACGGCGGCGGCAGCCCGATCAGCCCGCTGATCGCGCGCCAGGTGCTGATGCGCTTTCGTGAAAACGGCCCGCGCCCGGAGGCCAGCCCCGTCCCGTCCGCCGCAAAGCCGGAAGCCGGGCTGTCGGCCCGCGAACAGCAGGTCCTTGAACTGATCACAAAGGGCTTCACATACGACGAAATCGCCGGTCTGATGGAGGTGTCGCGCTATACCGTCATGACGTTCGTGCGACGTATCTATGCCAAACTGGAAGTCAAATCCAAGACCGAGGCGGTTCATGAGGCGCGTATCAAGGGCTTGCTGCCGTAACGGCGTCGCACTGCTGGGCTTTGCGTGCCTGTGGTTGCTGTGCCTGGCCATGGCCGAGGCGCCGCAGGCCCGATGGCACATCGTGCAAGCCGAAGTGCTGACGCAGGCGACCACGGGATTCGTGCCGCCGCCCTATGCGCTCGGCGCAAATGAACCCGCCGGCCGGTGGCGCGACGCGGCCCTGCCCCGCGCTCCGCAATTTCGGCCGTCCACGTCGCTGCCCGCCGACCAGACTCAGCTTACCTGGTACCGGATCAGGGTACCCGACCTGACGCACGCGCCCGGACCGCACGCCCTCTATATACCGCGCTGGAAAAGCGACGGGACTATCGACGTCTACGGCGACGGCCGCAGGCTTTATCAGTCGCATATCCGCTCGCAATGGAACAATTCCGACCGCCCGTTGTGGATCCCTCTCGACGACACGCTGGGGGCGGCGCCCCCGCACGAGATCGTCATCCGCATGCAGCACGGCCGCGCCTTCGGCGGCGCCCTGTCATCCGTATGGATCGGCAACGGCCACACGATCGGCTGGCGTTTTGCCGTGCGCGACTGGCTGCAGACCCAAATTCCGGTATCGACCAACGCCGCCTTCCTGGGGCTTGGCGTCTTCTGTCTGGCCGTGTGGCTGATGCGCCGCGGCCAGATCCTGTACCTGCTGTGCTTTCTGGTCGCCGCCCAGGGCTACATCCAGTCCTTCGCCGACCTGGCCGGCTCACAGCCGGCGCCGGTCATCGACGGGTGGTTCGGCTGGCTGACCATCAATGCCCGGTGCTGGCAGCTGGCGACCAGCCAGGTCTTTTTGGACCATCTGGGGCCGCGCTCCAATCCCCGCCTGTCGCGCATCGTCATCGCCGTGATGGCGGTCTGCGGCGTACTGACCCTGCCCCTGCCCGGTCTGGAAACGGTGATAAATCCCCTGACCCCGCTGCTGTTTGTCGTCATTTCCGGGACCGGCATCACCGCATTCTCCATCCGGCTATGGTCGCTGCGCGGCCCGCGCGGCCTTTTTGGAAGGTCAGGAGGCGGTCGCGACGGATCGCTCGTCGCCGCCTCCGGCCTGGTCGACGTCCTCTTCAACGTCCACGACTTCCTGATGCGGGCCAATATCATCGGCATGGAGGGCATTTTCCTGGTGCCCTATGCCGACGCCGCCATCTGCTTCGGGCTGTCCTACATCCTGTTCAACCGCTACGTCGCCGCCAATCGCGAGGTCGAGCGGAGCAAGACGCGGCTGGAGGAACGGCTGCAGGCGCGTGAGGCCGAACTGGCCGAAAGCCACCGGCAACTGCGCGCCATCGAACTCAGGGCGGCGCTGAGCCACGAGCGGCAAAGGCTGACCATGGACATGCACGACGGGCTGGGCTCTGCCCTGGTCAGCGCGCTGCGCGTCGTCGAAAAGGGCCGTCCCTCCCAGGGCCAGATCGCGGACCTGCTGCGCACCTGCCTCGACGATCTGAAGCTGGCGATCGATTCGATGGAGGTCGTCGATGCCGACCTTCTGCTCCTGCTCGCGACCCTGCGGTTTCGCCTGGCGCCCCGGCTCACGACGGCCGGCATCAGGTTGCGCTGGGAAATCCAGGAGGTTCCGGCGCTCGACTGGCTGACACCTGGCAACTCCCTGCATATCCTGCGCATTTTGCAGGAGGCCTTCACCAATATCATCAAGCATTCGCACGCGACCGAGGTTGGCCTGGCGACGTCGGTCGAGGCGGCCGGGGTCAGGGTGACGATCCGCGACAACGGCCAGGGCTTCGATCTTGCGCAGGCAGAAGCCGGGCGCGGCCGGGGCCTGAGCAACCAACGGCGCCGTGCCGGGTCGATTAACGCGACCATTGGCTGGCGGACGCCCGGGACAGGTACGGAATTCAGCCTGCTATTGCCGTTCGCGCAAAACCTCTAGGGCCGCCCCAAACCTCTAGGGCAATGTGTCGAACGCCGTTTCGCATAGACTCAAGTGTCTCGCGAAAAGGCAGGGGTTGCGGCGTGTCAGCCCGCCCCTTCCGTCACCACGGAGCGGAAATAGTCGATGGTGCGCATCAAGCCCTGGCGGAGCTGGACCTGCGGCTCCCAGCCCAGGCGGGTCTTGGCCTGGGTAATGTCGGGCTGGCGCTGGCGCGGATCGTCCGACGGCAGAGGCTTGTTGACGATCTTGCTCTTGGTGCCGGTCAGCTCGATGACCGCATCGGCCAGCTCGCGCATGGTGAACTCGACCGGATTGCCGATATTGATCGGGCCGATGACGTCGTCGCCGCTGTCCATGAAGCGGATCATGCCGTCGATCAGATCGTCGACATAGCAGAAGCTGCGCGTCTGCGTGCCGTCGCCGTACAGGGTGATGTCCTCACCGCGCAGGGCCTGGACGATGAAGTTGCTGACGACGCGCCCGTCGTTCGGGTGCATGCGCGGCCCGTACGTGTTGAAGATCCGCATGACTTTGATCTTCACGCGGTGCTGACGGTAATAGTCGAAGAACAGGGTCTCGGCGCAGCGCTTGCCTTCGTCGTAGCACGAGCGGATGCCGATCGGATTGACGCGGCCCCAGTACTCCTCGGTCTGCGGATGGACTTCGGGATCGCCGTAGACCTCGCTGGTCGACGCCTGCAAGATCTTCGCCTTGGTGCGCTTGGCCAGGCCCAGCATGTTGATGGCGCCGATGACGCTGGTCTTGGCGGTCTGCACGGCGTCGAACTGATAGTGCACCGGCGAGGCCGGACAGGCCAGGTTGAAGATCTGGTCGACCTCGACGAACAGCGGAAAGGTCACGTCGTGGCGGATGAATTCGAAACGCGGATGACCGCTCAGGTGCGCGATATTCTTGCGCTGTCCGGTGAAGAAGTTGTCGATGCACAGGACGTCGTCGCCCCGGTCGAGCAGACGATCGCACAGATGCGAACCCAAAAAGCCGGCGCCGCCGGTTACGAGGACTTTTTTCATTTACGCCATAGCCGGTTGTCGTGGGGAAGCGGACGCCAGGCGTTGCGTTTCGCCAGCTTTTCGCGCCAGAAACCTTCATAGTCTTCGATCGCCTGGACCTCGACCGCGTCGTGGTCGTGCGTCATGGCGACTTCGAGATAGGTGTCGAGATTGGTCAGGTCGGGCTCGGGCAGCCGGCCTTGGCGATAGTCCAGCCACATGCGGGCGTAGAGGCCTTCCATGTCGCGGACCAGCTTGGCCGTGTCGAACAGGATGCAGGTGTCGCGATTGGCCTTGAGACGTGCCTTATAGACGTCGAGACGCTGGCGATCGTGACCCAGCGCCACCGCCTGGTCCACATAGTCGCGCGGGCTTTCCGTCACCAGTTCCGGCAGGCCGGCCGAGCGCACCAGCGAGCCGCAGACACGCGCGGCGAAGCTGCGGCCCGACAGGGTCAGCACCGGCACGCCCATCCACAGGGCGTCCGAACACGTGGTGTGGGCGCCGTAAGGCGTGGTGTCGAGGAACAGGTCGGCCAGCGGATAGCGCGCCAGGTGGTGCGCATTGGCCAGCTTGTCGGCGAAGATGATCCGGTCGGGGTCGAGACCCTTCGATTGCGCGTAATTCTTGAGGTTGACGTGGCTCAGGTCGGCGCCGGACAGCAGCCACAGCACGCTGTTCGGCACGCGCTGCAGGATTTCGAGCCAGCGGTCGAAGGTGAAGCGCGTGATCTTGTGCGTGCCGTTGAAGCAGCAATAGACGAAGGCGTCCTCGGGCAGGCCGACATGGGCGCGGGTGGGCGTCTCGGGCGCCACGGTGCGCAGGCGGTTGTTCGGCTGGTAGCAGCTGAGACGTTCGACCTTTTCCGAGTAATACTTCTCGCTGTCGGGCGGGATGATCCAGTCGTCGGCGACGATATAGTGGTGATACGGGCTGCCCATGGTGCCGGGAAAGCCGAGCCAGTTGACGATGACCGGCGCCGGGCGCAGGGCCAGGAGCTTGATGCGGCCGTCGCGCGTATAGCCATTGACGTCTATCAGGATCTGGATGCCGTCGTCGGCGATGCGCCGCGCCGCCGTGACGTCGTCCATGCCGGTGATGTCTACGAACTGGTCGCTGTCGGCGATGTAGTGCTGCTGGATCGGGTCGTGGTCGGCCTTGATGCCGCAATAGTAGCTGTAGACCTCGACCTTCGAGCGGTCGTGCAGGCCCAGCACCTCGTACATCAGGTGACCGATGGCGTGTTCGCGCAGGTCCGACGACAGGTAGCCGATGCGGATGCGGCCGTCGGGGCGGTCGGTATCCGCGGCCCAGTGGCGCGTGATGATCTCGCCGACGGGCTCGCCGATATCCCTGAGGTTATAGAACCACGACAGCGCCAGCTGATAGGCCGGGTCGTCGGTATAGGCGTTGATCGACAGGGGCGAGATGCCGCGCAGCAGATGCTGGCGCGTGGCGCGTTCGCCGGCTTCGATCGTCGGCCAGGCGCATTGGCGCTGGCGCGCGGCGATGACGTGCTGGGCGGGTTCGCGCTGCTGCGGATCGAGCTCGAGGCTCATCTTCAGCACCTTTTCCGTCGCCTCGTCCTGCTGCGAATGCTCGAGCACGCGCGCCATCTGGTTCAGCGCCATGGTCATGTGGTTGATATTGGCGCCGGTCAGCTGCGGCAGGCGGCCGGTGATCGCGTCCCATTGCAGCACCGCCGCCTGGACATTGCCCAGGCGCTCATAGACACGCCCGAGATTGATATAGGCCGGATGGAAGTCCGGATTGAGCGCGATGGCGCGCTCAAAGGCCTGCGCCGCCTGGTCCAGCATGTTGAGGTCGGTCAGGACCGTGCCGAAGTTGAACAACACCGCGTAGAGCAGCGGATGCTCGCCATTGTGCACGATGAACTGGTCGTACAGTTCGACGACGCCGCCGATATCCACGGCCTTGAGGCTGTCGGCGACGGAGATCAACTCCATGACCGAAAGTTCCCCGGCGACGGCCTTGCTCTTGGCCTCGCCGATATTTCCCTGATAGGCGCCCATGTTCGACTGCCTCGATTCGCTGATAATCGGTCAAGCGTAACGGGCGGCCAGGGTTTGTAAAGGAAAAGGTAAACGGCAGCAAACGTCTTCAATCTGCCAACACTTCCCCGCCGAGGCGGCGGCACGGTCGAAAGGGTTTTGCCACGGATAGCACGGATGGCGGCTTGCGCCGCTGACACGGATAAGAAGGCGGGAAGCGCACCCTCTTTTCATTCGGCTATGCCCGTGTAAGGCGCTCCGGCCATCCCTGTCGCCGCGTAGCGGCGCATCCGTGTGATCCGTGGCAAAAGCCTTGCTTGATACCCGCAATGTATTGCGCACGCTTGCCGCGACGCCCAAAAAAGAAAACCCCCGCCGAAGCAGGGGTTTCCCTTCGATCGATGATCCGTTTCGCGTTACAGCACCGCGATCTGGGCACCGCTCATGGCGTTGAACTGGCTGTCGGTGATCGCCGACAGCTGTGTCGGGGTCATGTGCGACAGGTGGGTCGTATCGATGCCGGCCACCGCCGTGGTCGACAGCCCGCCGATCGCGGTCGTCGTCAGCGCGGTGAAGTTGGTCGTCGACAGGGCGTTGGCGAGCGTGCTGGTCAGCGCGCCGGCCTGGGTCGAGGTCAGGCCCGCCAGTTGCGTCGTCGACAGGTTGCTGAACTGCGTCGTCGATAGGTTGCTGACCTGCGCGGTCGACAGGCTGTGGACCTGCGTCGCCGACAGGCCGCCCAGTTGCGTGGTCGACAGGTTGGTCACGCCCGTGGTCGACAGGCCGGCCAGGGCCGTCGTGGTCAGCGATCCGACCTGGGTCGAGTTGAGGCCCGAGACCTGCGTGGTCGTCAGATTGCCCAGCACGGTCGAGGTCAGGCTCGACAGGGTGCGGACGCCCAGGGCGCCGACCTGGGTCGAGGTGAGCGAGTTGAGATTGGTCGTCGTCAGGCCCGCCAGCTGGCTCGATGAGATGCCGAGCGCTTGCGTCGTCGACAGGTTGGTGAGCTGCGTCGTCGACAGGGCGGCGAAGGCGGCCGTCGAGACCGAGCCGACCTGGGTGGCGTTCAGTCCGCCCAGTTGAGTCGTCGATATGCCCGTGACCTGGGTCGAGGTGATGACGCCGACATTGGTCGTCGTCAGGCCGCCGAGCTGCGTCGTGGTCAGCGAGCCGGCCTGGGTCGAGGTCAGGCTGCCGAGCGCCGTCGCCGTCAGGCTGTTGAGGACGCTGGTCGACAGGCCGCCGACCTGGGTGGTCGTCAGCTGGCTGGCGACGGTCGTCGTCAGGCCCTTGACGGCATCCGAGGTCAGGCCGTTGAGTTGGGTGGTGGCGAGCGAGGTCGCCTGGGTCGTCGTCAGCGCACCGGCCTGGGTGCCGGTAAGCGCTCCGGCCTGTGTGGCGGCAAGACCGGTCAGCGCCGTCGTCGTCAGGGCGGCGACCGCGGTCGTCGTCAGCACCGCCAGGCGCGTCGCGGCAAGACCGCCGACCTGGGTCGAGTTGAGGGCGCCGGCGACCACGCCGCTGATCGAGTGGAAGGCCGAGGTCGTCAGGCTGTTGAGCTGGGTGGCCGACAGCGACGACAGCTGCGTCGAGGACAGCGAGCCGATTTCGGTCGAGGTCACACCGTTAAGCTGCGTCGTCGACAGGCTGGAGAAGGCCGTGCTGGTGAGTTCGCCGAGGTTGGCGGCGCCGAGCGCCCCGACCTGGTCGGCCGAAAGGCGCGTCAACTGCGTCGTCGAGATATTGTCGATGTCGGTCGTCGACAGGCCGACCAGGGCGCTCTTGTTGAGCGAGGCCAGCTTGGTCGCCGTCAGGCCCGAGATCTGGGTCGTCGAAAGGCCCGCCACCTGGGTCGAATTCAGGGCGTCGAGCGCGTTGCTCGACAGCGAGTTCAACTGGGTGGTGTTGAGTGCGCCGAGCTGCGTCGTCGTCACGCGCTGCGCCTGGGCCGCCGTCAGGCCGCCGAGCGCGGTCGCCGTCAAGGCTCCGAACTGCGTCGAGGTGAAGGTGGTGACCTGCGTCGTCGACAGCGCCGTGACCTGCGCCGAGGTGATGCCGCCGACCTGCGTCGTCGACAGCTGCGTGATGTCCGACGTGTTGAGGTTCTGCGCCTGCGCCGCCGTCAGGGCCGCGACCTGGGCCGAGCTGAGCGCGCCGACCTGCGTCGTGGTGAGGCGGCCGATCTGCGTCGTCGACAGGCCGGACAGCTGGCTGGTGGTGAGGTTCTGGATGTCCGTGGTCGACAGGTCGGTCAGGCCGGTCGACGACAGGGCGTTCAGCTGCGCCGTCTTCAGCGCGGCGACCTGTGTGGTCGACAGAGCCGAGACCTGGGTGGTGTCGAGCACGCCGAGAATGGTCGTCGACAGGGCCGCCAGGTGCGTCGCGTCGAGGCCGGTGACGTCCGTCGTCGTCAGGCCCGAGACCTGGGTCGACTTGAGCGAAGCGATCGCCGTCGTCGTCAGGCTGTTGAGCTGAGTCGACGAGAAGGCCTGGAGCTGGGTGGTGTTGAGCGCGTCCAGCTGGTCTGCCGTGAGCGCCCCCACCAGGGTCGTCGTCAGGTTCGACAGGTCGGTCGTCGAGATGCCCGTGATGGCGGTCGCCTTGACCGAGGCCAGTTGCGCCGTCCCCAGGCCGTTGACCTGGGTCGAGGTCAGGGCGCCGACCGCCGTCGAATTCAGGCCGCCGTATTGCGTCGTCGTCAGCGCCCCGAGGATGGTCGAGCTGAGGCCCGACACCTGCGTCGTGGTGAGCTGGTTGAGGTTGGTGGTCGAAACCGCCTTCAGCTGCGTGGCGTTCAGCTCCGGCAGCAGAGTGGTCGACACCGCGTTGAACTGCGTCGTCGTCAGCGCGCCGACCGCCGTGGTCGTCAGCGCTGTCGCCTGGGTGGTCGCCAGGGCGTTGATATTGGTCGTGCTGAGATTGGTGATCTGCGCCGCCGAGAGGGAGCCGAGCTGCGTCGTCACCAGGCCGCCGACCTGCGTCGTCGTCAAGAGGCCGATATCGGTCGTCGTGATCGCCTTGGTCTGGTCGGCGGTGAACTTCGACAGCTGGGTCGAGGTCAGCGACTGGAACTGGGTGCTCGACAGGCCCGAGACCTCGGTCGCCGTCAGCCCGCTCAGTTGTGTCGTGTCGAGGCCCGAGACCGCTGTCGTCGACAACTGCTGCAACTGCGCCGTCAGGAGCGCCGCCAGCTGTCCGCTGGTGAAGGCGATCTGGCCGGTGGCGAGATAGCCGACCTGGGTTGTCGAGAGCGCCTTGACCTGTGTGCCCGTAAAGGCCTTGATCTGCGTCGTCGACAGCGCGCCGAGCTGCGTCGTCGAAAGGACGTTGACGCCCGATGTCGACAGCGCCGCCAGCTGCGTCGCCGCCAGCGCGGAAACCTGGGTTGTTGTCAGTCCCGAAATGAAGGTCGAGCTGAGCTTCGAAACCTGAAGGGCCGAAAGACCGGAAATGGATGTCACGTTGTTAGCCCCTGCCATGGTGCCTGCTTCTGTCGAGCGTACTATCCCCTTGTCGGGTAAAGATATTGTTAAGCATGAATCGCCCGTTAAATATCCCGGGCCGCACGCATAACACGATTCGGAAGCAGGATTTCAACTCCGACACCCGGACACGCCGGCGCCACAATGTCTCAGCGGCCTAGACGTCCGCGACCAGGTCCACGATGGCGCCGACGATGAAAGTCCCCTCGTAGACGAGCACGGCGGGCGGCGGATTGTCGCCGGCGACGTCGACCCAGATACGATAGACCGTGCCGGGCGTCACCTCGGTGCCGCCATTGTTGGGAAAGCGCAGGGGATCGGGCCAGAACAGCGCCCTGAGGCGCGCGGCCGGCGTCTGGCGCGACACCACGGCCGCCAGCGGGCCCGCGGGCGGATTTGGCCCCGCGATCGCAGCCGGCGCCGGGGGCGGCCCGACCGTCTCGATGATGACATTATAGCGCGCCGTCGCCGTGCGCGATTTCGGGCGCACGGTTACCGAGACCCACCCCTTGCCGCCGGACGGCGCGGTCGGCGCGTCCTCGTTGGGGGCGCGAATGCCCAGCGCGCGGAAAAGGCTGTTGACCCCGGAACTGCCCCCCGCCAGGATCAGGGCCGAGACGATGCCGGTAAAGAACCCGGCGTGCGCCGGAACCTTGTCGACGATCCGGGTCGTCGCCAGCAGCCGCGCGAAAGGGTCATAATCGACGACATAGACCAGCAGCAGGCTGACAAACAGCATGATCGGCGTTTTCCAGGCCCGCGCGTTCAGCAGCATGCGGTAGGCGCGCCATTGGAACAAAGTGGCCAGCGCCCCCTCGAGAAGAACCGCCGCGACGAACAGGGTCGCCAGTTCCTTTCCGATCGCCGTCATGTTCTGGCTGCCGATCAGACTTGCGATGCTGGCCTTGTCGTCCGCCGTATCGTTTGCCGTTGCCGTGGGCGGCGTCTGGGACGCCCCCTGGGACGCACTTTGCGAAGCGGACGCACTTGCCGCGGCCGCGGCGGCGGAGTCCGGAGCCGCGCCCGACTGCGCGATAGCCGGCGACATCGCCGCCATCTGGAGACATAGACACAGGGCGATTACCGGCCCCGCCTGGAAACGCTTCATGATCTTACCCTTCCTGCTTTAGCCGGATCGGCTGGTCCGAAAACCAGAGTTCCAGCGGCAATTCCTTGCCGGACTTGTTCTCGTAGGTGTTGGAAAAATCCCTGGGCAACACCGTCTGGCCGATGAGGCCGCCGACGAAAGTCGCGACCACCTGAGCCGACTTGCAGCTCTCGACGTCGAAGCAGCGTATCTGCGTCGTCTGGATCTGGGCGCTCCCGACCTGCTCCGGACCGAGCGCCGTGACCTGGCGGTCGCCGACCTTCGAGGTGCGGAGCTTCCTCATGACGGCGAGCACGTCGTCTTTCTGTGTCGCCAGATGATATTGCACGTAAATATTGAAGGCACCGACCACCGGAGGAATCGGGGTTGGCTGCGGCTGGACCTTCTCTTGTTCGACGACCGCCTTCGGGGCGGTTTCCCCGGTCACCAGCGCCGCTCGCTTGGCGACCTCCGGATTGTCCTTGAAAACAAGGTCCCACAGCAACTGGCCGTAATCCTTGCCGCCGTCGCCCCCGCCGCAGAAGGCCGACAGCAGCGCGGCCTCGCTGCGAAGGATGGCGCCGCGCTTTTGAAGTTCGGCCGTCTTGTCGCCGTCGGGCAAACGGCAGTCGCCATCGGGACAGACTTTGGCAAATGAGGCTTGCGTGCGCGTGGCGCATTCCTCGTGACGGTGGAAAGCGTCCTGCGTGCCGGTGAAATAGGCCGCGCACAGGCCGAGGATCAGCGGTACCGCGGCCTTGGACAACAAATCCGGCAGGGGCGAAGTCTGCGGCGCGTTCGTCATGCGCCCCCCTTAAGCCCTCGGGAGCGCGGCGAACTTCGCCTTGAGATCGAACAACGCCTTTATTTTCGGCCCATAGACCGCGCCGTCGCCGTTGTAAGCCGTCCCGAAATCGTTCCAGACCTGGTCGCGGATATCGCGCAGCAGGCCCTTCGACTTGACGAAGTCGAAAAATCCCAGAACTTGCCAACGCAGATCCTGCCCGAAGGCGGTGAAAAGCGATCTGGCGTCGTCATAGCCGAGCGCGTCGTGGTTGAAGCCCATGATTTGCGGCCCGCCGAAACTGCACGACAGGCAGGCCGTATCGAGGTCGGACAGGTGCGTGGCCCAGTCGAAAACCTCGTACTCCAGCGCCTGGTCGCCGTGAAACGGCCGCCACGGTCCCGTGACCGGATTCCGAAACATATGGTGCTGCCACGATTTTCCGGGGTTGGGGTGGCCGCCGAACTGGAAGTGCCGGTCGAAGACGGCGGCGTTCTTCTGGCCCCAGTATTTCCAGAATTGGTGATTTTCGAAGCGCAGCACGGGCTTGCCCGGGACGAAGGGGTAAGACCCCGATTCGACGATCCAGACCGCCAGGACCGCCATCGGATCGATCGTCGCCGCCGCAGCCAGGGCGTCGCTGAGGCCGCCAATGCGATTATAGGTGGCGGCGATTGTCCCCAGCGCGGTGCCCTTGGCCGGCAGGGGCGCCACCGGGTGTGCCGGCGCGAGGCCAAGCGCTGAAAATCGCGGATCGTCCCTGAAATGCGCCATCGTAGCCCCCGATCAGCGTGAAGCGGCATTAGGTAACGATGTTCGCCCAAAAGACAACCTGCAATTAAAAATATTCCCCCTTTGGGTGCAGCTGTGGCCGGGTTGCCATGATCAAGCGAGCCGCGCTCAGTCTTCGATAGAGTGGTCGCGGGGGAACGGCAGGTTGGAAAACGCCTTCTTCGCGGTCCACGGCAGGGCCGGCGACGTCCAGAAGCTGTCGCCGGCCGGCAGCCCCAATGCAATGAAGCTTTCCGACACGATATACATGCTGCCGCCGTTGGAGTAGCTGTCGGCGATCTCCGGGCGGTGACCGGCAAAGCCGATCGTCAGATAGCCGTTCGCGTCGAAGTTCGACGGGTCGGCGAAGACGCGGCGCTGCGCCGCCAGCAGCGCGGCCCTCACCTGCCCCTCCGGCAGACTTTGCGGCAGGGCCTTCTTCCACGCCATCAGGCCCAGCGGCTGGAAGGCGGCGGAGCGATAGGTCAGCGAGCGCCCGATCGGCGGCCAGGTACCTTCCGGCGAAATCATCCGTTCCAGTTCCTCGCCGTAGCGCTGCATGCGTCTTGTGGCGGTCTCGAGCTGTTCGGTGACTTTCAGCGAATTGAAGGTGGCGTTGCACGCCTTCAGCGCCTCCAGGATCTCGGTCAGCATCGGCCAGATGACGTAGGAATTATAATAGTCGAGGTGCAGGCGCGGGCCGTCGCCCGTCCAGCCGTCGCCGCAATACCATTCCCCCATCTTGCGCACCGCCAGATCGACGCGCAGCGGGTCCCAGTCCTGGCCAACCGACAGCAGGAAGGTCTCGATCATGGCTGCGAAGAGCAGCCAGTTACTGTAGGGCGGCGAAATGCCGCGCAGGGATTTGAGGATGGCGACGATGCGCGCCTTCGTGCCGGGATCGAGCGGTTCCCACAGCTGCGATTTGGCGCGTAGCAAGCCCCGACAATAAAAGGCGGCGTCGACCAGGACCTGCCCCTCACCTTTCCATAAAAGGTAGTCGGGACTGGCCGGATCGACCGAGTGCGCATAGGCCGCCAGGGCCTGATCGCGGAAAATCGCGCGCTGCCTGCCCTCGGGTGTCACGTCGTCGGGCAGCGACAGCCATGGCGCAAGACCGGACATGAGGCGCCCGAAGGCTTCCAGATAGGCGACCTTGACGTTACGCCCGTCCCAGATCGGACTGAGTTCGGGCGTAAACGCTGCGTGCAGGCGCCCCTGCGACATGGGGCCCAGCACCGGCGCGGCAATCTTCGTCAACAGCGCCGTCATGTAGGCGCGGTCATCGGCGACGGGCGCTACCGGCTTGGCCTCGGCGGACGCGGCGGCCAACACCGGCGCGGCCAGCACGGCCTTCATCAGGTCTCGTCTCTTCATTGTGAGTCTCCTGCGAACGCTAATACCGCGATTCAAAAAAACGGCGGAGCGCGCCAATGCGCCCTCCGCCGAAGTGACTTCCTACCAGGGAGTGGACGGAAGTTGGATCCCATACCCACGGTCACGAAGAATGACCGTGGGTATTCGTATTTTTTCAAGTCAAAGGCGGCGCTTGCCAACGGCGATCGAGTCGAAGTCGATGCCGTTGGGATAAGGCCCTAGAACTTGCCGCGGATGCCGACCTTGATGGTGCGGCCGTCGTACTTGGCGTAGTCCATGCGCGTCTTCTGACCCGTGCCGTACTGGCCGGTCACGTCCTCGAAATAGTCGTAGCCGAGCGTGTTCGACAGGTTCAGCGCGTCGACGCGGAATTCCAGGCGGTCGTTGATCTTGTAGGAGATGTTGCCGTCGAGATAGCCGCGGCCCGCCCGCCAGCGGATCAGGTCGTCACCGTTATTGGTCGGCGTGTCCGGGTGAAGGTATTTACCCTTGTAATTGTACGAAAAGCGGATGCCGAGCGGTCCCTTTTCGTAATAGGCGGTGAGACTGTAGGCGTATTCAGGTACCGAATTGACCTCGATCACCTGTCCGGCCGTCGATTTCCACGGCACGGCGGTGAACGGATCGATGTGCGTGAAGCTGGCCAGGGCGCCCAGCCCGTCGAACGGTTCCGGCAGGAAGCGGAAGTTCTGCTCGTAGGCCAGCTCGTAGCCCTGCAGTTTCTGCTTGGCGGCGTTGGTATAGGTCTTGAGCGTCATGGCCAGGTTCGGATCGACGTGGCCGGACGAGTCCTGGAAGATGGCGCCCAGCGCCGTGTCGGGCAGGCCCAGCGAGCCAAAGGTCACGACCTTCGAATTGGCGACGGTCGCATTGGTCAGGTCCTTTTTGAACAGGGCCGCCGACAGCAGGCCGCCCTTGTCGAAATACCATTCCAGGCTGGTGTCGAAATTGCTCGACAGTTCGGGCTGCAGGTTCGGATTGCCCGACGTCGCCGTATTGTCGAACGGGTTCGGGATGACCGTCTGGGCGGCGATGATCGACAGCGAAGCGCGCGTGATCGTCTTGCCCCACGACGCCCGCCAGGTCAGCTTGTCGCTGAGGTCGTAGGCGGCGCTCAACGATGGAAGGGCGTTGTTATAGGCGCCCTTTTCGTGGTTCGGACCATAGGCCAGGGACGCGCCCTGCTGCTTGTAATTGTCGATCAGCGTCCGGGTATCCGAGAAGCGGACGCCGGCATTGATGCGCAGCGGACGCGAGAACAGCTGGCCGATGAAGTCCGACTGGATAAAGGCCGTGGTGATCTGCTCTTCGGCGGTGAAGCTCTGCGCCGGCGTGAAGGTCGCCGCCGTATTGTAGGTCAGTGGGTCGAACTCGCTCATCACATAGCCGCGCGAATAGGTCGCCCAGGCGTGTGGCCAGCCGCTGCCCATGTCGAGATTGTCGAGCGGCAAGGTCGTCACCATGGCGTTCTGCAGCGCCGTAGCGCCCAGCGCGTTGAGGTGCGCGGTCGCCCCCGACGTGCCGTTGCGCTTGTTGATGCCCTTGGTCGTGTCGACATAGGTCATGCCGACCTTGAGGTGGCCGTCGAAACCGAACGGCGCGTGGTAGTCCCAGTCGGCGGCGAAGCGCGCCTGGCGTTCCTTGTCGATTTCCTTGGCCCAGCCGGTCGAGATGCCGAAGCCGGCATAGTTCGTGCGGTCTGTATAGCTGACCGGCGAGGACAACGACGGATAGACGTGGTCGCTGCCGTAGTCGAAGGTCGAATCGACGCCGAAGATCTGGGCGGACAGGCCGGAATTGTAGGTAAAGGCCGTGCTGTCGCTGGCGCTCAACTGGCCGGACAGCTTGAAGGTATCGCTGAGGTCCCAGCTGCCGTTGAGCGCCAGGTAGTTGAACTTGGTCTCGTCGTTCGTATAGGTCGTGCCGTCATTATAGGTGGTGTTGGCGAACGTTCCCGTCAGCAAGCCCGACGCCGGGTCGATGTGGACGTTGACCGGCACCATGCCGTTGTGGCCCGTCTGGCCGGCGGGCGCGGCGCGGTTCGTCGTCTTGCCGTTGCGCACGAACAGGCCGAAGAAGATTTCGTCGCGGCGGTTCTTCAGGTCCGAACTGAGGGCGTCGAGGCTGATATTGATATTGTCGTGCTTGTACTGGACCGACGCCACCAGGCCGTCGCGCGTCCGGTCGTTCTGCGCACCGTAGAAGCGATAGATGCGCGGCAGCAGCGCGTTGTCGACCTGGGCCTGGGTGTAGGACCCGAGATTGACGCGGGGATCGCCGTAGTCGAGCGTCACGGCGAAGTTGCCCTTGACCGGGCTCTGGCTGCCGCGGAACGAGCTGTTATAGCCGCCGGTCGCTTCGAAGCCCGAGCGCGTATTGACGCTTTCGGAATGCGCGGCGCCCAGCAGGAAACCCCAGTCGCCCCAGGTGTTGGAATAGAGCACGAACGCATTGGGATCGTTGTGCTTGGACATCGTATTGTACGAGTCAGACAGGGCGAAACGCAGGGTGCGCTTGGGGTTGTCGAAGGGGCGCGGCGTCTGAAGATCGACCACGCCGCCGATGCCGCCTTCGGTCAGTTCGGCGAGCGGTGTCTTGTAGAAGTCGACACGGCCGAACAGTTCCGACGGGAAGACGTCGTAGTTGAAGTCGCGCGACGAGCCGCCGATATTGGCCGCCGAGGTCGTATGGACCGGCGCGCCGTTCAACGTCGTCACCGAGAAGTCCGACGGCAGGCCGCGGATCGAGATGCGCTGGCCTTCGGCCGAGGTTTCATCGCGCGACATGATGATGCCCGGGACGCGCTGCAGCGATTCGGCGACGTTGGATTCAGGAAACTTGCCGATGTCCTCGGCGACGATCGAGTCGCGGACGACGATGGCCTGCTTCTTCAGGTTCAACGACTTCTGCAGGCTGGAACGAAAACCGGTCACGACGATTTCGCTGGTGTTGGCCTGCGCCGCCGGCGCCGGGGTTTGCGCCTGTGCCGCCAGCGGCAGGATCATCCCGGCCGCCAGCATGGTTGTCATCAATAAATGCGATTTCATTTGAATTCCCTCCGGGCAAAGCCTCTCTGCGCACCTCGCCGCGGGGCGGCGGATGCCTTTTTGTTCAAAACTGCGAGATATACGACACCGGTTGGCCAGATATCTGGCCAAATCACTCACACTTATGCTACAACGGCGTTCGTCATCTTCCCTGTTTAAAAGCGCTGTTACGCCGCGCCTGAGCCACCCGTAACACCTATCGGGTCGCAAGTCCACATATCGGAACGATATTGTGTGATTATTTAGCGAACAGCAAATTAACTGTGATTATTATGCCACCGGCACGGCTCAGCGCAGCCATTTGGAGCTGGCGGTAGAGCAAAATCAGAACCTGGAAAGAAAAGAACCATCCGGCGCGGCGACCGGGTCGTGGCCGCGCCGGATGGTTGCAGAGATAGCCGGCCCACAGGGGGGGGTATCAAAGTCGGGAGACTCTGGGACGGGGCCGGCCAGACGCCTTATGGGCGAATTTCCGTACGCGGACAATCCTCACAGGAGCAACACGGCGTTCGCAAAATCGGGACGACCCGTACGACGACGTGGCGGTTGAGACGGAACTCCCGTCCTCACCAGGGAGACCGGGCCCCATAAGGTATCGCCCGCAATGTCCGGCCTAACCCCGGGACAGCAGCCACTGCTGGTTTCGCTCCTGCACCTCCGCCGGCAGGTCGTTGGCCAGCAGCGCGGCGTGCGCCGCCAATGTTATGCCTCGAAGACTGTCGCGCCACGCCTCGTCGGCCTGCCACATAATGCGCGCCACCGAACAGGCCTTGGTCTCGTCGTCGGCGCACGGCACGCGGCAGGGATTGTTGAAGCGGATATTGGTGCAGGCAAAGGTCGAGCGCCTG
>FTCT01005707.1_pt1 | contig 40923 bp, 35 predicted proteins | sample 1658881 | NCBI WGS metagenome assembly FTCT01 (sample SAMEA3914864, study PRJEB12502) | metagenome | biome: forest; material: soil | place: USA | collected 2012-03-12 | depth 0.3 m | reverse complement strand
TTGGGGTTGGCCATGAAGATCTGGGTCGCGGCCTGCTCGATGATGGCGCTGGCGATGCGGCTCTCCAGGGCGTCCTGGGCGCTCTGGGTGGCGAAGCCGACCACGCCGTTGCGCTTGCGCAGGGTCTTTTCCCAGTCGCGGATGCGGGCGACGAAGACGTCGTCGTCCAGGGCCTTCCAGCCCTCGTCGATGACGATCAGGGTCGGGTGGCCATCCAGGCGCTGCTCCACGCGGTGGAACAGATGCATCATGGCTGGGGTGCGCAGCGCCGGATCGTCCAGCAGCTGGGTCATGTCGAAGCCCAGGGTCAGCTGGTCGAGATCCAGGCCGTCGGTCTCGTTGTCGAACAGCCAGGCGTGCTCGCCGGTCCCATGCCAGGGCGCCAGGCGCGCGGCGAGGTCGGCGGCGTCGGGACGGCGCGCGCCGCGGAACAGCTCGGCGAAATAGCGCAGGCGGCGCAGGTTCGGCGCCTGGTCGTAGCTGGCGTCGACGGCGTCCTTGATCCGTGCGGCGTCATCGGCGGACAGCGTCTCGCCCGGAACCGAGACCAGCTTGGCGACCCACTCGGTCAGGAAGCGGCGGTTGGCGGCGTTGTCCGTCAGGGCCAGCGGGTTGAAGCCGGTCGGCTGGCCCGGGCGCAGGGTCTCATAGCGACCGCCGATGGCGCGCAGGAAGATCTCGGCGCCGCGATCCTTGTCGAAGAACACGATGCGCGGGCTGTACTTGCGGGCCTGGGCCAGCAGGAAGTTCAGCACCACGGTCTTGCCCGAGCCCGACGGGCCGATGACCGTGAAGTTGCCTAGGTCGCCCTTGTGGAAATTGAAGTGGTACGGGCCGGCCGAGGTGGTCTCCAGCAGCGTGACCGCCGGACCCCAGTGGTTGCCGTCCGCCTGGCCGACCGGGAAGTTGTGGCCGCTGGCGAAGCCGGCGAAATTGGCGGTCGAGATCAGGGCTTTCCGGGCGATGTCTTTGAAGTTGCCCGGGAACTGGGCCCAGAAGGCGGGCTCCAGATTGATGTCCTCGCGCACGGCGATGGCGCCCATCTCGGTGAAGGCCGACATCACCTCGGCGGCCGAGCGGTCGAGACCTTCCAGGCTTTCGCCGCGCACCAGTACGGTCAGGTGATGCTCGCCGAAGGCTGCGCGGCCCGAGACCACATCGTCCTTGGCGCGGGTCAGGTCGGCGCGCAGCGAGAGGCCGTCATCGTCGGCGGCCTTCATGCGGCGCAGGGCCAGGTTCATGCGCTCCAGGGTCGGCTGGCGGTCGACGAAGCCGAAGCTCTGGGTGACGACCATCTCGCACGGCAGGCGCAGCAGGTCGTCCAGCATCCCCGGCGTGGTCTGGGCGGGGTAATCCTTTATCGAGACCATGGCCCCGAAGCCGCGCGCCAGGGCGCCGGCGCGGGAGAGCTCCAGCGTCTCCAGGCCGAAGCTGGCGCGGCGATAGGGCAGATACTCGCCGGCGTCGCCCTGCGGGACCAGCACGGGCCGCATCTCGCCGTTGTAGAGGCAGGACAGGAATTCCAGCGGCTCGGAGCAACGGCCGGTCGGGCCGTCATAGGTCGTCAGCAGGCGCGCGCCGTAGGGGGCGAGGGCCGAGATCAGGCTTTCGCGAGCGCTGTCCAGCTCGCGGCGGTCGGCGGCCAGGGTGGCGGCGGCCTCGGCTTTGCCGGTTCCCTTGAGCGCGCGCAGCAGGCCGTCGATGACACCGCCATGGCCCTGCAGCGGACGGCGGACGATTGTCAGGAACAGGTCGTTGACGTAGAGCTTCCGCGCGGCCAGCCGCTCGCTCCAAGTCGCGTCGAGATCAGCGCTGAAGGCGTCGTCGAACGCGCCCTCGGTCCGAGCGTCGACCTGGCGACGGACGATGTGGTGATAGACGGCGAAGCGCGAGGACGACAGGCCCCGCAGCATGACGTCGCGCACGGCCTTGCGGTAGTTCAGCTCTTCGCTGTCGGCCGTCTCGAACGGCAGGCCGGCCAGATGGATGACTTGCATCAGCAGGCCATCGCGCGTCTCCAGCGTGACGTCGTCCAGGTGACGGGCGTACGGCAGGCGCTTGCCGGCCGTCGTTTCCTTCTTGGCGCTCACGCGCTGTAGCTGTTGCATCGCCAGGCTCGGAAATTGGGTACGCGGGGACAGCGGCTGACCTTGGTCAGCCAGAGATCGAAGATGCGCGGTTCACGCAGGCAGGCCGCGTAGCCGATCGCGTGGATCACCAGCGCGGCCGCGATGGCCCAGAACGACTTGGTGATCAGGAAGAGTTCGGCGGTGACCACCCCGTTGATCACGAAGTAGCTGTAGGTCACGCCCGCGAACATCTGCGGGCGGGTCAGGGCGCCGAACACCACGTCGCGATCCAGCGGGGCGGCCATCGATCAGGCCGCGCCCGAGGCGGCGCGGATGCCGCTGACGATGGTGGTGGCGCCGAACAGGATGAAGCAGCCCAGGATGACGGTCGCGCCGTAGCGCCAGTTCAGGCGGCCGGTCAGCATCATGAAGCCGACGGCGGCCACGGCCATGACGGCAACGGCGGTGGCGACGTTGCCCATCAGGCTGCCTTGCAGCCACATCACGCCGGCCAGCAGGGCGCTGGAGCCTTGCGGGTCGGCTTGGGCGGCCTGGGCGTGGGCTTGCGAAGCGGCGGCGGCGAGGGCGGTCGCCAGCGCGGCGGCCCCAGTGGCTTTGGGGGTATTCAGGAACTTGCGCATCAGTTGGAGGCTCCGAGGGCGGGGACGGCGAGAGACGCGCCCGAGGCGGCCATGCGGCCGAGGATCGAGGCGACGTAGGCTTGGGTTTCGGCGTAGGGCGGGACGCCGCCATGCTTGCGGACGGCCGCCGGGCCGGCGTTGTAGGCGGCCAGCGCCAAGCGGACGTCGCCGCCGAATTCCGACATCATCCGGCGCAGGTAGAGCGCGCCGCCGCGGATGTTCTGGCTGACGTCCAGCGGATCGACGCCCAGGTCGCGGGCGGTGGCGGGCATCAGCTGCATGACGCCGATCGCGCCCTTGGCCGAGCGGGCGGCGGGGTGGAAACGGCTCTCGCGCCAGGCGACGGCCTCGACCAGCCTGGGATCCAGGGCGTAGGCGCTGGCGGCGGTCGAGATTTGTTGGCGGACGACGTCGGGCGCGGTCGCAGCGTCGAGCGAGGGAGCCGGCGCCTGGGGCGTCAGGCTTTGAGCGCCGTCGTTCGTGAAGACCTGTGGGCCGTCGAAGCGGGTCACCTGGCCGTCGCCGCCGATCTCCAGCACCTGGGCGCGAGCCAGCTTGGGCGCCAGGCAGCACACCAGCGCGGCCAACAAGGCCGGCCAACCGAGCCGCTGAACGATCATGGACGCCCCCGTACGCTACACCGCCAAATCATGGTTAGCGGAAGGTAGCGAGCGGGCTGGCTCGGCGTAATGCGTCAGGAGATCGCAGAAGTAGAAAGGTTAGTGTCGACTATTCGTCAGAAGTATCGCGAGCATCACGCTCTAGATTGAAATTGTGATTGATATTTGTGCAAATTAACGTGTCGTAAATATTTGTGGCGACGGCGACCAATGGTCAAGCTTGGGTGGCGTGCCCTGCTTCATATCAAGACGTGATTCAAAAAGCAGGCCTGGCGCGCCAGCATCCGTGCCGGCGCGCCGTCTGTGAACCTACATCGGACCGACGCCGCCCGGATTGGTCTGGAAGTCGAAGGCCGGAGCCTGCGGACGACGCGGACCGGCGCCTTGGCCTCCGAAGGCGTAGGTGAGGCCGAAGAACACCGCCCGCAGGTCCAGGTCCATGACGCGACGATCGCGCAGGGCTGGGGTGTCGATGATCAGGTGGTCGCCGAAGGTCTTCAGCGTGTCCTGCACGGTGACGACGCCCGAGAGCTTGTCGTTGAACTTGTGGCGATAGCCCAGGTTCAGCATGCCGGTCGGCTCGTGATAGCCCTGCGGCGTCAGGCGCTTGCCGACGGCGAAGCCGCTGATCTGGATGAAGTCCTTGGGCGTCGGGTTAATGTTCAGCGCGGCATAGCCCGACACGGTGAAGGCCGAGCGCGTCTCGGGCAGGCCCAGCGGCGTGGCACCGATCTCGTTCCAGGCCGCGTTGCCGCTGATCGTGTACGAGATCTTGGGCGTCAGCCTGGCGTTGGCGACCAGCTCCAGTCCGCCGCTGCGGCCGCGCGCCAGGTTGGCCTTGGTGTTCAGCAGCACGCCGCCGCCCAGGTCGCGGACGATGTCGGTGACGCCGTCGCGCGACTGACGCCAGTACAGCGTGGCCTGATAGTAGTTGTAGCCCTTGCGCGTCTGGTAGGCGGCCTCGAACGAGTCCGTCACCTGCGGCTTCAGGCCCGGATCGCCCTGACGATAGGTGTAGGGGTCCTGGTAGATCCGGTAGGGGTTCAGATCCTGGGCTTGCGGGCGCTGGATGCGGCGGCTGTAGCTGGCGTTGATCTGGCTCTTGTCGTCGATCTGGTACTGCAGGTGGAAAGACGGGTAGGCGCGCAGGTAGTCGCGGCTGTCCTTCTGGGCCGAGGTGACCTGGTTGGTGTCGATCACCACCTCCTCGACGCGCAGGCCCGGCATCACCGTCCACTTGCCCATGGGCTTGTTCCAGGTGGCGTAGAGGGCGTGGACCGCCTGGTCGTAGCGAAACTGGTTGGTCAGCGACGGATCGACGACCAGGCCGCCGGCGTTCGGACCGCGGGCGCCATAGTTGTCGTAGTCATTGTTGTCGACCTGCAGTTCATAGCCGGCCACCAGCTTGCCGCCGCCAGCAGGGGTCTTGTACTCGGCCTTCAGGCGGCTTTGGGTCAGCTGGTCGCCGATGCGGATGTTCTCGGCATAGGTCGAAGCGACCGGCAGCTGGTTGGTCCCGTCCGTCTGGTTGTCCTGATGGTCCCGGGTGCGTTCCAGGCTGGCGTGCAGCGTGAACTCGTGATCGTCGCCGGCGAACTTGTGGCGCAGGTCGCCGGAGACGCCCGCCACCGAACGCTTCATTTCGCCCGTGCCCAGGCGCTGGTAGCGGATGTTCGGCGTGCCGGCGATGTCGAGGCCTTGGTAGGCCGAGCCCGAGCGGGAGTCGTACTGCATGTCGTTGTAGCGAACCTCGGCCGAGAGCCGGGTCTTCTTGTCGAGGTCGTAGTCGACGCCGGCGCGGGCGTTGTGCGACTGGCCCTTGCTGATGAAGCCGATGGCCTGGTGGCTGTCGATGTACTTGCCCGAGGCGACGTCCAGGCGCTCGCGGTCGTCGGTGATCGTTCCCTTGGCCTTGTCGCGGCGCCAGCCGGCGTCGGCCGACAAGGTCAGGTTCTTGGTGTTGCGGGCCAGGCTGACGCTGGCGTTCTTGCGGCCCTCGGTGCCGAAGTTGCCGCGGACCGAACCGGTCGTGCCGACGCCGCGCTGCTGCTTGGTGATCAGGTTGATGATGCCGCCGGTGCCCTCGGGGCTGAAGGCCGCCGAGGGGTTGGTCATCACCTCGACGCGCTCGAACTGGCTGGCGGGGATCTGTTGCAGCACCTGGCCGCGGTTGTCGCCCTTGAACATGCCGGACGGCTTGCCGTCGATCATGATGGTGACATTGGGATCGCCGCGCAGGCTGACATTGCCCTGCACGTCGACCTGCACCGACGGGACGTTGCGCAGCACGTCGGCGATCGAGCCGGTCTGGGCCTGCAGGTCCTTGCCCAGGCTGTAGCTGCGGCGATCGATCGAGGTCTTGATGTCCTGGCTGCCCGGCGCGGTGATCGTCACGCCCTGGACCTGGGTGTTCTGCTCCTTCTTGGCCGGAGCGGGCGCGGAGGTGGACGTCGTTGTCTGGGCGAAGGCGGCCGTGCCCATGCTCAGGGCGGCCAGGCCCGTGGCGGCCATCAGGGCGGCGCGGCGGGTCGGGAAAGTCATGGAATATCTCCTCTGTTGCCGAGGACCATGCCGCAGCGACTCAAAGCGTTGCAGTGCTTGAGATCACGCCCTTGAGGTGACGTTTGTCACCTGCTTTCCGCAACCGGGTCGAGAGTCTGCGGATCGGCCGCTTCGGGGCCGTTGAAGACCAGGGTGCGGGTGACGCCCGCGCGGCGCACGTTCACCTGATTGACCTCGTCGCCGTAGATATCGGCGAACATCGCCGCCTTGATCGCGACCTCGGCGGTGGCGTCGGTCGGCGCGACCTTGCCGGCATATTCGAAGCGAACCTCGTCGGCGCCCAGGGTCATGTCCTTGAGCGTTAGGATGACCGGCACGCCATTGACCGAGAGCTTGAAGCCCCTGGCCATATAGGCGGTCAGCGCCTTCACCGCGTCTGGGTCGTCCAGGCTGGTCTGGGCGTCGGGAGCGATCACGGCCAGGGCCGGCTCGGCGTCGTGCGCCGGGATCCGGTGGCTGACCGTGACCGCGCCCGTCTTGGCGTCGATCTCCACGACGCTCAGCGCGCCGTGGCCGCGATGCGCGGCCGCCGGAAGCGGGGCGAGCAGGGCGCTCGCGACCGCCAGCAGGACGACCGCGCGCGCGATCACTTGGGACCGTCGTCCTTCTTCATCTCGCCGGGCTGAGTGGCCAGGCCGTCGGGATCGACCTTCAGGTTGGCGTCCTTCATGCGGTTGCTGCCCATCTCGGGCATCTTCATGATCTTCAGCGTAGTGGGCGAGATCGCGCCGTCGAAGACGTTGTTGCTGCGATCGGCGTCGGCGGTTTCCCACAGCGGATCGATCTCGGCGCCCTTCAGCTGCTTGGACGAGACGTACTGCCAGGTCACGACCTTGGGGCTCTTGCGCCAGATCTCGGCCGGGATGCGGGTCGTCTCGCTGGTGCCGTCGGTGAAGTCCATCTTCAGGATCACCGGCATGACCAGCCCGCCGATGTTGCGGAAGGTGAAGCGGTAGAAGTTGTCCTTCGTCGCCTGGGCTTCCAGTTCTTCGGGCGTCAGGTCCTCCTTCGCCGACTTGGCGCGCTTCTTGGCGCCTTCGGTGACGGTGAACTCGTCGGTCTGGTCGTAGTAGTCGCGGGTCTTGGGATCGCGGTCGACGACGGTCGGCTCGGCGTTGCGGGCGGCGGTCAGCGAGCCCGGCTCCTTGCCACGCTGGGTCTTGCCGTTGGCCAGCTCGATCTCGGGATCGCCGCTGTCGATGCGGCCCTGGACGATCTTGTCCAGCGCGATGTCGACGTGGTCGGTCGAGTAGAACCAGCCGCGCCAGAACCAGTCCAGATCGATGCCCGAGCTCTCCTCCATCGTGCGGAAGAAGTCGTAGGGCGTCGGGTGCTTGAAGCGCCAGCGGTTGGCGTACTCCTTGAACGCCCGGTCGAACAGCTCGCGGCCCATGACCGTCTCGCGCAGGATGACCAGCGCGGTGGCGGGCTTGGAATAGCCGTTGGGGCCGAACTGGATCACCGAATCCGACTGGGTCATCAGCGGCACCTGGTCCTGGCTGACCATGTACTCGACGATGTCCTTGGGCTCGCCCCGGCGCGAGGGGAACTTCTTATCCCAGCGCTTCTCGGCCTCGAACTCCAGGAAGCTGTTCAGGCCTTCGTCCATCCACGTCCACTGACGCTCGTCGGAATTGACGATCATCGGGAAGTAGTTGTGGCCCACCTCGTGGATGACCACGCCGATCAGGCCGTACTTGGCGCGGTCGGTATAGGTGAGCTGGCCGGTCTTCTTGTCCTTCACCGGCCGGGGGCCGTTGAAGCTGATCATCGGATATTCCATCCCGCCCTGCGGGCCGTTCACCGATTGGGCCACCGGGTAGGGGTAGGCGAAGGTGAAGCTGGAATAGACCTTCAGCGTGTGGGCGATGGCCTTGGTCGAATAGGCGTCCCACAGCGGCCGGGCTTCCTTGGGGAAGAACGACATGGCCATGACCAGCGGATGCTCGGCCTTCGGGTCGGCCTGCTGCACGCCCATGGCGTCCCAGATGAACTTGCGCGACGTGGCCCAGCCGAAGTCGCGCACGTTGTGGGCCTTGAACACCCAGGTCTTCTCGCCGGTCGGCTTGCCGGCCTCGGCGGCGGCCGCTTCGGCGGGGGTGACCACATAGACCGGCTCGCTGGCCGTGTGGGCCTTGGCGAGACGGTCGCGCTGGGCGGCGGTCAACACCGCGGCGGCGTTCTGCAGCTCGCCCGTAGCCGAGACCACGTGGTCGTTGGGCACGGTCAGGGCGACGTTGTAGTCGCCGAATTCCAGGGTGAACTCGCCGCCGCTCAGGAACGACTTGTTGTGCCAGCCCTCATAGTCCGAATAGACGGCAAGGCGCGGGAACCACTGGGCCACTTCGAAGATGCAGTTGCCGTCGTCGCCCTTCTGGGTGAAGCACTCATAACCGCTGCGACCGCCGACCAGCTTGGTCTCGATCATCGGGAACGACCACTCGATCTGCAGCTTCGTCTCGCCGCCGCCGCTCTTGACGGCCACAGGCAGGTCGACGCGCAGCATGGTGTCGACGACGGTGAACTTCAGCGGCCGGCCCGAGGCGTCCTTGACCGACTTGATGGTCATGCCGCCTTCCCAGTCCTTGAACCGCTCGGCGCGGCGGACCTGGGTCAGCGAGATGCTGTCGCCCGAGACGGTCTCGGTCATGTGGCTGATGGACGAGCGCTTGAAGTCGTTCTGGTCCAGCATCAGCCACAGATACGGCAGGTCGTCCGGCGAGTTGTTGCGGTAGGTGATGCTTTCCGAGCCGATGATCGACTTGGTCGGCTCGTCCAGGCGGCCGGTGATGTTGTAGTCGACCTTCTGCTGCCAGTAGCGATAGCCCGGCGCGCCAGAAGCGTTGCGATAGTCGGTCGGCGTGGGCCAGTCCTCGCCTTCCAGCTGGCGGAACTTGTCCTCGAACGGCGCCTTGGTCTGGCGAATGGCGTCGGCGTGCGCGACGGAAACCGCAAGCGCGGCGGCGATGACGCCGACCACGGCGTATCGGATGGAAGACTTGGACAAGTTCGGACAGCCCCTCGGATCAGAACCCTGACGAATACCCCGCCGGGAGCTTGGCGAGGGCAGGGGCGGAAATCACCCCATTTTCGTACGAACCGTCACAAATTGATCTTCAGCCCGACGCGAACCGTGCGCGGCTCCACCGGGTGGAAGTGGATGTCATTGACGCCGGCCGCCGGCTCGCCGGGCAGGCGTGAGGTGTAGAAATAGGCGATGTCGTCGCGCTTGCTGTTGGTCAGGTTCAGCACTTCCAGCATGAGGCTGGCGCGGCCGATGTCCTGGACGAACAGGGCGTTGACCAGGCTGGTCGCACGCGAGCGGACGGCATTGTCCTCCACCAGCGGCGCGGCGCCCAGGCGACGCCAGGTCAGCGAGAGCGTCGAAGCGGGCAGCGGCTTCCAGGTCGCGCCGGCGCTCAGCACCGAGTCGACGGCGTTGGGGATGCGGTCGCCGTTGGTGAAGCGGGCGTGAGTCCCTGCCCAGGATCCCGTCAGGCTGATCGTCGAGGTCGGTCGCCAGTCGGCCAGCAACTCGACGCCCTGGCGCCTGGTCGTGCCCGCCGCTTCGGTGAAGCCGGCGTCGCCGACATAGACGAGCTCGGAATCGACATGCAGCGCCCACGCCGCCGCGGTTAGCGACAGGCCGCCGCGCTTCCAGCGCAGGCCCAGCTCGGCGCCGTCGGTGGGGGAGAGCAGCGGCGCGCGTTGGGCCGGATCGCCGGTGACGGGATCGACCGTGATCACCGCTCCGCGCGCGTCGTTGGAGTGGAAGCCGCGCCCGGCGTCGGCGTAGAGCTCGAAGGTCTTCGAGACCCGCCAGGCCAGGGCCAGTTTCGGACTGAGCTGGGCGTCGCTGACCGCGCCCGCGTTGCGCGGATCGCCGGCCGAGACATCCGCGCCCATCGCGTCGGCGCGCAGCCCGAAGGTGGCGTCCACGGGGCCGAAGCGTTTCGAGGCCTCGCCCCAGACGGCCGTCGACCACTCGGTCAGGGCGTCCTGGCGCACCGTTTCGCGGCGCGCGCGGGCGGTGGTGCGGTAGAGGCCGACCTTGCCGATGTCGTCGACCCGCGCCGAGACGCCGGTCCGCACGCTCCAGCCGTCATTCAGGTTCCAGCGCTTGGTCAGTGACCCGCCGTAGATCCAGCGTTGGTCGGCCTGCTCGAACTGGTCGCCGTGGACCGGGTCGTCGAGGAAGTAAGTGAAGTTCGAATAGAGATCGAGCTTGTAGCGCTGGACATAGACCACGGCGTCCAGCCCGTGCAGCAGGTCGCGCCGCCGGGCCGACAGGATGTAGCGCGAGGTCGTCCCGCCATCGGTCGGATCTATGGCGCCGAGCCGATCCAGCCCGCCATCCTCGACCGCGCGGCGCGGAATCTGGTCGGTCGCGTTCCACTTGGCGTCGTAGGCGAGGGCGGTGATCGACCAGCCGCCGACCAGGGCGCGGCCTAACAGGTTGATCTTCCGCAGGTCTTCGGGCGTCTGCCAGGCGCCGCGCGAGCTTGTGACGTCGCCCGCGATCAGGAGGTTGTCGGTCAGGCCCTGGGCGCCAACCGCGCGGTAATAATCGTGCTCGCCCCCCCACGCCTGGACGCTGTCGCCGTGCAGATGGTCGGCGGTGTCGAAGGCCACCGCGCCGGCCGTGGCGAAGTCGCCGTTCTCGGCCGCGTAGGGACCCTTCTTGAAGCTGATGTCGTGGACGAACTCGGGCGTCAGGATGTTGAGGTCCAGATAGCCTTGGCCGTGCCCATGGCTGGGCAGGTTCAGCGGCACGCCGTCCAGCGAGGCGGAGAGGTCCGTGCCGTGGTCCAGGTTGAAGCCGCGCAGGAAGTACTGGTTGGCCTTGCCCGCGCCGGAGTGCTGGGTGGCGGCCAGGCCCGGCACGGCCTCGATCAGCTCGCCCGGCCGTAGCAGCGGACGGACGGCGAAGTCGCTGTACGAGACCTTGCCCTCGCTGGCCGATGTCGCCCGGCCGATCTCGTTGGCGCGCCGGCCCCACACCGAAATCGCCTCGACCTCCTGGGCGCGCGCCAGGACAGGCGCGGCGGCGATCAGCAGCAGAAGAAGGGGCGCGCGGGGCGTCATGATCGCCTGTTAGGCCGCGCAGGGGATCGCGGCAAGGGACGGGCTTCGCTCCCAAGTTGCTCCGCCACACCAAGTTTTAACGGCGCTGGGCCATGAATGACCGCTTCAATCCGTGGAGCCCATCCCGTGAAACCTGCAGCGCTTCAGACCGCGGCCGAGAACGGCGTCGACGCCGCGACCGCCTCGTCGGATGCGCCGCGCGGAGCTGAGCGGATCGCGCTGATCGCCGGCTTCATGGCCTATGCCGCCATCGCCAGCGCGGCGTGGTGGCTGGCGCTGAAGCTGATCCCGGCCGAGCTGACCCTGACCGTTCTGCACAGGACGCTGCACACGGCCTCCATCCACGACCACCTGAACAACATCTTCCTGATCTTCCTGCTGCTGCCGACCGCCATGGGTGTGGAATGCGTCGCGGTGGGCTGGAAGGCGAGCTCGTTGCGCCAGTTCTTCGTCGCGCCCACGCCGTCGATGAAGACGGATCTGGCCGTCTTCCTGCTGGGCCAGGGCCATGTGCTCGATATCGTCGGCCGCGTGCTGATGCTGGGCGCGTCGATGATCTCGGGCGGCTGGCTGCATGATACGATCCAGCGCGCGACGGGCGTGAATCTGGGCCCGCCGCCATTGCCGCTTTTGCTGCAGATCCCGCTCTATTTCGCGGTCTACACCTTCTTCGACTACTGGACCCATCGGACGGACCACACGAAGTTCTTCTGGCCGCTGCACCGCTATCACCACTCGGCCGAGGACTTCGGCGTGGTGACGTCGGGGCGCCAGCATCCGGTGACCTTCACGGCGATCTTCATCGTCAACCTGCCGCTGGCCTTGCTGGGCGCGCCGCCGGAGGTGATGATCTATGTCAACGTGCTGGTGGTCGGGATCGGCTTCCTGATCCACTCCAGGATCGACGCCGACTGGGGCTTTGTCGGCCGCTGGCTGATCCAGTCGCCCAACCATCACCGCCTGCACCACAAGCTGGACATGAGTCACCCCACCGGCCATTTCGCCATGATGCCGCTGTGGGATCGCCTGTTCGGCACCTGGTATGGCGACAAGCCTGACCCCAAGCTGGTGATCGGCGTCGACACGCCCTACCGGCACGGCTTCTTCGTGCCGCGCGACATGCTGCGTGACTACGCCCACTTCTGGATGGGCTGGTTCGGCGGCCGCAGCGACGGGCCGGAGTCGGATCTGTTCCGGAAACGCTGAGGTCGATCGAGATTCACTGAGACGCTGCCGGTTTAAAAACCTGCCTTCCTGGGCCTTGTGCCCAGGACCCAGCGTTCAGCAAACAGCGAAATTGGGCATTAGAACTCGGCCGGGCTGCAGCGCAAATCGGACACTTCGAGTTCGCCTCCGCCATGGGTCCTGGGCACAAGGCCCAGGAGGCAAGAATTTGAGGTAGAAATCTCGACCGAGATTGAATGTCGAGCTGGCCCTAAGCCGCCTTCAGCAGTCCGTCGAAATACTCGATCGTCTTCATCAGACCGACCTTCAGCGGCGCGGTCGGCGTCCAGTCCAGCACCTGCTTGGCCAGGGTGATGTCCGGCTGGCGCTGGCGCGGGTCGTCGGAGGGCAGGGGACGGTGGACCATGGTCGACTTGCCGCCCGTCAGCTCGAGCACAAGCTCGGCCAGCTGCTTCATCGTGAACTCGACCGGGTTGCCCAGGTTGATCGGGCCGGTAACGTCGTCGCCGGTGTTCATCAGCCGCATCAGGCCATCGACCAGGTCGTCGACATAGCAGAATGACCGCGTCTGGTTGCCGTCGCCATAGAGGGTGATGTCCTCGCCCTTCAGCGCCTGGACGATGAAGTTCGACACCACGCGCCCGTCATTGGGGTGCATGCGCGGGCCATAGGTGTTGAAGATCCGCGCCACCTTGATGCGCAGCTTGTGCTGGCGCCAGTAGTCGAAGAACAGGGTCTCGGCGCAGCGCTTGCCCTCGTCGTAGCACGAGCGGATGCCGATCGGATTGACGTTGCCCCAGTAGCTCTCGACCTGCGGGTGGATGTTCGGGTCGCCATACACTTCCGATGTCGAGGCCTGCAGGATCTTGGCCTTCACCCGCTTGGCCAGGCCCAGCATGTTGATGGCGCCGTGGACGCTGGTCTTGGTCGTCTGGACGGGATCGAACTGGTAGTGCACCGGGCTGGCCGGGCAGGCCAGGTTGTAGATCTGATCCACCTCGACATAGAGCGGCATGGTCACGTCGTGGCGCAGCAGCTCGAAGCGCGGGTTGGTCAGGTTCTGGGCCACGTTCTGGCGCGAGCCCGTGTAGTAGTTGTCGACGCACAGCACCTCGGCCCCGGTCTCCAGCAGCCGGTCGCACAGATGCGAGCCGACGAAGCCCGCGCCGCCCGTGACGAGAATTCTCTGCGTGTGCATGGACCGACCTTCCGGGACTCAGCGCCGAACCCCATTGGTATCGCAGGTCCGGCGCTGGCTCCAAGGTCGGGTTTCTAGACGCCGTCGAAGGAGCGGGTCTCGGTCGCCAGCGAAGGCTCGGCGATCGATCTGGCGCGGGGGCGTTTGCCGTCCGCCGTGGGCTGAGTCGTCTCGATCGGACGCGGCGACAGCTCGTCCTGGCCAAAGTCGTCGACGGCGATGACGGCCGCCACCGCCTCGTCGGCGCCGGAGAGGGCGGCGATCTCGTCGGGCGTCAGCAGGTTCTTGGCCAAGCCGTCCTTCCAGTGACGCACGCCTTGTTCCTTCAGGCGGTCATGGATCGGCTGGGTCGCCACGACCCGGTCGAACGCGTCGATCAATTGGCCGATCGCCTCGTCCTTGCCGCCGACATAGACGCCCTCGACCAGGCGGTCGCGGGTCTCGGACGGGTGCAGGATCAGGTCGGCGCAGGCGCGGGTGACGTGGTCCGAGGGGGCCCGGCGACGCGCGCCGAACGGCAGCACCGCCGCGCGCAACAGCCAGCCGGCCACGCGATTGGGCAGGTTGGCGAACACCTCGTCCAGGCGCTGCTCGATCGTGGCGAAGGCGGTCTGGGCGCACCATTCCAGCAGCGGGAAGTCGGCGTCCTGGCGGCCCTCGTCCTCCCAGCGCTTCAGGGCGCCGGACAGGAAGTACATCTCCGACAGGATGTCACCCAGCCGCGCCGACAGCATCTCCTTGCGCTTCAGCTCGCCGCCGAGGGTCAGCAGGGCGATGTCCGAAGTCAGGGCGAAGGCGGCGCTGTATCGGCCGAGCTGGCGGTAGAAACGGCTGGCGCGGCCGGCGTCGGGCGCGGGCGACAGGGCGCCGTCGGTCCAGGCGCGAGCCGTGGCTCGGATGGCGTTGCGTATGGCGTGGACGACGTGCTTCCAGAAGGTCTCGTCGAACTCGGCCAGGCCCTTGGCTTCGTCCTGGTCGCCGAGCGCCAGGATTTCCTTCAGCATGTACGGGTGCGCCCGGATCGCGCCCTGGCCGAACACCATCAGGCTGCGGGTCAGGATGTTGGCGCCCTCGACCGTGATGCCCACCGGCACGGCGCGATACTGCGAGCCCATGTAGTTGCGCGGGCCTTCGATGATCGCCTTGCCGCCGTGGACGTCCATGGCGTCGTTGACCACCACGCGCATCCGCTCGGTCGCGCCCGACTTCATCAAGGCCGAGATCACCGAAGGATGGTGGCCGAGGTCCAGGCCCGTGCAGGTCAGACGCCGCGCGCCGTCGACCAGATAGGCGTTGCCGGCGATGCGGGCCAAGCGCTCTTGCACGCCCTCGAACTTGCCGACGGGAATGCCGAACTGCTGGCGCACGCGGGCATAGGCGCCGGTCGTCAGGGCGCTGTAGGCGGCCGCCGCGCCCGACAGCGCGGGCAGCGAAATGCCGCGCCCGGCCGCCAGGGCGGTCATCAGCATCCGCCAGCCCTGACCCGCGCGCTCGGCGCCGCCGATGATCAGGTCCAGCGGAATGAAGACGTCCTTGCCCCAGTTGGGACCATTCTGGAACGTCTGGAAGGCGGGCAGGTGGCGGCGGCCGATGCTGACCCCGGGCGTATCGGTGGGGATCAGGGCGCAGGTGATGCCGATGTCTTCCTCGCCGCCCAGCAGGCCGTCGGGGTCACGCAGCTTGAAGGCCAGGCCCAGCACCGTGCAGACAGGGCCCAGCGTGATGTAGCGCTTGTGCCAGTTCAAGCGTACGCCCAGCACCTGCTCGTCCTTCCAGGTCCCACGCACGACCACGCCCTCGTCGATCATCGCGCCGGCGTCCGAGCCGGCCTCGGGGCTGGTCAAGCCGAAGGCGGGGATCTCGCGCCCATCGGCCAGGCGCGGCAGCCAGTAGTCCTGCTGCTCGGGCGTGCCGAAGCGGACCAGCAGCTCACCCGGGCCGAGCGAGTTCGGCACCATCGCCGTCACCGCCGCCGAGGTTGAGCGGGTGGCGATCTTGCGGACGATCTCGGCGTGGCCGAAGGCCGAGAAGCCCAGGCCGCCATATTGCTTGGGGATGATCATCCCGAAGAACTTCTCGCGCTTCAGGAACGCCCAGACTTCGGGCGGCAGGTCGCGCGTCTCCCAGGTCATTTTCCAGTCGTCGATCATCGCGCACAACGCCTCGACCGGACCGTCGAAAAAGGCTTGCTCTTCAGCGCTTAGCTGGGGCTTGGGGAACGAGAGGAGTTCGTTCCAATCCGGATCGCCGGTGAACAGCGCCGCGTCCCACCAGACATCGCCGGCCTCGATCGCGTCGCGCTCGGTTTCCGACAAAGCGGGCAGCACGCCCTTGGCCCACTGGTAGATCGGCTTGGTGATGGTGTCGCGGCGGAAGGAAGAGCTGATCATGACGCGGCCTCGCGGTTACTCGCCGTGTCAAACGCCGGCGGGCCGTCGAGGCTCCTTGGAAACTGCGCCTTTCAGGTCTCGCTCCGCAGGACCGACAGGCGCTCCAGGCGGGGCGTGGCAAAGTCCAGGAAGGCGCGCACCAGCGGCGGCATGAACCGGCCGCCGGCCGTCAGAAGCTGGACCGGCAGGAGCGGAGGCTCGAAGTCCCGCAGCACGCGCACCAGCCGTCCGTCCGCCAGCTCGTCAGCCACCTGGTAGGAGAGGGCGCGGCCGACGCCCTGGCCCGCGATCATGGCCGCCAGCGCCGCCTCGACGCTGTTGACCCGCAGGCGCGGATCCAGTCGCACAGATCGTGGGCGTCCGCCGGCCTCATAGCGCCACTCCGGCGTGACCGAGACCACAGTGGTCAGGATGGTGTCGTGGGTGGCCAGGTCGGCTGGAGTCTTCGGCTCGCCGCGCCGGGCCAGGTAATCCGGGGAAGCGATCGTCACCCGCCGCAGGCTGCCCACCCGCCGCGCCAGCAGGCTGGAGTCGGCCAGTTCGCCGATGCGCAGGGCCACGTGCTGCTCGGACTCGATGAGGTCCAGGTTGCGGTCGTGCAGGGTGACGTCGGCGCGCACGTCGGGATGCTCCGCCAGGAACGCGTTGACCACTGGCAGAAGGTGCCGCCCGCCGAACACGGTGGGACCGGTGACCTTCAGCAGGCCCCGAACCGCTTCGGGCGCAGAGGTCTCCAGCGCCGCGCCATAGTCGGCCAGCAGGCGGCGCGCCCGCTCGGCCAGCTCCCGGCCCGCTTCGGTGGGGGCCAAGCTTCGTGTCGTGCGCTCGATCAGCCGCGCCCCGACCCGCGCTTCGAGGGCCGCGAGGGCTCGGGTCATGGCGGTTGGCGAGCGCCTCAATCGCCGTCCCGCTGCCGCCAGGCCCCCGGCGTCGATCACCGCGACCAGCAAGGCCAGCTCGTCGAGGCGGTCCATCGGCGTTCCTCATTTCGCAAAGATCAATTGCGATTTTCGCCAATTCATTGCTTTCAGCGCAACAGCGAAATTCCCGGTTCGAACGACTTGGAGATTTCCGATGGCTGAGACCGCGATCAGACTGCATGGCACGCCGCTTTCAGGCCACACCCACCGCGTCGCGCTGATGTTGAGCGCGTTGGGCCTGGACTACGCTTTCGTCAACGCGCCGGCCGATGTTCGCGCCGGTTCGACCTTTCTGGCCATGAACCCGTTGGGCCAGATCCCCGTGCTGCAGGACGGGGAGGTGACGCTGGCCGACAGCAACGCCATCCTGGTCTACCTGGCCACACGCTATGCGCCAGACGGCGACTGGCTGCCGCGTGAACCCATGGCCGCCGCGGCCGTGCAGCGCTGGCTATCGATCGCGGCGGGCGAGGTGATGCACGGTCCGGCCGTCGCGCGGATGATCGTCCTGTTCGGCCTGCAGGACGACCCGGCCCGCGCCGCCCGCATCTCGGCCCGCGTCCTGGGTTTCATGGAGACGCACCTGGCCGGGCGGACGTTCCTGGCCGCCGACCACGTCACGGTCGCGGATCTGGCCTGCTACAGCTATGTCGCCCACGCGCCGGAGGGCGGGGTGTCGCTGGAGCCGTATCCGAACGTCCGCGCCTGGCTGGCGCGGGTCGAAGCCCAGCCTTGGTTCGTCCCGATCCCCGACTTCGCCAAGGTCGCGTGACATGGACGGGCCGTTTCACGCCGGCGAACTGGCCGCTCAGGTGCTTGCCGGCGTGAGCGCGCCCGGGGCGGCGGGCATTCGGCCGTTCATGCCGGATCAGCATCGCGACTTCTTCGGCCTGCTGCCCTACCTGTTCATCGCCACGGTCGACGCGGACGGCTGGCCCGTCGCGACGGTGCTCACGGGTGAGGCGGGGTTTGTGTCTAGCCCGGATCCAAGCACGCTGGTCGTTCGCGCGACGCCTCGCGACGGCGAACCCGGCGCCGCGTTGTTCAAAGCCGGCCAGCCGTTCGGGGCGCTGGGGCTCGACTTCTCGACCCGTCGCCGCAACCGCGCCAACGGCGTGATCGCGGTGGCCGATGGCAAAGGCCTGACGCTGCGAGTGCTGCAAAGCTTCGGCAACTGCCCGCAGTACATCCAGACCCGCACGGTCGCGCCGGCGGCGCCCTCGACGATCCCGGCGGAGGCCGTGGCGATCGATGCGCCGGAGGTCCTGGCCCAGATCGCCAAGGCCGACACCTTCTTCGTCGCCACGGCCTCGGGCGAGGCAGGCTCGGAGAACGGCGGCGTCGACATCTCCCATCGCGGCGGCTTGCCGGGGTTCGTCAAGGTCGAGGGCAGGGTGCTGACCGTGCCGGACTTCCGGGGCAATCGCTTCTTCAACACGCTGGGCAACCTGCTGCGCGATCCGCGCGCGGCTCTGCTGTTCGTCGACTTCGAGACCGGCGACCTGCTGCACGTGCACGGCCGGGTCGAGATCGACTGGGAGCCGCCGATCGGCGGGGCCTGGCCCGAGGGCGTTCAGCGCCAGTGGCGGCTGACGGTCGAGGCGGCTTGGCGGCGTCCGGCGGCCCTGCCGCTGCGCTGGACCTTCGGCGACTATTCCCCGGTGACCCTGATGACCCAAGCCTGGAACGCGGCCGCTTAGGGCAAGGTGACGTTTGTCATGTCGGCGTCCTGACGCCCGACACTGATGGGCCGCTTCGAGCGGCGGCATGTTGGCTTCACACCGAGGGAGCCAACACATGTCACTCGCAAGCTATCAACCGCCCATCGCGGTGCTGGAAAAGGCAGTCAAGCGTCGGGGCGCGACCCTGGCCCTGGACGGCCTGGACCTGGCCATCCGCCCCGGCCAGTGCGTCGCCCTGCTGGGCCCAAACGGCGCAGGCAAGAGCACCGGCGTCGCCCTGCTGACCGGCCGCCTGCGCCCTGACGCCGGCGAGGCCCGCCTGTTCGGCGCCGAGCCGCAGAGCGTCGCCGCCCGGGGGCGTCTGGGCGTCATGCTCCAGGAAGCCGGCCTGCCGCGCACCCTGACCGTCCGCGAGCAGGTCGCCCTGTTCCGCGGTTACTATCAGAACCCCCGTCCGCTGGATGAGATCATCCGCCTGGCGGGTCTGGAAGGCCTGGAGAAGCGTCGCTGTGGCGCTCTGTCCGGCGGCCAGCAGCGCCGGGTCCAGTTCGCCCTGGCGATCGCCGGCCGTCCCGATCTGCTGGTGCTGGACGAGCCGACCACCGGCATGGATATCGAGGCCCGCCGGGCCCTGTGGACCGCCGTGCGCGGCGAGATCGCCCGAGGCGCGGCCGTTCTCCTGACCACCCACCACCTGGACGAAGCCGAGGCCCTGGCCGACCGCATCGTGGTGATCGACAAGGGCCGGGTCATCGCCGATGGCTCGCCCGAAGCCATCAAGGCCCGCGTGTCCGGCGTCGCCATCCGCTGCCGCACCCGCTTGGCCGACGCCGAGCTGAAGGCACTGGCCCATGTCACCGGCGTCAGCCGCGACGGCGGCAGGGTCACGCTGCTGACCACCTCGGCCCCCGCCACCCTGCGCGAGCTCCTGGCCCGCGACGAGACGATCGACGACCTGACCGTCGCCGGCGCCTCGCTGGAAGACGCCGTCACGCGCCTGGTCGAAGCCGGCGCCGCCCCCCAAACCCAACGTCAGATCGAGGTCGCCTGAGATGTCCGCCCTGCACACCCTGGCCGTCTACGGCCGTGAAATCCGCGCCCAGATCCTGGCGACCTGGCGCACCCCGCAGTTCCTGATCCCCAGCCTGGCCCTGCCGCTGCTGTTCTACGGCGTCATCGGCCTGGGGCTGAGTCACGGTCACGAAGAGGCGGCCCACATGATGCTGGCCAACTACGTGATCTTCGCCTCGATCGCGCCGGCCATGTTCGGCTTCGGCGCCGCCGTCGCCGCCGAGCGCGAGGCCAAGCTGATCGAGCTGAAGCAGATCGCCCCGCTGCCGGCCGGCGCCTATCTGATCGGACGCTTGATGGCGGCCCTGGCCCTGGTCGGCGTCGCCGTCGGCCTGCTGGGCGTGCTGGGCTATTTCGGCGGCGTGATCATGGCCCCGTGGCGCTGGGCCGCGACGCTGAGCCTGGGCCTGGTCTCGGCCGTGCTGTTCGCCCTGATCGGCCTGAACCTGGGCCTGCGCCTGGGCTCGCAAGGCGCGACGGCCTTCGCCAACCTGCTGTTCCTGGCCTTCTGCCTGTTCGGCGGCCTGTGGATCCCGCTGAACATCATGCCGACCTGGATCGGCCGCATCGCCGAGGTCACGCCCTCGTATCACCTGGGCCAGCTTTCCCTGATGCTGTCGGGCATGACGCCGATGACGGACGTCTCGCGCCACGTCTCGATCCTGATCGCCATCGCCGTGGCCGCCGTGATCGGCTCGCGCATCGCCTGGCGCCGGCAAGCGGCTTGACCGTGCTAGGCGCCGCGCGCGAGATCGCCGCCATGGATCAGGGGACTCGCCGAAACACCGAAGCCAGCGCACCGTCCGTCGGTGCGCTGGAGACCACAATGTCCGGCGTCGTCCGACGGCGCTGGAGCCTCGTGTTCCTGTCCTACATTCCGTTCTACTTCATCGCCTGGTTCTTCCGGAAACCCGGAACCGTCGAGATCATCGCCTCCATCGTGGGCGTGATCGTCTTCCTGGGACTGTTCTGGCGGATCTGGCGGCAGCGCGGTTGCCCGGTGGTCTGGCAGGTGCTGGCGATCTTCGGCATCGGGATGGCGCTGTCGCCCTTCTCCACCGGCTGGAGCGTCTACACGATCTACTCCATGTCGTTCGCCGCGCGCCTGTCGTCGCGACGGACGGCGATCCGGACGATGTTGGCGCTGGAGGTGGGGCTGCTGGTGGTGGGGATGGTCTTCTATCGCCACAACTGGCCGACCTGGGGCGCGGGCGTTCTCTTCGGCGCCATCACGGGCTTCGGCAGCCTGATGCAGGCCGATGTCGAGCGGAAGAACCGGGAACTGTCCGTCGCCCACGAAGAGGTCCGGGCCCTGGCCACCATGGCCGAGCGGGAACGGATCTCCCGCGACCTGCACGACCTCCTGGGCCACACCCTGACCCTGGTGGCCGTGAAGGCCGAGCTGGCCGCCAAGCTGGTCAGCCGCGACGCCGAGGCCGCCGAGCGCGAGATGCAATCCGTGGCCGCCACCGCGCGTGAGGCCCTGTCTGAAGTCCGCACCGCCGTGGTCGGCATGAAGGGCGCCTCGCTGGCCTTCGAACTGGACAAGGCCCGACAAGCCCTGGCCGCCGCCAATGTGCAGGCCGAGGTCTCGGCCCTGACCGCCGACGGCCATCCGGGCCAGGAGGCTGTGCTGGCCATGGCCCTGCGCGAGGGCGTCACCAACGTCATCCGCCACGCCGGCGCCACGCGCTGCGAAATCAGCCTGCTGCCCACCGCCAAGGAACTGGTGCTCAGCATCTCGGATGACGGCAAGGGCGGTCGGCTGGTCGAGGGCTCGGGCCTCAAAGGCATGCGCGCCCGCCTGTTCGCCATCGGCGGCGCGCTGGACATCAAATCCGACAAGAGCGGCACGCGCCTGACCGTCACCGCGCCCCTGGAGACTTCCCTGTGATCCGCGTCGTCATCGCCGAAGACCAGAAGATGGTGCTGGGCGCCCTCAGCGCCTTGCTGGAGATGGAGGGCGACATCCAGGTCGTGGGCCGCGCGCCGGACGGCGCCGCCGCCCTGGATCTGGTGCGGTCCGAGAAGCCCGACGTGCTGATCTCCGACATCGAGATGCCGCACCTGACCGGCATCGATGTCGCCAGCCGTCTCAAGGCCGAAGGAGCCAGCGCCCGGGTGCTGATCGTCACCACCTTCGGCCGGCCGGGCTATCTGCGCCGGGCCATGGAAGCGGGGGTGAAGGGCTATCTGCTCAAGGACGGTCCCAGCAGCGTGCTGGCCGCCGCCGTGCGCACCATCGCCGCCGGCGGCCGGGCGATTGCGCCCGAGCTGTCGGAAGCCGTCTGGGACGCCCAGCCCGATCCGCTGACCGACCGCGAGCGCGAGATCCTGCGCCTGGCCGAAGAAGGGCGCTCGAACAAGGACATCGCCGACGTGCTGGATCTCTCGCCCGGCACGGTGCGCAACTACCTCTCCGAGGCGGCCCAGAAGCTGGGCGCGGCCAACCGGGTCGAGGCCGGGCGCATCGCCCGCTCGAACGGCTGGCTGTAGGCGTCGCGGTGATCGTCGCCTCGACCACCGATTTTCGCGAGGCGGCGCGGCGGAGGCTGCCAAGGTTCCTGTTCGACTATGTCGACGGCGGCGCCTATGCCGAGCGCACCCTGGCCCGCAACGTCTCGGACCTGGCCGACATCGCCCTGCGCCAGCGGGTGCTGAAGGACGTTTCGGCGATCGATCTGTCGACCACCCTGTTCGGCGTTCGCCAGAGCCTGCCGGTGGCGCTGGCGCCGATCGGCTTGACGGGCATGTACGCCCGCCGGGGGGAATGTCAGGCGGCGCGGGCGGCGGCGGCCAAGGGCGTGCCGTTCTGCCTGTCGACGGTGTCGGTCTGCGACGTCGACGAGGTCGCCCGCGCGTCCAGCGCGCCGATCTGGTTCCAGCTCTACGTGCTGCGCGACCGAGGCTTCATGCGCGATCTTCTGGTGCGGGCGCGGGAGGCGGGGGCCAGCGTCCTGGTCTTCACCGTCGACATGCCCGTGCCCGGCGCGCGCTATCGCGACGCTCATTCCGGCATGAGCGGACCCCAGGGACCCGCGCGACGGCTGCTGCAGGCGGCGTTCAAGCCTGGCTGGGCGTGGGACGTCGGCTTGATGGGGCGACCACATACGCTGGGCAATGTCGCGCCGGTGCTGGGCCAGGGCTCGGGCCTGGAGGACTTCATCGGCTGGCTGGGCGCCAACTTCGATCCGTCCATCCAGTGGAAGGACCTGGCGTGGATCCGTGATCTCTGGACGGGGCCGCTGATCATCAAGGGCGTTCTCGATCCGGAGGACGCCAGGGCGGCCGCCGACATCGGCGCGGACGGGGTCGTGGTTTCCAACCACGGCGGACGGCAGCTGGACGGCGTGCTGTCCAGCGCCCGCGCCCTGCCGGCGATCGCCGAGGCGGTGGGCGACCGGCTGACCGTCCTGGCCGACAGCGGCGTGCGCTCGGGGCTCGACGTTGTGCGGATGCTGGCGCTGGGCGCGAAGGGTGTCCTGATGGGGCGGGCCTATGCCTACGCCCTGGCGGCGCGCGGCGAGGCGGGCGTGGCTCAGCTGCTCGACCTGATCGAGAAGGAGATGCGCGTCGCTATGGCGCTGACCGGCGTGCGCGAGGTCGCCGCGATCGATCGCTCGATCCTGGCGCCCTAGACGACGGCCTTCTTGGTCGTCCGCCAGAGGACGAGGCCGATGCCGCCCAGGGTCAGCTCGCGCAGGCGGCGCAGCAGCGACAGGGCCAGGGCCTGGTCGGGCGTCAGGCCCAGCGCGCCGCCCAGCAGCAGGTAGCCGCCTTCCTGCACGCCCAGGGCGCCGGGAATGGCGAAGCCGACGACCTTGGCCGTCTGGGCCAGGCCTTCGACGATCAGAGCCTGGGTCAGGGTGGGGGCAAGGCCCAGCGCCCACATCGAGACATAGGTCTCCAGCGCCCCGGCGCCCCAGGCGGCCATGTGCCAGGCCCAGGAGGCGAAGATCTGTCGGCGCTGCTGGCCGATGGCCCGGAAGGCCTCGCCCAGTTCGCCGACCCGTTGGGCGATGGCGCTCCAGCGTTGCGAAGCCTGGCCCAGGCGGCGACCGACGCCTCCCTTGTGGGCGAGGAACAGCGCCAGGGCGATGGCCAGGACGATGGCGATCAGCGCGACGCCGGCCTGAGCCAGGCGCGGGTCGTGCAGCACCAGCATGGCCACGACCAGGCTGGCCAGAACGAACAGCACCAGGCCCACCGTCCCGGCCAGCACGTCGACCACGGCGGCGGCGGTCGACTCGGCCACGGTCAGGCCGTTGCGCACGGCCAGTTGGGCGCGGACGACGTCGCCGCCGACCTGGGCGACGGGGAGGAGGGCGTTGACCGCCTCCTTGATCATGCGCAGGCGGAACAGGAAGGGCAGGCCAGGGCGCCGATCGGGCGGCAGCAGCACCTGCCAGCCGATCGTGGCCAGCAGGGTGACGGGCAGGTGGGCGGCGATCACCAGGATCGCCTGCCAGCCCACCTCGACCAGGATTTCGCGCACCGCGCCCGCGCCGTGCGTGGCCAGCAGGATCGCCAACAAGGCGACCCCGATGGTCAGCAGCCAGCCGCGCCAGGGCGAGGACTTGCCGCCCTTCGGAGCCGTCTCCTGGCCGTCAACTTCCAGCGTCATGCGGCCGAGCGCGCTCGCTGATCCGAGGTCACGACCAGCTCGCGATAGACGTCCAGCACTGAGCCGCAGATCTCGCGCCAGTCGTAGCGGGCGCTGGCGTTGCGCGCTGCTCGGCCCAGGCGCAGGCGGCGCATCGGCTCGTTGATCAGGCCCTGGAGGGCGGCGGCGTAGGTCGCCGCGCTGGGATCATCGACCAGCAAGCCATCCTGGCCGTCGGCGATCAGGGCGCTGGTGGAGGGCGCGCGCGGGCAAAGCACGGCCAGGCCCGCAGCCATGCCTTCGAGCGTGGCGTTGCCGAACGCCTCGGTCAGGCTGGGGTTGAACAGCACGTCGGCGCTGGAGACCGCGCGGCCCAGGGCCTCGCCGTCCAGGTGATCGGTGAAGACCGCGTTTGGCAGGCGCGACTGGATGAAGTCGCGCGCGGGGCCGTCGCCGATGATCAGTGGACGGATCGGCTGATCGCCCAGGCGGTTCAGGGTCTCGGCCAGGACGTCCAGGCCTTTCTCCATGACCAGGCGACCCAGGAAGGCCACGGCGATCTCGCTGTCGCCGATGCCGTGCGCCTGACGCCAGGCCGTGTCGCGTCCGGCGGGGGAGAAGCGGTTACGATCGACACCTCGACCCCAGACGCGCACCCGGTCTCCCAGGCCCTTCGATGACAGCAGCTCGGCGATCGGCGCATTGGGCGCCAGCACGCGGTCGCAGCCGTCATAGAAGCCGTCCAAGTAGCGCTCGACGCGGGGACGCAGCCAGTCCAGGCCGTAATACGAGAGGTAGGTCTCGAACCGCGTGTGCAGGCTGGCCACGACCGGTATGCCGTGGCGACGGCCCCAGCGGCCGGCCTGCGCGCCCAGGATGTCGGGCGCGGACAGGTGGATCAGGTTCGGGTTGAACTGCGCCAGGTCAGCCCGCAGGGCGCGGGTCAGGCCCACGGCCAGCCGGTACTCGCCGCGCCCAGGCACGCCGACCGAGGGGGCGGACACCAGCTCGCCCACCGGTTCGAAGGCCGGGGTGCTGGTCGTGGGGGAGTAGACGCGGACTTCGGCGCCGGCCTCGATCAGATAGCCGGCCAGACGGTTCAGCGCCTGATTGCAGCCGTCGCGCGTGTAGTTGTAGTTGCCGGAAAACAGCGCGACGCGCAGGCCCTCGGCGGGCTTTTGCTCAGCGGGCTGATGGATCGATCGTTCCGCAAGATACACGACGCCTCCGTTCGTACTGGTCTTCGAGGCCCCCGCCCAAACCTTGAAATATGACAATGGGCATATGGTGGAATGGTTCAGTTTCCGGAAGGGGCGGCTCTCGCGTCGTGAGCGAACCGTCCACAGATTGTAGCAATTGGGCGACAGGTTCCCGGACGGCCAAGGTATCGTTTCGGGCGCAAATGCGACGAAATGCACGTACTGCGACAATTCGCGCGTCGGTAGGCGTGAGTGGCTGAACTCACTCAACTCGTGAAAACGTTTTCATAGAAAAAGCGTTGTAAATCAATGTTCGCCTAGCGGCGCCATGCGAGCTTCACTGCAATTGGCGCGGGTGATGTCTAAACCCTGTGGCGAGGCGCCGCGTCCCCTTCGGCCGTCATCATTAATATCGGAGAAAGGTAGCGCGGCGACCGTCTCGCTCGTCATGCGGGTATGCCGCGACCAGACCAGAACGGTGATGAAATGAAAAAGACGGTCCTTTGGGCAGTGGGGGCGACCTTCGCCAGTGTTCTGTTCGCGGCGGGCGCGGCGTCAGCCGCGACCTCGACGAGCAACTTCCAGGTCAACATGACCATCCAGGGCGAATGCCGGGTGTCGTCGGCCTCGACCCTCGATTTCGGCGCCCACGGGGTGCTGGATAGCGCCACCGACACGACCAGCGCGATCGGCGTCACCTGCACCAACTCGACGCCCTACACGGTGGCGCTGAGCGCCGGCGCCGGTTCGGGCGCCACGACCACGGCGCGCAAGATGACCAGCGCAGCGAACGACACGCTCAGCTACGCCGTCTATCGCGATGCGGGCCGCACCCAGGTTTGGGGCGCCAACCAGAACGTCGACACCCAGGCCGCCACGGGCACCGGCGCGGTCCAGACCTTCACCGCCTACGGCCGCGTGCCGGTTCAGACGACGCCCGCCCAGGGTTCGTTCACCGACACCGTCGCCATCACCATCACCTATTGAGCATGATGCGTCGCGCCCTGGCTCTTTCCCTGTTCCTGGCCCTGGCGGGCGTCCCGGCCGCCCAGGCCGCGGCGCTGCGCGTCAGCCCGGTCGGACTGGAGCTGCCCCCAGGCCAGGCCGCGGCGGTGCTGACCCTGCGCAACGACGATGTCGAGGCGCTGAACGTCCAGGTGCGCGTCTTCAAATGGACCCAGCGCGACGGCCGCGACGTGCTGGAGCCGGCGACCGACGTCGTGGCCAGCCCGCCGATCGGCAAGGTCGCGCCGGGCGCCAGTCGGACGGTGCGGATCGTCCGCCTGTCCACCCAGCCGGTGACGAGCGAAGAAACCTATCGCCTGATCGTCGACGAACTGCCGCCGCCGCTGAGCGAGCAAGGTCATCAGGTCAAGCTTCTGATGCGCCACTCGGTGCCGCTGTTCTTCTCGCCAGGCGGGCGTCCGCGCGTCGACTGGACGATGGCCAGCGGCGGCGACGGCCAACTGCTCAACGCGGTCAATGGCGGTGACCGTCACATGCGCCTGGCCAACGTCAAGATCATGGACGCGGCCGGCGCGGTGGTCGCCGAGCGCAAGGGCCTGGTCGGCTATGTGCTGCCCGGCGCCAGCATGGCCTGGCCCATGGACGGACTGACGCCGCGTGACGGCTTGCATCTGGTCGCCGAGACCGACTTGGGACCCATCGATGCGCCGCTGCCGCGCCATTGAGGCGGCGGCCCTCATGAGCCTGGCAGGTCTGCTGGCCGGCGGTTCGGCGATGGCCAAGACCGGCGTCCAGGCCTTGCCGGTGGCCCAGGCCCCGGCCGACCGCGAGGATCTCCAACTGGAAGTCGTGATCAACGGCCGGACCACCGATCTGGTGGCCTCGGTCGTTCGCTGGTCCGATGGACGCCTGGCCATGAAGGGCGGCGAGCTGAACGCGGTGGGTCTGGCTGCGCCTGACACCGAAAGCCTGATCCCGCTGGACCAACTGCCTGGCGTCGAGGCGGCGTATGACGAGGACGGCCAGCGCCTGCTGATCCATGCGGCCGTCGCGGCGCTGAAGACCCGCCATATCGACCTGCGCGCCGGACGCGGCGGCGCGACGGCCCGTCAGGATTTCGGCGCGGTGCTGAACTACGCCCTGTCGGCCGACTTCGGCGAAGACGGTGACATGATCGGCGTCAACACGCTGGGGGCGACGCTGGATGGGCGCGTCTTCGGGCGCTTCGGCTCGCTGCGCTCGGCCGCCTCGGCGATCTATACGGGCGGCGACACGCGGGTGACGCGGCTGGACACGACCTGGAGCTGGTACGACCAGAAACGCGCGGTCGGCCTGCGGGGAGGGGACTTCATCTCGGGAGGTTTCGGCTGGACCCGCCCGATCCGGATGGCGGGCTTCCAGATCCGACGCGACTTCGCCGTGCGGCCCGACCTGGTGACCATGCCGTCGCCGCGTCTGTCGGCCAGCGCCGCCGCGCCATCGACGCTCGAACTCTACATGAACAACGCCCCGATCCTGTCGCGGCCGGTGGGAGCAGGGCCGATCGTCATCGACGGCCTGCCGTCATCGCAAGGCTTCAGTCAGGCCCGGCTGGTGCTGCGCGATGCGGCGGGGCAGGCGACCACAGTGGTTGCGCCGTTCTTCGCCACGCCTCTGCTGCTGCGCAAAGGCCTGGCGGATTTCTCGCTGGAGGGCGGCTTCGCACGCCGGTTCTACGGCCAGCGCTCAGCCGACTACGATGGCGCACCGGTGGCCTCGGGCAGCCTGCGTTATGGCGTCTCGGACGCCTTGACCCTGGAAGCCCACGCTGAAGGCGGTTCGGGCGTGGCCAGCGCCGGTGGCGGCATTTCCGGCCAGCTCGGCGGCCTGGGCGTCGCTTCGATGGCCGGCGCGGTGAGCCACTCGAGCCAGGGCGTGGGCGGCCTGATGTCGGCCGTATTCGACAGCCGTTTCGCCGGGATCTACATCAACGCCCAGGTCATCGAGGCCACGGCGGCCTATCGCGACCTGGCCTCGGCCACCGCGCCCAAGATGGTGTGGCGCGGCGACGCCTGGACCGGTGGTGAGCCGCCGCGCTCGATCCGCCAGCTCAGCCTGTCGGCGCCGCTGGCGTTCAAGGTCCTGGAGCGCCTGGGCGAGCTGCCCCTGGCCTCGTTCAGCTATTCGCATCAGCGCACCAATGCCGGCGTCTCGCGCGATGTCTTCAGCACCTCGGTGCGCCAGACCCTGGGACGGCGGATCACCGCCTATGCCTCGGGCTATCTCACGAGCGGCGCAGACCATGGCGGCGGGGTGCAGGTGGGCGTCACCGTGCCGCTGGGCGGGGCCACCTCGGTCTCGGTCGGCGGCGAAAAGGCCAATGACGGCGCCTCCGCCTTCGTCGAGGCCGCGCGGGCCGAAACCCAGGCCGCAGGCTCCACTGCGTGGCGGTTGCGGGCCGAGGGCGGCGACGGCGCGCGCCTGGAAGGGCAGATCGTGCGTCACACCCAGATGGCGCGCCTGTCGGCTGTCGCCGGGATCCGTGACGGCCGGTTCAGCGGCCAGGCCGAGATCGACGGCTCGATCGCGGCGCTGGGCGGCGCGGTGATAGCGGCCGACCGCGTCGACGGCGCCTTCGCCCTGGCCGATGTCGGCGCGCCCAACGTGCCGGTGCTGTTCCAGAACCAGGTGATCGGCCGCAGCGACCGCAACGGTCGCATCCTGGTGCGCAACCTCGGCGCCTTCGAGGACAACATCATCGAGATCGAGGCCTCGGCCCTGCCGCTCGATCTGGACCCGGCCCGCACCCGGACCACGGTGTCGCCGCTCGAGGACGGCGGCGTCATCGCGCGCTTCGGGGTCTCCCGCGCCGCGCCCAGCGCGCTGGTGACGTTCCGCTTCGGCAATGGCGAGGTCGTGCCGGCCGGCGCGGAGGTGGCGACCGACGGAACCGGCGAGCGGATCATCGTCGGCTATGACGGCCAGGCCCTGATCACCGCGCCCAAGCCGCGGAACCATGTGACGATCTTCCTGGACGAAGGCCGGACCTGCGTCGCCGACTTCGCCTTCACGCCTCAGCCGCAGGGAGCGCCCCGTGCCGTCGCTGCGACCTGTCACTAGTTTCCTCGCCAGCTTCTCGTTGATCCTCGCCCTGGCGTGCGGCGGCAACCTGGCGGTTCCGCGGCGGGTCGAGGCGGCGGGCGGCTGCTCGGCCTCGGTCGGATCGGTCAATTTCGGCAACACGCTGAGCCCGCTGACGGCGGGCGTTGTCGACGCCAGCGCCACCGTCACCTTCTCGTGCACGGGTCAGTCGCCGTTGGTCGCGCTTACCCTTTGCCCGAACCTGGACGGCGGCACGGGCGGCGGCGACGCCGCAGGCATGCGCAAGCTGGTCGGGCCGGGCGGAGCGACCATCAACTTTCAAGTCTACCAGGACTCCGCGCGAAGCCAGCCCTGGGGCTCCGCGGCGCTGCTCGTTTTCGGCGCGGTTCCCACGATCACCGGCACGCCGATGGCGAATGGCTCGCTGACCGTCACCACGACCCTCTATGCCCGGATATGGACCACCGCGAGCACAGCGCCGGGAACCTATTCCAGCAGTTTCGCGGGACAGAACTTTTTCTGGGGTCTCAACCTGCTGAGCTGCGCTGGCGTGACGATCGGCTACCAGATCCCCCCAGCCAGTTTCGACTTCAAGGTCACCCTGATCCCCGACTGCACGTCCAGCGCCACGGCCATGAACTTCCCCAACAGCGGCGTCATCAACGCCGTCAAGGGCGGCCAGAGCCAGGTGAACATCACCTGCACCTCGGGCACGCCCTACGCCATCGGGCTGGACAATGGCCTGTATGGCGCCGCGCCCGCTGCTCGGAAGATGAAGAAGGGGACCGAGTACATAACCTACGGCCTTTACCAGGACAGCGGCTACGGCACGGTCTGGGGCGGGACCGGCCAGACCCAGGCCGGCACGGGGAGCGGCGCGGCCCAGCAGGTCCAGGTCTATGGCAAGGTGCCCGTCCAGGCGACGCCGTCGCCCGGCGCCTACCAAGACACAGTGGTCGCTACGATCACCTACTGAGCCGACAAAGTCGCAATCTGGTCATAAAGGGGTTGCGTCGCGGGCCGATGGCCGGCTTTGACAGGGCGAGCGCCCTTGTCGAGGGGAAGCTTCGTGCTCAGTTATGCGGTCCTAGCCGCAGCGAGCGCGGCCGATGATTCCCAACCGGGGCGGATAAGTTCCGGTTTCCAGCGAGATTTGTAAAACGTCATGCAGCCGGTCAAGACCCTCATCCTCAGCGCCGGCCAGGGCAAGCGGCTGTCGCCGCTGACCGACGATCGTCCCAAGTGTCTGGTCGAGCTGGCCGGGCGCACGGTGCTGGAGTGGCAGCTGCGCCACCTGCAGCAGGCGGGCGTGACCGAGGCGGTGGTCGTCACCGGCTTCCGCGCCGACCTGGTGGAAGCCGAGGTCGCGCGCCTGAACCTGCCGGGCCTGAACGTTCGCACGCTCTACAACCCCTTCTACAGCGTCACCGACAACCTCGCGACCTGCTGGCTGGCGCGCGAGGAGATGCGCGGTGGGCCGTTCATGATCCTCAACGGCGACACGCTGTTCGAGCCGGCGATCGCCGAGCGCCTGATCAGCGCGCCCGACGCGCCGATCACCGTGACGGTCGACCGCAAGGACGACGGCGTCTACGACAGCGACGATATGAAGGTGCTGACCGACGGCGACGCCCTGCGCGCCATCGGCAAGACGATCACCGAGTACGACGCCGAGTCGATCGGCTTCCTGCGCTTCAACGAAGAAGGCTCGGCGTTGTTCATCGAGACGCTGGAAGCGATCATGCGCACGCCGGAAGGCCTGAAGCGCTGGTACCTCAGCGTGATCAACGAGATCGCCCAGAAGCACGACGTGGTGCGCGTGCGCTCGATCCAGGGTCTGGATTGGGCCGAGATGGACTTCCCTGAAGACCTGATCGGCAACCGCGCCCTGACGGCGCAGTGGGCGGCCAAGGAGGCGGAGGCCGTCTAGGCCTCGCCCACCAGTTCCCGAACCAGATCCAGGTCGGACGGCTTGTCGACATCGACAGCCGCCAGGCCGTCGTGCGCCCGCACGGCGGCGGCCTTGACGTTCGCCAGCTTGCCCAATCGCGCCACGGCCTGATCAAGGGTCAGGAGGCCCAGCAGGTAGCGGATCAGGAAGCTGGGGCCCAGCATGGCGGCGATCTTCCAGGGCTGCTTGCGCAGGGCCTCGACCTTTCGCCACAGCTGGACGACGCCCATGGCCGTCTCGTTGCGCAGCAGGAAGAGGTTGCAGCCCGAATAGCGGCCGTCGCTGAACTTCAGATACGTCCGCTTGGTCTGCGGCGCGGCGGCGCGGACGCGGTCTTCCGGGGCCAGCAGCACGGCGGCGTCGGCCCAGTCGGGCGTGTCGGCCAGGAACTGGGTGATCCACTCGGGCTTGAGCAGCGCGTGGTCGACCGTGGTCACCACCAGCGGAAACCCTAGTCGGCCGGCGGCGTCCATGACGCTCTGGCTGGGACCGGCGGCCGTGGGCAGGATCTCGACGCCCGTGCCGGCCAGGGCCGCACGGATCGCCTCGTCATTGGCCGAGACGCCGATCTGCGCCGCGCCCGACGCCTTAGCCGCGCCCAGCACTCGCGCCAGCAGGGTTTGGCCCTGAAGAACGATCAAGCCCTTGTGCGCCACGCCCGCATAGGCGGCGGCCGGATCGACCTCGCCGCCGCGCGACCCGGCCAGGATCAGGACTTTGAAGGCTCTCAAAGCGCCTTCTCGTAGACGCGGTAGGTCTTGTACTTCGTGCCGCCCACCGCTTCGGCGAGGCGGGTCATGTTGCTGTTGTCCTCCAGCACCCACGAGATCTCGAAGCGGTTGTAACCCATACCGATCGCCACATCGCGGCCGGCCTTCATCATCCAGAACGGCAGCATGCGGCCGCGCTGGGTGGTCGAGAACTTGCGCTTCACGCCCATCAGCGGGATGCGGGCCGACTTCACCTTCTTGACCTTCAGGCGCCACAAGAGCTTGGCCCAGCCGAACGGCAGCAGCTTGCCGTCCAGGTCGGCGATGGCCTCGTTGACGTTGGGCAGGAAGACCAGGAAGCCGGCCGGCTCGCCGTCGATCTCGGCGAACCAGGTCAGGCGCTTGTCGATCACCTGCTTCAAGGCCTTGGCCAACTGGCGGGTCTCGGCCTCGGTGGTGGGGGTGAAGCCCCAGTTGTCCTTCCAGGCGTCGTTGAGGATGTCGGTCAGGGTCTCGACCTCCTCGTCGTATCGGCTCATGTCCAGTTGGCGCAGGACGACGCCGGCCGGCAGGCCGCGCTTGACCCGGCGCTGGGCGATCTCCGGGATGTCGCCGGTGTCGTCGGCCAGATAGGCGAACATGTCCTTGGCCTTGACGTAGCCCTGTTGCTCGACGCGAGCGCCGACGTAGGGCTGGTCATGGCCCATCAGCAGCATGGGCGGGCTGTCGAAGCCTTCGACCAGCAGGCCGACCTCTTCGTTGATCGACAGGTTGAACGGGCCGACCACGTGGGTGCGGCCGCGGGCGCGCAGCCAGTCCTCGGCGGCGCGGAACAGCACCTGGAACACCGCCGGATCGTCCTCGCCGGCGATCATGCCGAAGTGGCCGTCCAGGCGGCCGGGCGTCGGCTGCGGGGTCAGCTGGTCGATCTGGGCGCTGATCCGGCCCACGTCACGGCCGCCGCGCGTGGCCAGGAACAGCTGGACCTCGGCGTGGGCGAAGAACGGGTTGGTCTTGGGCGACAGGGCTTCGATCCGCTCCATGGTCAGCGGCGTGATCCAGTTCGGATCCTTGGCGCTGAGACGGGCGGGCAGGGCGATGAAGCGCTTGAGCTCCTCGGGCGTCTTGACCGGAAAGACCGTCAGGTCGGCGTTCGTGGAGTCGAAAGGCATCACCCCTCCAGGGCCAGGAAAGTGCGGACGGCGAGGGCGCCGAAGATCGCGGGAGCGGCCCAGACGGCCAGGATGGGAGACAGGGCGCCGGACTCGCCAAGCGCGGTCAGCATGCCGTTGGCGACGAGGAACAACAGACCGGCCGCCAAGCCGGCGGTCAGCAGCACCGCGCCTTGGCCGCTGCGGAAATTGGCCAGGGCCACGGGCGCGGACAGCAGCAGCATCACCAGGGTGACGAACGGATTGGCGAAGGCCGCCTGCAGCTGGGTGGCGTAGAAGCTTTCGGGGCGGTCTGAGCCGCCGTTCTCCAGCGCCCGGCGGGCCGAGGCGGCCGTCGGCAGGGCGTTGTCGCCGAACAGACCTTGCACGTCCTGCGGCTTCAGCGCGCTGGGCCACGTGGTCGTGGCGGCCGTCGCGGTCTGGGCGATATCGCTGGTGAAGCGGGTGGTCTTGGGTTGCTGCAAGGTCCAGCCGCCGCCGTGGTGGTACTGGGCGTGCGGGGCCTCGACCTTCTCGACCAGAATGCCCTTGGCGTCGCGGCGATAGATTGTCAGTTGGCTGAGGCTGCGGCCGTCCGGCGTGGCCTGGGTGGCGGTGACGAGGTCGCTGCCGGCCCGGAAGGTGCGCGCGGTCGGCGCCTTGCGCTCGGCGACCGGGGTCGTGTTCTTCCACCAGTCGGCCAGGGTCGGGTCGGCGCGCGGAGCCAGCACCTGGCCGCACAAGGCGTCCAGCAGCATGATGGCCACGGCGGCGGGCGCGGCCATGCCGACGATGCGATAGCCCGACACGCCGCTGGCGCGCATGGCGACGACAGCGCTTTCGCGGGCCAGCTGCGAGAAGGCAAAGAGCCCACCGGCCAGCACGCTGATCGGCGCGACCTGCTCGAACAGGCGCGGCAGGCGCAGGCCGGCATAGTAGGCGACGCCCGCCATACCCAGGCCTCGGTCGAGGATGTCGGAGGTCACGTCCAGCAGGTCCAGGATCTGCAGGACCGACATCAGGATCAGCGCCGCGCCCAGGATGCGGGTGGCGACGGTCCGCAGGACATAGAGCTGCAGCTTCATGCGGCCTTCCGCTTCTTCGGCTTGGGCAGGGCGCGGACCATGCGCGCGACCAGGTTGTTGATGCGGCGGACGGTGCGCGAGACTGGCGTGTCGCCCGGCCGGGTGCGGCTGCCGACGAACAGCCAGACGCCAAGCCCCGCGAAGATCGCGAACGGAACCCAAATGGCGGGGAAGGCGGCGATCTTGCCCGACTTGGCCAAGCCCTGACCCAGAAGCAGGGCGTGCTGGAAGGTCAGCAGCAGCAGGCCGGCCATGATCAGGCCCGGCGCGCGGTTGCCGCGCTTGGAGGCCAGGCCCAGCGGGAAGGCCAGCAGCGGCAGGAACGGCAGGAACGCCGCGCGGGCCAGACGGCCATAGTACTCGCTCATCAGCGTGCCCTTGGACACGACCGGATGGGGCGACTTGGCCTGGGTGCGCAGCTCGCCCATGGTCAGCTCACGCTCGTCGCCGCCACGATCGCGCAGCAATACGGCCGCCGCCTCCAGCGGGGTCTGGGTGGTCAGGCTGTTGAAGGCCAGGTTGCGATAGGCGCCGTTGGTGTCGCGGCCGATGCGGCGACCGTCGCGCAGGTCCATGGTCACGGTCTTGCCGGCCGCGTCCATCTTCAGATTGGCCGAGGCGGCGGTGATGATCTCTTCCTGCCCGTGCGTGTCGAGGCGGCGAATGAACACCCGTGTCAGCCGCTGGCCGGCCAGGTCGGCGCTGTCGGCGGTGAGCAGCGAGCCCTTGTCGTCGATGAAGGCGCCGCCCGCCAGGCGTCCGTTCCAGCCGGCGTTGATCGCCGCGTGCATGACGGCGCGATAGGTGTAGCGGCTGTAGGGCTGCATGTAGCCGAACACGGCGAAGCTGAAGAGGCTGAGCGCCAGACCCACGATCACGAACGGCGCGGCGATGCGCTCCAGCGACTGGCCGCTGGCCAGCAGGGCGTCGATCTCCGAGCCGTCCGACAGCTTCACGATGACGATGAACAGAGCGACGAAGAACGCCACCGGCAGAGCCAGGCCCAGATAGTGCGGCACCAGGTTGGCGGCCAGCTGGGTGACGTAGCCGAAGCGGGCGCTGCTCTGCGACAGGGCGTCCAGCAGGCGCAGGACGCGCTCCAGCAGCAGGGCGATGACGGTGACGCCCAGGCAGCCGACCAGCGGCCAGAACAGCAGGCGCAGCAGGTAGCGATCGATCAGGCGCACCGGCCCGGCGGACATGGCCTTGGCGCTCACGCTTGGCTCCAGGCCTGGGCGAAGCGGGACGCCAGACGCGTCACGGCGTCCGAAGTCAGCTCAACGGCCGTTCCCAGCGCCGGGGCGGCCGGCCATCCGGCGTCGGGGAAGGCCTGTCCGTCATGCTCGCGCGTCCCGGCGTAGCGGGGCAGCACGTGGAAGTGGACGTCCTTGTCGACCATCATCAGCATCAGATAATTGATCTTCTCGTAGTCGACCTGGCCCTTCAGCAGACGCTCGATCCCGGCCACGGCGACCTGAAGATCGGCGAAGGCGGCGGGACTCACATCCGAGAAGGCCTGAACCGCTTCCTTGCACACCAGGACCAAAGACCCAAATGTCGGTTGCTTGGGACGGACGAGAATCAGCCAGTGATCGGTCTCCGCGATCTTGGAACCGGGATAGCCGAACGCCAGGGCGGTGGGATTGGTCATAGGAAAGCCGGAACTTCAGGCTGATGTCGCCTTTACGCGTAACAATAGGGACGTGACGTTTTAGATGAAAGTACGATCCGTCCTTGCCGGTGCGATGATCCTGGCTTCCGCGATGACGGGCTCGGTGCGGGCGGAAGGCGCCGCGCCTGTGACTGTGGCCGACAAGGACTGCGTGGGACGCAAGACCGGCACGCGGCTGGTGGTGCAGGTGGGCGCGCTGCGCTCGGACGCCGGCCAGGTGGTCGTCACCGTCTATCCGTCCGATCCCGATCGTTTCCTGGCGCCGCACAGCAAGCTGGCCCGCCAGCGCATCAAGACCGCCGCGCCGATGACCCAGGTCTGCTTCAACCTGCCCGGGCCCGACGCCTACGCGATCGCCGTCTATCACGACGCCAACAACAACAAGGACTTCGATCGGGGCGCGCTGGGCATGCCGGTCGAGGGCTTCGGCTTCTCGAACGACGCGGCCACCAAGTTCGGCGTGCCTTCATTCGACTCCGCCCGCTTCCTGGTGAAGGCCGGCGACAACACCATCCGGATCAAGATGCGCTATCCGCGCTGATCGATGTCCGTCAGGGCGTAGCGGCCCAGTTCCGCAACGCCGGCCTGGCCCGCTTCGATCCCGCGAACCACGACCTTGGCGTGGAAGCCGCCCTCGGCGCGGGGCGCGACCTCGATCGCGTGCCAACGGGCGGGGGAGTGACCGGTGGTCGGAACCGAAGCGGATGGCACGCCCAGCACGGGGATCGCCGTTCCGCGGGGACCTGGGACGGAGCCGACCAGCGACTCGTGGGCGTGGCCGTGCAGCACGAGATCCGCGCCGCGCTTGGCCAACACTGCGCGCAGGGCCTCCTGGTCGTCCAGCGACTTGCGCTTGGACACCGCGCCCTTGGTCGGCGGGTGGTGCAGCACCACGAGGCGGAAGAGGTTGGCGTAGGTCGGATCAGCCAGGGCCGCGTCCAGACGCTGGAGTTGATCCTCGCCCAGGCGGCCGGTGGCGAGGTGCGGGGCGGTCGGCACGGCCGAGCACAGGTTGAACACCGCCACGGGGCCACGCACCCGCACCTGCGGAAAGATGGTCTCGCCGGTGTCGCCCAGCCACGGCGTCCAGGGGGCGAAGCGTTCGGGGCCGCCGGCGCCGGCCAGGGCGTCGTGGTTGCCGGGACTGACCGTGAAGTCGGTCGGCGCGCCCAGTGATCGCAGCCACCGTGTCGCCGCATCGATCTCCGTACGCGAAGCAAAGTTGGTGAGATCGCCGCTGATCACCACATGATCGGGGGCGGCGGCCTTCAGGTCGGCGACCAGGGCTTCCAGCACCTCGGGCCGATGGACCTTGCGCTTCCTGCGCCAGGCGATGCGGCTCAGCAGACGTTTGGTGAAGACGTCCTTCCAGCCGAACGCGCCCGACGGCGGCGGCAGGTGGGGGTCGGACAGGTGGGCGATGCGGTATATGGACAAGACTTGAGCGGTCGTTCTGGTCGAAGTCCGCGAAGCTGCTTATCAATCGCCTCGGGATTCAAGGGGTTTGTCTGTCTTTGAGTAGCGAAATTCAGAATGGAACCGGCGCGGAGCCGCGCGCCGTGACCGTGGGCCAGGCCGGCGGGCGTATCTGGGGCATGAGTTCGCCCGAGCGCCTGTCGCGCATCTATCGCCGCGTGGGCCTGGTCGAGACGCCGACCGTCGACCTCTCGCGCGCCGTCGTTGCTGTCGACGCCGGGTGGGTGTTCGACGAATCGCTGATCAAGGCGCTGGCCGGCCGCGAGGGCGCGGTGCTGGTCGACGACTCCGGCCGCGCCGTGGCCGTCCATGCCCCCGCCGACATCGCCTATGCCGCCAGCGAGGCGCTGGCCGCGGGCCAAGACCCCTCTGGCCTCGACCCACGCCTGACGCGCCTCACCGCCCTGGAACTGGGCTCGGCCTACAACAGCGCCTTGCGCAAGCGCGAGCCGCCGGTGCTGGAGCGCCTGACGCCCGAGACGGTGCGCGCGGTCGAAAAGCGCCTGTTCCAGGGCTCGTACAAGGGCGTCACCGACCTCGTCACCAAGTACGTCTGGCCGACGCCGGCGCGGATCGTCACCCGCTGGGTGGCGATCGCCAAGATGACGCCGAACCAGGTGACCGGCATCGGCTTCCTGCTGGTGCTGGCGGCCATGGCGCTGTTCTGGACCGGCCACTTCGGCTGGGGCCTGGTCTGCGCCTGGATCATGACCTTCCTCGACACCGTCGACGGCAAGCTGGCCCGCGTGACCCTGACCTCGTCCAAATGGGGCAATGTCTTCGATCACGGCATCGATCTGCTGCACCCGCCGTTCTGGTGGTGGGCGTGGTTCGTCGGCGTCGGGGCCGTCGGGCTGTCGATCCCGCATCCGCTGCTCAGCCTGGCCATCGTCGTCGGCGGCTATGTCGCCCAGCGGGTGGAGGAGGGGATCTTCCTGGCCCTCTTCAAGCTGGAAGTGCACGCTTGGCGGCCGTTCGACAGCTTCTTCCGCCTGATCACGGCGCGCCGGAACCCGAACCTGATCCTCTTGACTGGCTGCGCGTTGGTCGGACGACCGGACGTCGGCTTCACCCTGATCGCGATCTGGACCGCTGTGTCCCTGGTGGTGCACGGTGTCCAGATCCTGCAGGGTCTGGTCGCGCCCAAGGACTCCATCCAATCCTGGCTGTCGAAATGACGCGCATCGGGGTCGTCCGCAATCCGAAGAGCCACGGCAACCGGGTCCATCCGCCCGGTCCGCCGCCCGAGGGCGTGCAGCTTGTCGAGCCCTTCGGACGCGAGGCCCTGAGGAAAGATCTCGAAGCCTTTGCCCGCGAGGGTCTTGACCTGCTGGTCATCGACGGCGGCGACGGCACCGTCCGTGACGTGATCAGCCTGTTGCCCCACACCTTTGGCGAGACGCTGCCGCTCCTGGCGGTGCTGCCCTCGGGCAAGACCAACGTGCTGGCCATCGACCTGGGCACGCCCGACGATTGGCGGCTGGAGGAGGCCCTGATCGCCGCCCGCCAGGCCGAACCGCGTATCAAGGAGCGCCCGCCGCTGCGGATTAGCTGGGCCGACGGACGGCCTTGCCTGCAGGGCTTCTTCTTCGGCGTCGGAGCCATGGTGAAGGCCACAAGCCTGGCGCAGAGAGCCCACAAGGTCGGCTTCTTCCACAATCTGGCGGTGGCCGTGACCATCCTTTCGGCGACCCTGGGCGCGGTGTTCGGCGGCGAGAAGGATGAATGGCGCGAGGGTGTGCCGGCCAAACTCTCTTTCGACGGCGAGGCCCAGCCCGGCGACGAACGCTTCGCCATCGTGGCGACGGCGCTGAAGCGCCTGCCGTTCGGCCTCAAGCCCTTCGGCGCGCCGCGCGAGGGCCTGAAGATCCTGGACGTTGATGCGCCGCCCCGGCGGCTGCTGAAAGCCCTGCCGCTGGTGCTGAGCGGCAAGGCCGAGCCGCAGCTGGAAGGCATGGGCTACCGCCGCCGGGATCCCTCGCAGATCGGTCTGGGCGGCGGCGCGCCGTTCGTGCTGGACGGCGAGGTGTTCGAGGGCGGCGAGCTGACGATCGGCCTTGGGCCGTCGCTGCGGTTCCTCGTCGGATGAGCCGTCTGCGCGACCTGATCGCGGCCGAGCTGACCACGCCGACCCATCCGCCGATCGCCGCCTTCGCCGAGCATCTGGCGACGGTGTTTCCGGGGGCGCGGGCGGTGCTGTTCTACGGCTCGATCCTACGGACGGGCGACCTGTCCGGGGTGCTGGACTACTACGTCCTGACGGATCAATTGCCGGCCGGCTGGCGGGGGGTCTTCACCCGCATCCTGTGGCCGGACGTCAGCTATCACGAGTTCACGCACCAGGGCGTGGTGCTGCGGGCCAAGGTCGCGTCGATGACCCTTGGGCAGTTCCAGCAGGCGGTGACGGGCGAAGAGATCGACACGACGATCTGGGCCCGCTTCGTCCAGCCCTGCGCCCTGGTCTGGGCTGGTGAGGGGGCGGCGGATCTGGTGATCGACGCGGTCGCCGCGGCCTGCCGTACGGCCGCCCGCTTCGCCCAGGCTCTGGGCCCGGTCGGCGCGACGCCGCACGCGCTGTGGACGGCGCTGTTCCAGGAGACCTACCAGGCCGAGCTGCGGGTCGAGAAGGCGGGCCGCGAGGTCTCGATCCTGACCTACGATCCCAAGCGCTACGACCACGTCATGGAGGCCGTCCTGAGCGACCAGGGCGCGGCAATGGCTGACGATGATCGCGCGGCGTTGAAAAAGGCCTGGGGCGTGCGCAAGCTGTGGGGCAAGCCGCTGAACGTGGCCCGCCTGATCAAGGCCGCTTTCACCTTCCAGGGCGCGTCGCGTTATGCGGCCTGGAAGATCGAGCGGCACACGGGCGTGGCGGTCGAGATGACGCCCTGGCGCGAGCGCCACCCGATCCTGTCGGCGCCGGCCGTCCTGCTGAAGGTCTGGAGCAGCCGAAGATCCTCCCCCTAGCGGGGGAGGTGGCGCGAAGCGCCGGAGGGGGAAATCCTGCTGAGCATGCCTCTCCCCCCTCCGTCGTCGCTGCGCGCCGACACCTCCCCCGTCAGGGGGAGGATTGGACAAACAAAAACGCCCGGGCTTGCACCCGGGCGTCTTCGTTTCGGCGATGCCAGAACCCTTAGGCGCGGGCGCGCTTCAGGGGCTCGATGACGCCCAGGGCCGCGCCGATCTCGGCGAAGACGGCCAGGACGGTGTCGATCTGCTCGTCGGTGTGGGCGGCGCTGACGCTGGCGCGCAGCAGCGGACGGCTGTCCGGCGTGGCGGGCGGCAGAGCCAGGTTCAGGTAGACGCCCGATTGCAGCAGGCCGTTCCACATGGCGATGGCGCGTTCCTGGTCCGGCATGGTCGTGGCGACCACGGGGCTGGCCGTCGGGCCGGTGTGGAAGCCCATGGCGGTCAGGCCGTCATAGAGGCGCTTGGCGTTGCGGTTCAGGCGGTCGCGCAGCTCGGGCTGTTCCACCATGCGGCGCAGGGCGGTCACGGTCGAGGCGACCACGGCCGGCGGCAGCGAGGCGGTGAACATGTACGGACGGCAGACGACGCGCATGACGTCGAAGTCGTCCAGGTTCGAGACGCAGAAGCCGCCGATGG
>FTCT01002546.1_pt1 | contig 41035 bp, 30 predicted proteins | sample 1658881 | NCBI WGS metagenome assembly FTCT01 (sample SAMEA3914864, study PRJEB12502) | metagenome | biome: forest; material: soil | place: USA | collected 2012-03-12 | depth 0.3 m | reverse complement strand
TCCACGGCGCCAGCCTGACGATCGACGCAGGCACTGGCAGCGATACGCTTGTGCTCGACGACACCATGTCGGGTTTCACCTTCTATAATGACGGCGCAAACATCGTCCTTATCGGCAGTTCGTACGTCGATCTTCTGATTGGCGTCGAAGCCTATACTTATCACGGCGTGACGACCGTGCTCGATCCCGCCACGCTAGGCAACAATGTCAACGGAACCGGCAGCGCCGACAGCATCACCGGCACGATCTACGCGGACAGAATGGTCGGCGGCGCGGGCAACGACACGCTGAGCAGCGGCGGCGGCAATGACAGCCTGTACGGCGGCGACGGCAACGACTCCTTAAGCGGCGGCGACGGCAACGACACGCTTCATGGCGACGCCGGCACCGATACGCTATCGGGCGGGAACGGCAACGACCTGATGGACGGCCAGGGCTGGTTCGATGGCGGCGCCGGCAACGATACGATCAGCCTGGTGTATGGCAGCAACTCGACGGTCGCGGGCGGGACCGGGAACGACGTCATCCAGGGTTACGGCAGCGATCACGACTCGATCAACGGCGGTGACGGCGACGACAGCATCGATGCCGAGGGCAGCGACACCATCGATGGCGGCAATGGCAACGACACGATTACCGCCCTGTACAGCGGCCACTTCAGCATCATCGGCGGCGCGGGCAACGACTTCATTCATGGGGTGGGCTCGCTCAACGGCGGCGCGGGAGACGACATCATCCAGGGCGAACCCGGATCGACGGTCGTTGGCGGCGGCGGAGTCGACTTCGCGGCCTTCAGCGGCAATTCGACCGACTATGCCGTCCTGACGCACGGCGACGATCTGCTGGTCATGGCGAAGACTGGTACCCTCGCCAGCGCCGTCAGTGTGACCGATATCGACGAGCTTCGCTTCGACGACGTGCAGCTGGAGGTGTCGGACTACGGCATCGGCTTGATCCTGTCGGGTACGACGGGCGGCGATACCGTCAACGGCAACGCCTTTACCGACTTGCTTGACGGCGGCGCCGGCGACGACCAGATCAATGGCTACGGCGGCGACGATACCGTCTCGGCCGGGACAGGAGCAGACACGGTCTACGGCGGCATGGGCAGGGACCTGATTGACGGCGCCGACGGCAACGACGTCCTGGCGGGCGAAGACGGCAATGACGCTCTGACCGGCGGGGTTGGTAACGACAGCGTCTCGGGCGGCGACGGCGACGACACCCTCTTCGGATATCTGGGCGGCTCCGGAAGCGCCACCTACGAGCATGACACGATCGACGGGGGCGCCGGCGACGACAGCATTTTCGGCAACGGCAACCAGGACCTTATTCAGGGCGGCGACGGCGACGACTGGATATTCGCGGGCGGAGCGACGATCGACGGCGGCGCCGGCAATGACAACATCACGGTGCACGGCAATGTCGACGGCACCTCGCCGACCGTTTACGGCGGCGACGGCGACGATATCATCAGCGCCCGCTATTATACCGTCCATCTCACGGCCTTCGGCGGTGCGGGCAACGACAATATCGCCGGCTCCTCCCAGTCCGACACGCTCGGCGGCGGCACCGGCGACGACACCCTGTGGGGCGACGGCGGCGCGGATACCTTCGTCTTCGCCGCGGCCGGAGCCGCCAACGGCTTCGACACGGTCAAGGATTTCATTCATGGATCCAGCCAGTTGCAGTTCACCGGCGCGGACTATGGCTTCACCGCCGGCCATAGCCTGACGGGATCCGAGTTCACGGCCGGATCCGCAGCCTTGGGGGCTTCCGCCCAGTTCGTCTGGGACGCGGCCACGCACACACTCTACTGGGACCACGACGGCGCCGGCGGCGACGCTGCGATTGCGATCGCCACCTTCGACAACACGGCGACGGTGACGGGGTCCGACCTCCATTTCGCCTGAGGACGATCAATTCGCAATTGCCTTATATGTCATCGATGTTACCATGCCCGTGAGTTTTGAGGACGCGGGCTTCGGGGGCGTTCGGGGGGCTTTTTTCGACTTTGAATGCCGGCCGCCGCCGAGGCGGAGGGCTTCATTCAAAATCAGCTATCCCACATTCCGAGACCTGGCGCCGCGTCCATGACAAATGGGGGACAGCATGCCGGCAAACGTCATTACGGGCACGGAGAGCGGGGACTACATCCACGATACGGCTGCGACCGACAGCATACTGGGCCTCGGCGGAAACGATGCCATCGAGGCGACCCAGGGGCAGGACACCATCCTGGGGGGAGACGGCGACGACTACATCGGTGACAGTGCCGGCAGCGGAAGCGTTTCGGGCGGCGCAGGCGCCGACTTCATCATAGCGACGGCGACCGGCGCCCTTTCGGTGGGAGGCGACGACGGAAACGACACCATACTGGGGTTCGCTTCGTCGGCAGTCGCGGCTCTCGTCGTGAATGGCGGCGCCGGCGACGACCGGTTCGATATCTACGACTTCTTTGTGGGCGGCGGCGGCGCGCAGATCACCGGCGGGACCGGACACGACGTCTTCCTGACCGAGACGGGGTTCGTGGCCAACACCGACATCGCGGTCGTGGATTTCACGGCCGGCAACGGCGGCGACATCATCGACTTTTCCAACGACATCCTGAACACGTTTACCAACTACACCAGCGGCAACCCGTTCCAGACCGGCCACGTCCGCCTCGTTCAAAGCGGCGGCGACGTGCTGGTGCAGACCGACCAGGACGGCAGTGCCGGCAGCGCCTATTCGTGGGGTACGGTCCTTACCCTCAAGACCGTCACCCTGGGCGCGCTTACCACTTACAATCTCAGTGGCTTCAACCCCGACGGCTCGGCGCTCGCCGGCAGCTCGCTCGGCGGCACGTCGGGCGCCGACAGCCTTACGGGCACGTCCGGTAACGACACGATCGACGGCGCCGGCGGCAACGACACGATCTCCGGCCTTTACGGCAACGACACCATAAACGGCAGCGCGGGCAACGACAGCATCGACGGCTACCTCGGCAACGACCTGATCAATGGCGGCGACGGCAATGACACCATCACCGACATGTTCGGCAGCAATACGCTGACGGGCGGCAACGGCGCCGACGTGTTTATTCTGGGCGGCCCGGGGACCGAAAGCGTCACGGGCGGCAGCGGCAGCGACACCTACTGGATGTCGGACACCCGCGGCGTGACCACTGTCACCGACTTCCTGGCGGGCAACAGCGGCGACGCCATCAGCCTGTTCGACGTCCTGCCGGATCTCTTCTATTTTACCGGCGGGCACAACCCTTTTCTCGACGGGTACATCCGCGCCATACAGTCGGGCAGCCAAACGATCATCCAGGTCGATCTCGACGGCAAGGCGCACACGGACTACGGCTTCAAGACCTTCATGACGTTGCAGAACGTCGACGCGGCCAGCCTGACGGCGGCCAATTTCTTTGGGTTTACGCCGATCAGCGTCACGCCGTCCGCAGGCGCCGATTATCTGGATGGCACTTCGGGCAATGACGGCATCGACGGCCTGGCGGGCAACGACACCATCACCGGGTACGACGGCAACGACACCCTGGTCGGCGGCCTGGGCAACGATACGCTGACCGGCGGCGCCGGAACCGACTCCTTATCGGGCGGTGGCGGCAACGATACCCTGATCGACGAAAGCGGCGCATCCACCCTGAGCGGCGGCGACGGCGACGACTGGTTGTACGGGCTGGGCTATCTCGACGGCGGCACCGGCAACGACCGGGTAACGGCAAACTTCAACTACGATCCCGCCGCTGCCGGCGTCCATACAACGCTGATCGGCGGCGAGGGCAACGACACGCTCTACGACCAGGGCAGCGGACGGGCCGACGTGCTCGACGGCGGCGTGGGCGACGACAGCATTCTCGGCGCCGGAAACCCGAGCCATTACGACACTATCTTCGGCGGAGACGGAAGCGATACGCTCGACGGCGTCTATGCGAACGCCAACGGAGGCGAGGGCAACGATTCCATAAGCGTCGGCGACAACGGCATCGCGGATGGCGGCAACGGCAACGATACCATCCAGCTCTTCGGTGCGAACGCGACGGTTACCGGCGGCGCCGGCAACGACACCCTGATCGTCCACGTCGGCGACATGACGGTCGACGGCGGTGACGGCGACGACGCGATCCTTTTGTCCTTCTATGGCGACGGGGTCAACCTGACCGTCTCGGGCGGCGCGGGCATCGACACCCTAGTCCTGGACGATTCGATGTCCGGCTTCGTCGTCGTCAACGACGGGTCGGATTACCGGGCGATCACGGGGAATTCCTCGGTTCGTCTCCTGTCCGTCGAGGCCTATACCTGGCATGGCGTCACAACGACATTCAACCACGGCACGGTCGGCACCGACCTGACGGGCACGACCAACAGCGACACCCTGACGGGCACGGCCTACGGAGACCGCATCACGGGCGACAGCGGCAACGACACCCTGGTCGGCAATGGCGGCAACGACCTCATGGTCGGCGGCGGCGGCGATGACAGTCTGTCCGGCGGCGCCGGCAACGATACGCTGATCGGCGGCCTCACGGCCAGTTCGTTCTACGGACAGGACACGCTGGGCGGCGGCGCGGGCAACGACTTCCTGGCCGCGGTGGGGGCGCTCGACGGCGGCGACGGCAACGACACGATCATCGGTTACGGCCAGACCTGGCCGGCCATCGCGGTAACGATCGGCGGCGGAGCCGGTGACGACAGCGTCACCGCGGCCAGCCTGGGCGCAGCCAACGGCACCGGCACGATCGACGGCGGCGACGGCAATGACACGATTACGTCGTCGATCGTCACCACGAACATGTTCGAGCCCATGACGGTCATCATCGGCGGCGCCGGCAACGACGTCATTCAGGGGCAGGGCACGATCTCCGCCGGAACCGGTGACGACGTCGTTACGGCCGGCGACGGCTCGCGCGTCGACGGCGGCGGTGGCGTCGATTTCGTGGTCTTCCATGGCAATTCGACCAGCTTTGCCGTCCTGGCCGATGGCAGCGACCTGCTGGTCATGGCCAAGGGGTCGGATCTTGACCACGCCGTCCACGTCAGCAATTTTGACGAATTGCGTTTCGACGACCTGCAGATGGAGGTCTCCGACTACGGCATCGGCCTGATCCTTGACGGCACTGCCGGCAACGACACGCTGAATGGCAACGCCTTTGCCGACATGATCACCGGCGCCGCCGGCAATGACGTGATCAACAGCTATGGTAACGACGACAGCGTCAGCGGCGGCAGCGGAAATGACACCGTCGATGCCGGCGTCGGCCGGGACTCGGTCTCCGGCGACGACGGCAATGACGTCGTGTCCGGGGGCGACGGAAATGACACCCTGACCGGCGGAGCCGGCAACGACAGCCTGAACGGCGGTGACGGCGACGACAGTCTGATCGGCTATCTGGCGGGCTGGAACACGGGTCACACGTCCGAACACGATACGCTCGACGGCGGCGCCGGCAATGACAATATTGCCGGCATCGGTATCGGCGACGTCATCCTGGGCGGCGACGGCAACGACTGGATCTATTCGGGCGGTTTCAGCATCGACGGCGGGGCCGGCAACGACACCATCACCCTCCACGCGAACAGCGACAGCTCGATGCCGATGGTCTCCGGTGGCGACGGCGACGACTCGATTATCGGCGATCCCTACTACAGCATCAACGCCTTTGCCGCGTCCGGCGGTGAAGGCAACGACTATATCGCAGGTTCGAACCTCAACGACACATTTGACGGTGGCAACGGCAACGATTCGCTGAAAGGCGGCTACGGCAACGACTCGTTGAGCGGCGGGGCGGGCAACGATACGCTCGACGGCGGAAACGGCACCGATACGCTGAATGGCGGCGCCGGCGCCGACACCTTCTTCTTCAGCGCGCCGCCCGGGGTCGGCAATATCGATATCGTTCAGGACTTCGTCGAAGGTAGCGACCTTCTCCAGTTCTACAGCACGGCATTTTTCGGACTGAGTGGAGGCTGGATTTTCACGACCGGTTCCGCGGCCGTGGGGTCGGATCAGCAGTTCGTCTGGGACACCTCTACGCATACGCTCTACTGGGATCGCGACGGGGCGGGCGGCGACGCGGCCAAGGCCATTGCCGTCTTCGACAGTTCGGCATCGCTGACGGCGTCGGATATCCACTTCGTGTAGGCGCCAGGGCATTTTCGCCGGAGGTTTACGCCCCCGGCTGCGATCAGCATCGTGCCCTTACGCGCGGCGTCCTAAGCCGTGATCTCCGACATTGCGAGGCCACCATGCTGAAGGCTCCCGTTCCCTACACGCCAGACATCGAACACGCGGACGAAGACGAAGCGCAACTGGCCGCCCACCTGGCCGAGACACTGCTGAAGATCAGCCGCAAGACCTATGAGGATACGCACGAGGGGCTGCGCAGCGTCCACGCCAAGAGCCATGCCCTATTGACCGGCCGGCTCGACGTTCTGGCGGACCTGCCGCCCGAGCTGGCGCAGGGCCTGTTCGCCACGCCCGGCCAATATCCCGTCATCATGCGGTTTTCGACGACGCCCGGCGATATCCTGCCCGACGCCGTCTCGACGCCGCGCGGCCTGGCCATCAAGGTCATCGGCGTTCCGGGACCGCGCCTGCCGGGGACGCAGGACGCCACCACCCAGGACTTCGTCATGGTCAACGGTCCTGCGTTCCAGACACCGGACGGCAAGGCCTTCCTGGGCAACCTCAAGCTCCTGGCCATGACGACCGACAAGGGAGAGGGCGCCAAGGTCGCCCTGTCGAAGGTCCTGCGCGCCACCGAAGGCGCCATCGAAGGCATGGGTGGCAAGAGTACCTTGTTGCGCGCCCTGGGCGGGCACCCGGCGACCCATCCCCTGAGCGAGATCTATTATTCGGCCACGCCGTTCCTGTACGGGCCGTACATGGCCAAGTTCAGCATCGCGCCGGTGTCCGAAGACCTGACCATGCACGGGCACGACCATATCGAGATCGACGGCAATCCGACCGCCATCCGCGAAGCCATGCTGGACCATTTCGCCATCATGGGCGGCGAATGGGAGCTGCGCGTGCAACTGTGCACCGACCTCGACGCCATGCCGGTCGAAAACGCCGCCAAGGTCTGGCCCGAGGACCAAAGCCCTTTCGTCTGCGTGGCGCGCCTGATCGTCGAGCCGCAGACGGCGTGGAGCGAGGCGCGATCGGCCGCCATCGACGACGGAATGTCGTTCAGCCCCTGGCATGGCCTGGAGGCGCACCGGCCGCTGGGCTCGATCAACCGGCTGCGCAGAACGGCCTACGAGGCGTCGGCCCGGGCACGGAGCGAGCGCGAACATCGGCCGATGACCGAGCCCCGCGATGTAAAAAGCCTGTTCGTCGACGAGCCCGAAGCGGCACAGGTCTACTATCCATAGCCGCGTCGTCACGTCCCCGTAATTTCCTGATTTCGGGATTGCCGATGCCGTAGCGGCAAGGTAGTCAATACCCAGCGTTTCATGGCAACGCCGCCAAGGGGGGCGGCTTTTCTCGTTGTAACCCCGATACGGTTTGAACCCGCCCGGCTCCCGAGCACATTTACGCCCTGCGATTGCAGCGTCTGGCCAGAGCCATTACATTTGATAAGTAAGGCGCGCACGGGTCCTTTGGGGGGACATGCAACCGCATATTTCAAGCGTTCATAATGCGTACGGTCTTTTGACCGGCTGATTTCATCTGCGGCTTCGCACCGAAACGGGGTGCATATTCCTGGTCCGAAGGGGGACTTTCATGACGACACCGGTCAACATCATCGACGGCACCGACAGCGGTGAGTTCATTTCCGATACCGACGCCAATGACAGCATCAACGCGCTGGGCGGCGACGACACCATTTACGGCTTCTCGTACAGCGACGATACGATCGACGGCGGAGACGGCAACGACTGGATCTGGGACTATCACGGCGACAACAGCATTTCCGGTGGCGCCGGCGACGACACCATCTTCGGCTCGGACGGCGTCGAGACGATTTTCGGCGGCGCCGGTGACGACGTCATCTCGGTCGGATCGTTTGGCCAAAGCCAGAGTACCCTGATCGACGGCGGCGACGGCGACGACCAGTTCACCGTCAACAGCCAGGGCGGCGCGCCGCTGATGGTTACCGGCGGCGCAGGCAGCGACACCTACTATATTCAGACACCCTATACCGAGAACAATACCACGGTGATGGACTTCACCGCCGGCCCGGGCGGCGACGTCCTCGACCTGGCCGACGTCCTGCTCTACGCCACGGGGTACAACGGCACCGATCCTTTCACCGCCGGCTATGTCCAGGTCGTCGACGACGGCAGCGGCAATACGCTGGTCCAGATCGACCCCGACGGCAGCGGCAGCAATTTCGGCTTCAACACGGCGCTGATCCTCAAGGGCGTCGACGCCTCGACCCTGACCGCCGATAACTTCAGGGGCTTCACCTTCGACGGATCGGTCTTCGCCGGCCACCTGATCGACGGAACCGACAACGCCGAGCTGCTGACCGGAACCTTCGGCAACGACACCATCCACGGGCTGGATGGCGACGACAGCCTCGACGGCGACGGCGGAGATGACAGCATAGACGGCGGCGACGGCGGCGACTTCATCGACGGCTACCTCGGCTCGGATACGATCAACGGCGGCGACGGCGACGACGTCATCGGCGACTTCTACGGCCAGAACCTCATCCACGGCGACGCCGGCGACGACGTCATAGCGGTCGGCGGGCAGGGCACCAGCTATCTGTACGGCGACGACGGCGACGACCTTTTCATCGGCTCGCTGGCCGAAAACGGCACCGATATCATCTCCGGCGGCGCGGGAGTCGACACCTACATTTTCTCGCCGAATAACGGCCATATCGAGATCACCGACTTCGAGGCCGGCGACGGCGGTGACGACTTCGTGCTCGACGCCATCCTGTACGGCGCGTTCGGCTACGACCCCACGACCAACCCGTTCGCCACCGGCTATATTCACCTCGAGCAATCGGGCAATGACGTCCTGATCCAGCTGGACCGCGATGGCACCGGCTCCGCATGGAGTCCCCAGACCGTGGCGACGCTCAAGGATGTCCAGCTAGCGAGCCTTACCGCCGACAATTTCGACGGCTGGTCGCCCACCGCGACCGCGGGCGAGACCATAGTCGGCACCGTCAACGACGACAGCAATCTCACCGGGCACGGCGGCGACGACCTGATCTTCGCGCTGGCGGGCAATGACAGCCTCGACGGCGGCGCCGGCGACGACTTCCTGGTCGGCGACGACGGCAACGATACGCTGCAAGGCGGCGGCGGCGGCGACGTCATGTTCGGCGGCGGCGGCGACGATTACTACTATGTCGACGATATCGGTGACTTCATCGCCGAAGACTCGACGCTCGGCATCGACGACGGCGGTTACGACAAGGTCGCGGCCTCGATCAGCTACACCCTGACCGATTTCGTCGAAGAGCTGGACCTGATCGGTACCGGCAACATTAACGGCACGGGCAATTCGGGCGACAACTGGATCTTCGACAACGCCGGCAACAATTCGTTGTCGGGCGGCGACGGCAACGACACCCTGGTCTCGACGACGGGCGGCATCGACACCCTGGTCGGCGGCAACGGCGAAGACACCTACTGGATCAGCAACGCCAGCACGGTGATCACCGAAACCAACACCACCGAATGGGACGCGGTCTGGTCGTCGGTCAGCTATACGCTGGGCGCCAACCTGGAAGAGCTCGATCTGTTAGGCGCGGCCAACATCAACGCCACCGGTAATGCCGGCGTCAACTTCCTGTACGGCAATGGCGGCAACAACGTCCTGAACGGCATGAGCGGCAACGACAGCCTGATCGGCAATGCCGGCAACGACACCCTGCAAGGCGGTGGCGGTGGCGACACCATGTGGGGCGGCTCCGGCGACGACGTCTACTACGTCGACAATGTCGGCGACAGCGTCTACGAATACGCGGCCCCGGGTGTCGACGACGGCGGATACGACAAGGTCATCTCGTCGATCAGCTACACCCTGCCGACCTACGTCGAAGAGCTGGACCTGCTGGGCACCGGCAATATCAACGGATTCGGCAACGCCTCGGACAACTACATCGTCGGCAATTCGGGCAACAACGTCCTGAGGGGTTTCGACGGCAACGACACCCTGGTCTCGACGAACGGCGGCAACGACGTGCTGATCGGCGGCGATGGCGACGATACCTACTGGATCAACAATGCCTCGACGGTCATCGCCGAAAACAACGTCACCGATTGGGACGCGGTCTGGTCGTCGGTCAGCTACACACTGGACTTCAACCTGGAAGAGCTCGACCTGCTAGGCTCGGCCAATATCAATGCCACCGGCAATGCGGGCGACAACTGGCTGTTCGGCAATTCGGGCAATAACGTCCTGAGCGGCCTCAGCGGCAACGACACCCTGGTCTCCACGACCGGCGGCGTCGACACCCTGATCGGCGGCAACGGCGACGATACCTACTGGATCAGCAGTGCCAGCACGGTCATCACCGAAACCAACGCCACCGACTGGGACGCCGTGTGGTCGTCGGTCAGCTACACCCTGGGCGCCAACCTGGAAGAGCTCGACCTGATCGGCACAGGCAATATCAACGGCACGGGCAATTCAGGCGCCAACTTCCTGTACGGCAATTCCGGCGCCAACCAGCTGTCGGGCCTGAACGGCAACGACACCCTGGTGGGCAACGGCGGCAACGATACGCTGACCGGCGGGGCGGGGGCCGACAGCTTCGTCTTCTCGGCCGCCGCGGCGAACGGCAAGGACGCGATCCAGGACTTCGTCCACGGCACCGACCAGCTGTGGTTCGCTGGCTCGGACTACGGCTTCGCCACGGGCCACACCCTGACGGCCTCGGAGTTCACGGCCGGCAGCTCGGCCGTCGGTACTTCGGGCCAGTTCATCTGGAATGCCGCCAGCCACACCCTGTACTGGGACGACGACGGCACGGGCAGCCACGTCGCCATCGCCATCGCGACCTTCGGCGGCGGTGCGACGGTCACGGCGTCGGATTTCCACTTCGGCTAAGTCGAGCTTCCCATTCCACTGAGGCCGTCGGGCCTCCGGAAATCCTCCGGAGGCCCGATCTGCTTTCGGCTTGCAAGGAGGAAGCGAATTCCATTGCAACAGCCGTGGCGGAAAACGCATAGATGACAGGGCAGACACAATGGACCTGGATTGCGCGCATTGATCGGGCAGTCTAGGGTGGGACTGCGCGCCACACTGCGCCTTTGGGGGGACATCATGAATCCGACAGTGCTGAAGTCAGCCTAGCCGCGCCTACGGCGGTCGCCGCGCGCCTGAGCCTTGGCGCGCCTATCTCAAGAAAAATTACGCGCCGGAAAAGCGCTCAGCCTGCAAGTGGAAGCTATGCCTCTCAATCCCGTCACCCTGACCGATTCCGCCGACACCTTTACCGACTACGGCGGTCCGGACAGCATACTCGGCCTCGGCGGCGACGACTCGATCAGCGGCTTCGGATCGCTTGACGGCGGCGCCGGCAACGACACGGTCGCGGTCATCTGGGGAGGCTCCTACGGCTATCCAACGACGCTGCTGGGCGGTCTGGGCGACGACCATATCACCGACAACTGGGGAATCGTCAGCCTTATGGACGGCGGTGACGGCAACGACACGATTTCCGATGCCGGCTACTACTTCGCCGCCACCATCACCGGCGGCAACGGCGATGATTCGATTACGGGCGCGATGGCCAATATCGACGGCGGTGCCGGCAAGGACACCATCAGCGCAGGGAATAGTTACACCGGCAGTTCCACCGTTCACGGCGGCGCCGACAACGACAGCATTACGTCCAACGGATATAATGAAATTCACGGCGACGACGGAAACGACATCATCGTCCTGAATTCGGCCTACGGTCTCCTCGACGGGGGCGCTGGCGACGATTTTATCTCGGGAACGGCAGCCGGGGCGGCGACCATCCAGGGCGGCACCGGCAATGATACCGTATCGCTTTCGGGCACATACCGGATATTCAACCAGGGAAGCGACTACGTCGCCTTCAACAGCAGCGGCAGCGGCTTTGCCGTGCTTCTGCAGGGGATCGAAGCCCTGACCCTCAACGGTAACGCCCTGACCCTCAGCCATTCCGCCTTCGGCGACTATAAGGTCGGAACGGATTACGCCGAAGACAGCCTGACCGGCGGCGCCAAGGACGACTGGCTCGACGGCAAGGGCGGCAACGACACGCTCAAAGGCGCCGGCGGCAACGACCTTCTCGATGGCGGCGCCGGGTTCGACTACCTCTACGGTGGCGACGGCAACGATACGCTGCGCGGCGGCTTCGGTGACGGCGGCCTGATGGACGGCGGCGCCGGCAACGACAGCCTCGAAGGCGGCGGCACCATGCTCGGCGGCGACGGCGACGACACGCTGCGGAGCACCAATGCCTACGATCAGCTGGACGGCGGCGCCGGCAACGACAGTCTCTACGCCGATGCGGGCTACGGAACCTATAGCGGCGGGGCTGGCAACGACACCATTACCACGCTATCGGGAAACGGCGCCATCAACGGCAACGACGGGAACGACGTACTGACCGGCAACGGAACGCTGGACGGCGGAGCCGGCGACGATACGATCCGTGGCGGCGACGGCAGCCGGCTCATCGGTGGCGACGGCAACGACGTTGCTGTCTTCGACGGGGCCAGCTCCAACTACGTCGTTCTCTATAAAAACGGCGTGCAAACCGTCTTTTATACCACCGGCTATTCACCGGACGGCGTCGGCATTTCCGGCATCGAGACGCTGCGCTTCAGCGACGGGCAACTCGCCGTCGCAAGCCTCGGTGCGGGTACCCTGGCGTCCGGCGCCTATACCGACGAAACCCTGACCGGTACCGACTACGCCGACTCCATCTCCGGCAACGAAGGCAACGACCGAATCGAAGGAAAGGGCGGCAACGACACGCTTTCCGGCGGCAGTGGAAGCGATACCCTCAACGGCGGCGACGGCAACGACAAGCTTACCGGCAATAACGACAGCGATACGATCAACGGCGGCGCCGGTAACGACTATATCGAAGGCGGAGACGGCTGGAACAGCCTGACCGGCGGCAGCGGCGACGACTCGATCTACGGCAACAGCTCCGGGGCGAACTGGGAGACCGACCATCACGACATGATCGACGGCGGCGACGGCAACGACAGCCTTACCGGCACCGGCATCAGGGACACCGTACTGGGCGGCGACGGCAACGATTTCATCATGTCCGGCGGGTCAACCGTCGACGGCGGCGCCGGCAACGACACGATCTACGCCCACGGCAACAGCGACAATTCGACGCCGACCGTCTACGGCGGCGCCGGCGACGACGACATCTCGGTTTCAAACTTCTACTACTATGCCAATCGCGCCCTGATCGCCGACGGTGGTGACGGCAACGATCATATATCGGGGGACTATCAGTCGGACTCGCTCGACGGCGGCGCCGGTGACGACGTGCTCTTCGGAGGCTATCAGGGCGACGATACCCTTGTCGGTGGCGCCGGCGCCGATACGATGACCGGCGAGGCCGGCAGCGACACCTACTATGTCGATAATGCCGGCGACACCGTTATCGAAAGTTCGAACGGATATGACCAGGGCGGCAACGACCAGGTCTTCAGTTCGGTGACCTTCACCCTCGGCGACTTTATCGAAACCCTCACCCTGACCGGCACGGCCGCGATCGACGGTACCGGCAACGGGCTTGGCAATACCGTGACCGGCAACAGCGCGGACAACCTCCTGTCGGGCCTGGGCGGCAACGACACGCTCACAGGCAATGCCGGCAACGACACGCTCGACGGCGGAACCGGTAACGACAGCATGACCGGCGGCGCCGGCAACGACGTCTACATCGTCGACGGCGCACAGGACGTGGTCAACGAGGCGACGGCGGGCAACGACCCCGGCGGCACGGACGAGGTCCGCAGTTCCGTTACCTATACATTGGGCCTTGGGCTCGAAAACCTGACCCTGCAGGGCAGCAGCGCGATCAACGGCACCGGCAATGCGCTGGCCAATGCGTTGACCGGCAATGCAAGCACCAACGCCCTGTCGGGCCTGAGCGGCGACGACACGATCCTGGGCCTGGCCGGCGATGACACGCTGACCGGCGGCGCCGGCAACGACAGCCTCGACGGCGGCACGGGTACCGACTCAGCCGTGTTTGCCGGCGCGCGGTCGGGCTATGCGTTCTCGCACGACGGAAGCGGCGGCTACATCGTGACGGCGTCCGCCGACGGCTCGACCGACCATCTGACGGGTATCGAGCGCGTGACCTTCGACGACGGCACGTTCGACATCGGCGCGGTCGGCAACCATGCACCGGCCCTGACCGGCGCCCAGGCTTCGCTGGCCACGGGACCGCAGAACCATGCCTATACGGTCACCACCGCCCAGCTGCTGACCGGTTTCAGCGATGCAGACGGCGACGTCCTGACCATCAGCGGCGTGACGTCGAACCACGGCACGGTCACCGCAAATCCCGACGGCAGCTACACGTTGAACCCTGAAGCCGACTACCTTGGCGTGGTGACGTTCAGCTACACTGTCAGCGACGGCTACGGAGGTACGATCGCCGCGAGCGAAACGGTGCTCCTGCAGGCGCCGGGCATCCACGGCACGTCTGCCGGCGACACCCTGCCGGGCACATCCGGCATCGATACGATCTTCGGCTATGACGGCGACGATACACTCAACGCCGGGTCCGGCAACGATTGGCTTTACGGCGGCGCCGGCAACGATACGCTGCAAGGCGGCGGCGGCGGCGACACCATGTTCGGCGGCGCCGGCAGCGACAGCTACTATGTCGACAATATCGGCGACAGCGTCAACGAAGAGTCGACCACGGGCGTCGACGACGGCGGCTACGACAAGGTTTTGTCTTCGATCAGCTACACGCTGACGGGCCACATCGAAGAACTCGATTTGCTGGGTTCGGCGAATATCAACGGCACGGGCAATAGCGGCGACAACTATATCTTCGGCAATGCAGGCAACAACCTCCTGTCGGGCATGGGCGGCAATGACACGATCGTCGCGACGCAGGGGGGCATCGACACCCTGGCCGGCGGCACCGGCGACGACCTCTACTGGATCAGCAATGCCAGCGACCTTGTCACCGAAACCAATGCTGCCGACTGGGACGCGGTATGGAGCTCGGCCAGCTATACGCTGAGCGCCAATATCGAGGAACTCGATCTCCTCGGCGCGACGAACCTTACCGCCACCGGCAACGGCGGCAGCAACTTCCTTTACGGCAATACGGGAGACAACGCGCTCAACGGCCTGGCCGGCGCCGACACCCTCTACGGCAATACCGGCAATGACACTCTGGATGGCGGCGCCGGTGCCGACACCATGTTCGGCGGCGCGGGCAACGATACCTATATCGTCGATAACGTGGAAGACGTCGTATCCGAGGTGCAGGTCGACGCCACCGATGATGGTGGCTACGACGTCGTGTCGTCGACGGTCACCTACGCCCTGCAGGCCTATGTCGAGGAGCTCGATCTGCTCGGCAGCGGCGATATAAGCGCGATCGGTGGCGAAGGCGACAACGTCCTTGTCGGCAATACGGGCAGCAACGGTCTGATCGGCCTGAGCGGCAACGACACCCTGACGGGCGGAGCGGGGACGGACTTCTTCGGCTTCTCGGCGGCATCGGTCAACGGCCACGACATGATCCAGGACTTCGTCCACGGCACCGACCAGCTCTGGTTTATCGGCAGCGACTATGGCTTCGGCGCCGGTCACATCCTGACCGCGTCGGAATTCACGGCTGGCAGCTCGGCCGTCGGTACCTCGGCCCAGTTCATCTGGGATGCTGCCAGCCATATTCTCTATTGGGACGACGACGGCACGGGCAGCCACGCCGCCATCGCCATCGCGACCTTCGGCGGCGGCGCGACAGTCGATGCCAGCGACTTCCATTTCGCCTGACGAAGCTAAAAACCAAATCAATAGGGCCTTCGGATAATGTCCGAAGGCCCTTTTTTAAACCGCTTGTCCCGCCGCCCAGCCCGAGGCCCACGCCCACTGGAAGTTATAGCCACCGAGCCAGCCGGTGACGTCGACGCATTCGCCGATGAAATAGAGACCTGGACAGAAACGGCTTTCCATCGTTTGCGACGATAGTCCCTGCGTGTCGATGCCGCCGGCCGTGACCTCGGCGGTCCGATAGCCTTCGGTGCCCATGGGCGTCAGGCTCCAGCGGTTGATCATTGCGGCCATCTTCACCAGTTGGGCATTGGGCAGGTCGGCCACGTGGGAGTCCGGCGCCAGGCCGACGATCTCGATCCAGCGCTCGGCCAGACGCCTGGGCAGGAGCTCGCTGACCGCCGTCACCAGGGCCTGCTTGCCGCGCGACCGCTTGCGCTCAAGCAGCCACTCTTCGGCCCGGTGCGAAGGACAGAGGTCGACGGTCACGGCGTCGCCCGGCCGCCAATAGCTTGAAATCTGCAGGACGCTGGGGCCCGACAAACCACGGTGCGTGAACAGGAAGCCGTCGTCGAAAGCCGTTTTTCCGGCGCTGACCCGGGCCTCGACCGACACGCCGGACAGGCCCTGAAGTTTGTCGAGCCAGTCGGGCCCGAGGGTAAACGGCACCAGGGCAGGGCGCGTCTCGATGATATCGTGGCCGAAGCGGCGCGCCAGTTCGTAGGCGAAGCCGGTCGCCCCCATCTTGGGGATCGACAGGCCTCCGGTCGCCACCACCAGCTTTTCGCAGACGATCGGGCCGCCGGACGTCTCGACCCTGAAGCCGCCGTCGATCGGTTCGACATGGCCGACCGAGGTCGCAAGCCGCAGCTGTCCGCCGGCGGCCCTGAGGTCGTCGAGCAGCATATTGATGATGTCCTGCGCCTTGTCTTCGCAGAACAGCTGGCCTTCGCTCTTTTCGTAATAGGGGATGCCGCGCTTGACGACACGATCGAGGAAATCCCACGGTGTGAAGCGCTTCAGCGCCGAGATGCAGAAGTGCGGGTTTTCCGAAATGAAGTTTTTCGGCGTGGCCTTCAGATGCGTGAAATTGCACTTGCCGCCGCCCGAGATGCGGATCTTTTCGGCGGGCTTGTCGGCGTGGTCGATAACCACCACGGAGCGGCCGCGGCGCCCGGCTTCGATGGCGCACATCAGGCCGGCAGCGCCGGCACCCAGGACCACACAATCCAGTCTTTGCACGAAATCTCCAAAGCTTGACCTTACGACCATCTTGTCTCAACCGGAATCTCGGCTAAGGTCCGCGCACTGCCTAACACATCCAAAGGAAACGGCCATGTCCGATCTGGAAACCCTGACGCAAAAAATCACCGCCGCTGTCGGTGAAAATTCGGGCCTGGGCAAGGTGATCAAGTTCGACTTCGGCGACGCCGGCAAGATTCTGATCGACGCGGCCAATGTGCCGAACGTCGTCAGCAATGAAGACAAGCCCGCCGACACGACCATTCAGATCTCGATCGACGACCTGGTTGCCATGGGCAAGGGCGCGCTGGATCCGATGATGGCCTTCATGATGGGCAAGATGAAGATCCAGGGCGATATGGGCGTGGCGCAAAAGCTGGCCCCGCTGCTCAAGGGTTGAGCGCAAACGGTTCTTCGCCCTCCCCATAAATGGGGAGGGCTATCGCATACGAGATTGATAGGCTTGGATTAGTTTCTCCTCTCCCCACTTGAGGGGAGAGGTGAGCGTGGCCGACGTATAGCGTCGGCAAGCGCAAGGCGAAGCGCCAAGGTGAGGGGTAAATCTTCAGCTGATACGCATGCTGAAGATGCAGTAAAACCCCTCATCCGGCCCTGCGGCCCACCTTCTCCCCTCAAGAGGGGAGAAGGGAAGTGCGTTCAACACCTTAGAGATCATATGCGATCACCCTGCCATAAATGGGGAGGGCCTTGTCTAATAGATTCTATCATTTACGCCCGATTCCTAACCTGGTCCTGAAACATTGGGCCGGGACTGGCCGACGACGCGGTCGGCGACGTAGGGGTTGCTGCGGCGCTCGGCGGCAAAGCTCGACATCGGTCCGTGCCCCGGTACGAAACGCACGTCGCCCAGCGGCCAGAGCCGTGTCGTTATGGCGTTGATCAGGTCGGCATGGTTGCCGCGCGGAAAGTCCGTTCGGCCGATCGAGCCCTGGAACAGGACGTCGCCGACCTGGGCGAACTGCGCTTCAGGCTGATAGAACACGACGTGGCCCGGCGTATGGCCCGGACAGTGGATGACCTGCCATTCGGTTTCGCCCAGGGTAACCGTGTCGCCGTGCTCCAGCCAGCGGTCGGGCACGAAGCTTTGGGCGTCGTAAATGCCCCAGCGTTTCGCGTCTTCGGGGATACGATCGATCCAGAATTCGTCGTCCCGGTGTGGTCCCTCGACCGGCGCACCCGTCAGCTCACGTAGGGTCCGGGTGCCGCCGGCGTGGTCGGCGTGACCGTGGGTAACCCATATTTTTTCAATAGTTAGACCGCGACGTTGAAGTTCTGCGATAATCGGTTCGACGTCACCGCCGGGATCGATGATCGCCGCCTTGTTCGTCTTCGTACACCAGACAACCGTACAATTCTGTTGTAGCGGCGTGACGGGCGCGATCATGACGCCGATGGGGGATTGTTCGGACACCGCAAACTCCGGATTCGGGAAATCGAACGCATATGACCACGGACGGCCGGGCGTTCAAGGCCCAAGACAAAGGGTATTTGCAGATTTTACTATTCCATTATAGGCTCGGCGCAATGCCAAGGGGGCGCACAGAGATCCCGTGGCTGAAACCTTTGCGAAAAAGAGAAAAACATGAGTTTTTGGCGAATTAAGCCACTCGACGCTATCCTTGCGACAGCGGAAAAGAAATCGCTCCATCGCTCGCTGGGCCCCATCCAGCTGACCCTTCTGGGCATCGGCGCCGTCATCGGCACCGGTATCTTCGTCCTCACCGCCGCGGCCGCCCAGAAGGCGGGTCCCGGCATGATGGTCTCCTTCATCATTGCCGGCGTCGTCTGCGCGCTGGCCGCCCTGTGCTACTCCGAACTGTCCTCGATGGTGCCGGTCGCGGGCTCGGCCTACACCTATTCCTACGCCGTCATGGGCGAACTGGTGGCCTGGCTGGTCGGATGGGCGCTGATCCTCGAATACGCGCTCGGCGCCAGCGCCGTTGCGGTCGGCTGGTCCGGCCATATCGTTGGCTTCCTCGACGCCTTGGGGGTGCATCTGCCGCATGCCCTGACCGTCGGACCGCCGATCAAGATCGGCTTCATCCAGGGCGGTGAAGTCGGCGGCATCATCAACCTGCCGGCCGTGCTGATTACGGTCCTCGTTACGGCCCTGCTGGTGATCGGCACCAAGGAAAGCGCGACCTTCAACGCCGTCCTCGTCGCCATCAAGATCAGCGCCCTGACCCTGTTCATCGTTATTACCCTGCCGATGGTCACCGGTCATATGAGCAACTTCCATCCGTTCACGCCGCGCGGCTGGGGCAATCCCTTCGATTCGACGGGCACGGGCGTACTCGGCGCCGCCGCTTCGATCTTCTTCGCCTATGTCGGCTTCGACGCGGTTTCGACCGCCGCCGAAGAAACCCGCAACCCGCAGCGCAACGTCCCCATCGGCCTGATCGCCTCGCTGCTGATCTGTACCGTCTTCTACCTCCTGGTCGCCGGCGGCGTCATCGGCTCGTTCGGTGCCCAGCCGCTGATCGATCCCGCGACGGGCAAGTTCTTCGCCGACGGCTCGCCGGAACTGTACGGCAGCGCCGCCTGCACCGCGACGCACGCCCCCCTGGTCTGTTCGAAGGAAGCCCTGGCCCACGTCCTGCGTGAAGTCGGCCAACCCTTGTTCGGCAACATCCTGGGCATCGCGGCGACCATCGCCCTGCCGTCGGTCGTTCTGCTGATGATGTACGGTCAGACCCGCGTCTTCTTCGTCATGGCGCGCGACGGCCTGCTGCCCAAGGGCCTCAGCGCCGTCCACTCGACGTTCAAGACCCCATGGGTGATCACGCTGGTCACCGGCGTCGTCGTCGCCATCGCCGCGGCCTTCCTTCCGGTCGGGTCTCTTGCCGACTACTCCAACGCCGGCACGCTGTTCGCCTTTGCCGCCGTATCGCTGGGCGTCATGATCCTGCGCTTCACCGACAAGAACCGCGTGCGTCCGTTCAAGACGCCGCTGCTCTTCATCGTCGCGCCGCTGTCGATCGCCGGCTGCCTGCTGCTGTTCTTCAGCCTGGGCATCGAATCCAAGCAGGTCTTCTTCGGTTGGACCGCGCTGGGCCTGGTCCTGTACTTCGGCTACGGCTTCTGGCAGTCGAACGTCCGCAAGGGCGTCATCGAGGTGCACGAAGAGGATGCGGACCTTCCGCCGCCTCCGGGTTCCACCAACTAACGGAAAAGGCGCTCTTCGGAGCGCCTTTTTTATTTGCGCGGGCTCTGCTAATCCGCAGCCATGCTTCCCGTCGAAGAGATTTTCCCCGAACTCAAGGCCTGGCTGGCCGAAAACACCACGGCGCTGATCATCGCGCCGCCGGGCGCCGGCAAGACGACCGGCGTGCCACTGGCCCTGCTCGACGCACCGTGGCTTGCCGGCCAGTCGATCATCCTGCTGGAGCCCCGCAGGCTGGCGGCGCGGGCCGCCGCGGCGCGCATGGCGGAGACTCTCGGCGAAACCGTCGGCCAGACAGTAGGCTTCCGCGTGCGCGGCGAAAGCAAGGTCAGTGGCAAGACGCGGATCATGGTGGTCACCGAAGGCATATTTTCGCGCATGATCCTCGACGATCCGGCGCTTGACGGCGTCGGCTGCGTCATCTTCGACGAATTCCATGAACGCAGCCTGGATGCCGATCTCGGCCTTGCCTTTGCGCGCGACGCGCAGATGGTCTTGCGCGACGATCTCAGGCTTCTGGTAATGTCGGCGACGCTCGACGCAGAAAGCGTGCTGGACCTATTGCCGGATGCGAGGGGCTTCACATCGCTCGGCCGCACCTTCCCGATTACCACGCACTATCTCGGCCGCAATCAGGCCCTGCCGATGGAGACCGACGTTGCGCGCCATACGGCCAGGTTGTCGACCAAGCTTAAGCCGGAAAACGCCGAAACCATGCTGGTCTTCCTGCCGGGGCAGGGCGAAATTCACCGCACGGCCCAGCGCATCGAGGAGGCCGGCATTGCGCCGCATATCGAGCTGCACAAGCTTTTCGGCGCCATGGATTTCCGCGACCAGGCGCGCGTGTTGTCGAAGAACGCGCCCGGCCATCCCAAGATCGTGCTGGCGACGGCGATCGCCGAAACGTCGCTGACGCTCGACAAGGTGGCGATGGTCCTGGACTGCGGCCTGTCGCGGCTCGGGCGCTTCGACCCGGCGCGCGGCGTCACCCAGTTCGTCACCGAGCGCGTGACGCGCGCCTCGGCCGACCAGCGCCGCGGCCGCGCCGGCCGGACACAGGCCGGCGACGCCTATCGCCTGTGGGACGCCGAACAGGACCGCTCGCTTATTCCTTTTGCCCGGCCGGAAATCCTTGAAACCGATCTGTCGCAGCTGGCCCTGTCGCTCAGGCTGTGGGGCGCCAGGTCGACCGAAAGCCTGGCGCTGCTCGACCATCCCCCGAAAGCCGCCATGGACGAGGCCGTCAGGCTGCTGAGGGCGCTGGGCGCGCTCGACGCCCACGGCGATCTGACCGCCCACGGACGCCTGATGGCGCAACTGCCGATGGCGCCCAGACTGGCGCACATGCTGCTCAAGGCCGCAGAACTGGGCGCCGCAGGGCAGGGCGCCCAACTGGCCGTCCTGCTGTCGGAAAACGGCATTGGCGGCAAGGCGACCGACCTCGACCTGCGCCTTGACGCTTTAAGCCGCGATCGCTCGCCCAAGGTGACGCAGGCACGGCAACTGGCCGACACCTGGACGCGCCAGGCCGAAACCCTGGTGAAGGGCGGCAAACAGGCCGGCGGACGCGTGCTTTCGCACCACCTGCTGGCCGAATGCTTCCCGGAACGCGTGGCCCGCGCCCGTGGCAAGCCGGGCGAGTTCGTCATGGCCAACGGCCGGGGTGTCTATGTCGACGCGCACGACGCCCTGGCACGCGCCGATTTCGTGGCGGTCGGCGACCTCGGCGGCGGTTCGAACCGCGATCGTATCCTGCTGGGCGCCGCCTTGACCGAGGCCGACATCACCACGCTGTTCGCCGACCGCCTTGAGCGCGGCCCGGTTCTCGAAAAGCAGAATGGTCGCTTCCGCGCCTTCGAGCAGGTGCGGCTGGGCGTGCTGGTCCTGTCATCGAAACCGTTGGCACAAATTCCGGCTGAGCTTCTTCTTCATGCCGAAGCTGAAGAAATACAGCAAAAAGGTTTGAAAGCACTCAAAACTTCGGAAGCGTTCGACAGTTTGCGCGCCCGCGCCGCCTTCCTTCGCGGGCAGGACGAGTCATGGCCGGACCTGAGCGACGACGCGCTGCTCGCCACGCTTGAAGACTGGCTTGGACCCTATGCCGCCGGCAGGTCGATGTTGGCGCTCAACAGCCAGGATACCTACAATGCGCTGCGCAACGTCCTGACCTACGACCAGCAGCGTGCGCTCGACACGCTGGCGCCCGAGACTCTGAAAATGCCGACCGGCTCGAACATCCGCATCGACTACGCGGCCGAAGGCGGGCCGCGCGTCGACGTCCGCGTCCAGGAGCTTTACGGCACCACCGTCCATCCGACGCTTGGGCCAAGGCGCATTCCCGTCGTCCTGGCGCTGACCTCGCCGGCGCACCGCCCGATCCAGATCACCCGCGACCTCCCGGCCTTCTGGGACGGGTCGTGGGCCGAGGTGCGCAGCGAGATGAAGGGCCGGTATCCGCGCCACGTCTGGCCGGAAAACCCGCGCGAGGCCGATCCGACGACGCGCGCCAAGCCGCGCGGAACGTGAAAGCATAATTGCATCTAAATGGAACCGCAGGCGTATAAGGAACAGTTCGTCAGAGAGGGCCCCTATGATCACCGTCCACCACCTGGAAAATTCCCGCTCGCAACGCGTGCTGTGGCTGCTCGAGGAACTGCGCGTCCCGTATGACGTCAAGGTCCATAAACGCGACGCAAATCTGCTCGCGCCGCCCGAGCTGAAAAAGATCCATCCCCTGGGCAAGGCGCCGATTCTGGTCACCGAAGACGGCCAGGCGGTCGCTGAAACCGGCGCCATCATGGACTTTGTCATCAACACCTATGAAGGCCTGGGCCTGGTGCCGAATCCCAAAACCCGGGCCAAGACGCAGTTCACCTACTGGATGTTCTATGCCGAAGGCTCGGCGATGACGCCGCTGTTGCTGAAACTGATTTCCGACCGCATCCGCGCCAAGGCGCCGTGGTTCGCGCGGCCCGTGGCGGTCAGGATCGCCGACACATTGGAAGCGACCCTGGTGCGGCCCAATGTGACGGCCAATATAGATTTCTGGGAAGAGTCGCTGAAGGCCACCGGCTGGTTCGCCGGCGACCACTTCACCGCCGCCGACATCATGATGAGTTTTCCGGTCGAAACGGCGGCGCACCGCGCCGGCGCGGGCGAAAAGCCGCATATCCGGCAGTGGCTGGATCGCATCCACGCCCGCCCGGCCTATCAAAGGGCGCTCGAGCGGGGTGGACCCTATATCTACGCGTAGTCAGATCGTAATGCAGCCGGCAAAGGTGGTAGCGATCAGACCCATGATGGCAGCGGTAATCAGGCGTTTCATATCGTGCTCCTTGGACAACTTGCCCTCAAAGCATGAAACGGCAACCGCTAAAGGCACAATGCGGACGCCACCCCGCCGCCATCAAGGTTTCAGACGGGTATCAACGGCTTTGGTTGAAGTGTTCGCCGCTGCGGTCGATGATGATGCAGCCCGACAGTGCCGAAGCGGCGAGGGCGACGATGATGAGACGGGTAACAAGCGTTTTCATGGATATTCCCCTGAATGTGAATGTGCCTGATCGCATCCCGAAAAATGTGAAACGGTTTTTCGGAAGATGCGTGACCAAGTAACGATTAGGCGGGTGTTTTGTCGACGGTCGGCGCCGGCTTTTCGTCGGGCGCCGGCGCGTCCTTCGTATGGTGGAAACGGATAGGATGGTCGTGGTCGTCGGGCGACACGTAGACAATGCAGCCGGACAGGGAAGACGCCAGGACGGCGACGACGCCGAGTTTCAGAAAGATGGATTTCATAAGCCCCTCCAGAGGTTACGTTTTCAGCCTAGGGCTCGCTAAATGAACGCAGTATGAACCGCGCCCAACCTTAATTCTTTTTAATTTTCAGCCTCTTTCGCCCATCGGTTGGCCAAGGGCGTGCAAATAAGCAGCTGTAGCGGGTGGTATACCATTATCGGCAGCAGGATCAGGCCCAATGCCGGATTGCCGGCAAAGATAAGGTGCGCCATCGGCACGCCGGTCGCCAGGCTCTTCTTGGTGCCGCAAAAGACGACGGCCGCGCGGAATTCCGGCGCTATGCCGAAGCGGTCGCACACGGCCCACAACAGGCGCAACACCAGGAAAAAGAGGCCGAGCGTGGCGGCGAGCGTCAGGATCATCGTCGCGGGGGAATTGCCGGTCCAGATATGTTTGGCGAAGGAATCGCAGAACGACGTATAGACCAGCAGCAATATCGTCCCCCGGTCGGCGATCTGGGTCAGCTTCTTGTGCTTGTGAATCCATCCGCCGATGACCGGCCGCATCAGCTGGCCGACGACCAGCGGCAGGACCAGCCAGATACACAGGTCGATCAGGACCTTGGCAATATCCATATGTTGCCCGGATGTGTTGAGCATCAGGCTCATCCACAAGGGCGTTATGACGACGCCGAGCAGCGACGAGAGCGTGGCGTTGAAGACGGCGACCGGGACGTTGCCGCGCGCCGCCGACGTCATGGCGACGGACGACGAGACGGTCGACGGCATGGCGCAGAGATAGAAAAGCCCGAGGCGCAGGTCGGGCGAAATCCACCGGCCCGCCAGGACCAGGAACAGGCCTCCGATCAGCGGGAACAGAATGAAGGTCGAAGCCTGGATCAGCAGGTGCAGGCGCCAGCGGAAAATGCCGTCTTTCAAGGCCTTGAACGACAATCCCGCACCATTGAGGAAGAAGACGAGGGCCACGCCGGCCTTGGTCAAAAGCTCGGGATGCATCCATCCCCCCTCGGCGCCGGGGGCTGGAAACACCGCCGCCACCAGAATGGCGACAAACATGCCGGTCAGGAACCAGTCGAACTTGAAGCGCTTCATAGGCCGCTGGCCGCATAGATCATGATGCCGGTCGCCACCGACAGGTTCAGGCTGTCGGCGCGGCCGCGCATGGGGATTTTGACATTGAGGTCGCAGGTTCCGGCGATCTCGGGCGTCAGCCCCGACTGTTCGGTGCCCATGACGATCAGGGTCGGGCGGCGATAGGGAGCCGTGCGATGATTGTGCGTGGCGCTCAGCAGCGTGCCGACGACCGAGCCGGTCCAGCGGCCGCGATCGGCCAGGAATTCGTCGCGCGTACAGCGCACGACCGCCACCGCGAAGACCGATCCCATGGTGGCGCGCACCGTCTCGACGGAAAAAGGATCGACGCAATCGCCGATCAGGATGACGCCGCCGGCGCCGGCCGCGTCGGCCGTGCGGATAATGGTGCCGAGATTGCCGGGGTCGCGGACCTGTTCCAGCGCCACCCAGACCTCGTGGCTTTCGGGATCGATTTCGTCCAGCCGCCTGATGCGCTGGGCGAACACCGCCACGACCATCTGGGGGTTATCCTTACGCGATATTTTTTCAAGAATTTCGTGCGTTACCTCAAGGACCTCACCTTTGGCCGCAAGCGTGGCGTCGATGGCGCGTGTCAACAGCGGGTGATGATCCGCGTCCTTGCCGTACACCAGGACCACCGGAGCTATGCCCTGGTCCAGGGCGTCGATGATGATTTTAAGGCCCTCGGCCAGGAAGCGGCCCGTGGCCTCGCGTTCCTTGCGCATGTGCAGGGCGCGGATGTCCTTGACCGTCTGGTTGGTGAGCGAGGTGATCTGCTTGATCATTATGCCTGCCACCTCGCGAAAAAGGACAGGCCGATCTCGCGCGGCTGGATCTCGGACGCCTTGTGCCCCTTCGGCGGCTTGCGGTCCTCGATCAGGGTCAGTTCGCCATGGTCGACCGCGCCGCCGCGCATGCCTATCGCTTCGCCGACCAGGTGCGCCAGGGCCGGGCCCGACACGCGCGCCGCATAGGCGTTGAGCAGCAGGAAGGCGGCGTCGTCCGACAAAAGCTGTGCGCAGAGACCGACCATTTCCGGCAGGTCCTCGAACAGGCGCCAGATTTCCCCGGTCGGGCCGCGGCCGTACTTCGGCGGATCCAGGATGATGCCTTCGTATTTCGAACCGCGCTTGACCTCGCGTTGCACGTACTTCTTCGCGTCCTCGCAAATCCAGCGCACGGGCGCCTCGGCCAGTCCCGACAGGACGGCGTTGTCGCGTGCCCAGCCGATTGCCTTCTTCGACGCGTCGACGTGGGTGACGCGCGCGCCGGCCGCGGCCGCGACCAGGCTGGCCACGCCCGTATAGCCGAACAGGTTCAGCACGCGCATGCCCGGACGCTTCGCGATCGCCGCCCGCTGCCATTCCCAGTTGGCGGCCTGTTCGGGAAAGAAGGCGAGGTGACGGAAGCTGGTGAAGCGGCCGTAGAACCGCACGTCGCCCCACGACAGCGGCCATTGCTCGGGCGGCTTGCGCGAAAAGGTCCAGCGCCCTTCGTCCTCGTCGCCGGCGGGATCGAAGACGGCGTCGGCCTTGTCCCACAAGGCAGGGTATTTCGGCTGCCACCAGCACTGCGGCTCAGGGCGGATGACGAGATAGTCGCCGTAGCGTTCGAGCTTCTTGCCGTTGCCGGAATCGACCAGGGCGTAGTCTGCCCAGGGCTTGGTGCGCAGGGTGGTGGCGGAATCCGTAATAATCATGGGTCAGGCAATAATCCCCGGCCGCTTTCCCGTAAAGCGCTTTTCGGAGCATCTCAAAATGCCACTTTGTGAAACGGCGCGAGTCGCATAGCGTCGCGCAAGTGCATGGCCCGGGAGGCCGGCCCTAAAGAGGGCGGAACAGTATCGTGCGTATAAGATCAACGGCGGTTACGGGGCTGGCAGCCCTGATCCTCCTGCTGTCCGGAACACGTCCGGTCACGGCCGCGCCGCGTATTGTCTCGCTCGATGAATGCGCCGATCAATATGTGCTGGGTCTGGTGCCGCGCGACCGGATCGCCGCCGTGTCCAACAAGGCCGCCTTGCCCGATTCCTTTTACCGCGACCGCGCCCGGGGCCTGCGTCAGCTCCGCCCCGGTGCCGAGAACGTGTTGGCGTTGAAACCCGACATCGTCGTGCGCACATGGGGCGGCGACGCACGGCTGATCGAGCGGCTCAACCGAAACGGCATCCGCGTCGTCCAGGTCAACGACATCACGACCTTCGATCAGGCCCGCATCGAACTCCACCGTGTCGGCGACGCGCTGGACGCCGATGCCCAGGCACAAGCCGAAGCCGAACGCTTCCAGGCGGCGCTCGACGACATCCGCCCCGTGGGCCTTGAGCGCACCGTGCTCTACTACACGCCCGGCGGCTACAGCGCCGGGCCCGACACCATGATCGGCGAGATGTTGCGCAGGCTGGCCTTCCGGCTGGAAAGCCAGGACAAGGGCTTCTTCGCCCTGTCACCCGAAGTGATCCTCAGCCTGCACCCCGACGTCTTTGCACTCGGCTTTTTCGACGACGTCTACCAGATGCGCCGCACGCCCGGGCGCAATCCCGTCGTGCGCAATCTGATCGCCGCCACCCCGCATTTTACCCTGCCGCGCCGCGCCATGGCGTGCAGCGGCTGGTTTTCCGCCTATGACCTGCGCACCTTGTCGCATTCGATCGAGATCAAGTGATGCATCTGTCCAGCACCACCCTCAATATCGCCCTCGGTCTCGTCATCCTGGCGCTGGTCGTCGGGCTGATGATGTTCGGCGACGTCGCCATGAGCGGGACCATGTGGCTTGACGCCGTCGTGCATCCGCAGGGCCTGGCCGGACAGATCGCCTGGGGCATCCGCCTGCCGCGCGACATAGCCGCCGCCGGTGTCGGCGCCATGCTGGGCCTGGCGGGCGCCGTCATGCAGGGTCTGTTGCGTAACCCCCTGGCCGAACCGGGGCTGCTGGGGGTCTCGTCGGGTGCGGGGCTGGGCGCGTCGATCGCCATCGTCCTGGGTCTTGGCCTTATGCCGTTCGCCGTCGAGGGTTTCGCGCTGCTGGGCGCATTGCTGGTGGCGATCGTCCTCCTCGTCTTCGTATCGCGCTTCCCTCAGCGGCAGTCGCTGATCCTGCTGGGCGTCGCAGTCAGCGCGCTCAGCGGCGCCCTGATGGCGCTGGTCTTCAACCTGGCGCCGTCGCCGGTGACGCTTTCCGAAATCATAGGCTGGATGATGGGCTCGGTCGAAAACCGCACATGGTCGGACGCCGGTTTCTGCGCCGGGGGCCTGGCGGTCGGCGGCGTGCTGGCATGGAAGGCGGGGAAGGGCCTGCGCATCCTGACGTTGGGCGAGGAGACGGCGCGCTCGATGGGCGTCGACATGGTGCGCCTGACGCAAGGATTGGTCGTCGCCTCCAGCCTGCTGGCCGGGCTGTCGGTCGCGGTCGCGGGGATTATCGGCTTTGTCGGCCTGGCGGCGCCGCACTTCGTCCGCGCCATGGGTATCAAGGATCCGTACCGCCTGATCCTGCCGTCGACCCTGACGGGTTCGGTCCTGGTGCTGGCGGCCGACGGGCTGGTGCGCGTCCTGCCGGGTACGGGCGATCTGAAACTGGGTGTCCTGACCTCGCTGGTCGGCGCGCCGCTCTTCGCCGTTCTGGCCTTCCGCAGCGCGCGTTCATGGATGCAGGACTGACGCCATGATAAATCTCGACCAGATCAGCATCTCATTGGGCGGCCGCACGGTGGTCGACAGCGTGGCGGCCGAGCTCAAGCCCGGACGCCTGCACGTCGTCGCCGGCCCCAACGGCGCCGGCAAGTCGACCCTGTTGAAGGCGATCGCGGGCCTGCTGCCTGTGGCGAAAGGCCAGATCCGGCTCGACGACGCGGACGTGGCGCGCCTGACCGCCCGAAGCCGCGCCGACCGTCTGGCCTATCTGCCGCAGGACCGCACCGTGGCGTGGGACCTGCCGGCGGTCGATGTCGCGGCGCTCGGGCTGCAACATCTGGCGCCCGAGGCCGCGCGGCAGAAGGCCTTCGCCGAGCTCGAAGCCCTGGGCCTGAAAGACGAGGCGACGCGCGGTGTCTTTCGGCTGTCGGGCGGGCAGAGGGCGCGCGTCCTGCTGGCGCGGGTTCTGTTGAGCCCCGTGCGCATCTTCGTTTTGGACGAGCCCCTGACGGCGCTCGACCCGGCCTGGCAGCGCCACATTCTGACGCGGTTGAAGCGCAGGGCCGAAGACGGGCAAACCGTGGTCATCAGCCTGCACGACCTGCACCTGACAGCGCAATTCGCCGACGAGGTGCTGTTGATGCAGGCCGGCAGGCTGGTCACCGCCGGCTCGCCGGAAAAAGCCTTTACATCTTATCATTTGCGCGAAGTGTTTAACCTGAAAGGTGACCTTGTGCGCGACGAGGGCACACGCACGCTCAGGATCGACCCGTCGCCCCTGCTGTAGCCCGATAGAGATCGAACACCGTGGCGGCAAACGCCTCGGGCGCCTCCTGCGGCAGATTGTGACCCACGCCGGCAAGAATGCGCCGCTCGAACGGTCCCGAAAAATGCGCGGCGTCGGCGGCATCGCGGCCGCCACGAATGACGCCGTCGTCCGCGCCGCATAACGATATGGCGGGCACGGATATGCCGGGCAGGGCGGCCAGACGCGTTTCGGCCGACGCATAGGCGGCATCCCCCTCGGCATAGCCGAAACGATGACGGTAGGAATGGATGACCACGTCGACGAAATCGGGATTGTCGAACGCCGCCGCCGTGCGCTCAAAGGTATCGGCGTCGAACGCCCACCCCGGGGACCACAGCCGCCAAAGGAGGCGGCAAAGCTCGCGGCGGTTGGCCCTGAGACCGGCTTCGCCCCGGGGCGTGTGGAAATAGTACTGATACCACAGCAGGTGCTCCGTGTCGGGCAGGGCCGGCGCTGCGGCCGCCGCGATGTCCTGGATGCTGTAGCCTTCTCCGGACACCAGTCCGCGCACGCGTTCCGGCGCCAGCGCCGTCGCGATGCAGGCGGCGCGGCCGCCCCAGTCGTAGCCGGCAAGAAGCGCACGTTCGATCCCCAGCGCATCCATAAGATCGAGGAGATCCCGCCCCAGCGCGGCCTGCTGCCCGGAACGCATGGTGTGGGCGAAGCGAAAGCGCGTCGGCCCATAGCCGCGCAGCCAGGGTACGACGACGCGCAGGCCCTGCGCCGCAAGGCGCGGCGCTACCTCGTCGTAGCATCGGACATCGTACGGAAACCCATGCAGCAGAAGGACGGCGTCACCCGAATCCGGCCCGTGCGTCTCATAGGCGATGTCGAGCACGTCGGTGGTCGCGACAAGGATACCAGGCATAGGATGTCTCCCTTCCGGCGCCGTTCCGTATAACGGGTCGGGCGTCGAAAGGTGACAGCAGCCCGCGAATCCTAGTGCTTGCGCTTCTTGCCCTTGGCGGCAGCGTGCCCTTTGGAACCCGACGACCTTGCCTTAGTTGCCTTCTTGCCCTTGGCTGCCTTGGTCGTCTTGCCGGCCCTGCCGTGGGCTGTCGCTTTTGGGCGGGCGGGTTCCGGGACGGTGGCGTGCGAAAGGCTGTTGGCCAGGGCCGCATTGGCGGCTTCCGCCTTCTGGTATTCCAGGTAGTTGATCGCCGTGTCGGGCGCGTCGGCCGAACCGTCACCCGAATCGTCGAGGTCGGTGTTCGAACCGATCGGCGCGGGCAGGCCGCGCTGGACGTCGGCCAAGGCGGTCAGGGGCGCCGTGCCGCCGCTCAGCCGCGCGCGATAGATGCGCATGTTTTCCGTGACGCGCATCATGTAGTCGCGCGTCTCGCGCAGCGGCATGCATTCGATGAAGCTCAGCGAATCGGCGTTCGGGCCGCGCGGGTCGCCGCAATCGCCGACCCACAGTCCCATGCGGCTGGGGCCCGCATTATAGCCGGCAGCAGCCATGATGTAGGAGCCGTCGAAGCGCGTCACCAGTTCACCCAGGTGATAGGCGCCCAAGGACATGTTGAAGTCCGGCTCATAAAGCCTTGATTCCGTGTAGGAAGCCCCCAAACGCCTCGCCACGGCGCGCGCCGTCGACGGGATCAGCTGCATCATGCCGCGGGCATTGGCGCGCGAGCGCACGCTCGGGTCGAAACCCGATTCCTGGCGGGTGATCGCCAGCACGAAAGCCTTTTCCGGCGCCGGCACGTCGGGCACGGCGCGCATGGGATAGGCGCGTTCGGGCAGGTAGAAGCCGCGCTGCATCGACATGCGCGCGACCTTCATGGCGATGACCTGGCTGTCGTAGCGCTGCGTCAGGTCGACCAGCAGCGCCTCTTCCTCGGCATTGGGCAGGACCGTGTCGAGGTTCAGCACGATGGCGCGGAACAGGTCGATTTCGTTCATCGAGCCCAGAATCCGCGCCGCCTTGACCAGGTCGCGGTTGTCGAAGCGCACACGGTCGGCGTCCGACGGGACGGGGTCGTGGCCGAGCGTAATCGTCGTCACCCCGGCCTTTTCCGCCGCCAGCTGGCCGTAGAAGGCGTAGATGTACTGGCCGCCCTTCACGTAATAGTCGTGCGCCGTCTGGGGGTCGTTCTTGGCTGCGTCGTTGCGCGCCTCGTAGGCGCGGCCCAGCCAGTAGTTGGCGCGGCCCTGCGTGATCGGCGACGTGCCGGCCGCCGACAGGGCCTGGAAGTGAGTGATCGCGGCCTCGGTGTCCTTGAGCTTGACCAGGGCGATCCAGCCGGCGAAGAACTCGGCCTCGGCCTTGGCCTCGCCGTTGTCGAAGCCGCCATTGTTCATGGCGTTGTACGCGGCGTGATAGTCGTGCGCCTTGAGCGCCGCGCGGAAATAGCCGAGGCGCAAGGTATAGAGCTGGGCGGCGGCCTCCGGGGACAGGCTGGCCGGCGGCAGGTCGGCCAGCAACGGGAAGCCCAGCGGCTCAAGCCCCTTGCCCGACAGGTAGCGCGCACGGGCAAAGGCCAGGGCCGGATTGTGCGGATCGGAACCTTGCGCCTGGGAATAGAGCGCATCGCCCGACGCCGAGTTCGAGCGCATGGCCAGCACGGCGTTGGCGACTTCGCGATGGTGGTCGTCGACATAGGCCATCAGGTCGCGCACGGCCTGGCTGGAGCCGTCCTGGACGTTGATCATCAGGCAGTTCATCCGCGCCGCGCTGTCTTCGGGCGTGAGATAACGGCTGAAGGCCCCGTAGAAGTTCGCCTGGGCGATCGAATCGAAGACCTTGGTCCGCCACCAGGTCTTGGCCAGCTGCGACGCCGTGTCGATCTGGTTGAGGCTCTGATAGGCGGTGATCAGGGCGGTGGCGCCCTCGACCGTCTGCGGCGGCGAGCCGTTGAACCAATCGACGACCTGCTGCGGCGCCATGCCCGACATGCCGATCATCTTTTCGGCCATGACCTGACGCTTGGTTTCGCGCGGCCAGCCCCAGAGGTCGCGGCGCGCCGCGTCCAGCCCGGCAAAGCCATAGATGTCGCCGCCGTCGGCATTGAGAATCGCCCAGGTGACGATCTTGCGCGCCACGGGGTCCGAGAGGCTCTGCTTATACGAATCGGCGGCGGCGTAGTTGCGCGACTTCACCGCCTGCAAGGCCGAGGCCAGGGTGTCCTGGTCCTGGGACGACAGATAGGAAGACTGATAGGGCTGGGCGGTCGTCCCCGGCTGCGACTGCACCGACTGATAGGGAATTGGCGCCGACGGCGTACCCGCCGTCTGGTCGTCCTGCGCCAGGGCGCCCAAACCCAAACCAAGCCCGGCCAGGGCGGCGGCGCTGACAGTCAATCCCAGCAGGCCTTTTCGCCAATGGCGGCGCCACAGGGGCGCACCTCGGCTCACGGCCTGCGAATGCGTGCGGTCGGTACGGGGGAACGTCATGGTACGCTAAAATCCCTTCAGCCTTGTCCTTCGACTATAGGCCATAGTTTCTTTTTATAAAGACATTGCAGCCAAAGCGCGGCGGGCTTAAGGCTAGTTTTGATATTATGGCTGGTCAGAGATGACCAAAAGACACACCTTTCGCTTGCGGATCACGTTTCGGTTGGTCCATTTCAGGAGAAAATGTGTGCGCAGGACTGGTTAAGGATGAGTAACGCAGATACCACACCGGCTTTCCGTGGCGTCATTACGGCCATGGTGACGCCCTTTCGCAACGGTGACGTCGATTTCGCGGCCCTCGAACGTCTGATCGAATACCAGATCGCCGGCGGCGTCCACGGCGTCGTGCCCGTCGGAACGACAGGCGAAACCTCGACCCTTAGCGTCGAGGAGCACAAGGCCGTCGTCCAGTTCTGCGTCGAAAAGGTTGCCGGCCGTGTCAAGGTCATCGCCGGCGCGGGGTCGAACAACACCGCCGAATCCGTCGAGCTGGCGGCGCACGCCAAGGCTGTCGGCGCCGACGCCGTGCTGGTCGTCGCGCCCTATTACAACAAGCCGTCGCAAGAAGGTTTATACCAGCATTTCAAGGCGATAAACGATTCCGTTCAGATTCCGGTGATGCTGTACAACGTCCCCGGCCGCACCGTCGTGGACCTGTCGAACGACACCATCGTGCGCCTGTCGAAACTGCCCAATATCGTCGGTATAAAGGACGCCACCGGCGACCTCGAGCGCATGAGCCAGTTGCGCATCACGGTCGAAAAGCCCTTCGCCTTCATCTCGGGCGACGACCCGACCTTCCTCGGCTACATGGCCCACGGCGGCCACGGCGTCATTTCCGTCAGCTCGAACATCGCGCCGGCGGCCTGCGTCGCGCTTTATAACGCGGCGGCCCAAGGCGCCTTCGGCACGGCCCTGCAATGGCAGGACAAGCTGATCACCCTCGACAAGGTCCTGTTCGCCGATTCGTCGCCGTCGCCGACCAAGTATGGTTTGAGCCGCCTCGGCTTGTGCAGCGAGGACGTCCGTCTGCCGATCACCCCGTGCTCGCAGGCCGTGCGTCCGCTGGTCGACGCCGCTATGGCGCTGGCCGGGCTGGAGATGGAGCCCGCCTGACGTGGCAGACCAACCTTCCAACTACAAGGTGATCGCCGATAACCGGCGGGCACGCTTCGACTATTTCCTCGAAAACCCTATCGAGGCCGGCATCATGCTGACCGGGACCGAGGTCAAGTCTCTGCGCGAGGGCCGCGCCAATATCGCCGAATCCTACGTCTCGATCGAAAACGGCGACGAGCTGGCCCTGGTCAATGCCGACATCCCGATCTACGGCAAGGGCAACCGCTTCAATCACGAGCCGCGCCGTATCCGCAAGCTGCTGCTGCACCGCCGCGAAATCGACCGCATGATGGTGTCGGTGCAGCGCGAAGGCCTGACCATCATCGCGACCAGGATGTACTTCAATGACAAGGGTACGGTGAAGCTCGAGATCGCACTGGCCAAGGGCAAGAAGATTCACGACAAGCGCGAGACCGAGGCCAAGCGCGACTGGCAGCGCGACAAGGCGCGGCTGCTGCGCGATCGCGGATAAACCGAACCTCCCCTGGAATCAGGGGAGGTTCGGTTCTTTATCAATTCCCTCCTGCCAGCTTTCGGCGGCCGAACATCCCATGATCGCCGCACCGAAAAGGAGGCGCCCATGGACCGGCCTAAAAACATCATCAATATCAGTGATCTGGAGCTGCAACCTCGTCCACCGCAATATGCCCCGACCGGAGCGGCGGCCGATCGCTACGAGGCTCGCTCAGCCTTCGCATCGCGCCAGATGGGCGCCAGAAAACTCGGTTTCAACGTGACCGCCGTGCCGCCCGGCAAGCGCGCCTTTCCGCTGCATAATCACCAGAGCGTCGAAGAGATGTTCCTTATCCTTGAAGGCGAGGGGCAGTTGCGCCTCGGTAAGGACGTATACGCCGTCCGCGCCGGAGACCTGGTGTCATGCCCGCCCGGCGGCCGTGAGACCGCCCACCAGTTCGTCAATACGGGCACGGCCGAACTGAAATTCCTGGCCGTCAGCACGCGCGAACAGATCGACCTGTGCGACTACCCGGATACGGGCAAGTTCGCGCTCATGGCGGAGATGGCGCCGGAAAACGGCCACCCGCGCATGCTGTCTTTCGTCGGGCACGAAGGCCAGGGCGAGGTGGGCTACTGGGACGGCGAATGAGACGCCGCCAGGGCCGCCAGGTGAACCCCGCATTCGCGGACGCCGGCATCGATGCCCGCGGCGTCGTAAAGATCGAAAGCCTCACGCCATAACGGCAGGGCAATATTGGCGTAACCTTGCGCTTCATGGAGCAGGGCCATGGGCCGCAGGGCGTTGGCCAGGGCCAGCGCCGGCGGATCGTCGACGGCGCGGTAGATGGCCAGCGCCTCGTCGTAACAAGGCATGGCTTCGTCGAAATCGCCGCGTTCGCAGTGTGTGTCGCCGAGATGGCGGACAGCGTGGGCAAGGGCCAGGGGATCGCTCAGGCGGCGGAACAGCCGCACGGCTTCTTCGTAAAGCGGAACGGCGGAATTGGGCCGGCTGCGGTCGCGTTCGACCTGGGCCTGCTGCATCAGGGCCTGGGCCAGCAGCTTGTCTTCGCCGGCCGTCCGCGTCATGATGATGGCCTTGTCGAGATCGGCATAGGCCACATCCAGGCGGCTGTCCCGGCGCGCGCGCCAGGCTCTCGCCAGCAGATGCTCGGCATCGTCCATTTGCCTGCCTCCGTCATCGCCCCTCTGTGGGATATAAAGCGCCCGTAAGGCGAAAAGGTAAACGCACGAATGCGTGACGAAAGCGCTGTCAAACGCCAGTTGTTTTCAGGCATGCGCGCGCCCGGATGAATATGTCTGACAGCATATTGGGCGTTAACCGCCCGGTATTCATGTTCAGACGCGAGCAATGGTAGGTATTGATAAGCGTCAGGCCAGCAAGATGCGCTTGCGAACCATGACCCCGGGCCATGGACGATGACGGTAAGTCTAAAACTTTCAGGACATTATGCCGCGCGATGTCACCGAGCGTCACGATCACCTCAAGCCGCCGCATCGCCGCGATCGTCGCCTTGAGATAGAGACGGCAGGCCGACTGTTCGTCAGACAAAGGCCTGTTGCCGGGCGGCGCGCACAGGACGGCGTTGGAAATGCGGCACGCCTTGAGCCGCACGTCGTCGCGGCCGTCGTCGCTATAGCGCCCTTCGGCCCAGCCGGTCGCAAGCAAGGCGTCGAACAGGACGCGCCCGGACGAATCGCCCGTAAAGACCCGGCCCGTCCGGTTGGCGCCGGTACGCCCCGGCGCCAGCCCGACGATCAGCAGGCGCGCGTCTTCGGACCCAAACGGCAAGGCCGGCGCGTTGTGCCACGCCGGCTCGCTGATCCTGTTTTCATTGCGATAGGTAGCCAGGCGGGGACAGAGACCGCAGTCGCGGCCCGGGAAGCCGCCATCAGACGGCGTCGTCGAAATCATCCTTGGCCGGGAATTTGGCCGCCTGGGCGTTCTGGTTCTGACTCTGGCGGGGCCGGCCGATCACCGAGGCCAGATCGGCCAGGTCGACGAAGGTATCGGCCTGACGGCGCAGTTCGTCCGACGTCATCGGCGGCGAAGACTTGACGGTCGACACGACGGTGACGCGCGCGCCCTTGCGCTGAACCGATTCGAGCAGCCGGCGGAAATCGCCGTCGCCTGAAAACAGCACAAGGTGGTCGGCGTGCTCGGCCATCTCCATCATGTCGCACGCGATTTCGATATCCATGTCGCCGCGCCAGCGCTTGCGCCCCTGGCTGTCGACGTATTCGCGGGCGGTCTTGGTGATGAGCGCGAAGCCGTTATAGTCGAGCCAGTCGACCAGCGGACGGATCGGGGAATAGTCGTCGCCCTCGACCAGCGCCGTGTAATAATAGGCCCGGATCAACACGCCGCGCTTGCGGAACTCTTCGAGCAATTTCCGGTAATCGATATCAAAATTGAGCGCCTTGGCGGCCGAATAAAGATTGGCGCCATCGATGAAAAGGGCGATACGATCCGTCGGGTAAAAGCTCATTTGAAATATCTCTTTCTAAAAATGCAAAGCAAAAATAAATATGCCCGGTCGAAGGCTGCCGATCTGAATACCGATGCGATCATTGTCGCGTACGGCTCAAACCTGCCGACTTCGTTCCCGTCCGAACAACTGTCTGCATCGCAAGCTTTCGCCACGGTTGTCAAGGCCTTGCAAGACAAGGGGCTTAAGGTTACGAAAATTTCACGCCTGTGGCGATCGCGCGCCTGGCCCGATCCGAATGATCCGCCTTATATCAACGCGGCGCTCGCTGTTGATACGCATTTGCAACCCATTGAACTTATGAAATCTTTACATGAGGTCGAGCGCGACGCTGGACGCGTGCGCGACGGCAGGCCCAACGGGCCGCGCGTCGTCGACCTCGACCTGATCGCGTACGGCCGCGAAGTGCTGGATGGCAGCGGCGGCCTCCACCTGCCGCATCCGCGCGCGGCTGAACGCCTGTTTGTAATGGGGCCGATCCGCGACATCCTTCCGCAATGGCGCCACCCGGTTCTTAACGAAACCGCTGAAAGTCTTTATGAAAAATCGACTGTCGGCACCGACGCTTATCCCCTGGAGGACGACGGCGCCTGAACAGGTGTCGGGGCGATTTGCGCCGCGCGCTTGTCGAGCCAGGTGTAGAGGCCCACGCCGGTTATCACCAGCATCGTGCCGGCGATATCGGCGATTGAAATGGCCTGGCGCAGGATCAAGGCGCTCAGGATCAGGGTGAAGACCGGATTGATGAAGCTGATGATGGCGTTGGCCTGCGATGAAATCCGCCCCAGCGCGAAATTGGTCAGGTAGCTCGGCAGGACGGTCGCGCCGATCGCCAGCCCCAAGCACAGCCAGAACAGAGTCTTCGTCATGTGGATGTCGCTGAGGCGATGGACGCAAAAGAAGTGCAGCGCCATCATCAGCGCGGCCCCGATCATGGCCCACGAGGTAAAGAGCGAGGCGCCCAGACGCCCGATCATCGGCTTGGCCAGCAGGAGATAGGTGGCGAACACGACCGACGACACGGTGCACCACATGGCGCCAATGGCGATCGCCGAGCCGTGCGCCTTGAGGTCCGTGACGAAGACGAAGCCCAGCCCGACATAGGCGACAAGAAACGCCCACAGGGCCGTCGGCCGCATCGGCTGTTTGAAAATGACCGCGCCCAGCAGGATGACGAAGAGGGGATAGGTGAAGAGAATGAGCCGCTCGAATTGCGGCGACAGGGTCTCGAGGCTGGCGAAGTCGGTATAGGCCGCCAGCCAGTAGCCGAGCGCGCCGACGCTCATCGCCTTGAGGTACAGGCCCGGCCGGTCGAGGAGGCGCGGCAGGTCGTCGCGGCCGCCCCGCCTGCGATGCCACCAGGTCATAAGCCCGAAAACGACGAAGAACGGCGTCGCCAGGGTCAGGCGCACGGCCATCAGCGCCGAGGCGTCGATAGGGTAGTTGTAGGCCAGCTTGATCCAGATGCCCTTGCTGGCGAACAGGAAGGCGCCGCCCATGGCCAGCAGATAGCCGCTCCAGGCAGAGAGAAAGGTCAGGACGGAAGGGCGGGCAGGGGTATTCATATCAGGGCCTGGATGTCGGGGCGCCTGATCGGTCGCGTGCGCCCCCTTGGAAGAAAGGGCGCGGTATCGGTGAAACGATTATCGGCCCCGGTCGGTACGGATGGTAACGCGCACCGTCTTGCGCGACCGGTTCTGCTTGAACAGGATCGCGAGTTGCGTCAGACCGATAATGAGGGCGGCGGAGATGATCATGCTTGCAGGTTTAACCAATTTGTTGCGCCGCGGCAATATCCGGCGCATTGCCATCCGGTCACTTCACGTTTCGATCTGTGTAACTTTTATGGCAACCGCGGGAGGCGCAGGCGCCGCCGTCACCTTATCGGGGCAGGCCGACGTGGTCGACGGCGACACGCTGATCATCAAGGGGCAGAAGATCCGGCTGTTCGGCGCCGACGCCTTCGAACACGACCAGATGTGCGGCTACATGGCGTGCGGCAAGATCGCCACCGAGACGATGCACGCCCTGGCCGATGGCAAGACGGTCGAATGCGAAAAACACGATACCGACCGCTACGGCCGGACGGTTGCGACGTGCAAGACGAAATGCAGCCCGACGGTGACTTGCGATCTCGGACAGGAACTGGTGCGGCGCGGGCTGGCGGTCGCCTATCGGCACTTTTCACGGCAATACCTCCCCGACGAGATGGCCGCGAAGCGCGCGCACGCCGGCGCCTGGGCGCATGGCTTCGACGCCCCGCAGACCTGGCGGAAAATGCATCCGAGGACGCCGGGGGCTTAACCGACCGATTTGAGCTTGCCGCAGCCGTTTCCCCCTTCCGTCTGGATCGGCTTGACGCCGACCCAGCCCCTCCCTCGCGGAAGCTATACTTCCACTTCGTTCGATCCGCCGTAAACGGGGAAGGAATTAGACAACTAAACTCCCTTCCTTCCCTGCGGAGCGGGGAAGGTGGCTCCCGAAGCCTTGGCGAAGGGGAGACGGAAGGGGCATTTCTATATTTTCAGCGCACGCGAAGTCCGACGCCCGGAAGCAGCTATTTCAGCTTCCTGACCGCCGCGCGCCAGATATGGCCCGGCACGGCGGGCGTGGTTTCGCCCAGCCTCTGGACTTCCTCGAGGATGGGCTCCAGGTCCTTGGCGCTCCCTGGCAGATTCAGCCGCAGGATTTCCAGCTTGCGCCTGAGCGACGAATAGGCGTTGGCCGCATTGAGATGGCCCTGCGTACGTTCGCCCCAGCGTTGGACGGCTTGCAGGACCGACACCACCGACACGAAGCCGCCGAGCACGAACAGGCTGCCGTTCACCGTCGTGGCGTAGGGCGCATAGAGCGACTGGTACATGACGGGCAGGGCGGCCAGCAACGACACCGCGAAGCCGCCGACCAGGTTGGCGATGGTCGCGACGCCGTTCACCGCATCCAGACGGTTGGTCGCGGCCCAGTGGGCGTGGGCCGAATGGCGCACGCGCGTCTCCGTTTCCGCGAGAATGCGCAGGAAATCGTCGGAAACTTCGCCGGACATCAGAACCCCTCCACCTGTTAACCTTTTACGTCAGGTGGAGAGGAACCACAAGTCAGAGCGCGTTGGCGGCGGACAGGACGGCCTTGACGCTGGCCGTGGCGATATCGTCGTCGATGCCGATGCCGAAGACATGACGTCCTTCTGCTGTCCTGCATTCGATATAGGCGACGGCCTGGCTGAGCGACCCCTTGGTCAGGGCGTGCTGGCCATAGTCGAGGACTTCCAGCGCCAGGCCGTATTGATCGTTGAGCGCCTCGATCGCGCTGGAGATCAGGCCGTTGCCGTGGCCGATGACCGAGGCTTCCGTACCGTCCTTGACGATGCGGCCGACAAAGGTGCGCTGGGTGCCGGAATGGACCGCCGCGGCCTGTTCGTAGGCGACCAGGCCGTAGCGGCCGCCGCCCAGGTGATAGGCGTCCTGGAAGGTCTTCCAGATTTCCTCGGACGACAGTTCGCGGGCGCTGGCGTCGGTGATTTCCTGCACGCGGCGCGAAAAATCGATCTGCAGCTGACGCGGCAGCTTCAACCCTTGCGTCTGCTCCAGGATCCAGGCGATGCCGCCCTTGCCCGACTGCGAATTGACGCGGATCACCGCCTCGTAGCTTTCGCCGACATCGGCCGGATCGATCGGCAGGTAGGGCATTTCCCAGATGCCGTCGTTGCGCTTTTCGTGCGCCGCGAAGCCCTTCTTGATGGCGTCCTGGTGCGAGCCCGAAAACGCCGTGAAGACCAGCTCGCCGGCGTAAGGATGGCGCGGATGGACGGGGATGTTGTTGCAGTGCTCGACCGTGCTGACGACTTCCTTCATGTTCGAGAAGTCGAGCTTGGGCGACACGCCCTGGGTATAGAGGTTGAG
>FTCT01003109.1_pt1 | contig 41049 bp, 30 predicted proteins | sample 1658881 | NCBI WGS metagenome assembly FTCT01 (sample SAMEA3914864, study PRJEB12502) | metagenome | biome: forest; material: soil | place: USA | collected 2012-03-12 | depth 0.3 m | reverse complement strand
TCGCCCGCTAGGTCGGGTCTCCCCCAACGCCGAGGCCTTGCATGTCCCGTTCCCAGTCCCGCGCCGTCGTCGCCCGGTCGAGGATCGAAGTCTGGGCCGGAGCGGGGCTGGCGACGGTGCTGGCCTTCTTCCTCATTACCGGCGCCATGGCCTGGTCCAACGTCTCGGCCTTGCGCGCCAATAATCAGCGCGTCATCCAGACCCATACTGTCCTGGTCAGTGCAGACGAGTTGCTGAGCGCGGTGCAGGACGCCGAAACCGGTCAGCGCGGATACCTCCTCACCGGCGACGACCGCTATCTGGAGCCTTATGACCGGGCGACCGCGGTCATCAACAGCCGACTGGACGGTCTCGCGCGTCTGACCCGCGACAATCCGCGCCAGGAGGCGAGCGTCGCCATGCTGCGTCGCCATGTGGCGCGCAAGACCTCCGAACTCGAAGAGACCATCGGCTTGCGCCGCACCGAGGGTCTCCAGGCCGCCCTCGCCGTCGTCGCCACCGACCGGGGCAAGACGGAGATGGACGGGGTGCGCGAACAGGTCGCCGCAATCCGTGCGGAGGGGCTGCGCCAAAGGCAGCAGTGGCTTGCCGAGATGGAAACCGCCTACCGGACGGCGTTGATCAGCGGTCTGTTGTCCGCCCTCCTTGGCGCGGCCCTGACAATCGCCGTCTTCCTCCTTATTCGCCGCAGTGCTCGCGCCCGGGCGCGTCAGGACTGGCTCCAGACCGGCCAGGTCGGGCTGGGCGAATCCATGAGCGGGGATCTCAATGTCGAGCAGCTGTCGGAACGGGTGCTGGCCTACCTGTCGCGCTATGTCGGCGCCCAGGTCGGCGCCCTGTTCAAGGGAGAGGCCGGTCAGTTTCGCCGCGCCGCCCTCCTGGGCGTTCCGGATGATGCGCCTGTGCCGACCGGATTCCGTGTGAAGGAAGGCTTGCTCGGCCAGGTCGCCGCTGAAGGCGAGGCCATGCTTCTGTCCGATGTGCCGGAGGGCTATCTGACCTTCGGCTCCGCTCTCGGCCGCGATCGTCCCCGTCACCTGCTGATCGCACCCGCCCGGGCCGAGACAACCATCAACGCCGTCATCGAACTGGGCTTCCTGCACCAGCCTGACGACCTCGTCCTGACCTTCCTCGCCCAGGCCGAGGACGCCATCGGCATCGCGCTACGCTCCGCCCGCTACCGCTCCGACCTGCAAAATGCGCTGGAGGAGACGCAGCGTCAGGCCGAGGAGCTTCAGGTCCAGAGCGAGGAGCTGCGGGTTTCCAATGAGGAGCTGGAAGAACAGGGCCGCGCGCTGAAGGAGCAACAGGCCCGGCTCGAACAGCAGCAGGTCGAACTCGAGCAGACCAACAGCCAGCTCGAAGAGCAGGCGCAAACCCTGGAGACCCAGCGCGACGATCTGGAGCGCGCCGGCGCCGAACTGGGCCGCAAGGCGGAGGATCTGGAACAGGCCAGCCGCTACAAGTCCGACTTCCTCGCCAATATGTCGCACGAGTTGCGAACGCCGCTGAACTCGCTGCTTATCCTGTCCAAGCTTCTCGGGGATAATGACCAGGGCAACCTGACCGAGGAACAGGTGCGCTACGCCCGCACCATCCAGTCGTCGGGGGACGACCTCCTGACCCTGATCAACGACATCCTTGATCTCTCCAAGATCGAGGCCGGCCATGTCGATATCCGACCCGAGGGCGTGGCCCTGCAACGGGTCGCCGCCGATCTCGATCGGCTGTTCCAACCTCTCGCCGAGGATCGCGGCCTGACCTTCGAGATCGATCTCGCCTCGGATCTTCCCGCGCAGATCGAGACCGACCGCCAACGCCTCGAGCAAATTCTCAAGAACCTGCTGTCCAACGCCTGCAAGTTTACGGAAGCCGGCAGCGTGCGCCTTACCGTCTACCGCGATGGGACCGGGGTCGCCTTCGCCGTGAGAGACACCGGCATCGGCATTTCCCGTGAGCAACAGGCGGGGGTGTTCGAGGCCTTCCAGCAGGCCGACGGCGGCATCAGCCGCAAATACGGTGGAACCGGGCTTGGCCTGTCGATCTCGCGCGAGCTGGCTCGCCTGCTCGGCGGCGCGATTCGGCTCGAAAGCGCACCCGGCGAAGGCAGCCTCTTCACCCTGTTCCTTCCTCTCGATTACGTCCCCGTCGCCGTTCCGGCGCATGCGCCCGAAGGCCGTTCCGGTTCACAGGGCGTCGCCGCGTCCGGCGCCGCGACCCCGACCGAGACTGCGTCAGGGCCGGCCCGGACCGGGGCGCGCGCCCTGCCGCGGGCGGTCGAGGACGACCGTGAGCACACGGAGAGCGGGCGGCGGGTGCTGCTGGTCATCGAGGATGACGACCGGTTCGCCACCATCGTGCGCGATCTCTCGCGGGAACTGGGTTTCCTTTGCCTGGTGGCTGCAACAGGAGAAGAAGCCCTGGTGCTGGCGCGGCGACACCAGCCCAGCGCGATCATTCTCGACATCGGCCTGCCCGATCAGTCCGGTCTGACCGTTCTGGACAGCCTCAAGCGTGACGATGCGACCCGTCATATTCCGATCCACATCGTTTCCGGCGAGGACCAGAGCCAGACCGCTCTCGCCCTCGGGGCCCGCGGCTATACGAGAAAGCCGGTTCCGCGAGAGGACCTGGCGAACGTCCTCTCCGATCTCGAGCGCAGTCTGGATCGGACGGTGCGCCGGATCCTCGTGGTCGAGGACGACACCGTCCAGCGCGAGGCGGTCCAGGCCCTGCTCTCGTCGGGCCAGGTGGAGACCGTCGGCGTCGGGTCGGCGGCGGATTGCCTGGCCGCCTTGAAGGAGCAGACCTTCGACTGCATGGTTCTGGATCTGACCTTGCCCGACGCCTCGGGCGTGCAGTTGCTGGAGATGCTGAGCCAGGCCGAGAGCCCGGCCTTCCCTCCCGTCATCGTCTACACGGGTCAGGATCTCTCCCAGGAGAGCGAACAGGCGCTGCGTCGCTATTCCAGCTCCATCATCATCAAGGGCGCGCGCTCCCCGGAGCGGCTGCTCGATGAAGTCTCGCTCTTCCTCCACCAGGTTGTGTCCGAGCTGCCGGCCGAGCAGCAGAGCCTGATCCGCAAGGCCCGCAACCGCGACGCCGTTCTCGAAGGGAAAAGAATTCTCATCGTCGAGGACGACGTACGCAACGTCTACTCCCTGACCAACGTTCTGGAGCCCCGAGGCGCGGTCGTCGAGATCGCGCGCAATGGCAAGGACGCCCTCGACCGCCTCCAGGCGGACGCTGAGGGAGACGACGGAAAGATCGATCTGGTGCTGATGGATGTGATGATGCCGGTCATGGACGGTCTGACCGCGACCCGGCGCATCCGCGAGGACGGACGGCACAAGGCCCTGCCGATCGTCATGCTGACGGCCAAGGCCATGCCTGACGACCAGGAGCGCTGTCTGGCGGCCGGGGCCAGCGACTATATGGCCAAGCCGATCGACGTGGGCAAACTGTTGTCGCTTGTGCGCGTGTGGCTGGCCCGCTGAGGACCATGGTGCCGGACAGTCTCGAGGATCTGGAAATCCAGCTTCTGCTGGAGGCGCTGTTCCAGCGCTACCACTACGACTTCCGTGATTACGCGCGGGCGTCGATCAAGCGCCGCCTCCTGCAGGCGCGTGACCAGATGGGCTATGCCTCGATATCGGCGCTGCAGGCGGACGTCCTGCATACGCCGGATCTCCTGCCCCGCCTGCTCGGCTATCTGACGGTTCAGGTCAGCGAGATGTTCAGGGACCCGGCCTATTTCCGGGCGCTGCGCGAGGTTGTCGCGCCGCATCTGCGCACCTTCCCCTCCCTCAAGGTCTGGGTCGCGGGCTGCAGTCACGGCGAGGAGGTCTACTCCCTCGCCATCCTGTTCAAGGAGGAGGGCCTGTTCGACCGGACCCTCTTCTACGCCACCGACATCAATCCGGACGCCCTGCGCGCCGCCGAGGCGGGCGTCTACGCCCTGGACCGGATCCGCAAGTTTACGGAGAACCATCAGAAGTCCGGCGGTCGCTCCTCCCTGTCGGACTACTACACCGCTGACTACGGCCGCGCCGTTTTCGACAAGAGCCTGCGCAGCCGGGTCGTGTTCGCCGACCACAGTCTGGTGACGGACGCCGTCTTCGCCGAGGTCCAGTTCGTCTCATGCCGCAATGTGATGATCTATTTCGATCGGGACCTTCAGGACCGTGCGATCGGACTATTCCGCGACGCCCTGCCCCGCGGCGGCGTCCTGGGTCTCGGTTCGCGCGAGAGTCTGCGCTTCTCGCGCCACGCCGACGCCTTTACCGAGATGGCCGGACCCGAGAAGATCTATCGGAAACGGACCGTATGAGCGCCGATCCCCGCCCGGTCGTCGTTCTCGGAGCCTCCGCCGGAGCCGTGCAGGTTCTGCTGGATCTCGCGCCCCGTCTGCCGGCGGATGGCCCGCCCGTGGTCGCGGTCGTCCATATCCCTCCCGATCGGGACAATGTCCTCCCCGAGCTTCTGGCGTCGCGGTGCGCCGTTCAGGTCAAGGAAGCCGAGGACAAGGAGCGTCTGCGGTCGGGCGTGCTCTACCTCGCGCCGCCAGACTATCACCTGCTGATGGAAAAGGATTTGTCCCTGTCCCTGTCATCAGATGCGCCGGTGAACTATTCGCGGCCGTCCATCGACGTGCTCTTCGAAAGCGCCGCCGACGCCGCGGGCCCGGCGTTGACGGGCGTCATCTTTACCGGGGCCAATGACGACGGAGCCCGCGGCCTGCGCGCCGTATGCGACGCCGGCGGCCGGGCGATCGTCCAGGATCCCGCAAACGCCTATGCCGCCGCCATGCCGGAGGCGGCCCTGATCGCCTGTCCAGAAGCCGAGGTCCTGTCCCTCGACGCCATTCTCACCCTTCTCTCCGAACGGCCCGCTCCATGACGACCGACGACGCGCCGATCCCCGTTCTGATCGTGGACGACCTCGAGGAAAACCTGATGTCCCTGGAGGCGCTGCTGCACCGGGACGGTCTTGTCGTGCTCAAGGCCCGGTCGGGGGATGAGGCGCTCGAGCTTCTGCTGACACAGGACGTCGCGCTCGCGCTCCTCGATGTGCAGATGCCCGGGATGGACGGCTTCCAACTCGCGGAATTCATGCGCGGCTCCAGCCGTACGCGCCATGTTCCGATCATTTTCGTCACGGCCGGCAGCGCCGATAGCCAGCGCCGGTTTCGGGGCTATGAGGCCGGGGCCGTGGACTTCATCCAGAAGCCGATAGAACCCGATATCCTGCGCAGCAAGACCCGGGTCTTCTGCGATCTCTTCGCCCAGCGCCGACAAATCCAGAACCACCGCGACGCCCTCGACGAGGCGACCCGCACCCTCGCCACCGCCGACAAGCGAAAGAACGAGTTCCTGGCCGTCCTGGGCCATGAGTTGCGCAATCCGGTCATGGCCCTGCGCGCCGGGCTTCAACTCCTCGGTCGCGAAGCCGAGGAAGACAAGGCGAGGCTGATCCGCGACCGGATGGCGACCCAGGTCCTGCACCTGGCCCGGCTGGTCGAGGACCTTCTCGATGTGACCCGCATCGACCAGGGCAAAATCGCTCTGCGGCTTGAGCGTGTGTCTGTCGAGGCCGTCATCGATTCCGCCGTAGAGACGAGTGGCCCCAAGATCGATGCGGGCCGCCACACTCTCACTGTCGAGGGCCCGGTCGAACCGGCCTGGGTAACCGCCGACTTCACGCGGCTGTCGCAGATTCTGAGCAACCTGCTGACCAACGCCGCCAAATATACCCCGCCACAGGGCGATATCCGTCTTGAGGTCGCGCTTGAGACCGACGCCGTCGTATTCTCTGTGTCCGACAACGGAGTTGGAATCCCCGAGCACATTCAGTCCGGCATCTTCGACCTCTACACCCAGGCGCCGGGACCGGATGCCCGCTCGGCTGAGGGTCTCGGCATCGGCCTGGCCCTGGTGCGTCAGCTGGTGGATCTGCATCAAGGTGCGATTTCGGTGTCCAGCGCCGGCGAAGGCGCGGGGAGTTGCTTCAGAGTGGTTCTTCCGCGCAGCGCATGACGTTACCGGATGGCCCTCCCGTGGATCTGTGTCCGAAGATCGTGGAGACAGCAGAGACGTCGACGCTGCCGAGCGGGTAACGCCCCGCCCCCCGCTGAATGCCGGGGTCCTTCTGGGCCCGCAGCCCGACCGGGCGCTCTCACCGGGCCAGCGTAGAGCCTCGGCCATCGAGCATTCTGGCGAAGCCATGGTCATCCAGTCCCATGGTCACCGTCTGGCCTTGTCGCAGCACCGCCGTCCCGGGTCTCAGTCTCGCGTAATAATCGACGCCTTCCCGATCGCGCACCAGGACGAAGGAGGCAGCGCCGATCTCGTCATGTACGCCGCCGCCGACCACAGCCCCCCGCACGGGCGCGTGGCCAAGCATCCGGCTCTCATGGCCGGTCTCCAGCCGCCTCTGGTTCAAGGTGCGCAGAATGTCACGTCGCGTCTGTAAACCGCGAAGCTTCTCTTCAAGCGCAGCGTCAAGCCGGTATCGATCGCCCTCGTGGACAGCGAGGCCGAGCGCCTCAAGGTGAAGCAGGCGTCCGCGGTTCAGGGCCGCCCAGGGATCGCTCGCCCCGGCGCCGTCACCCACCCTGCCCTCACCGTCCGCTGCGGCGACCAGACGGCGATCAAAGCCCGTGAACCGGTCCGCCTGGGTCTCCCGCCAAATCCTACGCTCGGCGTCCGCACGCGACAGATCGCCAAGCCGTTCCTGCGCCACTTCCTGGGCCCGGGCGCGAAATCCGTAGCCCATGTAATCGCGCGGAATGACCATGTCCCGCCCATCCCCCCGCCGCCCCCGAACGAGCACATGGGCGTGCGGCTGGTCGGTGTCGTAATGGCAGGTTGCGATCCATTTCAGATCCGGTTCTCCAAGGTCCGCCGACACCCGCCCCATCACCTCGCGGACGTAGGACTTCAGGTCCAGTCGGTCGCCGTGCTCGGGCGAGACGATGAACCGGAAATGATGCCGGTCCTCGCTCCATCCTTCGGTCTCGGACCGAGCGCTCAGGGCGTCCCGGTCCCGATCGAAGAACTCCGGCTTCGCCCCCTCGGCGCCGGCCCCCGATCGACCGAGATAGGCGACATGTTTTCCCAAGGTCGCCGTCCGGTCCGCTCCCCTGCCGACGTGGCGTGAGACCAGGGCCTTGACGATCACCCTTTGCCGGACCTCGAGACGAAAAGCCCGTCCGGACCGGGTCTGGGCCGCCCTCAACACGCCTGACCGGTCGCCGAGAGCGAACAGGCGCGTCGCCGCCAGCCGCTTCATCATGCCGTTCCTGACGGTCATCCGCTCCGTCTTCAGCCGACGGGGAAGGTCTGTGGCTCCGGACGCGCCGTCGCGCTCCAAGGGTACCGACATCCGGATCTGAATGGCGTCGCGGATCAGCATCGCAAGGCTCCAGTCCGTCACCGACGCGCTGCGAACCAGACAACTCTCCGCAAGTCGTGCATCGCCGCAGATCAGGCCGATAACGTCCTGAGAAACTACAGGAAACCAGGACTGCCGATCACCCTCTTTTATCTTGCCCTACAGCCCTTTCGACGGATTTTCAGACCTAACCATCAATATCCAGCGTACGGTCGCAAAACCGCGCAAAGCCGCAGGGAATTCCACGCCTCCGCGTCTTCTTGCGATCGCCTGATCTCCGACGCCTTCCGGATGACAAGGAAAAACCCGCCCGGCCGAAGCCGAGCGGGTCCTTCATCCAGACTGTTACGCGTCAGGCGGCCCGGGCCTTGATGGCCATGTGCCGCATCCCATTCTCCATCGCCTTCTGACCGAGGTTGAGCGCCGGTCCGAACGGCCGCTGCTCCGCCCTCATTCCCGCCAGCGAATGGACGAGCGTCAGGCAGACCTCCGGCTCGAGCGCGATCAGTTCGTCGTTCGCCCGGAAGGGGGCGGCCTTGCCGTGAGCGTCGAAATCCGCCCGGGCGAGGATCAGCTTCACCCCCTTCTGGGCCGCCCATTTGATCGCCAGCTTCTCGGAGCCCTTCGCCCCGGTCGTCGCCAGAGCCATGTCCGGCCACTCCCCCTTCGCCCAGTTGAGGGCGTCGAAGATTCGCCCGGCGTCCTCGGCGGTGTCGGCCGTCGGCGCGCCCCGGAAGGCGATCACCGGACCGCCCGGATCGGCGTCTCCGGACCGACGATTTCGGATCGCCCGGATCGCCTGTTTCGCCTCCAGCTGGGCCGCCGTCAGATGGGTGCCGCGTCGTGATCCGCGCCAGGCGGTCCAGACCTCCCCGGTCGCGATCGTCCAGGTTTCGGACGCCGCATCCCGGATCAGTTCGCAGGCCTGGGTCGCCGCATCCCCCGCCCGAGCCTTCGCTGTCGCTTCCTGAAGTTCAACATCGGCCGCTTCCGATCCGTCGAAGTCCCGATCAAGCGATCCCATTGCGTCGCGCGCCCGATCCGCATGTCGTTCGATCCGTCCTGCGGCCGAGTGGAAGGCGCCGATAAGGGCTTCACCGAGGATCGTCTGATAGTCCTCCAGAGCGGTGTCGGAGATCACGTCCACGAGCTCGGTCATGAGCGCGCGCCCGAGCTGGATCAGGGCGTCCTCGGTCGGGTGCGGACGCGGATCCCCCAGGGACGCGGTCAGGTCGTCGAAGGCGGAGTCGGTCTTCGAGGAAGCAGAGAAGGGAGTGTTGAAGTGGGTCATTGGAACATTCCTTGAGAATGCCGTGCGCCCCATGCGCAACGACCCCGGTCTTGGCCACAGCGGGCCCCCCGGCAGTCACCGGAGCGGACGACCTCTTGTCGTCCGTGGAGGGGAACGGCGCAGCCGTTGACTTCCGGGGTGCTGTGACAAGATCGGAGGGCGTTGTGTGGGGGCAATGTCGTCGTCGCCCTTCGCGACGACGACCCCATTCGGCGCCGTCGCGCCGATACGGGCGGCAACGCATCGATCTTCTCGTCCTTCGACGCCGGCGAGCCGGCGGCGCACCCCAGGCGAGCGAGCCGTCCTCAAGGCGCCACGCCTGCGAGGCGCATAAGACCCTCCACCGACAGCGGTGTGGGCCGATAGGCGATCGCCGCATGGGCGGCGCAGAAGGCTCCGCGTTCAGACGGACGACCGCAGAGGCTAAAGGCGGCGTCACCCGGTTCGCCATACGGCCAACGGCAATCCGTCCGCCTCACCGACAGGATGGTCGCAACACCATCGGGCGGAAGTTCGAGCGGCACGCGATGCGCCGCCTCACGCTGAGGCCGGGCGCCTGTGCGCTCTTCCCAGAGGCCCAGGCGGGCGACCTTGCCGAGGACGGCGTTGCGGGTGAGACCGCCGCCGAGCTCCAGGGCGATGGTCTCGGCGCTCCGCCCTTCGAGCCACAGGCGCTTCAGCAGATTGATACGGTCTTGGGTCCAGGCGGACATGGCGGTCTCCTTCGTCGAGCCCCGATGGCTCGCCCGACCGCGCCCTTCCTCCGGCCTTCCCTTCGCCAGCACGAAAAGGGCCCGAGGCGCAGCGCGCCCGGGCCCTTCAAATCTCCGCTTCGGATCAGAACGGGATGTCGTCGTTGAGATCGTAGCCGCCGCCCGCCTCGACGACGTGGTCGGCGACGCCGGACCGGTCTTGGGACGGTTCGTCGGCGACGCGCCGGTTCTTCAACCGGATGTCGCTGACAACGAGGCGAAGGTCGTAGTGCTCCACCCCGTCCTTGCCGGTCCAGGTGTCGTTTTCGACATGGCCCTGGATCACGACGCGGCTGCCCTTTCGGGCATAGGGCTGGATGTAGTTTTCAGCCGTCGCTTCGTTGAAGCAGATGCAGTTGAAGCCGGTGGTCCGCTCGCCGGGTTCACCGTTGGCGCGCCGGAAGCGGGTGGTTTCCACGACGCGAAAGCTCGCGCGCGTCTTGCCGGAGCCTTGCGCCGACAGGGTGGAAGGGTCTGCGGCCAGATAGCCTTCGAGGGTCAGGGATTGCATGGTCAGTCTCCTTGAAATGAGGATGAGGGGTTGAGGATCAGGCGGCGGCGCGGTCGTCCGTAGCGTCGGCGCTCGCATCGGCTTGGCGGTCTTCCGCCCAGTCGAGGACGGTGAGCCGATTGATCACCAGCTCCTTGGCCGTCCGCTCCGACCCGTCGCGGGCGGTGTAGGCGGTGTCGATGAAGGCGCCGATCACGACGGCCTCGCACCCTTGCGCCAGCCCGCGCGCGATGACCTTTTCGTTGAGGCCCTTCGACCAGCTGACGCAGTTGACGCCGACCAGCCGGGCCTTGCCGGCATTGTCCGTCCCGCGCTGTTCGAGCAGGCGGAAGACCGCCTTGCCGAAGTCGTCGCTGATCTGGGGGTCGGCCGCGAGGCGGCCCGTGAACACCATGGTCTGCATGTCAGTCTCCTGTTGATCCGAAGCCGCCGGGGAGCCGATCTCCCCAATCCCGCTTCGCCCGAGACCTTCCCTTCCTCCTCAGCTCCCGGCCGGGCGCTTTCGCCCGGGCGTGACCGCCTGGACTGTCGCTATCGATCCGCTTTCGCGCGATGCTGGGGCATGTGCGTTCTCACTCTCGCCTGGGATATCCATCCGAACTGGCTGCTCGTGGCGGCGGGCAACCGGGACGAAGCCCACGCCCGCCCGTCCGCGCCGCTGGCGCGCTGGGGCGACGGCTCGGGTGTCATCGGCGGGCGCGATCTTCAGTCCGGCGGCATGTGGCTGGGCGTCTCCGAGCCCCATCCCCGCTTCGCCGTCGTCACCAATGTCACCGGACAGGGCGCGCCGGATCCCGACCGGCTGAGCCGCGGCGGGTTGGTGCACGACGCGCTCGTGAGCCGTGCGCCCTTCGACTCCCCGGAGCTGAGCCGCTTCAACCCCTTCAACCTGATCGTCATCGCCGAAGATGCGGCCATGGAGCGGACCAACCGCCCCGAGCCGCTGTCCCGGTCTCTGGCCCCGGGGTGGCACGCGCTTTCCAACGGTCTGCTCGATGCGGCGTGGGACCGCAAGGAGCGGTTGACCGAGGCCGCACAGGCCTGGCTCGCGGCCGCGCCCCAGCAGCCCGAGGGGCTCCTCTCGAGCCTCGACGATCGCGAGCAGGGCCGACCGGCCAAGGCAGACCGGCCGATCTTCCTCCTCAACGACCTTTATGGAACGCGGTGCAGCACCGTCGTCGCCGTGGATCGAACCGGGCGTGGCCGGATCTGGGAGCGACGCTTCGATGCGGTCGGCGCCGTCACGGGGGAGACGGAGATCGCGTTTCACTGGCTGATCTGACGGCGCCGACCGATCCTTCAGGCCGCCGCGCCCTCCAGGATCGACTGGACCGGGTGGCGGCGCAGCACCCCCTCCACGACATCGGGCCGGTCCACCGGAACGAAGACCCGTGGGGCGTAGGCGATAATCTCGACGAAGCAGCCGAGCGCGACCAGGGCGTCACGGTCGGTGCGGCCCCCGACCACTTCCAGCCGCCAGCGGTCCATGACCCGCGATCGCTTGAGCCACAGGCCACCTGACAGAGCGAGCTGAACATTGCGGTCAAGCACGGCCGCGGCGGTGCGCCCGCCGTCGCCCCAGGCGTCGCCGACCTCGGTCAGGCCCAGCGCCGTCTTCAGGCTGGCGGCCTGAACCTCGTCCAGCACGCGGCCCAGCCAACGCCGACCGTCCGGCGCGCGCACGCGGCGAACCGAACAGCCCTTGGACGGCAGCCTTCCCCAGATCGGCAACAGAAGGCCGGTCGCCAGGGTCAGGCGGCGCGTCCGCCACGGATCGGTCGCGGCGACTTCGGCGTCCCAGACCGCCCGCCACGCCGCCTCGTCGGTCTGGGCCCAGGCCGACTCCTCGAACGTCTTCTCCGGCGTGGTCTGATGCTGGTCAGGCCGCAAAAGGCGCACCGCCGGGACTAGCCGGTCGTCATCGGTCGTAGTGGTCAACCCGAACTCGGCCAGGGCGGCGCGGCCGGAACGGTCGTTGACGACCAGGCGGAAGGCCGGGCCTTCAGCGCCTTCCAATGCCGCGTCCGAGCTGACGATCTCACGCCGCACCTTCAGTTCGAAGGTGACGAGTGCGGTTTCCGCCCCGGTCGAGACGTCGGTGCGGATGGTCTCCTCCTCGACCACGGCCAGTTCCTCGGCCTCGATGTCCTCCAGACCGCGATCCAGATCGCCCGAGGCGGCGGCCCTTTCGAGGATCCCCGAGAGGATGGCGTCGAAGTCGGCGAACAGGGCGTTCTGGTCGGCGATGCGCAACGCCAGCAGCCGGTTCAGGAAGGTGTGGATCGGCGGCAGGTCGTCGGAGGGCTTGAGCCCGCCGTCGGCGTCGCGCAGCTTCAGGCCGGTCCTGGTCTCGAAGTCCTCCAGCGTCATGGACGACAGCTCGCCGAAGCCGAGCGCGCCGTAGAAGACCAGCAACGCGCGGCGCGCCCACGGACTTTCCAGATTATCCTCGGCCCGGAACAGACCCGCGCCCGCCATGCGGCGTTCGCCGCGCGTCAGGGCCCCCAGGGAATCCAGCCGTCGGGCGATGGTCGAGGTGAACCGCTTCTCGCCGTGGATGTCGGTGGTGACCGGGCGGAACAGCGGCGGACAGGCCTGGTGGGTTCGATGACTGCGCCCCAGACCCTGGATGGCGGTGTCCGCCCGCCAGCCCGGTTCGACCAGGTAGTGCGAGCGGCGCTGCTGGTTCGGCGCCGAGAGGTCGGCGTGGTAGCTGCGTCCTGTTCCGCCCGCGTCCGAGAAGACCAGGATACGCTTGCGGCCGGACATGAAGGCGTCGGTCTCCGACCGCGCGGCCGAGGCGCCGCGGCGCTCGACGAGCCGGCGTCCGTCGCGCGCGACGACGCGACGCGACCGTCCCGTGATCTCTGCGACGGCCTCCGTGCCGAAGGTATCCAGAAGGGCGTCGAGCACGCCGGGCACGGCGGGCAGGAGCGCCATCTTCTCGATCAGGTCTTCGCGCCGGCGCAACGCCTCCTGGCTCACGGCGGGCCGGCCGTCGACCATGACCGGGACCAGGGTCACCGCGCCGTCGTCACCCTCGATCGCCTCCATAAGGTTCACCGGGAAAGCCTCCCGCAGATAGTCGAGGACATATTCGCGCGGGGTCAGGTCGATGGAGAGGTTGTTCCACTCCTCGGGCGGTATGGACGCCAGTCTTCGCTCCATCACCGCCTCGTTCGTCGAAACGATCTGGACCACGGCGGAACGCCCTTCGATCAGGTCCGCCCGGATCGACGCCGCAAGCGTCGGCGCCTTCAACCCCGCCAGCAGGTGACCGAAGAAGCGCAGCTTGGCGCCTTCGAACGCGGAGTGAACCGCGGAGGCGGCCAAGCCGCTCTTGGCTTTGCCGTCCTCATCATTGAAGCCGGTAGCTTTCAGCGCCTCGCCCAGATTGGCGTGGATCAGCTGGAAGGCGTCGGCCCAGGCGTCCCAGATGGTGATGTCGTCCTCGGTCAGGGCGTGGAAGAGCGGCTCGTACTCGACGCCCTCGAACGACAACGACCGCGCCACAAAGAGGCCGAGCGCCTTGAGCTCGCGCGCCACGAGCTCCATGGCGGCGACCCCGCCCTTGTCCATGGCGTCGAGGAAGTCGTCGCGGGTCACGAAGGGCGCCTGCGGCCCGCCCCAGAGACCCAGACGGGCCGCGTAAGCCAGATTCTCCGCAGTGGTGGCGCCGGTCGCCGAGACATAGAGCACCCGGGCGTTCGGCAGCCGGTTCTGAAGCGCGAGACCGGCCATCCCCTGCAGAGAGGCCTTCTTCGTTCCGCGCGCCCCCTTGCCGCCGCCCGCGGCGTTGGCCATGGCGTGGGCCTCGTCGAAGGCGATGATCCCGTCGAAGTCCTCGCCCAGCCAGGCGACGATCTGATCGAGCCGGGACATCTTCTGCCCCCGCGCCGGCTGGCGCAGGGTGGCGTAGGTGGTGAAGACGATCCCCCGGTCGAGCCGTACGCCTTCACCCAGCTTCCAGCTGTTGAGCGGCACGATGTCGTTGGCGCCGCCGCCGATGGCGCCCCAGTCGCGCCGGGCGTCGTCCAGCAGGGCATCGTTCTTCGACAACCACAGGGCCTTGGTCCGCCCCTGGGCCATGTTGTCGGCGATGACGGCGGCGATCTCCCGGCCCTTGCCGCAGCCGGTGCCGTCGCCAAGGAAGAAGCCGCGCCGGAGCTGGACCGAACCCTCGTCCTCCTCCCGCGACAACCGAAGCTGATGAGCCGCCTCTCCCTGCGTCCACCAGGCGGGCAGCATGCAGGCGTGAGCCTCGCCGGCGTAGATGACCGTCTCCAGCTGAGCGTCGGAGATCCGGCCGTCCTCCCGGACCGACGGCGGCAGCACCGGCCGATAGGTCGGCGCAGGCGGCGCGACCGACGCCATCGGCCCGGATTCCACCAAGGGAGAGGGGTGCGGCTTCTCGTCGGTCAGGGCGATCCGCGCCAAGCGGTGCGCTTGGTAGAGGCCGATATCGCGGCCCTCGCCCATCCAGGCGAGGGCCTCATAGGTGATGGGGGACGCTCCCGCGAGGAAGCCAAGCCGCCCGGACGGCAGGGCCAGCAACCGGTCCCGGGGCGCCAACAAGGTCTGCGCCCCGAGTTCGAGGCGAACCCTCGGCTTGGCCTTGGCGCGCTCGGGCACAGCCGAAGCCAGGGCGGCGCAGGCGGCGAGATCTTCACCGTTCGCGAGCGCAGCGACTGCTGCGCCGCCCTCGAGCCGGTCCAGAACCAGCAACCCGGTCTCAACGCTGGTGCCGTGCCTGGAGAAGGCGCGGGGCGGAAAGCCGATCCGGGCGACGACACGCCCCCTGGCGCTCAGTCGACGCATCAGACCCTCGTCGATGAGGGCGGTGATCGGCACGACGGCAGCCAGGCGCCCGCCATCGGCAAGGGCCGAGAAGGCCCCCGTCAGATGCGCCTCGAGGTCGGTGAAGGGCGGATTGCAGACCGCGACGTCGAAGCCGCCCGCGCCCGGCAACAGGTCCTGGACGCGACGTCCATCAAGACGTGACCGCGTCGCCGAAGCGAACAGGCCGTCGAGCAGGACGGCGCGACCCTCGGCCATTTCGTTCAGAGTCAGAGCCCCGCCGCAGGCCTCGGCGACGATGGCGATCAGGCCGGTGCCCGCCGAAGGCTCCAGCACCTTGTCGCCCGGGCGAACCTGGCCGGCCAGCACCACGAGCGCCGCCAGTTCCGGCGGGGTGGAGAACTGGTCCAGCGCGATCTGATCCTCGCTGCGTCGGCTGTGGGTCAGACCCAGGCCGCCGACCGTCGCCAGAAGGGCGGTGATGGCGGCCGGCGCGTCCTCGAGCCGCGACACCTGGGGCGCCAGCCGGCGGATCTGCAGAACGGTCGCCGCCTCGATGGCCTCATAGGCGTCCCGCCAGTTCCACAAGCCCTCCGCGTCCGACCCGCCGAAGCCGGTGGTCATGACGCTGGAGACCAGTTTGCGGTCCAGCAGGCGGGACCGGGCCAGGTGGGTGACGAGCGCTCGTGCGGCGGCCATGAGGTTGGCGGCGCGGTCGCACGGGCGTGGTGCGCTGAAGAGCGAGAGGCTGGCGGTCTGAGGCGGTGTCTGCGCGGCGGTCATGGGAAGGGCTCCGTCGCCTGGAGCGGCGGGTTAATCCCTCCGGTCCTCCAGGCCCGCGCCTAGCCGCCCTTCCTCCCGCCTTCCATGACGAAGGCCCGCCGCGACGATGTCGCGACGGGCCTCGTCGTGTTCGCGCCTGGATCAGGCGGCGTCGTCGAGCGCCGTCTCGCCTGCAGCGGTGACCTCGAAGGCGCCGGCTCCGTCGTCGGCATCACCTCCGCTGTCATCAGGCGTGTCGCTGTCCGGATCTTCGGCGTCCGGCGCCGCGACCTCGTCGGCGTCGGGCGGCGTGGTCCAGGACAGGCTGGCCGGCGCCCATCCCTTCTCGGCCGCGTTCTCCTCGACCCAGGGGATCAGATCGGCCTTCTTCAGCAGGGCCGCTCTCACATCGGCCCGGCCCATCTCTTCCAGCATCCTCAGCAGCAGGGTCTTGGAATGCGGCTTCAGGAACTCGGCGTCCGGGGTCCAGTGCAGACTGATGTCCGCGCCGCAAAGCTCGGCGAGTTCAGCGGCTTCGGCCCGGGCCGACTTGCGGATCAGGGTGGTCCGCTCCTCCCGAACATCCAGGGAGAGGGCGGTGAGCTCGGCCAGCAGACCCATCTTATCGCCGTGGGCGAGACCATGCACCCAGGCGATCACCGTCTGGCCCGACGCCTCCCAGGCGGCGCGCCGATCGTCGAGCCTCTGGCGGACCTCGCCGTCCAGCGTCTCGATGACGCGACCGCCGGTCGGCTTGAAGGCGGACGCGGTCACGGCGAGGGCGGACTCGGACCTCTGGCCGAAGGTTCTGACGGCCAGCTGGTTGAAAAGGCGGGCGATCAGCGCCGTAAAGGCGACGCCGGGATCGTCGGCGAGGGCGCGGATCAGACCGCGGGTGGCCACGTCGGTGCGCACGGCGTGAAGGGCGTGATTGACGCCTTCGGTCTCGGGCTCCGGCGCATCGACCTCGGGCGGCCGGTAGACGGGAGCGGCAACGATGCCCCCCGCGGAGGCGGGCGCCTGATCGTCGGTCTCCTCCTCGATTTCCGGTTCCACGGGCGTGAAGCACCGGACTTCGATCCCAGTCCGCACTGCAGGACGCAGGACCAGGGTCGTGGCTGCGCGGCCGCTCCATCCCGCCTGATCCATGGCCAGGCGGGCGCGGATCATCACATCGAGCGCAGCGTCCACCGCTTCGGCGTCGGTCGTTTCCATCAGGACCGCCTCGACCCCTTCGACGGCGGCGTTGAAGGCGTCTCGCTTGTCGCGGTAGTCCGCCATCTCCTTGGCCGGAAGCATGCCGCCATAGACGTAACCGGCGGCTTCCAGATCGTCCGGCAGGTCCGGTTCGGGACCCGCCGTGACGTGGACCGCCAAGCCCTCGGCCTCGTAGATCAGGGCGATCTCCCGCGCACGACGGGTCCAGACCTCGGTGAGAATGGCCGGGTCCAACAGCACCGGCGGCAGCTCGCCGAACAGATCGGTCTCGGTGCGGCCACCGGCCTCGGCGTAACGCTCCGGCCCAATGAGGGCGCAGCGAGGGTCGCGCGCGGTGACGCGAGCCTCGTCGAGCTTTTCGGTCACGCGCCAATCCTGGAAGCCGTGACCGTCGAGGGTCATCCGGGCCAGCTCCGCCTGCTCGTCGGGGTCGGAAAGTCGGGCGAGAAGGCGCGCCTGGCGCAGGTTCAGCCGGCCGAGCCGCAGCGCCTGCAGCGCGACATCCGGCAGGGCGGACAGCGCCGCGAGACGTTTGATGTCGATTTCCGCGTATCCCAGCGCCTTGGCGATTGTGGGCACGCCGAGCTTGCCTTTCAGCATCCGGCCGATCGCGGCGATGATGTCGGCGACATGGACCGGCACGGCCGTGTTGGTGAGCAGAACGGCCGCGGCCTGGCGGGCGGGATCCGTCTCAACAAAGACATCGACGAGGAAGCTGTCGTCGATACGCCCCTGTTCGACCAGAAAACGAAGCGCCAGCAAGCGCCGCCGGCCGTCGAGCGCCATATTGGCGGCTTCCTTCTTTCGACCGGGCCGAACGGTCAGGGGCTGCAGCTGACCGGCGGCGAACAGGGTCTCGGCAAGCAGAGGAATGTCATCGTCGGGGGGCTCGCCGAAGCGAAGGTTCTCCGGGGCGATGTCGAGATCACGGAGATGGACCAGCGGGCGGTTACGGGTCGACGCGACCTGGAAGGGGGTAGTGACGACGGCGAGGGCGGTTGAACGGGACATGAGGGTTCTCCTGCCGCAGGCGAGGTCCATCCCCGCCTCTACGGCGCCCGTCCGCGCCCTTCCTTCCCCGCTTTCTGATGGTCTTGAGCGACCTCGTTCCAATCGCCGAACGGGCGCGGGGGAAAGGCCAGGATCGCCTCCACGCCACCCCGCTCGAGCCGCCTGGCCAGACGCATCGCGGCGATCTCCCCGGCTTTGCCCCGGTCTCCGGCGATGAGAACCGTCGAGACATGGTGGGGTGCATGCCACCGCGAGAGGTTTCCGGCGGACATGAGGGCCCAGCCCGGCAGGTCGAAGCGGGCCATGGCCGACAGGGTGGTGACGACGCCCTCGGCCACCAGCATTCGCGCTGCCGCAGGACACAGACGGACGGCCGATCCCGGCAGAACCTGGCCCACGGTCTTACGGGGAACCCTCAGCCCCGGTGCGACCTGCCCGTTGGTCGCGAGATAGGTGAGCTCGACGGCCGTCAGATCCCCCGAGGGCGACCGGATGCCGGTCATCATCGCGCGTCCAGCGCGACGCCCCGGACGGTAGACCGAGAAGGGCGCGCAGGGATGTTCGAGCAGGTCGTCGAGGTCATCTCGCCAGGCGACGCTGCGCACGGCCAGGTGACGTGCGACTACGCCGGTCCGGGCGGGCCCGAGCCCATCCTGCCAGAGCGCACTCGCGACCGCTCGCCGTTGCGGGTGGTCTATCACGGGCCTGTCCGGCGTGTGCGCGACGCCCACGAGCCGACCGCCGGGATCGACCAGTCCGCGACGCCGCAGGTCGTCGCGCACCTCCCGCCAATCGGCCGCGCCGAAGGTGTGGATGACAACCCGGCCGCCATCGAGCAGGAGCGAGACAGAACGGTCCGCCTTCCCATGGCCGGGCGCCGGCACGTTGGCGCGCAAGCCGTTCTGGTAGAGGTCTCCGCCGAGGATGGCCACGATCTGGCGCAGGCTCACCGGAAGTGTCCGAGGGTGCGCAGGCTCGCCGTACCGTCCCTCCCGACGATCAGATGATCATGGACCTGGATGTCGAAGACCTTGGCGGCGTCGACGATCTTCCGCGTCATCTCGATGTCGGCGCGGGACGGCTCTGGATCGCCCGAGGGGTGATTGTGGACGAGGATGATGGACGCGGCAGACACCTCCAGCGCCCGCCTCACGACCTCGCGCGGATAGACGGGGGCATGGTCGATCGTTCCGTGGGCGACCAATTCGTCGCTCAGGAGCCGGTTGCGCTTGTCGAGGAACAGGGCCCGGAACTGCTCGCGGGGCTCCTCGGCCAATGCGACCCGAACATAGGCGAGCAAGGCCGTCCAGCTGGTGATGACCGGCCGTCTCGAAGCCTCGGCGCGGACCAGTCGTTCGCTGAGCACACGGAGCAGCTTGAGGTCGGTCAGCGCCTCGGGTCCCAGTCCGCTGGCGCGCGCCAGTTCCGGCACATCGGCGGAAGCGATGGCGGCGATGTCGCCGAACCGGGCGTACAGGGCGTCCACGGCCCCGATGGAGGTCTGTCGCATGCTGCGGCCGAGCAGAAGCGCCAGGAGGGCGCGGTCGTCGAGGTTCGCGAGGGAGCTCGTGTCGGGCGAACGCCTGGCTGCGGCGATCGCGGGTTCGAGGTCAGGTAGCGGGCGCATGGCGGTCTCCAGCGAGCTCCCAATCGGAGCACTCCCGGCTGCCCTTCCTTTCTTCCCGACCACGCTTCCCGAGAAGGCCGGATCGGCTCACTCTGAGCATATGAAGTGGTGGCTCATCTTTTCTGTCCTCGCCGTCCCCGCGGTCGCCCACGCCGATCCCTGCGAGGGTCGATTGCCCGCCCACGCGGGTCAGACCTTTTCCGGTGCGGTTCGCTATGTCGGCGACGGGGACGGGCTTTGCGTCGGTGAAAGCGCAAATGCGTCCAGTTGGATTGAGGTCCGGCTGGCTGATTTCGATGCGCCGGAACTGCACAGTCCCGGCGGTCGCGCCGCTCGGGATCGCCTTCTCGGCCTCGCTCTGGGGCGCCGTATCGATTGCGTCGCAGTCCGCGGCCGGAATGGCCGGGTCATCGTCTACGACAGGGTAATCGCCCGATGCCGGCTTGACGGACGCCCGCTGGGAGATTTGCTGCGCGCCGCTGGTGGTCGTGAAGGCGGCCGCTAGCCTGTCCGATAGGCCACGACCTGCCGAGCCGGTTGGAAAGGAGCCAGAGAGGCTGGGCGCTGTCAGCCGCCCCCAAAGACAACGCCTCTTGCGTTACTCCACGATCTTGGAGAGGAGCGCTTCCCACGCGGTCAGGGCCGCGCGCTTCTCGCTGGCGTAGTCATAGATCGCGTAGTGCCGCGCCGTCACCATCGACCCGCCCCCGCTGTCCAGGGTGTGCCCCAGGACACGCGAAATCACGACCGGGGCCACCTTCAGCCGTTCGGAGGCCATGTTGGCCGCACCGGTTCGACGCAGATCGTGAAGGGTCGCGCCCTCAATCCCGATTGCCGCGTAGATGTCGCTCAACGCATGGCTGAGCGCGCCGCCTTCAATCGATTTGTCCGCCAGCTTGCGCCACGGGGCCGGAAACACAAAGGGCGACTTTCCATCCGTCTGCAGGGCGATCGCTTCCCGGATCAGATCGACAGCAGACGACGGCAGGGGAACGAGGTGGGTGCGGCCCGCTTTCATTCGGGCGGATCCGATAACCCAGACCGCTTCATCCAGCCTGAGTTCATCCTTACGCATGCCCGCGACTTCGGACCTGCGTTGCAGCAGGACGATCGCCAGTTTCAAACCGATTGCGACAGCGTCACTGACCATGAGCTTGACGGGCCCCTTGGCGGTCTCGCGGACGAGATCGACGGGCCGAGCCAAGGCGTTCCAGAGCAACTTCAGCTCTACATCGCTCAGGATGCGCTCGCGTGGCCGCTCCTCCGACACGGCCTTGAGGCCCGCAATCGGGTTGATGGGGATCCGCTCGATGGCAACCGCGAAATTCAACATTCCCCGCACCAGAGCCAAGGCGCGATTGGACTGGATCGGGGCCTCGTCCGCGATGTTCTGCAGGAGGCTCTTCACATCTTGGCGCCGAAGCTTGTCGAGATTTATCGAGCCGAGTTCCGCCTTCAAACGGCTCTTCCAGAGCCGCCTCTCAACAACAATGGTCTCGGCCTTTTTGCGGCGGCGTGTTGCTCGGTAGCGGCCGTCCTCGGTTTGCGTGAAGTAGGACGTGGCCAAATCATCAACCGTCTTGATGGGTTCGGCCTTCTTGGCGGCCGCCTGACGCCGCTGGTCTCCTGCCGGATCGCCGCCGTCTCGCGCTTCGCCCCGGATCGCAATCGCCTTGTCGCGAGCCGTCTTGAGATCCATCGCTCCGATCCCTTCGCCCGCAGGACCAAGCGTCATTCGAGGCTGTCGTCCATCCAGCGTGCGATATCGGACGACCCAGGTTTTCTCGCCGGTCGGCGACACTCGGAGGCCCAGACCCGTACGGCTATCCCAGATTTCCTTGCGTCGACCGCCTACCGCGCGGGCAGCAGCGACAGAACGTGCGGTCAGATTGTTCTCGCTGAGTTTGGGCACGCGGCGCTCCCTCCAGTGAGAGCAGTGTGCCCCCGATCATGCTGGGGCACAACGGGGGCACAAAATGCAGAAACTGGGCGAAAAGCGATGAAGCGCGGAGAACAACCTAACAATCTGATTCGTATATCATTTTCACCAGTTTTGACACTTGGCGAAAAGCGCTGAAAAAGGCCAAATCAACGACTCTTAATCAGCGGGTCGTAGGTTCGAACCCTACATCACCCACCATCGTCCTTCCTGACATCATGGAATAACACCCCACCGGGGCAACTGCGCCCGGCAGCCTGCCTTGCCCGGGACGGCGGTCGAGATGTCGTACTCACGCAGGTGGGCCGGTCTCCTCCGCGTTCAGTCAGCCCCCGGCCCCAGCGACAGGGCGAGACGGGCCAGTCGTGGGAAGGCCTTCGCGCGCGCCTCCGCCTGGGCCGAGGCGGCCGTGCCCCGGACGACGCGTCCCTTGATCCCATGCAGGATGGCGGCGAGACGGAAGACGTTGAAGGCCAGGTAGAAGCCGTAGTTCGGGATCGTCGCGCGGCCCGTCCGTTCGCAATAGGCCGCGACATAGTCGGCTTCCGAAGGAATGTTCAGCGCCGCCAGGTCCGCCCCGGCCAGCCCGGCGACGATGTCCGGCGGCATCTGGTACATCATGGCGTGATAGGCGAAGTCGGCCAGGGGATGGCCCAGCGTCGACAGCTCCCAGTCCAGCACCGCCAGAATGCGCGGCTCCGTCGGGTGGAAGATCATGTTGTCGATGCGGAAGTCGCCGTGGATGACGCTGGTCTCCTCCCCCGACGGGATATGGGCGGGCAGCCATTCGACCAGCCGATCCATGTCCGGGTCCCGGCCGGCGTCGGCGTCCTCCAGATATTGCTTCGACCAGCGGCCGATCTGGCGCTCGAAATAGTTTCCGGGCCGGCCATAGTCGCCCAGCCCGACGGCGGCATAGTCGACACCGTGCAGGCGGGCGATCGTCGCGTTCATGGCGTCGAAATAGGCCGGGCGGTCGGCGGCGGCGATCTCCGGCAGGGCGGCGTCCCAGAAGATGCGCCCCTCGACCATCTCCATGACGTAGAACCAGGCGCCGATGACGCTCTCGTCCGTGCACAGGCCATAGACGCGCGCCACCGGGAAGTCGGCCTTCGTCAGCCCGGTCAGGACCTGGGCCTCGCGCTCGACGGCGTGGGCGCCCTTGAGCAACTGGCCGAACGGCTTGCGGCGCAGGACGTAGCGGCGGCCGGGCGTGGTCAGGCGATAGGTCGGATTGGACTGGCCGCCCCGGAACTGTTCGACCGTCAGAGGGCCGCGGTAGTCCTCGACATGGGCCTGCATCCAGCGATCCAGCGCCGCCTCGTCGAAGGCGAAGCCGTCACGGACCGGGGTGACCCCGGTGTTGGTGTCCGAAGCCGCGCTCATCCCACTGCCTCCCCCTCGCGGGCGTCCCGCTTGATCTTCTTGGCCAGCGACCATTTATGGACCTCGGTCGGACCGTCATAGATGCGGAAGGCGCGGATTTCGCGGAATATCTGTTCGACGACGGTGTCGCCGGTGACGCCGGTTCCCCCCATGACCTGAACGCATTTGTCGGCGACCCGCATCAGGGCTTCGGAGACGAAGACCTTGGCCATGGAGCTCTCGGCCGTCCCCAGCGAGCCCGTGTCCAGCACATCGGCGCACCAGTCGATCATCACCTCCGCCGCCTTCAGGTCGATCAGGTTCTCGGCGAGCATGAAGCCGACGCCCTCATGGTCGATCAGAGGCTTGCCGAAGGCGTGACGCTTCAGGGCGTAGGCGGTGGCGATCTCCTGGGCCCGGGTCGCGGCGCCCAGCCAGCGCATGCAGTGCGACAACCGCGCGGGGCTGAGGCGCACCTGGGCGTATTTGAACCCCTCCCCGCTCTGACCCAGCATCTGGTCAGCGGGAACGCGCAGGTTGTCGATGGCGATGATGGCGTGGCCGCCGGGCATGGAGCTGTCGATGGTGTCGAGGATGCGCTCGATGCGGATCGCCGGGTCAGGCAGATCGACCAGGAACATGCAGGCGCCGTCGTCGGACTTCGCCATGACGATGCCGACCTTCGCCCCCTCGGCGCCGGTGATGAACGCCTTGCGGCCGTTGATGACCCAGTGGTTGCCGTCCATCCGGCAGGTCGTCTGCATCATCGACGGATCGGACCCGGCCCCGCCCTCGGCCGCGGGCTCGGTCATGAAGAAGGCCGAACGCGCCCGGCCCTCGACCAGGGGCGTCAGGAACCGGGCCTTCGTCTCCGGCGATCCGACCTTGCCGATCAGATACATGTTGCCCTCGTCCGGGGCCGCTGTGTTGCAGGCGATGGGGCCCAGCGGCGACAGGCCGGTGCGACGCAGAACCCAGGCCGTCTCGCGCTGGGTCAGGTGGCCGCCGCCCGGCAGGACATGGGGCGTCAGTACCCCGGCGGATCGGGCCAGAGCCTTGAGGGCATCGGCCAGCTCATCGGTCGGACCGTGGCGGTCGCGCCGGGGGTCGGTTTCGAAGGGGATCACCGTCTCGCGGACAAAGACTTCCACCCGGGACCCGATTTCGAGCGCACGGACGGAGGGGGCTGTCGGCATATCGCCCATGGCGGCTTCCTTCTGGAGATGTCGGGTCGTCGCCTGCGTCGGCGGACGAGTAACTTGCGTTGACAGATCGAAACTGCCGGGATCAATCTCATTTTGCAAGCCGCATGCGGCCCGGCGGCGCGCAAGGCATTGACGCTTGCAAAAGCAGACCTAAAGTGAAGAAAAAGAGGGAGACGACCATGGACCGCGAACAGGCCATCCACGATTTCTCGGACCGTTTCTCGGCCGTGCTGGAGCGCGGCGACGGCGAGGCGGCGCGGACCTTCTATGCCCCCGACGCGAAGATCTGGCACAATTTCGACGACTACGAGCAGACGGTCGACGAGAACCTGAAGACCCTGGCCTGGATGCAGCGCAAGTTGCCGGTGCGCCGTTACAACATCCAGCGCCGCGAGGTGCTGCACGACGGCTGGGTGCAGCAGCACGTGATGGAGGCCACCCTGCCCGACGGCCGCCCGTTCCGCATGACGGCCTGCTGCGTGGTGCAGATGAAGGACGGGCTGATCACCCGGCTGGACGAGTATCTCGATCCGGCCCAGGCCGCGGTGCTCAAGGACATCAAGGGCTAGGCCCGCCCCCACAAAACGACACGAAGGACATCGCCATGGCCCGTGTTTTCGGCCTCGCCGCCCCAGTGAACCTGATGTCGATCGGCCGGATCATGGAGGTCCATGCCGCGCGCGACCCCGACTATCCGGCCCTGACCTGCGGCGAGACGACCCTGACGCGGGCGCAGTTCGCGGCGCGGATCAACCGGCGCGCCCGCGCCCTGGCCCGGGCCGGGGTCGAGGAAGGGGATTTCGTCGCCATCGCCCTGCCCAACGGCACGGATTTCATGGAGATCGCCTTCGCCTGCTGGGCCCTGGGCGCCACGCCCGCTCCGGTGTCGTACCGGCTCCCCACGACGGAGCTTCGGGCCATCCTCGACCTGATGAAGCCGCGGCTGGTCGTCGGCGGCGCGGCGGCGCGGGAGGCGGGCGCGACCGTGGTCAGCGCGGACGATCTCTACGATCCGGAGCTGTCGGCCGATCCCCTGCCCGAGCGGATCGCGAAATACGTCAAGGCCATCCCCAGCGGCGGCTCGACCGGACGGCCCAAGGTCATCGTCGATCATGCGCCCGGCGTGCTGGACCCCGACGCCCCGAGCCTGGGCATGCAGTACGGCGACGCCGTCGTCATTCCCGGCCCCCTCTATCACGCCGCCCCGTTCGGCTTCGGCTATCTGGCGCTGGCGGCCGGCTGCCATCTGATCATCACGCCGAAGTTCGACGCCGCCGGGACGCTGGAGCTGATCGCCCGCCACCGCGGCGCCTGGCTCTACGTCGTGCCGACGATGATGCACCGGATCTGGGCTCTGGGCGAGGAAGAGCGGGCGCGTCACGACCTGTCCTCGCTGGAGATCGTCTGTCACATCGCCGCCGCCTGCCCTGTCTGGCTGAAGGAGAAGTGGATCGACTGGCTGGGCCCCGATGCCATCTGGGAGGGCTATTCCGGCACGGAGTCCATCGCCGCCACGCTGATCGGCGGACGCGAGTGGCTCGAGCACAAGGGGTCGGTGGGGCGTCTGGCGCCGACGACGCAGATCCGTTTCCTGGGCGAGGACGGTGAGCCGGTCGCGCCCGGCGAGGTCGGCGAGATCTACTTCCTGCCGCCCGGCGGCCAGGGCTCGACCTATCACTACATCGGCGCCGAGCCGCGTGCTCACGGCCAGTGGGAGTCCTATGGCGACCTCGGGCGCATCGATGCGGACGGCTATCTCTATCTCGCGGACCGGCGGACGGACCTGATCATCTCGGGCGGCGCCAACATCTATCCGGCCGAGATCGAGGCGGCGATCGACGCCTGGCCCGGCGTCCTGGCCAGCGTGGTCATCGGCCTGCCGGACGACGATCTGGGCCAGAAGACCCACGCCATCGTCGAGATCGCCGAGGGCGGCGCGGCGCCGGATGCGGAGGCGCTGAAGCGGTTCCTGGGCGAGCGGCTGGTCACCTACAAACTGCCGCGCAGCTATGAGTTCACCACCGAGCGGTTGCGGGACGACGCGGGCAAGACCCGCCGCAGCGCCCATCGCGACGCCCGCATCGCGGCGTTGGCCTGAACGCAGAAGGGCCGGCGAAGCGCGCTCCGCCGGCCCTCCCCTCAAACGCCCCGGCCTATTTGCCGGCGTTCGGATCCTGCATCTGGAAATAGTCGCGCCAGCCGGTGATCCGGCCGTCCGGCCCGAAGTCGATGATGCCCATATAGGGATGCTGGACCAGCACGCCGTCGGCGTTGACGTACTCCTCGCGGCCTTCGGTCAGCAGGCGGTCGTTCCGCTCGGCCCAGTGTTCGATCACCCAGGTCCCGGACGAGTTGTTGGCCCAGTATTTGGTGAAGAACTTCTCGACCCAGTCGATGCCTTTCAGCGGTCGGGTGCCGACGTGGTAGTGGTACTCGATCGCCGGATCGAAGAAGGCGAGAACGGTCGGCATGTCGCGCGCCTCGATCGCCTTCTGCAGGCGGCCGATGACCTCGACCTTGGGTTCCGCGCTCATGCCGCCGCCCCTTCGGTGGCGGGACGCGCGGGCGGAGTGACCACCGAACCGTCGTAGTAGTCGCGCATCTTGGCGACCTTGCCGTTCCGGAACTCGATGGCCTGCATGAAGGGATTGCGGATCAGGACGTCGCGGCCCTTGTCGTAGATCATCTCGATGCCCTCGCAGAACATCAGGTCGCCCTTCTCGACCCAGTGGGTCACGGTCCAGTCCTGCTGGTCGAAGGCGGCCTCATAGTTGCGGATAAATTTGCGCAGCTTGTCCTTGCTGGTGATCGGCTTGGCGTGGACCGACCAGTAGTACTCCATGTCGTCGTCCCAGAGGGCGACGAAGGTGTCGTGATCCTTGGCCTTGGACGCCTTCATGAAGGCCTCCAGCACTTTGAAATTCTCGCTCATGATCGTTTCCTCGTTCCTGTTCTGTGAGACGACGCTAGCATTCAAGTCTTGATTTACAAGTCACTGGCGTGCATCCGTTCAGCCTCTCGAAAAAATAAGTTCGAATTTGCCAGTCGGAATCCGTCGTCAGTGGGTGGACAGTTTCTCACGCCGGATCCGGATGCCGGCGGCCTCCCGATCCCAGGTAGAAGCGGTCACCCCCTCCTTGCGCAACTCGACCTTCTGAATTTTGTTCGTGGGCGTCTTGGGCAGTTCGGCCTCGACCCGGATGAAGCGCGGCGTCATGAAATGGGCCATGCGGGGGATCAGGAACTCCAGCAAGACCTGCGGATCGATCGCCGCGCCCGCCTTCGGCGCCACGCAGATCATCACCTCCTGTTCGCCGCCCGGCAGGTCGACGCCGTAGGCCGCAACCTCACGCACATCGGGGTGGGCGTTGACCTCGATCTCGATCTCGACCGAGGAGATGTTCTCGCCCCGGCGCCGGATCGCATCCTTCTTGCGGTCGACGAAGTAGAACCGACCCTCCGCATCCCGGCGCAGCAGGTCTCCGGTGTGGAACCAGCCGTTACGCCAGGCCTCCGCCGTGGCTTCCGGATCCCCCAGATACCCCTTGAACAGCTGCCAGGGCTGCTCGGTGCGGATCACCAGCTCCCCGACCTCGCCGTCGGGCAGCTCGTTGTCGAAGGCGTCGACAATGCGGCAGTCGACGCCCGTGCGCGGACGGCCGCAGCTCGACAGGGTGGTTTCATTGACCTCGGTGATCAGGGGCGAGGAGACCTCGGTCATGTTGAAGCCGGACAGATAATCGAAGCCGAAGCGCGCGGCGACGAGCATGGTGTCCTCCGAGATCGGCGACAGGGTGCAGATCCGCATGGGATTGTCGCCGTCGTCCGCCCGGGGCGGCTCCTTGGCGAGGAAGGCGGTCAGGGCCCCGATCAGGCCGCTGCAGGTCGTTGAGCCCGTCTCGCGCATCAGATCCCAGAAGCGGCGCGTGTCGAAGGCTTCGAACAGGGCGACTGAACCGCCGACAGCCAGGGCGGCCGTGATCCCGGTGATGCCCCCGACATGGAACATCGGCAGGTTCACCAGAATTCGGTCCGCGCCAGTCATATAGCCATAGGTGCAGCGCGCCGTGGTCCATTCCTGCACATAGGAGGTAACCACCGCCTTGGAGGGCCCGGTGGTGCCCGAGGTGAAGATGATGACCGGCGTGTCCCAGGGCTGGACCTCGACCAGGACCGCGGCGGCGGGATCCCCGATGAGCGCCTCATGGGAGACGACCTCGACCGGGAGCTCGATCGGCGCATTGGTCGCCCCGGTCAGGATCAACCGCTCGAGCGCACCGAGCGACAGGCCGTCCAGACGCAGGGCCAGCTCCGGGTGGATGACCATCAACCGCGCACCGGTCTTCGCGATCGCATGCTCCAGCAGCCGTCCCCGGAAGCTGGTGTTGATCGGCGCCAGGGCTGCGCCGGCGTAGTTGGCGCCGAACCAGGATCGGACCAGCGCCGCCGAGTTCGGGGCCCAGGCGGCGACGATGTCGCCCGGCGCGACGCCCTGGGTCTGGAAGGCCGCGGCGGTCTCCAGCGCCTTCAGCCGGGTCTCGGCCCAGGTCCAGGTCTCGCCGTTCTCGAACCGGATGAAGATCTCGTCCGGCGTCTCCCGCGCGAAACGGTCGATGAGACGGGGCACGACGCAGGTCTCCGCGGACGGAGAAGAAGGCTCGAGCCAAGGCGGATGGAAAGCGGTCATCGGCTCAGTAAGTCTCAGATCACAAGTTGATGGATTCGGGACAATTCGAGATCACTTCGCAAAGCCCGGTGTTCGGAAATTCCTGTTTCAATCCAGTCTGGGCCGCAAATTCGGGCGCAGCGCCCATTCGCCTCCGCTGACGCCAGGGAGCCGCTGAACCGCAACATATTCAACTCTCTGAGAAAAAGTCTGTTAGCGCAAGTCTCTTTGTTTCAGATGGCTTCAACAGCTTGCAAATCAAGATTTATTGCCGGATGGTCGTCGCCGTGGAGGGGGCGCGGGATCCTGAATCCCGGACTTCCGACGCGGTGGGCGAGCCTCGAATGCGCGCCCATCCGGATGGCCGACGAACCGCAAAGCGGTCGGAAGCCGGAAAACAACAACGGGCCCAGCCCGGGAGGGAAATCGAATGCGCAAGTTCACGCTGACTTGCCTGGCGACCACCGCACTGACGGCCCTGGCCGTCATGCCCCAGATCGCCATGGCCCAGACCGCGGCCCAGACCGCACCACAAACCCCGACATCCGAGACCGCCGCCACCGTCGAGGACGTCGTCGTCACCGCCGACCGTCGCGAACGTCGTCTTCAGGACGTTCCGAGCGCCATCACCGCCGTCACCGGCGAACAGCTGGACCGCCAGCGGATCGTCGACCTCGCGAGCCTGTCGGCCAGCGTCCCGTCCTTCAGCATGACCGAAGGGTCTTCGCTCGGTAAGGAACTGAGCATCCGGGGCGTCACCAGCGTCCGGATCGTCGACGCCACGGCCGAACCGTCCGTCGGGACCTTCGTGGACGAAGTCTACATCTCCCGCATGGGCGCGGCGTTCGGTGATTTCTACGATCTGGAACGCATCGAGGTGATCCGCGGTCCGCAAGGCGTGCTGCTGGGCAAGAACGTGGTGGGCGGCGCGATCAGCGTCATCACCGCCAAGCCGAGCTTCACCCCCGGCGCCCAGATGACCATCGGCGCCGGCAACTACGACGCCATCAACGCCAGCGGCTATATCACCGGTCCGCTGACCTCGAGTCTGGCCGGCCGCCTCGCCTATCAGGTCCGAAACCACGACGGCTATGGCCGCAACGTGCTGTTGAACACCGACATGGAAGACCTCGACTCGCACCAGCTGCGCGGCGAGCTGCTGTATCAGCCCGACGGCTCTCCCCTGCGCGTTCTGTTCACGGCCGACTATGGCTCGTCAGAATCGGCCGGCACCTCGCGGACGATGACCGACGATCCCTTCGCCGCCGGCACCGGCGCCCTCGCCGCCTATCGCGCCGCCCGCAATCTGGGCCCTCGCGACACCCTGAGCCCCGAGCGTGAATACGCCAACCGGACGACCCAGGGCGCCATGCTGCGGATCGACTACGACCTCGACTGGGCGCGCTTCAGCTCGATCACCGGCTATCGCAAGTCCGATGGCGAGATGGGCTATAACCAGCTCGGCGCCGGCTCGCCTCCGGGCATCGCGGACACCTTCTACTTCGCCGAAGACCAGCCCGAGACGATCAGCCAGGAGCTGCGCCTGGTTTCGAAGCCCTCGGAAAGCCGCTTCGACTGGATCCTGGGAGCCTTCTACCAGCACGACGACGTCCACCGGTTCGACGCCAACCGCGCCACCACCAACACCACCATCGCGGCGCTCAGCGGCTATTACCGGTACACCAACGCCGCGGAACTCGAGACGGCGGCGGTCTTCGGCCAGGTGGGTTATCAGTTCACTGACCAGCTGAAGCTGACCCTCGGCGCCCGCTACACCAAGGACAAGAAGGAAGGCACCCGCGTCGGCGCCTGTCTTGAGGACGGTGGCGACGGCCTCTGCGTCGCGGCCCTGATCCTCGCCGCCGGCCAGAGCTGGACGGTGAACTACGGCAACGAGTGGGAATCCTTCACCCCGCAGGGCATCCTCGAGTACAAGCCCACGGACGGCGTGATGCTCTATGCGAGCATCGGAAAGGGCTTCAAGGGCGGCGGCTGGGACCACATTCCCGCGACCGAAGCCGGGGCCCGGCTCGGCTATAATCCGGAAGAGGTCATCAACTACGAGATCGGCGCCAAGACCGACCTGTTCGACAAGCGGGTTCGCCTGAACGTCGCCGGCTTCTTCATGGACTACACCGACCTCCAGTCGCAGCAGCTGATCCTGGAGTGCCTCTGCACCGTGACCAGCAACGCCGGCAACGCCGAGATCAAGGGGATCGAGGCGGAACTGACCTGGGCCGTCAACGACCAGCTGCGGATCGACGCCTCCGGCTCGCTGCTCGACGCCAAGTACAAGAACTTCATCAGCTCGGCCGGCGTCGACTACTCCGGCCGCCGGATCCAGCGTTCGCCCAAGGACAAGTTCAGCCTCGGTCTGACCTATGACTTCGGCGAGGGTTCGTGGGACCGGGCCTTCAGCTTCAAGGCCAACTACACCTACACCGGCGAAAGCTTCTGGACGCCGGACAACACCATCAAGCAGGAGCCGTTCGGTCTGCTGGACGCCTCGCTGCGCTACCAGCAACCGGGAGCCAACTGGGCCGTGACGGCCTGGGGCAAGAACCTGACGGACGAGCTCTACGCCGTCGCCGCGCAGACCTTCTTCGGCGACCTGATGAACTACTACGGCCCGCCGAAGACCTTCGGGTTCGACGTGAGCTACACCTTCTAGCCGCGCGAACGGATCGGCCGGCCCCACGCCGGCCGATCAGGCCCGCGACGCCCTCCCGCAAAGGGGCGTCGCGGGCTTTTTCTTTGCCCTGACGCCTGTGTCCTGAGGCCTGTGTCCTGACGCCAGTGTCCTGGCGCCCGGCGTGGAGACACTCTCAGCGCGGGGCTGATCCGTGCCGGGCCGATGGGTACGAGGGTGCTCAGCCCACCCCGGATACAACAACGCCGCCCCTGGTCAGGAGGCGGCGTTGCAGCCTTGCAGGACCCCGAACCGGCGCCCCGTTCGGAACGTTCGTCTCAGATCCCGGGTCCGGCCTCGTACACGGAGGCCTCGACGAAGCTCTTGCGCGCGGCGAACAGCGCCAGAAGGCCCAGGGGCACGACCACGGCCGACACCACCGCCACCGCCACGCCGATCCGGCTCGGGTCCTTCAGCCAATAGTCGCTGATCAGGGCCACGCCGGTCGGCCCGACGGTGAAGGCGATGATGTTGCCGATCAGCAGATAGAGGGCCATCACCCGGGCGCGGAGCCGGTTCGGCGCGATGGCCTGAAGGCTGGGCGCAGGCAGACCCTGGGTAAGGCCGAAGCCGAAGGACATGGCCGCGATCGCCGCCATCGCCAGCGTTCCGGTCGGGGCCAGGGGGGCGACGATGGCGAACGGCAGCGCCAGGGCCGTGCCGGTCATGGCGACCCTGAGGATCGAGTCCTGCCGTCCCTTCGCGGCCATCCGGTCGGACCACCAGCCGCCGAGCACGATGCCGCTGGTGCTGAAGACCAGCAGGATCAGACCATAGGTCAAACCGATCTGCGCCATCGGCCAGCCGTGCGCCCGCATCATCATCGCCGGCGTCCAGGTCAGATAGGCGGCCACCGAGACCCCGATCAGGGAATAGCCGAGTGACAGGAGGGTGAAGGGCTTCCACCGGCGACGCAGGAAGGCGACGAAGGACGGTCGCGCCTCTCCCTCGACAAGGGCCTTTTCCTGCCGCTTCGGCTCGCGGACAGGCAGCATGGCGAGGACGAGGATCGGTCCAGGCAGGCTGACCATCAGGAAGGCCAGCTGCCAGCTCTTGAGTTCACCGAGGAGCAGCAGGGTCACGGGGGGCGCCGAGATGGCCCACTGGATCACCGCGCCGCCGATGATCAGGGCCAGGCCCACACCGCAGATCGAGCCGATGGCGTAGACGCCCAGCGGCCGGGCGCGCTTCGCCGGCGGGAAGTTGTCCGCGATCATCGAATAGGCGGCCGGCGACAGACCGGCCTCCCCCACTCCAACGCCGATGCGGGCCAGGAACAGGGTCAGGAAGCTGCCGGCCATGCCGCAGGCGGCGGTCATCAAGGTCCAGAAGCCGATGCTGATCAGGATCAGGGTGCGCCGCGAACTGCGGTCCGCCATCCAGGCGAAGGGGATGCCCATCACCGTATAGAAGAGGGTGAAGGCCAGGCCGCTGAGCAGGCTGAATTCGGTGTCGTTGATGTGCAGGTCGCGGCGGACAGGCTCGACCAGCAGCGTCAAGATCTGGCGATCCACGAAGGCCAGGGCATAGGCGGCCATCAGGATGAAGACGGTGATCCACGCCCGCTGCGGCGAGGGCCAGTCGGTCGGTCCGGGCGGCACGCGCAGCTCGGCTGTGCGAACGGTCTGATCCATGGCGTTTCCCCGATGTCTTGTCTCTTTGATCGAAGATTTTGCCCTTTCGTCCATTAATGCAAGTCATTTCCGGAGCGCCGGAAATCCAGGTCGTCGCAGCCCGGCGCATAAAGTCCGTTTACGAAAGCGAATGGCGGCGATATTACTTGCAAAAGAAGACTTTTGGAGGTCACGTGAACGTCCGGACTGCCCTCGCCGCCTTCGCCATCGCCGCGTCCGTAACAGCCGGCGCCGCTTCGGCCCAGACACCCGCCCCCTTCCCCGACGCGGCGGCGACCGACCCTCTGGCCATGGGCTGGATGGTCGGCTCGCCGCCGCCGCCCGAACGGCAGATCCGCTTCAGCGACGGCAGCTTCATGCGCTTCCCCCAGACCCGCTGGAGCTTCTCGCACTGGCGCCAGATTCTGCCCTCCACCGAGATCTCGCGCGGCGACGGTCCGGCCAGCCCCCTGCCCGTCGCCCTGCGGGACGATCTGGACGCGGTGACCTTCACCCCCATGGGCGGCGACCATGCCATGACCTGGGCGCAGTCGCTCGACGCCAACTACACCGACGGCATCCTGGTCATGCATCGAGGATCGATCATCTATGAGCGCTACTTCGGCGCCCTGACGCCCCGCGGGCAGCACATCGCCCATTCGGTGACCAAGTCCTTCGTCGGCACGGCGGCGGCGATGCTGATCGCCGGGGGCAAGCTCGACCGCGACGCCCTCGTCACCCGCTACATCCCCGAACTGGCCGGCAGCGCTTTCGCCGACGCCACGGTCGGTCAGGTGCTCGATATGACCACCGGCCTCGCCTACACCGAGGTCTATACGGACCCGAATTCAGACGCCTTCGCCTTCGTCCGTGCGGCCAGCATGATCCCCCGCCCGGCCGGCTACGACGGCCCGGAGACCACCTGGGACTATCTGAAAACCCTCAAGAAGGCCGGCGAGCACGGCGCGGAGTTCCACTACAAGTCGGTCAACACCGAGGTGGCCGGATGGCTGGTGGCGCGGGTCAGCGGCAAGCCCCTGGCCGAGGTGCTCAGCGAGCGGTTCTGGATCCCGCTGGGGATGGACCGCGACGGCTATCTCCAGGTCGATTCCGGCGGCGCGGCCTATGCCGCCGGGGGCCTGAACCTCGAACTCCGCGACCTCGCCCGCTTCTGTGAGATGATGCGCGACGGCGGGCGGTTCGGCGGGCGTCAGATCGTGCCGCAGACCGTGGTCGCGGACATCGCGGCGGGCGGCGACCGCAAGGCCTTCGTCGCCGGCGGCTACGCCACCCTGCCCGGCTGGAGCTACCATAACCAGTGGTGGGTCTCCCACAATCCGGACGGCGCCTTCATGGCGCGCGGGGTCTTCGGCCAGGCCTGCTACGTCGATCCGAAGGCCGAGATGATCATCGTGCGGTTCGCCTCGAACCCCCAGGCCAGCAACGCCCTGCTCGATCCCCTGTCCCTGCCCGCCTACCAGGCCATCGCCGATCATCTGATCGCAAACCCGGGGAACTGACGGATGCCCGAAGCCTGGATCATCGACGCCTGCCGGACGCCGCGCGGCATCGGCCGTGTCGGCAAGGGATCGCTCGCCGGCATCCATCCCCAGCAGGTCGCCGCGACGGTGCTCAGAGCCGTCGCCGACCGCAATGCGCTGGACACCGCCGAGATCGACGACATCGTCTGGGGGACAAGCACCCAGACCGGCCCTCAGGGCGGCGACATGGCCCGGATGGCCGCGCTCGACGCGGGGTTCGACGTGGGTGCCAGCGCCATGACGCTGGACCGGTTCTGCGGATCGGGGATCACCGCTGTGAACATCGCCGCGGCCCAGGTCCTGTCGGGCATGGAGGATCTGGTCATCGCGGGCGGGACGGAGATGATGTCCTACTCCACGGCCCAGCCGCCGCCGATGCCGGATGCGGGGAACTTGCGCCTGCGCGCCCGCCATCCCCAGGGCCTGCCCGGGGTCGCCGCCGACGCCATCGCGACGCTGGAGGGGATCGACCGCGCGGCGCTGGACGCCTTCTCATACGAGAGCCAGCAGCGGGCTGATCACGCCATCCGCAGCGGCCATTTCGACCGGGCCCTGATCCCCGTCCACCGCGAGGACGGATCGCTGGCGCTCGATCGGGAAGAATATCCCCGCCCGCAGACCACTCTGGAAGGTCTGTCCGGCCTGAAGCCGGCGTTCGAGGCCCTGGCGGCCGCGCCGATCGGACCGGACGACGTCACCTTCGGCGATCTGATCCGGCAGAAGTATCCGGACCTGAAGATCGAGCACGTCCACCACGCGGGCAGTTCATCAGGCGTCGTCGACGGCGCCGCGGCCCTGCTGCTGGCCTCGCCGACCTATGCCGCGTCGCGCGGGCTCAAGCCCCGGGCTCGTATCGTCGCCACGGCCAACGCCGGCGACTGCCCGACCCTGATGCTGAACGCCCCGGTCCCGGCCGCACGCAAGGTGCTCGGCAAGGCCGGCCTCACCGTCGCGGACATCGACCTGTTCGAGATCAACGAGGCCTTCGCCGTGGTCGCCGAGAAATTCATCCGCGACCTCGGCCTCGACCGTGACCGGGTCAATGTGAACGGCGGCGCCATCGCCCTGGGCCACCCCATCGGCGCCACCGGCGCCATGCTGATCGGGATGATGGTCGACGAGCTGGAGCGCCGCGACCTGAAGCGCGGCCTGATCACCATGTGCGCGGCCGGCGGCATGGCCCCCGCCGTCATCATCGAACGCTTCTGAGCCACAGCTGGAATTCTCCATGGACGACGCCCCCGCCGCCGACCTGTCCGCCTTCCGCGAGGAAGTCCGGCGATGGATCGCAGGCCATTTCCCGCCCTCACTGAAAGGGCGCCAGGCCCCGCTGGTCAGCGAGCCACTCGACGCGGATCAGCTCGGCTGGCGCGACGCCATGGGCGCAAAGGGCTGGGGCGTGCCGACCTGGCCCGAGGTCTATGGCGGCGCAGGCCTGAGCCGCGCCCATGCCAGGGTGATCGCCGCCGAACTGGCGCGCGCGGGCACCTATGACCCGATCCAGAGCATGGGCACGATCATGTTCGGCCCGACCCTGCTGGAGCATGGGACCGAGCTTCAGAAGCTGCGCCACCTCCCCGGCATCGCGCGCGGCGAGACCCGCTGGTGCCAGGGCTTCTCCGAGCCCGGCGCCGGATCGGATCTGGCCTCGCTCCAGACCCGCGCTGAGGACCGGGGCGACCACTTCCTGATCAACGGCCAGAAGGTCTGGACCAGCAACGCCGACCATTCCGACTGGTGCTTCTGCCTCGTCCGGACCGACACGACGCGCAAACAGGGCGGCATCTCCTTCGTCCTGTTCGACATGCATCAGCCGGGCGTGGAGGTGCGGCCGATCCGGCTGATCTCGGGCGAGTCGCCCTTCTGCGAGACCTTCCTGACCGATGTCCGCGCCGAGAAGGACGATCTGGTCGGCGCCCTGAACGGCGGCTGGGGCATCGCCAAACGCCTGCTGCAGCACGAGCGTTCGGCCATTTCGGGCGGCGGGTCCGAGCTGGACGGCGGCCTGTCGCTGACCACCCTGGCCCGCGAACGCATCGGTCTGGACACCGAAGGCAGCCTCGCCGACGGCGATCTACGCGCCCGCATCATCCGCAACGAGATGGAAAGCCGGATCGTCGACCAGACCATCGCCCGCGCCGTGGCCGAGGATCGCGCCGCCCCCGGGGCGAGCGCCGTCTCCTCCATCCTCAAGAACGCCGGGGTCCGCGTGTTCCAGGAGCGCGCCGAACTGATCCTGGAGGTGCTGGGCCATCAGGGGCTGGGCTGGGAGGGCGACGGCTTCTCCGACCCCGAGCTCAAAGCCGTGCGCGACTGGCTTCACGGCAAGGCCTGGTCGATCTTCGGCGGCAGCGAGGAGGTTCAGAACAACATCATCGCCAAGCGCATCCTCGGCCTGCCCGATCCGGCCGCCCAGACCGGACAGACCCGCCCGTGAGCAGCACCATCCTGAACCGCCGCGACCTCGACTTCCTGCTGTTCGAGTGGCTGAAGGTCGAGGACCTGCTAGACCGGCCGCGCTTCGCGGAGCATTCGCGCGAGACCTTCGCGGCGACGCTGGATCTCAGCGAGACCCTGGCCCACGACCTCTTCCTGCCGGCGTTCAAGCCGGCGGACCAGACCGAACCCTGGCTCGACGCGGACGGCGTCCATGTCATCCCCGAGATCGCCGCGGCGGTGCGCGAGCATGCGGCCAGCGGACTGATGGCCGGGGCCTTCGACGAGACCCTGGGCGGGATGCAGTTGCCCCTGACGGTCGCCACCGCCTCCGTCGCCTGCCTGATGGCCGCCGGTCTGTCGGCCGCGGGCTTCGGCATGCTGACCATGGCCAACGCCCGGCTGATCGCGACCTTTGGATCGCCCGAGCAGGTCCGGACCTTCGCCGCGCCACAGCTGTCCGGCGAGGCCACCGGCACCATGTGCCTGTCCGAGACCCAGGCCGGATCCTCCCTCGCCGACATCACCACCATGGCCGTGGAGGACGGCGCGGACGCCCTCGGCCGCCGTTTCCGCCTGCGCGGCGCCAAGATGTGGATTTCGGGCGCCGACCACGACGTGACCGGCAACATCATCCATCTTGTGCTGGCCAAGACGCCGGGACCGGACGGCCGCCCCCTGCCCGGGATCAAGGGCATCTCCCTGTTCATCGTGCCCAAGGTCCTGCCGAACGGCGAGCGCAACGACGTCGTGGTGACCGGCCTCAATCACAAGATGGGCTATCGCGGCATCCCCAACTGCGTGGTCGCCTTCGGGGACGGGTTCAGCCGGCCCGACGGCGCGGCCGGGGCCATCGGCTATCTGGTCGGCGAGGTCGGCCAGGGGCTGGCCCAGATGTTCCAGATGATGAACGAGGCCCGGATCAACGTCGGCCTCGGCGCCGCGATGATGGGCGTCCGCAGCTATCGCCAGTCCCTTGCCTACGCCCAGGAGCGAGTACAGGGCCGACGCCCCGGAGAGTCGGCGCCCGTCGCCATCGCCGACCATCCCGACGTCCGCTTCATGCTGATGAGCCAGAAGGCCTGGGCCGAGGGGGCCCTGGCCCTGACCCTCTACTGCGCCCGGCTGCTCGACGAGGAACAGACAGGGGCGGACGGCGAGACCGCGCGCCGCCTGCTGGACCTGCTCACCCCCGTCGCCAAGACCTGGCCGTCGGAACAGGGGCTTATGGCCAACGACCTCGCGATCCAGATCCACGGCGGATACGGCTACACGCGCGATTTCGACGTCGAGCAGGTGTACCGCGATAATCGGCTGAACCCGATCCACGAGGGGACCACCGGCATCCAGGCCATCGACCTCGTCGGCCGCAAGCTGGCGCGCGACGACGGCGCCCTGGCCGAACTTCTGAGGCGGATCGAAGCCACGACCGCGAAGGTCCGGACGGATGATGACCTCGCCGACTGCGCCAGCGCGCTGAACGGGGTGTGGCGCCGTCTCGCCGGCCATGCCCGGGCGGTCGCCCTGCCCCTGTCGCCCGATACCCTGTTCGGCGCGACCCAGGCCCTGCGCGCCTTCGGACACGGCGTCGTGGCCTGGCTGTGGCTCGATATGGCGCTCGCCTGTGGCGACCGGGCGGATGACGCCTTCCTGCAAGGCAAACGCGCGGCCTGCCGCTTCTTCTTCGCCTATGAGGTTCCGAAGATCAGGCTCTGGCTCGACGCCGCCAAGGCGCCGGAAACCGCGTCCCTCACACTCGATATCGAGGCCTTCTGATGCGCGCCCTGATGAGCCACACCGCCGGCGGTCCAGACACGCTTGTGATCGAGGAGCAGCCGCCCCTGACCGCCGCTCCCGGACAGGTGGTGGTCGCTGTTCGGGCCTGCGGGATCAACTTCCCCGACCTGCTGATCATTGAGGACAAATACCAGATGAAGCCGGAGCGGCCCTTCTCGCCCGGCAGCGAGATTTCGGGCGTCATCACGGCTCTGGGCGACGGCGTCACCGGCCTGACGGTCGGTCAGCGCGTGCTGGCTGTGCCGGGCTGGGGCGGGATGGTCGAAGAGATCACCCTTGCGGCCGACAAGGTCATCCCCATCCCAGACGCCATGCCGTTCGACGAGGCCGCCGCCTTCCTCGCCACCTACGGCACATCATACTACGCCCTCAAGGATCGCGGACGGGTGCAGCCGGGCCAGACCCTGCTGGTTCTGGGCGCGGCCGGAGGCGTGGGTCTGGCGGCTGTCGAACTGGGCGTCGCCATGGGCGCGAAGGTCATCGCCGCCGCCTCCAGCCAGGAGAAGGTCGACCTGGCCCTCGCCCACGGCGCGTCCTCGGGCGTGGTCTATCCCGCCGGGCCGTTCGACCGCGACGGGATCAAGGCCCTGACCGCGACGTTCAAGGCCGCCGTCGGGCCAGACGGCGCCTATGTCTGCTACGACGGGGTCGGCGGCGACTATGCCGAGGCCGCCCTGCGCTGCATGGGCTGGGAAGGCCGGTTCCTCGTGGTCGGCTTCCCGGCGGGCATCCCGAAGGTTCCGCTGAACCTGACCCTGCTCAAGAACTGCGACATCGTCGGCGTCTTCTGGGGCGCGGCCGTGGCCCGCGATCCGGCGGGCTATCGCCGCATGGTCGACGAGCTGTTCCAGCTCTACGGCGCCGGAAAGATCCGCCCGCACATCTCCGGCCGCTTCAGCCTCGACGAGGCGCCCGCCGCCTTCGCCCGCCTCGCCGGCCGGACCTCCACGGGCAAGCTCGTGGTCGTGATGTCCGACGCCGCCGCCAAACCTGCCTGAAAGAAGACGACATGGCCGTTCTGAACGAGATGCAGACCATGGTGCTGGATACGGCCCGGAACTGGGCGCGCGAGCGGATGCCGGTCAGCGCCTTCCGGGCCGTACGCGACGCCGCCGAACCGCGCGGTTTCGCCGCCGACGCCTGGGCCGAGATCGGCGAGCTGGGCTGGTGCGGCGTGGCCCTGCCCGAGGCCGTCGACGGCGCCGATCTCGGCTATCTGACGCTCGGCCTGATCGTGGAGGCCATGGGCCGGACGGTCGGGGCGTCCCCGCTCGCCCTGTCGACCGTCGCCGCCGACGCCCTGGTTCTCGGCGGCGCCCCGGCTCTGCGCGAGGCCTGGTTGCCGCGTCTGCTGGCGGGCGAGGCGGTCCGGGCCCTTGCCCTCGACGACGGCCCGCGCCATGGGCCCGAGGCGGTGGCGACGACGGCGACCCGTGTCGAGGGCGGCTGGCGGCTGGACGGAAGCAAGGCCTTCGTCGCCGAGGGCATGGGCGCCGACCTGCTGATCGTCGCGGCCCGGACAGACGACGGCCTGGCCCTGTTCGCCGTCGAGGCCACGGCTTCCGGCGTGTCGCGAGAGCCGCGCCGCCTGACGGACTCCCGGGGCCATGCGCAGATCGTCCTCACCGACGTCCGGGTAGGCGAGGATGCCCGCCTGACCGGCCCGGCCGGCGACGACGCCCTGATCGAGGCGGTGCTGGACCGCGCCCGCGCCCTGGCGGCGGCGGAGCTTCTGGGTCTGGCGGCCGGCGCCTTCGACACCACGCTCGACTACCTCAAGACCCGCGTCCAGTTCGGCCAGACCATCGGCAGCTTCCAGGCCCTGCAGCACCGGGCGGCGACCCTGTTCACCCGCATCGAACTGACCCGGTCGGCCGTCGAGGCCGCCCTTCGCGCCATCGACGAGGACGCCCCGGACCGGGCGCTGCTGGTCTCCATTGCCAAGGCGACCGCCGGAGACACGGCCAACCTCGCCACCCGCGAGATGATCCAGCTCCATGGCGGCATCGGAATGACCGACGACCATGACGCCGGCTTCTACATCAAGCGCGCGCGGGTGCTGGAGGCCGCCTGGGGTAATGCCGCCTGGCACCGCGACCGCTTCGGCCGCCTGATCGGCATCTAGGCCGCGACGATGACCTCTTCGCTGGCCTCATAGAGGGCTGCGACCCTGTCGGCACGCCGGCGCAGCACGGCGGCGCGGTTGATCGACCCCTTGTCCGAGACCTCGTGCGCCTCGCTGCTGGGCGGCTCCGTCAGGAACAGCAGGCGGGCGATGCGGCTGCTTTGACCGGTGTGATCGCGGTTGTGCCGCGCCAGGGCCTCGACGGCGGCCGTGCGCACGGCGTCGCTTCGGACAAGGTCGTCGACCTCCCCCGCCTCGCAGGCGACGCGCCGCACAGCCTCGGGATGGGGCCAGGCCAGCACCGCCAGTTGA
>FTCT01005119.1_pt1 | contig 41798 bp, 39 predicted proteins | sample 1658881 | NCBI WGS metagenome assembly FTCT01 (sample SAMEA3914864, study PRJEB12502) | metagenome | biome: forest; material: soil | place: USA | collected 2012-03-12 | depth 0.3 m | reverse complement strand
GCCGGTGATCATGATCTCGGGCCACGGCAACATCGAGACCGCCGTCAGCGCCATCAAGCGCGGCGCCTACGAGTTCCTGGAAAAGCCGTTCAAGTCCGATCGGCTGCTTCTGATCGTGGAGCGAGCGCTGGAAGCGGCGGGCCTGCGTCGCGAGAACCGTCGCCTGCGCGCCCAGACCCTGTCGCCCGACGGCCTGATCGGCAAATCTGCGCCGGCCCAGGCGCTTCGGCAGTTGATCCTGAAGGTCGCGCCGGCCAACAGCCGCGTGCTGGTCTCTGGCCCGCCCGGTTCCGGCAAGGAACTGGTGGCGCGCTTGATCCACGGCGCCAGCACCCGCGCCCGCCAGGAGTTCGTGGCGGTCAGCGCCGCCGGCATGGCCCCTGAGCGCCTCGACGTCGAGCTGTTCGGTGAAGAAGGCGAGGGCGGTCGCCCGCGCAAAATCGGCGTCTTCGAACGCGCCCATGCCGGCACGCTCTATCTCGACGAGGTGGCGGACATGCCGCGCGAGACGCAGGGGCGCATCCTCCGCGTCCTGGTCGAGCAGCGCTTCCGCCGCGTCGGTGGCGACAGTGACGTTCAGGTCGATGTGCGGGTCATCTCGTCCAGCTCTCGCGACCTGCGCGACGAGATCGCCGCGGGGCGTTTCCGCGAGGACCTGTTCCACCGCCTGAACGTGGTGCCGGTGCGTGTTCCCGGCCTGGCCGAACGGCGGGAAGACATCCCCGAACTGATCAACTTCTTCGTCGAGCGGATCAGCGAGGCTACGGGCCTGGCGCGTCGACGCCTGGGCGAGGACGCCCTGGCTACGCTGCAGGTGCAGACCTGGCCAGGCAATGTCCGCCAGCTGCGCAACAACGTCGAGCGCATGCTGATCCTGGCTTCGGGCGAGCCTGGCGAGGTGATCACCGCCGAGATGCTGGCCGGCGCCGACCAGCCCAGCGCCGGCAATGCAGGCGCGATCGGGGCCGAGCGGATCATCGCCCTGCCGCTGCGCGAGGCTCGCGAGCTGTTCGAACGTGAATATCTGAACGCCCAGATCCTGCGGTTCGGCGGCAACATCTCACGCACGGCCAATTTCATCGGCATGGAGCGCTCGGCGCTGCATAGAAAGCTGAAGTCCCTGGGCGTCGCCGGCGCCCGAGGCGAAGAGGAAGAGTAGATGTCGCGTTTCGCCTATGTGAACGGCCGCTTCGTGCGTCATGGCGAGGCCGTGGTGCATATCGAGGACCGCGGCTACCAGTTGGCCGACGGCGTCTATGAGGTCTGGGCCGTGTTCGACGGCAAGCTGGCCGACGCCGAGGGCCACTTCGCCCGCTTGTGGCGCAGCCTGGACGAACTTCGCATTGCTCATCCGATGAGCGAAGCCTCGCTGAAGATGGTGCTGCGCGAGGCCGTGCGTCGCAACAAGGTCAAGGAGGGGCTCTGCTACCTGCAGGTCACGCGCGGCGTAGCCAAGCGCGACCATGCCTTCCCGAACCCGCCCGTGCTGCCGTCCATCGTCGTCACGGCCAAATCGGTCGACCGCGCCGCCGCCGACGCCAAGGCGGCCGTCGGCGCGTCGGTGATCTCGGTTCCGGAAAACCGTTGGGGCCGTTGCGACATCAAGTCGATCGGCCTGCTGCCCAACGCCCTGGCCAAACAGGCCGCTCGCGAGCGCGGCGCGATCGAGGCCTGGTTCGTCGACGACATGGGTCTGGTCACCGAGGGCGCGTCCTCGAACGCCTGGATCGTCGACGCCGATGGCCTGCTGCGGACGCGGGACACCAACGCCAACATCTTGCGCGGCGTGACGCGCTCGACCCTGCTGGACGTGATCCGCGAGAGCGGCGTCCCTTTCAGCGAAAAGCCCTTCACGATCGCTGAGGCCCAGAAGGCCAAGGAAGCCTTCATCTCTGGCGCGGGTTCGCTGATCACCCCGATCATCCAGGTCGACGGCGTGAAACTGGGGGATGGCAATCCCGGCGAGGTGGCGAGCCGGCTACGGCGTCTCTATATTGAGCGAGCGCGCGAAAAAGCCGTCTGAGGTCGGAACAAGTTCTGGCCGGAGGGCCTTTCTCTCGCCCGTGCTTGCGGAAATTTTCGCCGACACTGTGTCGCATTCGGCGAAAAATCATCTAGCATGGCTTTGTTTGTGTGGGGGGCGTGTTGCCCTCCGAGAACAACAAGAGGGGAACCCCCGATGTCTGCCGAAAAGAAACAAAACCTTCAGGACACTTTCCTGAACAGCGTGCGCAAGTCGAAGACGCCGCTCACCATTTTCCTCGTCAACGGTGTCAAGTTGCAGGGCGTGGTCAGCTGGTTCGACAATTTCTGCGTGCTTCTGCGTCGCGACGGCCAGTCGCAACTGGTCTATAAGCACGCCATCTCCACCATCATGCCGGCTCAGCCTGTTCAGCTCTATGAGCCCAGCGCCGACTCCGACGACTGAATTTAGAGACGCTTGTCCAAATCCACATCCAGGTCGATTGACCACGCCGCGCCGATCCTGAAGGCGCTCGTCATCCATCCGGCGCGGCAATTGCGCGGCCAGGCGGCCCTCGAAGCCCGGGATCCCAATGCCCGGCTCGAGGAAGCCGTCGGCCTCGCCATCGCGCTCGATCTCGAAGTCGTCGAGACGATGGTCGCGCCGCTGCGCGCCGTCACGCCCGCGACCCTGTTCGGCAAGGGCAAGGTCGAGGAGTTCGCGGCGATCTGCGAGGTCGAGCATATCGACGTCGCCGTCTTCGACGATCAGCTGACGCCCATCCAGCAGCGCAACCTCGAAAAGGCGCTGAAGGTGAAGGTCGTGGACCGCACCGGGCTGATCCTCGAGATCTTCGCCCGGCGCGCCCGGACCCGGGAAGGCCGCCTGCAGGTCGAGCTCGCAAGGCTCGAATACGAGCGCTCGCGCCTCGTCCGCACCTGGACCCACCTGGAGCGGCAGCGTGGCGGCACCGGCAACACCGGCGGTCCCGGCGAGACCCAGATCGAGCTGGACCGCCGCCTGATCCGCGACAACATCCTGAAGCTCAAGAAAGAGCTGGAGGAAGTGCGCCGCACGCGGACCCTGCATCGCAGCGCCCGCAAGAAGGTCCCGTATCCGACCGTCGCCCTGGTCGGCTACACGAACGCCGGCAAGTCCACGCTGTTCAACCGCCTGACCGAGGCGGAAGTTCTGGCCAAGGACATGCTGTTCGCGACGCTGGACCCGACGCTGCGCACCGTGAAGCTGCCCGACGGGCGGCCGGCGATCATGTCCGACACCGTCGGCTTCATCTCCGACCTGCCGCACGAACTGGTCGAGGCCTTCCGCGCCACCCTGGAGGAGGTGCAGGAGGCCGACGTCGTCCTGCACGTCCGCGACGTCGCCAATCCCGATAGCGAGGCCCAGGCCCGCGATGTCGAGACGGTGCTGTCCGAACTGGGCGTCACGCTGGACGGCGGCAAGGTCGTGGTCGAGGTCTGGAACAAGATCGACCTCTTGCCCGAGGACGATCGCGAAGTCGTCGAGGGACATGCCCGACGCAAGGAGGCCTCGCCGGTCTCGGCCGTCACGGGCGAAGGCTGCGAGGCGCTGCTGCGCCGGATCAGCGGGCTGATCGACGATTCCCCGCCGGTCGAGGTGTCGTTGGGCGCCCACGAAGGCCAGGCCTTGGCCTGGATCTACCGCAACGGCCGCGTGCTGAGCCGCTACGACGGCCCGGACGGCGACGTCAAACTGGTCGCCCGCCTGGACGGTCAGGCCCTGGGCCGGTTCGAGCGTCAGTTCCCCGACGCCGTCGTCACGGCCGCCGACTAGCTAGCGCTCGACGGCCGCCAGTGCCGTCTTGATCGCGTCGACCACGATGTCGGGGCGATCGCGCATGACGTTGTGGCTGCTGTTGGCGGCGAAGATGGCGATGCGGGTCGGCGACTCGGCCACGAAGGCCTTGTGGGCGGCGCGCATGGCTTCGCTCTCGGCAGGGGTCTCGTTCCAGGAAGTCTCGGCCACGATGTCGACGACGGGCAGGGCGGCCGGGAGCTTGACCTCCTGCATCGCCTTGGCCGTGTCGGGATAGGCTTCCATCATGGGGATCAGCGCCCTGGCGAGATCGGGCGCCTGGGCTTTCACCGCGTCGTACTGCGGCCGGTAGCGGTCCTGGATGTGACGGGCCCAGGCCTCGTCGATCATGCGCGGCAGGTTGGCGTCGACCAGGACGAGGCTCTTGATCCTGGGATCGCGCGCCGCCAGCCGCTCGACGATGTAGCCGCCATACGAGTGGGCCACCAGCACCGTGGGGCCGGTGACGCCGCAGCGGTTCAGCACCGAGGCCAGCGCCTTCGTTTCCTGCTCGATGGAGTAGGCGCTCGGCGCCAGTTGGCTGTGGCCGAGGCCCGAACGATCGTAGACCAGCGTCGTGACGCCCAGCTCCCGGACCTGCGGCTCGACGGTGGACCAGCTGTCGGAGGTCGCGCCACCGCCGGCTTCTAAGACCACGGTGACGGGGCCCGTCCCTTGCGTCTTGGCCCAAAGGCCGTAGCCGCCCACGTCGACGAGGCCGTCGCAGCCCGCGAACGCCATGCCGCCGCTCAGCGCGAGGCAGGCCACGCCGGCCGCCAGGATCTGGCTCAACAGCTTGAAAGACGTCATCGCTAGCTCCTGTTCGGCCGAAAGCCTAAGGCCGATCGGCGCATGCTGGCGGTTAAATCGCCGTCATTCGGCCTTTTCAGCCGCCTTGGCGTCGTTCCAGAGTCCGTCCATCTCGGCGAGATCCGACTGGTCCGGCGTCTTGCCGCGGTCGGCCAGGGCCGTCTCGATGAAGGCGAAGCGGCGGGTGAACTTGGCGTTGGTGGCGCGCAGGGCGTCTTCGGGATCGACGTCCAGCTTGCGGGCCAGGTTGGCGCAGACGAAGAGGATGTCGCCCAGCTCGCCGCGGGCCTTGTCCAGGTCGCCGGCGTCGATCTCGACCTGCAGCTCCTCGGTCTCCTCGCGCAGCTTGGCCAGCACCTCGGCCGTGGAGGGCCAATCGAAGCCGACGCGGGCGGCCCGCTTGGTCAGCTTCACGGCGCGGGTGAGGGCGGGCAGGCCGGTCGGCACGTCGTCCAGCACGCCGGTCTTGGCCTTGGCCTGGCGCTCCTGGGCCTTCAGCGCCTCCCAGCCCTCGACCTGGGCCGAGAGATCCGCATAGGCGTGGTCGCCGAAGACGTGCGGGTGCCGACGGATCATCTTGTCGGAGATGGCCGTGGCCACGCCCTCGATGTCGAACGCGCCCTGCTCCTTGGCCATCCGCGAGTGGAAGACGACCTGCAGCAGAAGATCGCCCAGCTCTTCCTTCAGGTCCGCCAGATCGTTGCGTTCGATGGCGTCGGCGACCTCATAGGCCTCCTCGACCGTGTAGGGCGCGATCGTCGCGAAGGTCTGCTCCAGGTCCCATGGGCAGCCGCCCTCGGGATCGCGCAGACGGTCCATGATCTCGATCAGGCGGAAGATCGGGTGCTGATCTTCACTCGGCGGGGGCGACAACGGCATGTTGATCAAGCTCTGCTACGGGCGGGGCGGCGCTCGCCGCCGCATCCCGCGCCGCAAGCTGGCGCTGAATCTCGGCGACGCGGGTCGCATCCAGCGGATAGCGCAGCATGATGACCGAGACCAGCAGGCCAAGGCCCGCCGGCAGGAATGCGTAGAGACCGACCAGGGCCGCGTCACCGGCGGCCGTCGGCGCCTTGGGATCGAAGCCCATGGCGCCCAGCAGGATGAACACCCCGACCGCCAGGGCGTAGCCCAGCTTCATCGCGCCGCTGACGATGGCGTAGAGCAGGCCGGTGCGGTCCGCGCCGCTTTCCAGCCGCTCCTCGTCGCCGATGTCGGCCATCATCGAGCGCACCAGCGACGGGGCGGCCGAGTAGGGCAGGCCGGCGAGGATCAGGGTGATGGTGCCGATCAGCGAATTGCCGGCCGGCGTCAGGATCGCGGCGAACTGGACGATGGCGTAGACGACCGCGGCGATCGACATCGCCCGATGCTTGCCCAGGCGCTTGGCCAACATCGGCCAAATCGGCGCGCCGGCCAGGGCGGCCAGGAAATAGACCAGCAACAGCACGCCGGCCTGGGTCTTGTCGAAGTGCTTGATGCGCTCGAAGAAGAACAGGAACAGCGAGCCGGCGATGCCGGGCGCCAGGCCCATCAGGAGGTCGGCGGTCAGCAACAGCCGGACCGAAGGGCGCTTCAGCAGGGCCACATATTCGAACAGGCCGGCCTTGTGGATCGCCTCGGGGGCCTTGGGCTCGCCGACGACCGTCACGGCCAGCAGGGTGGCCAGCGGGGCCAGCAACACGATGAACCAGCCCATGGCCTGGATGCTGGCCAGATGGTCGCCCTTGAACACGCCCGTGACGACGGGCGGCAGGCACAGCACCAGGATCATGCCCACCACGTTGCCGGCTTGCCACCAGCCATAGACCCGTGAGCGTTGCTGGTAGTCGCTGGACAGCACCGCGCCCCAGGCCGTCTGGGAAAGGACCACCATCGAATAGCCGCCATAGGCGAAGACCAGCCAGAACCACAGATAGATCGGACCGACCCCGGGCTTGGCCATGAACAGGAAGTAGGAGGCCAGGACGATGACCGGCGTGCCGGCGATCAGCCACGGCCGGAACCGTCCCAGCCGGGTGCGGGTGCGGTCCATGATCCCGCCCAGCAGCGGGTCGAAAAAGATGTCGACCAGCTTGACCACGAGGAAGGCCGCGCCGACGGCGCTGAGCGAGAGGCCCAGCGTGTTGACGTAGTATTCCGGCAGATAGACCACCAGCGGCAGGCCCAGGGCGGCGATCGGGATGCAGGGCGTGGCGAAGGCGGCCAGGGCCCAGGACGCCATTCTTTTCGGGGCCTGGCGGTCAGTCATGGCGTACTCCTCCCCGCGCCGTGCTGGACGCACCGATGTCCGACGGCTGTTTCAAACGAGTGTGCGAGTCTTTCGGGGCGAGCGCCAGCCTCTTTGCATGGCTCCGCCGCTTCACGCGGGCGGCCGCTGAAGTCATGGAAAGGGACGCGGAGCGCCGGGCCGCGCCCGGAGTGTGAGTGTTGAGTACCGTTTCGACGAAGCCCGAACGCTCCGCGCAATCGTTATTCGGAAGCGTGACGCCTTGATGCTGTTCGCACCCCGACGCCCTTGAAGCCTCCGGCGGGCGGGCCAGGTCGCGTAACCCGGTCCCGGCTGAGAACCTTTCGGCACCCCTGTCGCCTCGCCAGCCTAAGTCCACCGTCGTTTCTGTGTTCCAGGGTCGACAACCTCGGGGATGGACGTAGTTGCGGCCGAAACCGCACCGACGAGCGCGCCCGCTCGATCGCCCCTCGCCGCCGCAATCGGTCGCTGGCCATGCGCCCTTTCCTCGCGACGAGGTGGGAGCATTGTGCGGGCAGGCTGAGCGCGGAGGATCGGCGAGGGTGTAAAAGTGAGAAGCGGTTGATTTCCTTGGGATCGATACGCCGAAGTCCGAGGATATCCGCACTCCAATCCCCATACTTACCCCCTCCGCGCCTACGGCGCTCCTCCCCCGGAGGGGGAAGAAGGATCGGCGCGGATCACCTTCCGCTCCCTCCGGGGGCGGACGACCTCGCGCAGCGAGGTCAGGTGGGGGCAAGTAGCCCGGGACTACTAAGGGTTTTGCGGCTTCATCCTCAACGCCAGCCCCGCCGTCACGAAGTAGACCTCGTCCACCGCCGCCGCGAGCCGCTGGTGCAGTCGCCCGGCCTCGTCGCGGAACCGCCGCCCCAGCGGCGTCTCCGGCACGATCCCCAGCCCCACCTCGTTGCTGACCAGCCAAAGCCGGGCAGGGCAGGCGCTCACGGCGGCGACCAGCGCCTCGCAAGCCGCCTCCACATCCCGCTCCGCCAGCATCAGGTTCGAGAGCCATAGCGTCAGGCAGTCCACCACGGCCACGGCGTCGGCGGGCAGGGCGCCCAGCGCTTCGGCCAAGGCCAGCGGCGCCTCGACCGTCGTCCACGATTCGCCGCGATCGGCCTGGTGCCGCGCGATCCGCTGGGCCATCTCGTCGTCGAACGCCTGACCCGTCGCGATCAGCACCGGACGCCCCCTAACCGCCGCGTTTTCCGCCGCTTTCTGCGCAAAGGCGCTCTTGCCGGAACGGGCGCCGCCCAGCACCAGGGTCGTGGTCATACGAGCTCCACATTGACGGTGTGCGGCGCAGCAGATAGGGCTGGCGACGCGTCAGGTTCCCCGAAAGGGGATCAAAAGGGAACGAGGTTCAAGACCTCGGCTGCCCCCGCAACTGTAAGCGGCGAGTTCAAGCGTCACATGCCACTGGGGTCTTCGGGCCCTGGGAAGGCGACGCCCAGAGCATTGACCCGCGAGCCAGGAGACCTGCCCGACGCAGTCGTTCATCGCTCGGCCGGGGTGCGCCGAACGAACGGGTTTTCCCGAGAAACGGCAGTCAAGGACCGCGCGACGGTCCGCAGCGTACGCGTGGCTTTTTCCGAGCTTGCGAGTGCGCCGCGTCGGCGCGTGGGTCGTTCAGAAGGGGAAAGAAAATGATCCGAGCGTTCCTGTGCTCAACCGCTCTCTCGACCGTCTTCGTCGCCGGCCTGGCGATGGCCGACGAACAGAAGGCGCCCGAAGCCGACGTGGCCGGCAAGGCCGGCGCCAACGGCGTCGCCGAACTGGTGGTCACCGCCACGCGCACCGCCCAGCCGATCGAGAAGGTCGGCGCGTCGGTCACCGTCATCACCCAGCCGGCCATCGAGGCCAGCCAGGCGACCTCGGTCGTCGAGCTTCTGGCCCAGCAGCCGGGCGTCAGCTTCACGCGTAACGGCGGTCCGGGCGAGACCACCAGCATCAACATCCGCGGCGCCGAGACCCAGCACACCGTGGTGCTGATCGACGGCGTCAAGCTGAACGACCCGTCCTCGACCCAGGGCGGCTTCAACAGCGGCAACCTGCTGATCGGCGACATCTCGCGCATCGAAGTGCTGCGCGGCGCCCAGTCCACCCTGTGGGGCAGCCAGGCCATCGGCGGCGTGGTCAATATCGTGACCGCCGACCCGACCACGCCGTTCGAGAGCTCAGTCGACGTCGAAGGCGGCGCGCGCAAGACCGGCTACCTGCGGGCCGGCGTGGGCGGCGCCAGCGACAAGATCACCTGGCGTCTGGCCGGCGGCTACTACACCACCGACGGCGTCTCGGCCTACAAGTACGGGACCGAGAAGGACGGCTACCAGAACGCCGGCGCCTCGGGCCGCGTGCGCGTGCAGCTGGCCGAGAACGTCTCGGCCGAGGTCCGCTCGGTCTATTCGAAGGGCAAGAACGACTTCGACGGCTTCAATGTCGACGACTCCGAGTTCGGCCGCACCAAGGAACTGGTGGTCTATACGGGCCTGAACTTCACCCTGCTGGACGGCCGTTGGAACAACCGCCTCGGCTACGCCTACACCGACACCGATCGCGAGAACATCAACCCGGCCCGCCCGACCGTGCCGCTGACCTTCGACGCGGCCGGCAAGAACAAGCGCTGGGAATATCAGGGCGTGTTCGAGATCAACGACGCCTGGAGCGCGACCTTCGGCGCCGAGAGCGAGAAGTCCAACATGCGGACGCGCTCGCCCAGCGTCAGCACGCCCAACCCGGCGTTCGCGACCGGCAAGGTCGGCGTCGACAGCGTCTACGGCCAGGTGCAGGCCGAGGTGATCAAGGGCCTGACCCTGACCGCCGGTCTGCGCTACGAAGACCACGACACCTATGGTTCGCACACCCTGGGCCAGGCCTCGGCGGCCTATGCGCTGAACGACGGCGCCACCGTGCTGCGCGCCAGCTTCGGCCAGGGTTTCCGCGCCCCGGGCCTCTATGAGCTGTTCAGCCAGTACGGCAACACCGTCCTGTCGCCCGAAGAGTTCGACAGCTGGGACGCCGGTGTCGAGCAGCGCTTCTTCGGCGGCAAGGCCAAGGCCTCGGCCACCTGGTTCCATCGCGAGGCCGACAACGAGATCCGCTTCTTCTCGTGCACGGGCGGCGCTGATCCGCTGTGCGCGCCGGGCGGCGTCCCGCGCTTTGGCTATTACGCCAACGTCCTGAAGACGAAGGCCGAGGGCCTGGAACTGATCGGCGAGGTCAAGCCGATCTCGGCCCTGACGATCACCGGCAACTACACCTATACCGACGCCGAGACCGACTCCGGCGCGGCCAAGGGCAAGCAGCTGACCCGTCGTCCGAAGAACATGGGCAACCTGTCGGCGACCTATCGCTGGCCGGTGGGCCTGTCGACCGGCGTGGCGGTGCGTTACGTGGGCAAGACCTACAACAACGACACCAACACCCAGGTGGTGAAGGGCTACACCCTGGTCGACCTGCGCGCGTCGTACCCGATCAACAAGACCCTGGAGGTCTACGGCCGGGTCGAGAACGCCTTCGACAAGGACTACCAGACCATCCTGAACTACGGCGCGCCGGGACGCGGGGCCTTCGTGGGCCTGCGGGCGCGCTTCTAGAGCTGCCCGTGGCGTCGATCTCCCCCATCGGCGCCTTCCGGCATGGCGGCCGTCTGCTCGAAGCGACGGCCGCCTATCCGGACGCGCCCCGGCCTTGGCTGGATCTCTCGACCGGGATCAATCCCGAGCCGTGGCCCGGCGCGCGTGCGCCGGCGGACGCCTTGCGGCGCCTGCCGGATCCGGAACAGTTGGCGCAGCTCGAGGCCATGGCCGCGCGCGCCTTCGGCGTCGACGATCCCGCGCGGGTCGTCGCCGTCCCGGGCGCGGAAGCGGCGCTGCGATTGCTGCCGGGCCTGATCAGCGGCGTCGAGACGGCCCTGCTGGCGCCGATCTACGGCGGCCACGCCGAGGCCTGGGCCTCGCGCGCGCCGAGCTTTGTAACATCATTGGACGAGGCGAAGGACGCGGACGTCCTCGTGCTGGTCAATCCCAACAATCCTGACGGCCGGCGGATCGAGCGCGACACGCTGGCGGCTCTCGCGGAAGGCCGCTCTGCGCTCGGGCGCTGGACGGTCGTCGACGAGTCCTTCGTCGAGGTCGCGCCCGAACTCAGCGTCGCCGACCTGGCGATCGAGCGCCTGGTGGTGCTGCGCTCGTTCGGCAAGTTCTACGGCCTGCCTGGAGCGCGGCTGGGTTTCGTCATTGCGGACAAGCGCTTGGCGCGACAGCTTCGCGTTCTGCTGGGCGATTGGCCGCTCAGCGCCGACGCCCTGGCGCTGGGCCTCTCGGCCTATGCCGACGACGTCTGGCGCGCGACGACGAGGGCCTGGCTGGCGACGCAGACCGAGGCGGTCGACGCGGTCCTGGCCGAGAATGGCCTGCGGGTCGTAGGCGGCTGCGATCTCTTCCGCTGGACGGCGGCGCCCGATGCGCACGGGCTGTACGCGCAACTGGCCGAGCAGGGCGTGCTGGTCCGCCCCTTCGCCGACCGGCCGGACCGGCTTCGCTTCGGCCTGCCATCTCGAAACGATTTCAAGCGCTTGCGCGACACTCTTCGGAAGGTGCGGACATGATCGCCAACCGTCGCATGGTGGTCGTCGGCGCGCTGGCCCTGACAGCAGGCGCAGCGCCGCCGCCCCGGCGCATCGCGTCGCTGAATTCCTGTCTCGACGTCATGCTGGTGCATCTGGCCGACCGTTCGCAGATCGCCGCCCTCAGCCACTACGCCCGCGACCCACACGCCTCGACGGTGGCCGAAGAGGCCAAGACCCTGCCGTTCACCTGGGAAAGCGCCGAGGAGATCATCGCGCTGCGGCCCGACCTCGTCCTGGCCAGCCTGCATTCGGCCCTGGCGACGCGCAACGCGTTGAAGCGCCTCGACGTGCCGGTCCAGCGCTTCGCGGTGCCCAAGACCATCGACGAGAGCCTGGCCCAGGTGCGCAAGGTCGCCCGGCTGATCGGCCATCCCGACCGCGGCGAAGCCCTGGTCGCCCGTATCCAGGCCGCCATCGCGGCGGCCACGCCCGCGCCCGGCGCGCGGCGACTGAAGGCGCTGATCTACCAGCCGAACGGCTTCGCCGCCGGGCCGCACACCCTGGTCGACGAGATGATGACCCATGCCGGCTTCGACAATGTCGCCCGCCGCTACGGGCTGAAGACCTGGGGCAATGTCAGTCTCGAAAAGCTGCTGACCGATCCGCCGCAGGTGCTGCTGGTCGGCGAGCCCGCGCCCGGCGCGCGCAGCTGGGCCGACCGGGTGATGACCCATCCGGCGCTGAAGTCGATCTCGGGCCGGATGCGGCAGGTGCGCCTGCCCGAACGGCTGCTCTATTGCGGCGGCCCCGTCCTCATCGAGGCCGCGGACGCCATGGCTCGGGCCTACGCCCAGGCGCTGAAGGAGGGGGCATGAAGCTTCGATCTCCATGGACTCTCTGCGCCGCCCTGGCCGCGCTGCTGGTCGTCCTGTTCTTCCTGGGCCTGTGCGCCGGACGTGTCTGGACGCCCTGGAGCGCCTGGACCTCGGGCGGCGCCGATCCGCGCTGGGCCATCATCTACGGGCTGAGGCTGCCCCGGACGATCCTGGCCATAATGGTCGGCGGCGCGCTGGGCCTCAGCGGCGCGGCGCTGCAGGGCTATACCCGCAACCCGCTGGCCGATCCGGCCGCGCTGGGCGTCTCGACGACGGCGGCGCTGGGCGCGGTGCTGACGCTGTATCTGGGCAAGGCCGGGGAGGCGACCTGGATCCTGCCGCTGGGCGCAATGATCGGCGCGGGCCTGGGCGTGGCGGCCCTGCTGGGCCTGGCGGGCATGACGTCCAGCATCGTCACCTTCATCCTGGCCGGCTTCGTGATCCAGACGGTCTGCGGCGCCGGCATCGCCCTGGCCCTCAACCTCGCGCCCAACCCCTGGGCGGTGAACGAGATCGTCAACTGGCTGATGGGCTCGCTGGCCGATCGCAGCATCGACGAGGTGCGCCTGTCCGCGCCGGGCATCGTCCTGGGCGGCGTGCTACTGCTGACCCTGGGCCGGTCGCTGGACGCCCTGACCCTGGGCGAGCAGGGCGCGCAGTCCCTGGGCGTCTCGCTCTCGCGCACCCGCCTGCTGATGGCGATCGGCGTGGCGCTGATGGTCGGATCGGCCGTGGCGGTGACGGGTGTCATCAGCTTCGTGGGCCTGATCACGCCGCACCTGCTGCGGCCGCTGCTGGGTTCACGGCCGGGCGCCTTGCTGGCCCCGTCGTTCCTGGGCGGCGCCGCCCTGACCCTGGCCGCCGACATCCTGGTGCGCCTGACCCCCGCCGCCAGCGAGGTGAGGCTGAGCGTGGCCATGGCCGCGATCGGCGGCCCGTTCTTCCTGGCGATGCTGATCTCGATGCGACGGAGGCTGGCATGAGCGCCGAGCAAGGCCTGCGCGCCGACAACCTGATCCTGAGCTTCGGCGACCGCCAGGTGCTGAACGGCGCCACGGCCGGCTTCGCCAAGGGGCAGGTCACCGCCATCGTCGGCCCGAACGGGGCGGGGAAGTCGACCCTGCTGGCGTGTCTTGCCGGCCTCCTGAAGCCCGACAGCGGTATGGCCAGCCTGGATGGCGCTTCCGTCGCCGCCCTGGCGCCCCGTCAGCGCGCCCGACGCGTCGCCTTCCTGGCCCAGAGCCCGGAGATCGCCTGGGACGTCGACGTCCGCGCCTTCGTGGGCCTGGGCCGCACGCCGCACCTGGGCGCCTTCGGCCCCAGCGCCGAGGATCGCGAGGCCATCGAAGCCGCGCTGGTCGCCGCCAGTCTGGAAGCCTTCGCCGACCGGCCGGTGACGAAAATGTCGGGCGGCGAACGCGCCCGCGCCCTGATCGCGCGCGGCCTGGCCGGCGAGAGCGACTGGCTGCTGGCCGACGAGCCGCTGACGGGCCTGGACCCCGGCCACGCCCTCGACGCCCTGGCCCTGTTCCGCCGCCTGGCGCATGACGAGGGCAAGGGCGTGGTGCTGACCCTGCACGACCTGAACCTCGCCGCTCGCTTCGCCGATCGCGTGCTGGTGCTCAGCGAAGGCAGTTTGATCACCGACGGGCCGCCCGACACCGCGCTGACGCCGGAGATCCTGTCGACGGTCTATGGCGTCGTCGTCCGTCGTCATGTTGGCGAGGTGGGACCGTTGATCGAAATCCTGGGTCGTGCCGGTTAGTCCCTGGATCGTCCTGGCGGCCGCGGCGCTGGAAGCCGTCGTCGGCTATCCGGACGCCCTGCATCGCCGCATTCCGCATCCGGTGACCTGGATCGGCGGCCTGATCGCCATGCTGGAGGCGGGCCTGAACCTGCCCAGCTTCAGCGAAGGCGCTCGCAGGCTCCTGGGCGTCGTGACCCTGCTGATCCTGGTCGGCGTCAGCGGCCTGGCCGGCTGGATGATCGCCCGGATCGGCGGTCCCTGGGCCGTTGTGATCGTCGGCGCCTTGGGGCTGGCGCAGCGAAGCCTGTTCGACCACGTGCGCGCCGTCGCCAAGCCCCTGGCGAAAGGCGATCTGGCGGCCGCGCGAGCCGCCGTCGGCATGATCGTCGGCCGTGACGTCGAGCGCCTCGACGAGGCCGGCGTGGCGACCGCCGCGATCGAGAGCCTGGCCGAGAGCTTCTGCGACGGCGTGGTGGCGCCGCTGTTCTGGTTCGTGGTCGGCGGTCTGCCAGGGCTCTTCGTCTACAAGGCGGTCAACACCGCCGACAGCATGATCGGCCATCGTGAGCCGCGCTGGCGCTCCTTTGGCTGGGCCTCGGCGCGGTTTGACGATCTGCTGAACCTGATCCCCGCGCGCTTGGCGGCCGTCCTGATCGCCCTGGTCGGATGCGGCGGCTGGCGGGCTATGCTGCGCGACGCCGGCAAGCACGCCTCGCCAAACGCCGGCTGGCCCGAGGCGGCCATGGCTGGCGCGCTGGGCGTGCAGCTGGGCGGCCCGGCCTGGTACGACGGCGCGCTTTCCCAGCGTCCTGTGCTGGGCAAGGGCAGGGCGGCGACGCCCGCCGATCTCACCCGCGCGCTGCGCCTCTATCTTCTCGCCGGCGTGATCCTCTGGTTGATGCTGGCCCTCGGCGGGTTGGGGGCAGGAGGATTCGCATGGCCGCGCTGATGATCCAGGGGTGCGGGTCCGACGTCGGCAAGTCGGTGCTGGTGGCCGGGCTTTGCCGGCTGTTCGCCAATCGCGGCCTCACGGTGCGGCCGTTCAAGCCTCAGAACATGTCCAACAACGCCGCCGTCACCGCCGATGGGGGCGAGATCGGTCGCGCCCAGGCGCTGCAGGCCATCGCCTGTCGCACCCCGCCGACCGTGGACATGAACCCGGTGCTGCTGAAGCCCCAGAGCGACGTCGGCGCCCAGCTGATCGTGCGCGGCCAGATGGCCGGAACCTGGAAGGCGCGCGGCTACCAAGAGCGCAAGGCCGCCCTGCTGGACACGGTGATCGAGAGCTTCCGGATGCTGGAAGCGCAGAGCGACCTCGTCATCGTCGAGGGCGCCGGCAGTCCGGCCGAGGTCAACCTGCGCGCCAACGACATCGCCAATATGGGCTTCGCGCGCGCCGCCGACGTGCCGGTTGTGCTGGTCGGCGACATCGATCGCGGCCACGTGATCGCCGCCCTGGTCGGGGCGCACGTGGTGCTGGACGAGGCCGACCGGGCGATGATCCGCGGTTTCCTGATCAACAAGTTCCGGGGCGATCCCAGCCTGTTCCAGGACGGCCGCGCCGAGATCGTGCGGCGCACCGGCTGGGCGGACCTGGGGATGGCGCCGTGGCTGGCGGCCGCGCGACGCCTGCCGGCCGAGGACGCCGTGGTGCTGGACTGCGCCGCCGCCGGCGATCGCCGCAAGGTGCGCATCGTCGTGCCGATGCTGTCGCGGATCGCCAATTTCGACGAGTTCGACGCCCTGCGCACCGAACCAGAGGTCGACTTCGCCTATGTTCCGCCCGGTACGCCGTTGCCGGGCGACGCCGATCTGGTGATCCTGCCGGGGACCAAGGCGACGCTGGCGGACCTGGCGTTCCTGCGCGCTCAGGGCTGGGATATCGATCTAACCGCTCACGTCAGGCGCGGCGGACGGGTGCTGGGCGTCTGCGGCGGCTATCAGATGCTGGGCCGAACGGTCGCTGATCCGGACGGGATCGAGGGGCCGCCGAGCCGCGCCGAGGGCCTCGGCCTGCTCGACGTCGACACCGTCATGAGCGGCGACAAGACCCTGCGTCCCGCGACGGGATGGCTGGCGAACGACGCGCCGTTCGAGGGCTACGAAATGCATGTCGGCCGCACGACCGGTTCGACGCGGCCGATGCTGACGTTCGACGACGGGGTCGCGGACGGCGCGATCTCCGCCGATGGTCGCGTCAGCGGCTGTTACGTCCACGGTCTCTTCGAGCGCGGCGAAACCCGGAAGGCTCTGCTGGCCGAGCTGGGCGCGGTGTCCGATGAGATCGACCAGGCCGTTCGCGTCGACCAGGCCCTCGACGAGATCGCCGCCGTGCTGGAACAGGCTTTCGACATCCCATCCCTCGCCGCCATCGCCGGCCTGGAGCTTTCCCGATGAACCTGCCGCCCGTCACGCCTGTCGAGGCTTCCGACGCCGCCCGCCTTCGCGCCGTGATCGACGGCAAGGCCAAGCCCTTGGGCGCGCTGGGGCGGGTCGAGGACTTGGCCATCCGCCTGGCCCTGATCGCGGGCGACCAGCCGCCGACTTACGACAAGGCGCTACTTTTGGTCTTCGCCGGCGACCACGGCCTGACGGCGGAGGGCGTGTCGTCCTATCCGTCGGCGGTGACCCAGGCCATGGTCGCTACCTTCCTGGCCGGCAAGGCCAGCGCTAACGCATTCGCCCGCGCGGTCGGGGCGGAGCTGCGGGTGGTGGACGCCGGGGTCGATTGCGATTTGCCGGCGCATCCCGGGCTGATGGCCGAGAAGGTCCGGCGGGGAACGCGCAACGCCGCCGTCGAACCGGCCCTGACGGCCGATGAAGTGGCGCTGGCCCTGGAAACTGGCGCGCGGATCGCCCGCGACGCTGCGGCCGAGGGTTTCGAAATCCTGGCGCTGGGCGAGATGGGGATCGGCAACACCGCCTCGGCGGCGCTGCTCATGCACCGCTTGGCGCCGGCGCCGCTGGCGGACTGCGTGGGACGCGGCGCGGGCCACGACGACGAGGGTCTGGCGCGGAAGCTGGCGGTGCTGGAGCGCGCCGCCGCGCGGTCGGACGCTGCCGCGCCGCTGGACGTGCTGGCGCAGTTCGGCGGGCTGGAGATCGCCATGATGGCCGGTGCGGTGATCGGCGCGGCGTCGGCGCGCATCCCGGTGCTGATCGACGGCTTCATCGTCACGGCGGCGGCGCTGGCGGCGATCCGCCTGCGGCCCGACGTCGAGGCCTACTGCATCTTCTGCCATCGCTCGGCCGAGCAGGGGCACCAGCGGATGCTGACGGCGCTCGGCATCGCGCCGCTGCTGGACCTGGGCCTGCGCCTGGGCGAGGGGACGGGCGCGCTGCTGGCCCTGCCGGTCGTCCGCGCCGCCTCTCGCCTGCTGACCGAGGTGGCCAGCCTGGACGACGTGCTGAGCGGACGCCTCTGAGCATGGGCTGGGCGCGGCATCAGGTTCGGCTCTTCCTGTGCGCCGCGCAGTTCCTGACGCGCGTCCCGACGCCGGCGTTGAAGACCTTCGATCCGGAATGGATCACGCGTTCGGCTCGGTATTTTCCGCTGGTGGGGCAGGGCGTCGGCGGGGTCTGCGCGCTGGGACTGCTTGCGGCGAACCACGTCTGGAGTCCCGCCGTCGCGGCGCTGCTGGCGATTGGCGCTGGAGTGCTGATCACCGGCGCTTTCCACGAGGACGGCCTGGCCGACACCGCCGACGGCCTGGGCGGCGGCCAGACGGCGGCGCGTCGTCTGGAGATCATGAAGGACAGCCGCATCGGAACCTATGGCGTCTGCGCCCTGGGACTAGTCCTGGCGCTGAAGGTCGCGGTGCTAGGATCGGTGTCCGCATCGAAGGCGGCGGCGATGCTGCTGGCCGCGCACGGCCTGGGACGCGCGGCCGCCGTGATGGCCATGCGCCTGACGCCCTATGCGCCCAGCGGCGAGGCGGGCAAGTGGAAACCGGTCCCGCAGGGTGTTCGCTGGGGCGAGGTGGCCGTCGCGGTGCTGATCGCGCTCTGGCCGCTCGTTCTGCTGCCGCCGTTGTCGAGCCTGGGCGGACTGGTCGTCGGCGCGATCCTGGCTTCGTTCGTCGCCTGGCAGGCGCGTCGACTGATCGGCGGTCACACGGGCGATGTGTTGGGGGCGATCGAGCAGGTGTTCGAGCTTGGGTTCCTGCTGGGCGCGGCGGCGCTGACGTGAGGCTGCTGGTCGCGCCGATCACGGCGGTGGAGCATCTGCTGGTGACCGAGACGGTCGACCACGTGCTGACCCTGGCCTCGCCCGACGCCGAGGTCGCGCCGCTCGGAATCGACCGCACGGTGCTGCGGTTCAACGACATCGTCGAGGCGAGGCCGGGTCTCGTGGCGCCGGATCGGGCGATGGTCGATCAAATCCTGCGTCTTGGCCTAAGCCTGCGCTCCGACGAGACCTTGCTGATCCACTGCCATGCCGGCGTCAGCCGCTCGACGGCGGGGGCCTATGTCCTGGCCTGTGCGATGCGCCCGCCAGGCGAGGAGGCCGCCCTGGCCGCCATCCTGCGCCAAGCCTCGCCGGAAGCCACGCCCAACGCCCTGATGGTCGCGCTGGCCGACCAGGCGCTGGGACGGAGCGGCGCAATGATCCACGCCATCGCCGCCATCGGTCGGGGTGTCGATTGCTACGAGGGCTCGGTTGTAGATTGGCGTCTGGGCTAATCCGGCCTCAATGGAACAACCCCATCCCCGTGTCATCCCGGCCGAAGCGCAGCGTAGAGCCGGGACCCAGGGGCCGCCGCACCGCCACTTGCCCCTGGGTCCCGGATAACCTCTTCGAGGTTTCCGGGATGACACGAGCTATGGTCTGAAATTCAAAGAAGATTTCGAAGAGGCCAGCGATCGCCGCCCTAGTCGCGCTTGCCGATATTGGCCGGCAGCTCGATCCGCACCAGCTTCCACGCGAACACCCCGCGCCGCTCCAGCATCAGGCCGAACGCGCCGGTGTCCGGGTCGTTCAGGTCGCGATAGGTGACGCGGAAGTGGTTCAGGTCGGCATAGCCGTAGTGCGTCTCGAGGTTCGATTTGGACTTCGGCTGGGACGGCTCGGCGGGCGGCGCGGGCTGGTCCGAAGTCTCGATGTGCTTGGGCGCGTGCGACGTGGCGACCATCGTGGCGATGGCGTCGGGCGTGGCGTAGGCGTCGACGGCCTTGTCGACCAGGCCCACGACCAGCATCTGGCCGAACGCGGCGAACGGGTTGTCGCGCAGGGAGTCGTCCTTGGCGAACGACTTCAGCATCGCCGCCTTCAGCTGGCTCTTCAGGCTGTCGCGCACGGCGGGGAAGTCGACGGCCTGCTCCAGGCGGTCGCGGTCGCCGGCCTTGGCGGCCGAGGTCAGGTTCTGCAGCGCCAGGACCGGCGAAGCGAAATAGGCGGCGATCAGCAGCAGGACGGCGAGGCCGACGCCGGCGCCGATCAGGATGCGGTTGTTGCGAGTCATGCGGGCTCCTTCCGCCGGATAGAGGCAGGCGGGAGGAGCCCGGTCAACCGGAGCGTCAGTTATGGGGCATGCGCGAGGCCCGCAGGATCTCGGCCCAGGCCGGCGGCTTCTTGCGGACCTTGGCGGCCAGATCGTCGCGCAGGGTTAGGTATCTGGGATCCAAGAGGCTGGCCAGGGTGTAGGTCGAGACGCCATTGGAGACGTCCCACGGGTGCGGCGCGTACTCGCCCTGGCCCGCGCCGGCGCGGTCGCGGTCGAACTGGACCTTGGAGTTGGCGAACTCGATGTGCGTCTTCTCGCCGGTCGCATAGGGCGCCAGCCAGTCCAGCGCGCCGGGCAGGTTGGCGCCGGCAGGGTTCTTCCAGGTGAACCAGTCCTGGCCGTGCGCTTGGGCGGACAGCGCGGCCATCATCAGCGGGTCCAGGTCGTAGGTGACGTAGTGCAGGGCGTCGCGCTCGTGGAAGTCCCACACCGTGCCGTCGGCGTTGAGATTGGCGGTGATCTGCCTGCGGAAGGCCTCGCGGGCCCGGGCGATGATCTTGGCGTCGCCGGTCTGGAAGGCGGTCATGGCAGCCAGCTTGACGCGGTGGCTCTGCCAGTTGGTCTGCGGGTTCTTGGTCCCGGCCTCCATCGCGTCGAGATAGCCGACGGCCATCTTGCGCCAGAAGGCGTCGACCTTGGCGCGGAGGGCGGGCGGCAAGTCGGCCTCGACCAGGTCGGTGGCCATGATCAGGTCGTCGAAGCCGGTCTCGTCGATCGGGTTGAACGACATCTGGTAGACGTCGGCCCAGTTCTCCAGATAGCGGCCGGTCGCGTCGAGGAAGCGGCGGTCGCCGGTCAGGCGCCAGGCGATGGCCAGGTTCAGGACGATCGGCTGGTCCTCCTTGGCCTTCAGGCTGATCTCGCGGATGCCCTTGCCGGGCAGGGTGCCTTCGGTATGCAACTGGGGGATGGCGCCGGGCGGGCGGTTCACGGCGGCCTCGGCGTGCGGGAGGATCGCGGCCTTGAGGGCGGGCGACACCGGCCCCTTGCCGAAGGTCGGGCCCAGCAGACCGTAGTCGCCCGCGTGGGCGGCGGATGCGGTCAGGGCGATCATGGCGCTCGCGGCCAGCCAAGTGGTTTTCAAGAGAAGCCTCCCCATCGCGGCCGAACGCGCCGCGTCTTTGGATCATGGATATCTGACCAGATCGCGAACTTGTCAATTATTGGTAAGGCCAATTTGCGTCACATCGGTCCGACCAATCTCGATCTCGGCGCCCATTGCGTCGCCGAGCGTTCCTGACCATCTTCGCCGCCGTCTTCAGGGGAGTTCGATTTGCACGCCAAGAGGCCGACCATCGACGACGTCGCCCGCCTGTCGGGCGTGGCGCGCGTGACGGTGTCGCGCGTGCTGAACGGCGGTCCCAACGTCCGCGACGAGGTGCGGGCGCGGGTGATGCAGGCGGTCGAGACCCTGGATTACCAGGTCAATCCGCAAGCGCGCAGCCTGGCCGGCGGCGCCAGCCGCCTGCTGGCCTTCGTCTGCTCGTCGGATCCCGAGAGCGACCCGAACTCCTATTACGAGTCCGCGCTGGAGCTGGGCGCGCTGCGGGCGTGCCTGAACCTGGGCTATCAGGTGCTGGTCCACAACGTGCCGCCCCAGACGGTCGACCGGCAGCAGCGGGTGCTGGACCTGATCGCCAGCCAGCGCTGCCAGGGCCTGATCCTGGCGCCGCCCTACAGCGACGATGCCGAGCTGATCGAGGCCGTGCAGGCCCAGGGCTGCCGCGTCGTCACCGTGTCGCCGGGCGGGGCGGGCCGCGACAAGGCCGACGCCATCGGCATCGACGACGAGGCTGGCGGCTACGACATCACGCGCGAGCTTCTGAGGCAGGGCCATCGCCGGTTCGGCTTCATCGCCGGGCTGGAGGGCCACGTCTCGGCCAATCGGCGCTTTCTGGGCTTCCAGCGGGCGCTGGCCGAGAAGGGCCTGGGCGAGGACGACTACGCCCTGGTGCGCGGCGACTTCACCTTCCGCTCGGGCGTGACCCTGGCGCCGCGGCTGCTGGACCATCCGGTACGGCCGACCGCCCTGGTCTGCGCCAATGACGACACGGCCGCCGGCGCGCTGTCGGCGGCGCATGCGCGCGGCCTGAGCATTCCCGGCGACCTGTCGATCACCGGCTTCGACGACGCGCCCGTGGCCGGCATCGTCTGGCCGCCGCTGACCACCGTGCGCCAGCCGGTCAAGGAACTGGGCCAGCGCGCGGTCGAACTGCTGGTGGCGCGCCTGACCGGGGCCAATACCGCGCCGGAGCCCGTGTTCCAGCAACTGGAACACGCCGTCGTCCTGCGCCAGACGACCACGGCCGACTAGGGTTAGGGCTCACCGGCCGGACCCCGGCGAAAGCCGGGGGTAGAGCCGGGACCCAGGGCCCCCGTCAGCGAGCTTGGCCCCTGGGTCCCGGATAGCCTCTTCGAGGCTTCCGGGATGACATGGGTTTAAAGCTTTGAAATTTTTCTAGAATCCCAACGTTTCAACTAAGTGCTAGGCGATCGTCGCCGTCTCGCGGTCCCGCAGCGCGGCTTCGGCCAGGCCGATATAGTCCCTGGTCAGGGGCACGTCCTCCTGGCGGCGGGCCAGCTGCATCTGGAAGACCACGACGTGCTCGTGGCGGAACGCCGTCTCGGACATGGCCAGATAGTATTCCCACATCCGGCAGAAGCGCTCGTCGAACAGGGCCACAGCCTCGTCGCGGCGGGCCATGAACGCCTCGCGCCAGGCCTTCAGCGTCTCGGCGTAGTGCAGGCGCAGCACCTCGACATCCGTGACGATCAGGCCCGAACGCTCGGCCGACTTGGCCATGTCCGACAGAGAGGGCAGGTGGCCGCCCGGAAAGATGTACTTGGTGATCCAGGGATTGGTGACGCTGGGCTCGTCCGAGCAGCCGATGGTGTGCAGCAGCATCACCCCGTCCTCGGCCAGCCGCGCGCGGCAGGTGGCGAAGAACGTGTCGTAATTGCCCAGGCCCACGTGCTCGAACATGCCGACCGAGACGATGCGATCGAAGGTCTGCGTCACCGCGCGATAGTCGGTCAGGGCGAAGCGGGCGCGGTCGGAGAGGCCCGCCGCCTCGCTGCGCGCCTTGGCGCGGGCGATCTGCTCCTCGGAGAGGGTGACGCCCAGCACCTCGGCGACGCCGCAGGTCCGCGCCAGGTACAGCGCCAGGCCGCCCCAGCCGCAGCCGATGTCCATCACCTTGTGGCTGGGTTCCAGGCGCAGCTTGGCGGCGATGTGGCGCTTCTTGGCCAGTTGAGCGTCGGCCAGGCTCTGGCCAGGATGCTCGAAATAGGCGCAGGAATACTGCCAGTCCGGATCCAGGAAGAGGCCGTACAGCGCATCGCCCAGGTCGTAGTGATGGGCCACGTTGCGGCGCGACAGGCTGGCGTCGTTCTTCTGCCGCCACAGCTGGGTGGCCGTGCGCAGCCGGTCTATGGCGCGGACGATCGCCGAGGGCTCGCTGTCGTCGCCATGCTTCAGGATCAGGCTGAGGAAGTCGTAGACCGAGCCGATCTCGATGATCAGCCGGCCTTCGGTGAAGAGCTCGCCCGTCCGCAGGTCCGGATCGAGCAGCATCGCCCAGACCGCGCCGCGATCGGCGATCCGCGCCACGACCGGCCCTCCGGTCCCGTCGCCGAACACCAGCCGCTCGCCATCGGGCATGACCAGGGTCAGGTCGCCGGTGCGGACAAGAGACGCGAGGCCGCGTCGAAGAAGGGCGGTCGCGAAGAGCATGGGTCAGAACCGGGAGCTGAGGCGCACGGCGATCGTGCGCGGCCGGGGAGGGGTGACGACCCGGTCCCGAAGGATCAGGAACGGATTGCCGAACGAGAAGCTGTTGGCGTAGCCGCCCAGCGGATTGTCGACCGTCGCGGTCAGGGTCCAGTCCGACGCCTCGTAGGCCGCGCTGGCCCGCATGGTCAGGAACTCGCCCATCTCGTGGATCTTGTCGGCGTCGAAGGTGATGTACGAGCTGCCGACGTAGGAGAGCTGGCTCTGCAGGCGCAGCACGCGGTCGGACGCCACGTCGCGATGATAGTCGAAGCCCATGCTGGCCGAGACGCGCGAAACCCCCGGCAGGCCCGCGTTGCGGCGCGAGCCGAAGGTGGCGTTGGGGCGGTTGATCTCGGGATCGTTCAGGATCGCGGCCGCGCGCAGATCGACATGGGCGTTGACCCGCCAGGCGGCCTCGGCCTCGATCCCGCGGTTCTCGCCATTGCCGATATTGGCCGTGTAGGCGGTGCCGTCGCCCAGATACTGGTCGCTCTGGACCGCGTTCCAGGTGGCGTAGAACACGGCCAGGCGCGCCTGGACCCGGTCGTCCCACCAGCGCGTCTTGGCGCCGATCTCGTAGTTCCACAGCTCGTCGGCCTGGTAGCGGCTGTGCGGCGTGCGCGGCTGGTCGAACACCTGGCCCAGGCGACCGCCGGTGTTGTAGCCGCCGGGCCGATAGCCTTCCGCCGCCTGGGCGTAGATCAGCACGTTGGGCCGCGCCTGATAGCTGACCAGGACCTTGGGCGAGACCCCCTCGGCGTCGTCGCTGCCGTCGAACAGGCGCTGCCCCGCGATCTGGGCGACGACCGAGGTGGTGTCGAAGCGATAGTCGAACCAGCGAAGGCCGGCCGTAGCGGCCAGGCGCGGGGTGATGTCGAAGGTCAGTTCACCATAGACGGCGGTTTCGTTGATCTTGTCCTTGCGGTTTTCCGAATAGGCGGGCGCGCCGGAGAACGGGAACGAGCCCAGCTCGGTCTTCAGCTTGGTGGAGCCCGTCGAGGCGAACACGCCCAGCAGGCCGCGCCACCGACGATCTTGCGGCGTGGTGTAGGTGGCTTCGGCGATGGTCAGGTCGATCGACTTGGCCTCGGCCAGGGCGGCCGGACCGCTGGGCAGGCCGTACAGCGCCGTTGCGGTGCTGGCGTCGTAGCGGCTGTCGAAATGGTGGGCCAGTTGCGCGACGGAGGCGGTCAGACGCCCCCAGTCACCTTCGCCATTGGCGGTCAGCGAGACGCGATCAAAGTCGTTGTCGTGCGGCTCGCGCACTTGGTTGTCGCGAACGCGCCGTCCCAGCCGCCGGATGGCGTACTGGGTGTCGTCGTTGTGGATCGACTGTTCGGTGACGTTCAGCGTCGCCGTCCACTCTGAGGAGATCACCCCGGTCAGGGCGGCGCGGAAGCCGTCGCGCTGCGAGCCGTTGATGTGGCTGAGCCCCAGCGCCGTATTGTTGATGTAGCCGTCCTGGCTATCGCGATAAGCCACGGCCCGCAGGGCGACGCGACCGGGAACCAGGGGCAGGTTGGCCATGCCTTCCAGTTCGGTCCCGACGCCGCCATGGGCCGTCTGGGACAAGCCGACCGTGGTGGTGGCCTCATAGCCGTCGAGATCGGGACGCCGGGTGGCGATCCGCAGCACCCCGCCCAGCGAACCGCCGCCATAGAGCGTACCCTGAGGGCCCCGCATCACCTCGACCCGGTCGATGTCGGCCAGGCGCAGGTCCGGGTCGGGGGCGTTGTAGGTGATGGGCACGTCGTCGAGATAGAGCGCGACCATCGACTGGGTCTGGCCGGTGAAGGCGCCGTCCGACAGGCCGCGCAACAGGATCTTGTCGCGGCCCGGTCCCAGGTTGGTGACCGTCATGCCGGCGACCTGGCCCGAGAGGTCGCTCATGCTGGACACGCCTTCGCGGTCGATGGTCTCGCCGGAGACCACCGAGATGCCGTAGGGCGTGCGGCCGGGCAGGTTGGGATAGCGCTGGGCGGTGATGACGATTTCGCCCAGCGCCAGCGAGGTCGGCGCCTCGGGCGGCGGCTGGAGCGCACGGGGAACGGGGTGCTGGGTTCGCGGCGGCGGCGGCTCGGCCTTGCGGATCACGATCGTGCGCGGATCGGGCTGGATATAGCCGCACCCGCTGTGGGCCAGCAGCTTCTTCAGCGCGGTGTCGATCGGCATGCGGCCGGACAGGTCGGGGGCTTCGCCGACGCAGAGATCCAGGTCCCCGCCCAGCGACAGGTCGGCCTGCAGGGCGAAATCGATCAGGGCGGCGCGCACGGGCTTGGCGGCGATGCGCAGGCGCACGGGTGGGGACGAGGATGCGGCGTGCGCCATCCCCGCGACAAGGCTGGCCGCCATCGTCGCCGCGGGCCAGGCCCGGCGCGCTACGCTCTTACGCCCCGAGCGCACGCTCAGGGTCGAGCCGTCTTGGCCTTCAGGATAATGCCACCCGAGCCACGCTGGCTGACCACGGGTGCGAAAAGTTCCAAACGCCGGATCATCGCAGCTTCCTCGTCGATCGAGAGAACGCCGGAGAATTTCACTGATGCGGCGCTAGGATCAACAGAGATAGGTGTGTCGACGTAACGATTAATGTCCGAGACCACATCGGTCAGTAGCGCGTCACGATAAATCAGTCGCCCTTTTGACCAGGCGAATTCGTTATCCGGATCGACGGCCTTTACCGTTGAGGACGTATCGCCCTTGGCGTGGCTCAGTTTCTGCCCCTTGGCCACCTGCACCGACCGGCCATCGCCCGACACCGCCACCAGGCCGCGGCGCACGGTGACGTCCAGGCGATCCCCGTGGCTGAGCACGTCGAATTCCGTGCCAAGGACACGAATCTCGCGATCACCGGCAGTGACCACGAACGGCCGGGTGGGCAGATGAGCCACGTCGAAGGCGGCCTCGCCGTCGACCAGCACCGCGTCGCGCTCACCCGAGGTCAGACGAACGCGCAAGGTGGTGGCGCCGCCCAAGGTGATTTTGGAGCCGTCGGCCAGGGCGACGACCCGGGTCTCGCCGGTCTTGGTCGCGTAATCCACATAGCCGGGCTTCATCAGGGCGGGCAGGGCGACCGCCAGGGCCAGGGCCGCCGCGATCGCGCTCCCAGCGCCCAGCCAGACACCGGTGCGATTCGGTTTGCGGACGCTGCGCGGCGTGAAGGCGATCACATTGTCGGCGGCGCTCGGCGCGTGCGAAACGGCCGAAGGCGGAGCGTCTTCCAGATCGACCCACAGCGCCTCGACCTCGTCATAGGCGCGGGCATGGACCGGATCGACCTCGAGCCAGGCCTGGAACGCCGTCCAGGTCGCGAGGTCCGCGTCACCTTGCAGCCGCACGAACCAGTCGACGGCCGCTTGCTGCGTCAGATCTGTGGTCGCGGGCTTGGTCATCGACGCGTTGAGGGTCCTCTTGAAAGCGGGCTGAAGGCCGTTTCGCCACAATGACGCCACGCTCCCCAAACCCCCTCCTCGAAAAATGCACGGCGATGCGTCAGGAGCATGATCACCGTCCGATCTTGGTCAGCAGGTGCTTCAACGCGAGGCTGACATGCTTCTCCACCGCGCTGCGTGAAATACCAAGCTGGGCGGCGGTCTCGGCATGGGTGAGGCCCTCGAACTTGTGCAGTTCAAAGACCTTCTGCGTCAGCGGCGCCAGGGTCTTGAGCGCTTCGGTCAAACGTTGAAGACGCTGGCGGGCGATGACGGCCGCCTCGGCGTCGGGCGAGTCGACGACGTCCAACGTTCCCAGGGTGGCGTGGTTGTCGCGTCGCCACTCGGCGTCGCGCGCGCCGGCCCGGCGCTGGCGGCGCATCCGGTCCAGCATCAGGTTCGAGGCCAGGCGGTAGAGATAGGCTGGCGGATTGTCGATCGGCTCGGCGCCGTCCAGGCCCTGGACCTTCAGGTACAGCTCCTGGATCAGGTCCTCGACGTCCGCACCGCCGCCCAGGCGCGCCAGGAAGAACCGGCGCATGTCCTCGCGCCGCTCGAAATAGGCGGCCACCATCGGCGAAGGGGCGGGCGGGGAACTCAAGAACGCGGACCTTGGCCGGCGCGACGCGTGTCTTTAGATATCTCGGCGGACATCGGGACGACGGGCGCGCTCGGCAATTGACTCAGAACACCTCTGATGACCCGCCCGAAGGGCGATGGCAAGGCGCGCACGAAAATCGGTGAGGGGACGATCTTAGCGCGACGTCTTTTCATAAAACCGACGTGGGGCGTCGCGGAGAATACGGTTAGATGCGGGTAGTTTGCGATTTCGACGGCACGATCACACGCCGCGACACCGTCGATCACGTTCTGGAAGAGCTGGCGGATCCGGCCTGGAAGGACGTGGAAGCGCGTTGGGTGCGCGGCGAGATCACCGCCGCCGAGTGCATGCGCACGCAAGTCGCCATGATCGACGCGACCGACGGCAAGCTGGACGCGTTGCTGGACACCGTCGAGCTGGACCCGGATTTCCCCGCCTTCGTGGAATGGTGCGAGGCCCGCGCCATCCCCGTGACCATCGTCAGCGACGGCGTCGACTATTTCATCCGCCGCATCCTGGCTCGCCATGGGCTGGAGCGTGTGCACGTCACCGCCAATCGCCTGGTGGAAACCACGCCGCTGGCGCTGGAGCAGCCCTGGTCGCGCGCCGGCTGCGCCGCCGGTTCGGGCGTCTGCAAGTGCGAGGTCGCCGCCCGCGAGCGCTCGACGCTGGTCTATGTCGGCGACGGCCGTTCGGATTTCTGTGTTTCGGGCCGAGCTGATATCCTGTTCGCCAAGGCGTCCTTGGCCGACTACGCCGCCGCGCGCGGTCAGGCCTATCACGCCTACGAGACCTTCGACGACATCACCCAGGCGCTCGCCGCCCTGACCCGCGACATCAAGACGCCTGTCGCCACCCGCCGCGCGGCGCTCTAAAAAGACTTTCTACCGGAGATTTCTATGTACGACGCTGACAAGTCCGCCGCGAGCGCGGGGTCGGTCCTCGACGAAGCCGCCCTGCGTGAACTGGAAGCCCAGTACTGCTCGTATGGCGACACGGTCCACTATCTGCCCGATCCGAAGTTCTTCACGGGCTGCGAAGGCTCGTACATGTACGACGCGCAGGGCACGGAGTATCTGGACCTGCAGATGTGGTACTCGGCCGTCAATTTCGGCTACCGCCACCCGCGCCTGAACGCCGTCGCCCACAAGCAGCTCGACACCCTGCCGCAGGTCGCCAGCCAGTATCTGCACCGCGAGAAGGTCGAGCTGGCCGCGTTCATCGCCCAGGACGCCGAGAAGAAGTTCGGCGCCAAGGGCCGCGTGCACTTCAACGTCGGCGGCGCCCAAGCCGTCGAGGACTCGCTGAAGCTGGTCCGCAACGCCACCGGCGGCAAGCAGCTGATGTTCGCCTTCGAGGGCGGCTATCACGGCCGCACCCTGGGCGCCTCGGCGATCACCTCGTCGTATCGCTATCGCCGCCGCTACGGTCACTTCGGCGACCGCGCGCAGTTCATCGAGTTCCCGTACCACTTCCGCGGCCCCAAGGGCATGAGCAAGGAAGAGTACGGCCACTACTGCGTGCAGAAGTTCGCCCGCCTGTTCGAGACCGAATATAACGGCGTGCTGGACGTGAAGACCGGCCAGGCCGAATACGCCGCGTTCTATGTCGAGCCGATCCAGGGCACCGGCGGCTACGTCATTCCGCCGATGAACTTCTTCCCGGAACTGAAGAAGGTTCTCGACAAGTACGGCATCATGCTGGTCGTCGACGAAATCCAGATGGGCATGTGGCGGACCGGCAAGCTGTGGTCGATCGAGCACTTCGGCGTCCAGCCGGACGTGCTGGTGTTCGGCAAAGCCCTGACCAACGGCCTGAACCCGCTGTCGGGCGTCTGGGCCAAGGAAGCGCTGATCAATCCGGAAGTCTTCCCGCCCGGCTCGACCCACTCGACCTTCAACTCCAACCCGATGGGCACCTCGGTGGCCCTGGAAACGCTGCGGATGACCCACGAGGTCGACTACGGCGCCCAGGTCATGGAGAAGGGCGCCTACTTCCTGGAAGGCCTGAAGGAGCTGCAGAAGCGTTGGCCGCAGATCGGCGACGTCGACGGCCTGGGCTTGGCCCTGCGCGCCGAGATCTGCGAGGAAGACGGCTTCACGCCGAACAAGGCTCTCTTGAACAAGATGGAAGAGATCGCCATGTCGGGCGACCTCGACGTCGACGGCAAGAAGATGGGCCTGATCCTCGACGTCGGCGGCTACCACAAGAACGTCATCACGCTGGCTCCGTCGCTGGAGATCAGCAAGGACGAAATCGACCTGGCCATGAAGCTGCTGGACGCCGTGCTGCGGCGCGCCACCGCCTAAGAGGACCTATCGTGATGCGGCCGGTGCTGCTCCATCTGGACGAAGCGCTGGACCATCAACCCCTGCTGCGGGAACGCGGCGGGGCGATGGTCGACGCGCGGGATCTCGGACCGGCTCTGCGCCTGTGGAGCCGGCCCAAGGCCCTGTCGCGCCTGACGGACCGCCTGCGCCGCGACCTGCCGACCGGCTCGACCGCCGACCTGATCTTCGCCGGCTCGGGCGACTTTCACCACGTCACGCCGCTGTTGATCGCTCGCGCGGTCGAGGCGGCGGGCGGCAAGCCGCTGACGGTGCTGCACTTCGACAACCACCCCGACTGGGTGCGCTACAGCAACGGCATGCACTGCGGCTCGTGGGTGGCCACCGCCGCCCGCCTGCCGGGCGTGGCGCGGGTGATCACCGTCGGCGTCTGCAGCGGCGACATCGACAAGCCCGAGACCAAGCGCGCCGACCTGTCGCTGGTCAGCGATCGTCGGGTCGAGCTCTATCCCTACATCGTGCCCAACGGCGGCCCGGCCTTCGAGGTCGGCGACCAGCGCTGGCCGTCGATCGCATCGATGGGGGAGGCGGCCTTCGCCGAACTGCTGGTCACGCGCATCGAGACCGACGCCCTCTACGTCACCGTCGACAAGGACGTGCTGCGTTCGGAAGACGCGGTGACCAACTGGGACCAGGGACGTCTCTCTCTGACCGGCCTGTCGGCCATGGTCCGCGCCGCCGCCGGCAAGGCCAAGATCGTCGGCATGGACGTGGTCGGCGACTGGTCGCCGCCGCGCTATGGCCCCGACCTGGTCTCGGCCCTGCTCAAGCGCGGCGAGGCCTTCCTGGACCAGCCGCGCGGCGGTCCGTCCCGCGACCTGGCGCGGCAAGTCAACGAGGCGGCCAATCTGAGCCTGCTGGACCTCTTCGCCGAGGTGGCGGCATGAGCCCGGCCCCCACCGAAGCCATGACCCTGGCCGGCGGCGCGCTGCTGGCCTTCTGCATCGCCACCGAGATCGGCCGCGAGCTCAGCTTCAAGGCCGCCTCCGACGGCGCTTCGGGCAAGGACGCCTATCTCTGGTCTCTGGCCGCCCAGCCGATCCTGTGGCTGGGCATCATCTTCTGGTTCGTGGAGATGGTGGCCTGGATCCTCGTTCTCGAGCGCACGCCCTTGAGCGTCGCCTTTCCGTTTATGACCCTGACCTATGCCGGCGTGCCGATCGCCGGGGCCCTGGTGCTGAAGGAGAAGCTTTCGCGCTCCCAGATCGCCGGCGCGACCCTGGTGGCGCTGGGGGTCACCTGTGTGGGACTTTCCGGCCTATGACCGACGCTTCCGTCAATCCCAACGACTTCCGCCTGCCCAAGCGCAAGACGGGCGTCATGGCCTATACCCTGGTGGACCTGATCCCGGTCGCCGCCGCTTTCGCGCACCTGGGCTTCATCGTCTGGACCGTCGTCGGCTTCGCCCATCGTCCGTGGTGGGGCAACCTGATCTGCGGCGCCATCTACGCCCTGGCGATCAGCTGGAACGTCAATGGCATCTCGCACAACTTCCTGCACACGCCGTACTTCCGGTCCAAGGCTCTGAACCGCGCCTTCTCGCTACTGGAGTCGGTGGCGATCGGCTTTTCCCAGACCTTCTACACCTGGGTCCACCTGCGCCATCACGAGGGCAACAGCGACCGCCCCGACGAGAAGGGCGAGACCCGCGACTGGCTGTCGATCTATCGCCACGGCAAGGACGGCCAGCCGGAGAACGTCTGGTCGTACGTGTTCCTGGGCTTCTTCCGCGACAGCGGCGGCTCGGTCTATGAGGCACTGAAGTCGCGCGGCCGCGAGGACGACGCCAACTGGGGCCGGATCGAGATCGCGGCCGCCGTGGCCTTCGGCCTGGGCATGGCCGTGATCGACTGGCGCGCGGTGCTGATGCTGCTGCCGTTCTATTATCTGGGTGAGTGCCTTTCGCAGCTGAACGGCTACTACGAGCACCTGAACGGCGATCCGGACACCCCGATCGCATGGGGGGTGTCTACCTACGAGCCCGTCTACAATGTGACCTGGTTCAATAACGGGCACCATGCCGAGCACCACTATCGCCCCGCCGTCCACTGGACCCGACTGCCGGCCATGCGCCGCGCGTTGGAAACCGAGCAGGCCGCCAAGGGCGTGCACGTGATCGGCCCGCCTCATGTCCTGGGCTTCCTGGCCCGCTCCAACCGCCGCGAGACCGCACGCTGATGGCCGTCGAACCGCTCCGCATTCCCGGCAAGACCGGCCATGGCGTCCTGCTGATCCACGGCCTGACCGGCGCGCCCGCCGAGATGAAGCCGCTGGCCAAGCGCCTGGCGCGTCGCGGCTACGAGGTCGCGGCCCCGCTGCTCCCCGGCCATGGCGTCGATGAGGCCACTCTGCTGCGCACCACCTGGCGCGACTGGCTGGACGGCGTGCGTGAGGCCTATGACCGCTTCGCGGGCGAGGTCGACAGCGTCAGCGTCGCCGGCATCTGCGTCGGTGGCGCCCTGGGCGTCATGCTGGCCGCCGAGCGTCCGGCCGTCCGCGCCGCCGCGGTCTATTCGATGACCTTCGAATACGACGGGTGGAACATGCCGCGCTTCGCCGTGGCCGCGCCGGTGATCCAGCTGGTCGCCAACCTGCCGGGCGTTCGCAACCTGGCCTGGACCGAGACCTATCCCTTCGGCCTGAAGGACGAGCGCCTGCGCGCCATGGCCGAAAAGGCGCCGGAAAGCCTGATCGAAGGCTCCATCGACCGCCTGCCGCTGGGCGCCCTCTACCAGATGTACCGCCTGGGCCGGCACATCGAGCGGGTCGGCCGGGACATCACGACCCCGACCCTGATCCTGCACGCGCGCGATGACGACATGAGCCACCCGCGCAACGCCTGGCGCCTGAAGCGCGCCCTGGGCGGCCCCACAAGCGTGCAGCTGCTCGACGACAGCTATCACATGATCCACGTCGACCAGGAGCGCGACCGGGTCGCGGCCATGACCGCCGAGTTCTTCGGCGAGGTCACGCCCCAGGCCTCCCTGATGACCAGCAAGCGAACCCATGTTTGACGTCGAGGTCCTCCACAGCCTGTCGCGCACGCCGCGCCAGGCCTGGGACCGCCTGTTCGGCGGCGCCCTGGAGGGCCACGACTACCTGCGCGCCATCGAGACGGCGCAGCTTGCCGGCTTCGAGTGGCGCTATCTGCTTGCCCATCGCGACGGCGAGCTGGTCGCCGCTGTGCCGGCCTTCATCACCGACTATCGCCTGGAGACCACCTTCGACGGCGCGGGTCGCAAGGCCGCCGAGCAGGTGCGTCGCGTCCTGCCGGGCCTGATGACCCCGCGCCTGGCGTGCCTGGGCTCGCCCTGCACCGAGACCGCCACGATCGGCTTCGCGCCCGAACTGTCCGACGCCGAGCGCCTGGACGCCGCCAAGTCGCTGATCGCGGCCTTCGAGGCCGAAGCGGGGAGGGCCAACTGCCCGCTTCTGGGCGTCAAGGACGCCGATCCCGCCCAGGCGGCGCTGTGGACCTCGGTGCTGAATGGCGCACGCTACGCCGAGGTCCCGGGCCAGCCGCTGGCCGACCTGCCGATCGATTTCGCCGACGTCGACGCCTATCTGGCGCGCCTGTCGGGCGCCTCGCGCAAGGACATGCGCCGCAAGCTGCGCGCCCGCCAGAACGTCCGGATCGAGATCGTCGACGAGCTCGGCGCCTGGCTGGAGCCGGCCATGGCGCTCTATCGCCAGACCCTGGCCCGCGCCGAAGCCAAGCTGGAAGAGCTGACCACGGCCTTTTTCGAGGGCGTGGCCCAGCGCATGCCGGGCCGGGTGATGTTCGCGCTCTATTTCGTCGGCGACGAGCTCTTGGCCTTCAACCTGCTGCTGACCGACGGCGAGACGCTGCTGGACAAGTTCTTCGGCATGGACGCCGCCAAGGGCCGCGCCCACAACCTCTATTTCCTGAGCTGGTTCTTCAATCTCGAGCTCTGCGCCGCCCAGGGCTTCAAGCGCTATCACAGCGGCCAGGCCAACCTCGCCGACAAGGTGCGCCTGGGCAGCCGCCTGACGCCCGCCAGCATGTGGTTCCGTCACCGCAACGGCCTGCTGAACCGCGCTTTGCGCACCCTGGCGCCGCTGCTGCTGGACGACCCGATGGCGGAGCTGGCCGCGTGACCGCCGTGACCGATACCCGCCGCATCCATTCGCGCCTCGTCCAGGCGATCCTGTTCGCGATCCTGCCGGCCCTGACCCTGGGCTATCAGGTCACCGCCAAGATCTCGGCCGGCCAGTTGGCCGACGCCCGCTTCGACCTCGGCTGGCTGCTGTCAGCGGCCAAGCTGCCGACGGTGCAATTGCTGATCGTGCTGGAGATCGCCAGCTTCGCCGCCTGGATGACGGTGCTGGCCCTGCTGCCGCTCAGCGCCGCCTTTCCGCTGTCGGCCGTCAGCTACGTGCTGATCATCGCCGCCAGCGTCGTCGTCTTCCACGAGCCGCTCAACTGGCTGCAGCTGTTCGGCGGCCTGATGATCCTGGCCGGCGTCTGGATGATCGGCCGCGGCGGCACGTTCGACACCCACAAGGATGACGCCGCATGATGGGCCAGATCGCCCTGCGCGGCCTGCTGTTCGACTGGCGTCGCTTTGCGCCGGCCGCCGTCGCCGTGGGTTTCGCCGGCTTGCTGGTCCTGCTGCAGGCGGGCCTGATGCTGGGCGTCTTCTCGCTGGCCAGCGTCTATGTGACCAAGTCTTCGGCCGACCTGTGGATCGGCTATCCGGGCGTGCAGAGCATCGACCTGGGCCGTCCGATCGGCGGCGTGACCGAACTCGTCCTCCGCGCCGATCCGCGTGTCGCCCAGGTCGAGCCGTTCTATTGGGGCTCGGGCGAGTGGCGCACGCCGCATCGCGGCATGGTCAATGTCTACATCGTCGGCGTGGCCCCGCGCGCGGACTCGATGATCCTGGACGACGTCCTGACGCCGCAGCAGCGCGGCCTGCTGGCCACGCCCGACGCGGTGCTGGTCGACAAGGCCGATCTGGACAAGCTGGAAACCGACGTCGGCGGCACGGCCGAGATCAACGGTCGCCGCGTGCGCGTCGTCGGCGTCACCAAGGGCCTGCGCGCCCTGGGCGGCGTCAATGTCATCGCTTCGCCGGCCACCACGCGGCGGCTGGACCCGGCCTCGGGCCCCGGCGACGGCGCGGCCTATTTCACGGCGCGCCTGAAGGATTCCGACGACGCGGCCGACACGATCGCCCAGCTCAAGGCCGTCGGTCGGCATCGCGGCTTCGAGGTCATGACCGCCAAGGCCTTCGCCGATCGCAGCATCCGCTACTGGCTGGCCGAGTCCGGCGCCGGCGTGGCCTTCGTGTTCGGCAGCGCCGTGGCGATCCTGGTGGCGGTGATCGTCACCAGCCAGACCCTGGCCGCCGCCGTCGCCGCGTCGCTGAAGGACTATGCGGCTCTGCGCGCGTTGGGCTTCACCATCGGCGCCCTGCGCACCATCGTGCTGGCCCAGACCGCCTGGATCGCCGCCGCAGGCCTGCTGCTGGCCGGCGCTCTGTCGGGCATCCTGGTCCTGCTGGCCCAGGTGCAGGCCACCCCCTTGATCCTGACACCCATCATGGCGGTTGGCGCCGTCATCCTGGTGGTTCTGGTCGCTCTCGGTTCGGGCCTCTGGGCCCTGCGCCGGGTCGCGCGCGCCGATCCGGCCGCGTTGTTGCTTTGAGGTTTGAGTTCGTGATGAAGGTCCAGGTCCTGTTCCGTAGCGCGGCGATGGTGCTGACGGCCGGCTCCTGCCTGGCGCTGGCGGCGTGCGATCGCCACGCCGGCCAGGCCGAGGCGCAAGCGCGCACCGACGCCATGGCCGTGGCGCGCGGCGTCGTCGCGGTCGAAGGCGGCCTCGTCTCGGTCGCCGCGCCGCGTGACGGTCTCGTCGCCCAGGTCGACGCCGACGAGGGCGTGCACGTCCAGCGCGGCCAGGTTCTGGCCCGGCTGGACCTGGATCGCGCCAAGCTGGAAAGCGCCCAGGCCGCCGCAGAAACCGCCCAGGCGGAAGCCGCCTGGCGCGGCGCCCAGGCCAAGTCCGCCGCGGCCGGCGCGGAAGCCGCGCGCCTGAAGCGCCTGGCCGACGCCGACGCCGCCACCCGCCGTGACGCCACCCAAGCCCAGCAGAGCGCCACGGTCGCCACCGCCGCCAGCGACGAAGCCCTGCGCGCCGTCGACGTCGCCCGCGCCCGCCAGCGTCTGGCCGAGCTGGAGCAAACCGCTCGCGTGGTCCGCTCGCCCGTCGCCGGCGTCGTCCTGCGCCGCAGCGCCGCCATCGGCGCGGCCGCCGGCCCGACCGCCGGTCCGCTGTTCGTGGTCGCCCCCGACGGTCCGCGCATCATCCGCGCCGAGCTGGACGAGGCCTTCGTCGGCCGTGTCGCGCCCGGCGCCACCGCCTGGGTCACCGACGCCAGCGGCGAGGGGCCCAGCTACAAGGCCAAGGTGCTGCGCGTCTCGCCGGCCTTCGAGACCGCCTCGCTGGACGACCAGCCCGGCGCCCGGGCCGACAGCCGCGTGCTGCGCATGGTGCTGGCCTTCGACCAGCCCAACGGCCTGCGCCTGGGCCAACGCGTGCTGGCGAGGATCGGCCAGTGATCCTCGCCGCCGCCCTGGCGGTGGCGCTGGCTGCCGCCCCCGAGACGCCGCGACCACCCGCGCCGCCCGCAGCCACGGTTGCGCCGGCCTGGGCGCCGGGCCTGAACGATCCGGTCCTTCGCGACCTGCTGGCGCGCGCCGAGCTGGGCTCGCTGGACCTGAAGATGGCCATGGCGCGCCTGGAGCGGGCCGGCGCCGATGTCGATCTGGCCCGCTCAGGACGGCGTCCGCACCTGACGGTCGGCGCCGACGCGGCGCTGGGCGCAGCCAACTTCTCGTCGGCCCGCTCGGGCGTGGGGCTTCCGTCCTCCGCCAACTATGAGGTTGATCTCTTCGGTCGCCTGAAGGCGTCCGTCGCCGCCGCCCGTTCGGACCAGGCCGCCGCTGCCGCCGACGTCGCCGTCGCGCGCCAACTGGTGCTGACCGAGACCGCCAAGGCCTATGTCGACCTGCGCGAGGCCCAGGCCAAGCGCGCGGCGACGCAGGCCACGCTGGACGCCGCGCAACGCAACGAAGCCCTGGTCGCCCGTCGCCGCTCGGAAGGCGACGCCCTGGGCGAGGACCTGCTGGCCGCCGGCCGCGAAACGCGCTCGGCCACGGTCGAGCACGATGCCGCCCGCTATGCCGTCGACGCCGCCTGCATCCGCCTGGGCCAGCTCCTGGGCCAGGACGGGCCGATCGACGAGCCGGCCTTCGACGGAAGCCTTCTCGCCACGCCCGGCCTCGGCGCCCTGTCGTCCGAAGCCGTGCTGGCCCGCCCCGACATCCAGGCCGCCCAGGCGCGCCTGCAGGCGGCCGACGCCCGTCGCGCCGAGGCCGTGGCGGCGACCCGCCCGCGCTTTACCCTGACCGGGACGCTGGGCGGCGGGGAGCCGGACCTCCTCTACCTGCTGGACGTCCGCGCCCTGGCCTGGTCGGTGGTCGGCGGCCTGACCCACGAGCTCTACGACGGCGGCGCCGGCAAGGCCCGCAAGCACGGCGCCGCGGCCGACGCGACCGTGGCCGAGCTGGCCTACCGCAAGGCCGTCGGCGACGCCTGGGCCCAGGCTCGTCTCGGCCTCGGCGCGCTGGACCAGGCGACGGCGACAGAGACCGCGGCTCGTCAGACCTTCGCCGAAGCCGAACAGGCCCTCGCGCGAGGCCAGGCGCGTCACCGCGAGGGCGAGATCGACGGCGCGGCCATGGCTCGCCTGGAAGGGGCCGTGGCCCAGGCCCGCGCGACCCTGGCGGAAGCCTCGGCCGTCCGCGCCCGCGCTTATTTCGACCTGACTCTCGCGCTGGGCGGCCGCGCATGAGCGCCGCCTCCCTCAGCGTCGATGGCGTTCGCAAGAGCTATGGCGAAGGCCACCTGCGGATCGACGCCCTGCTGCCCACGACGCTCAGCCTGAAGCCGGGCGAACTGGCGATGATCACCGGCCCGTCGGGCTCGGGAAAGTCGACCCTGCTGGCGATCCTGTCGGGCCTGCTGTCGCCGGACGAGGGCGCGGTGATGGCGCTGGGCCAGCATCTGGAGGCGCTGAGCCCCAACCAGCGCGATCGCTTCCGCCTGGCCAACGCCGGCTTCATCTTCCAGGGCTTTCACCTGCTGCCGGCCATGACGGCCAGCCAGCAGGTCGAGATCGTGCTGCGTCAGCAGGGCGTCGACGCGGCCGAGGCCAAGGCCCGCGCGGCGGCGGCGCTGGACGCCGTGGGCCTGTCGCGCCGCATGCGCAATCTGCCGGGCGAGATGTCCGGCGGCGAGAAGCAGCGCGTGGCCATCGCCCGCGCCCTGGCCAAGCGTCCCACCCTGATCTTCGCCGACGAACCGACCTCGGCGCTCGACTCCGAAAATGGCCGCCAGGTCGCCCGGATGCTGCGCGAAGAGGCCCACGCCAGCGGGGCCACGGTGGTCTGCGTGACCCACGATCCGCGCCTGGCCGACCAGGCCGACCGGGTGCTGCACATGGAAGACGGCCGCCTGTCCTGACGGGACAATTCGGTGAGGTGAGGGGGCTTTCGCGACATCAATACAGCGATCCCTTCCGGCTCCGGAGCCCGCCATGATCGCCCCCGCCCTGACCGACGACGAGGTCGTCGACCTGATCGCCCGCAAGGTCGCCATCGAGCGTCCGAAGCTGCGTCGTCCGATGGCGATGTGCGAGCTGGACCTGTCGCTCGAAGAGTATTTCGCGGTGCTGGTCGAGATCGAGGACCGCTTCGATATCGATATCGACGACCTGATCGCCGTCGACTGCCCGACCCTGGGCGGACTGATCGATCGCTTCAAGGCCAGCGTCTCGAAGCGCGGCCCCCGACCTCTTCGCTATGCCTGAGGCAAACGGTCGCAGGCGGCGTTCGAATATTTCTTCCCCGAAATGGTGAGGAGGCGGCGCGCTCGCGACGTCGTTGAATCATGCGGATTGGATTTCTCTTCAATCACGACCAGGTCCACCAGGTGGCGCACAGCCTGCCCATCGCCATGGCCCTGGCCCGTACTCGCCCGGACCTCGACATCGTCGTGGCCACGACCAACCGTCGCCTGAGCGCGGAGGTCACTCGCGTGGCCGGCCCGCTGATCGGGCGCGGCATACGGATGGTGGAGCTGGGGCTGACCAAGAAGAGCTCCAAGCTGATGGCCGCGACGCTGGAAGCGGCCCTGCCGGCCGTGAAGCTGCTGGTCTATGGCGACAATCTCGATTTCTTCCGCTCGCTCGACGTGCTGGTGGTGGCCGAGAAGACCTCGCTGATCCTCAAGACCCGCTACGGCCTGACGGACCTGAAGATCGTCCACACCCGCCACGGCGCCGGCGACCGCGCGATCGGCTTCGACAAGGCCAGCGCCGGTTTCGACCATGTGCTGGTGTCCGGCCCCAAGATCCGCGACCGTCTGATCGCCGAAGCTGGTGTTTCGCCCGAGACGATCTCGATCGTCGGCTATCCCAAGTTCGACCTGGCCCCGCCGCGTCCGGCGACGCCGCTGCTGGACGATGGCCGGCCTGTCGTTCTCTACAACCCGCACCCGTCGCCGCATCTGTCGTCCTGGTACGATGTGGGCCGTCAGGTGCTGGACTGGTTCGTCGAGCACGACGAATACCAGCTGATCTTCGCCCCGCACGTCATGCTGTTCGAGCGGCCGTTCGTGCTGACCATCGACAAGCTGCGCGTCGACCGCGCCGGCCGGATCGAGGAGCGCTATCTGCGCGCGCCCAACATCCATATCGACCTGGGCAGCCGCGCCTCGACGACCATGACCTACACCCAGCGGGCCGACATCTATCTGGGTGACGTCAGCAGCCAGATCTACGAGTTCCTGCTGCATCCGCGCCCGTGCGTCTTCCTCAACCCGCATCAGTTCGACTGGGCCGGCGACGCCAATTTCGAGCACTGGCGGACCGGTCCCGTCATCGAGGACGTGGCCCAACTGGGCGAGACCCTGGACCGCGCCCGCCGCGAGCAGGACGCCGTCTGGCGTCCGATCCAGCAGGCCCTGTTCGATCGCAGCTTCGACCTGACTCAGGAGCTGTCGGCTGACCGCGCCGCCCGCGCCCTGGCGCGGTTCGCGGGTCTGGACTGGCCTGAGCAGGCTATCGCCGAAACGCCAGCCTCCCTGGCCGTCAACGCCTGACTCGGGGCGGAGCGGGACTCAGGGCAGGTAGGGGCGGCATGCGTATCGCCTATGTCATCAATTCGCTGGAAGGCGGCGGCGCGGCCGCGCCGGTGCCGGCGGTCGCGCGCGTCCTGATCGAGCAGGGGGCGCAGGTCGAGATCTTCGCCCTGACCCGCCGCGACGGCCGGGGCCTGGCCGCGATGGAAGCCGCGGGCCTGACCGTCCACGTCCGCCCGGGCGCGGAGCAGGGGCATTGGGCCGCCATTCGCTGGCTCGATCGCATGATCGGCGCGTACAAGCCGGACGTGATCTGGACCTCGCTGACCCGCGCCACCTTGCTGGGCCAGCTGGTGGGCCTGCGCCGACGGCTGCCGGTCGTGAGCTGGCAGCACGCGGCCTATCTGAAGCCGGCCAATCTGTTCCTGCTGCGCGCGACCCAGGGCCTCTCACGCCTGTGGATCGGCGATTCCAGCAACACCACGCGGCTGACGGCGCAACGCCTGCATGTGCCGACCGATCGCCTGACGACCTGGCCGCTGTTCGCCGCCCGCGCCGACGCGCCCACGGCCACGCCCTGGCGGCCTGGCCAGACGGTCGAGATCGGCAGCCTCGGGCGCCTTCATCGCGTGAAGGGCTACGATGTCCTGATCGAAGCGCTGGCGATCCTGAAGGCCGAAGGCTTCCAGCCGGCCGCGCCGTTCCGGGTGCGCATCGCCGGCGACGGCGCCCAGCGCGAGGCCTTGGAGGCGCGCCTGACCGAGACCGGGATCGACACTGTCGACCTGGTCGGCTTCCACGCGCGGCCGGCCGAGTTCCTGGCCAGCCTGCATCTCTATGTGCAGCCGTCGCGCTCCGAAGGCCTGTGCATCGCCGCCCACGAAGCCATGCAGGCCGGGCTGCCGGTCATCGCGTCCGCCGTCGGCGAGCTGCCCTACAGCGTGACCGAAGACGTGGGCCTGGTGGTCGCGCCGGACGATCCGGCGGCGCTGGCCCAGGCGCTGCGCCGACTGCTGAGCCAGCCCGAAGCCCTGGAGCCGATGGGGCAGGCGGCGCGCGCCAGGGTGCTGACGCACTTCGGCGCGGAAACCTTTGCTCGCACCGGCGCGGAAATCTACGCCAGGCTGCCCCAGGGCCAGGAGCCCTAGCGCCCCTTGAACGCCGCGGCGCGTTTCTGCAGGAAGGCGCTGACGCCCTCGAGGAAGTCCTCGGTCTTGCCGGCGAACTTCTGGGCCTTGCGTTCGGCGTGCAGTTGGCCGGTCCAGTCTTCGTCCAGGCTGTCCCAGACCAGCTTGCGGATCGCGCCCAGAGCGGCGGGGCCCTTGGCCAGTTCCAACGCCAGCGCGTGGGCGGTCGGGATCAGTTCGGCGTCCGGGACGCAGCGATTGACCAGGCCCCATTCCAGCGCCGTCGCCGCCGGGATCTTGTCGCCCAGCAGCATCATCTCCATGGCCCGCGCCTTGCCGATCAGGCGCGGGAGCAGGTAGGTCGAGCCGCCGTCGGGCACTAGGCCGATGCGGCGGAAGGCCTGCAGGAAATAGGCGCTCTCGCCCGCGACGATGATGTCGCCCATCAGCGCGATCGAGCAGCCGACGCCGGCCGCCGGACCGTTCACCGCCGTCACGATCGGCAGCGGGAAGTCGCGCAGCAGGGTCATCAGCGGGTTGTAGGTGTTCTCCAGCGCCGAGCCGGCGTCGGGCTTGCCGTCCACGTCCAGTTCGCGCCCCGCCGCGCCGCCGCCCGACAGGTTGGCGCCCGAGCAGAAGCCGCGGCCTTCACCGGTCAGGATCACGGCGCGCGCCTCGATCTTGCTCGCGGCGATCGACGAGAAGGCGTGGATCAGCTCGCGGGCGATCTCCAGGCTGGCGGCGTTCAGCGTGGTCGGATCGGCGAGGGTGACGGTGGCGACGCCGTCTTCCGTCGAG